>MPMA02206710.1_pt1 | contig 21428 bp, 21 predicted proteins | sample 1617361 | NCBI WGS metagenome assembly MPMA02 (sample SAMN05944807, study PRJNA350692) | marine metagenome | biome: marine; feature: ODZ; material: water; isolation source: 180 m water sample filtered on 0.2 um supor filter | place: Pacific Ocean | collected 2012-04-08 | depth 180m m | reverse complement strand
TAAATAAAGGAGTACTAGCTGCATCAATAATTTTCGCTGTGATTGCATATTTCCTAATTCAATCCTTAACTGGCAGCATGGAATTTTTCTGGGCAACAATAGCCGGATTATTAACTGGCATTGTCATTGGGCTGTCAACAGAGCATTACACATCTTCTCATAGAAAACCTACACAAAGCATTTCAGAGGCTTCAAAAACAGGTCCTGCTACTAATATAATAGAAGGCTTGTCTGTAGGGATGTGGTCAACAATAATTCCGGTAATAGCTGTTTCAGCCGGAATCTTAGCTGCATTTTATCTTTCCGGAGGATCATTAGATTTCAAGATTGGTTTGTATGGGATTGCAATTGCTGCAGTAGGAATGCTATCCACTTTAGGAATTACTCTTGCAGCAGATACTTACGGTCCTGTTGCTGATAATGCTGCTGGCATTGCAGAGATGGCAAGTTTAGGCAGGAAATCAAGAAGAAATGCAGAAGCCTTAGATGCAGTAGGGAATACAACAGCAGCAATAGGAAAAGGCTTTGCTATAGGAAGCGCAGCCTTAACCTCATTAGTTCTTTACGTTACATTTGCAGAAATTGTTGGTTTAGAAGCAATTAATGTTGCTGATCCTAAAGTTATGGTTGGTGTTTTCATAGGTGGATTGCTGCCATTCATGTTTGCTGCCTTGCTGATGAAATCTGTTGGAAAAACTGCCATTAAAATGGTCAATGAAGTCAGGCGTCAATTCAAATCAATTAAAGGGTTGATGCAAGGCAAGGCAAAACCTGATTACAATAAATGTATTGAAATAGCAACCTCCGGTGCTTTAAAAGAAATGATTTTACCCGGTTTGTTAGCAATTTTAAGCCCAATTGCTGTTGGGTTGCTGCTAGGAGCAGAGGCCTTAGGAGGATTATTGGTAGGAAAAACAGTTGTTGGTTTTTTAATGGCAGTTTTCATGGCAAATGCTGGCGGAGCATGGGACAACGCAAAGAAATACATTGAGGAAGGTAAATTAGGGGGAAAAGGCTCTGATCCTCATAAAGCAGCTGTTGTTGGTGACACAGTAGGAGACCCATTTAAGGACACTGCAGGACCATCATTGAATATTCTTATAAAATTGATGGGAATAGTTGCTTTGATATTTGTTCCATTGTTTATTTAAGGCTGCGAAAATGAATTTTCTAAAACTAGAAGAAATGGACTTGGAAAGAAAAAGAGTTCTTGTAAGGGTAGATTATAATGTCCCTATAAAGAACGGCATGGTAGAGGATGATACAAGATTAAAGGCAACTGTTCCAACAATTAATTTTTTGTTGGAAAAGAACTGCAAGATAATCTTAATGAGCCATCTAGGAAGGCCTGCCAAGTTGTTGAAAAAAGGGAAGAGTTTTGAGGAAATAAAAAAAGAGCTGACACTAAAGCCAGTTGCTCGGGATTTAAGTGAAATTCTGGGTGTTGATGTTGTTTTTGCTGAGAATTCTATCGGTTTGGATAATGTTGACACTAATACCCCCGAGGGTGATGTTGTTTTATTGGAGAATGTGCAGTTCAACAAAGGAGAAAAGAAAAATGATGATGAATATGCAAAAAAACTTGCTTCATTGGCAGATATTTATGTAAATGATGGGTTCGGCCAAAATCATAGGGAATATGCTACATTTTGTGCGATAACAAAATTTCTGCCTAGCTGTGCCGGATTATTGGTTGAGAAAGAGGTAAATCAGCTGAGCAAACTATTAAATCCAGAAAGACCATTTGCGTTTATAGTTGCAGGAGCAAAGGCAGACAAGATAGGGGCTTTAAAAGTTCTTGCAAACAAAGCTGATAAAATACTGATTGCAGGCGTCTTGGCAAATACTTTCCTTAAGGCAAAAGGTGTTGATATAGGAGCTTCAAAATTTGATGAGGAAACCTTCAATGTAGCTAAGGAAATAATTGATTTAGCGGGAAATAAATTAAAGTTCCCAAAAGATTTTGTTGTAGGAGATAAATTTGAAAGCAGTGCAAATACACAAACTGTTGCTGCTGATAAAATACCAGAAAAATGGATGAGCATGGATATAGGCCTCGGAACTATTAGCCAATATAAAGATGATTTGAACGATGCAAAAACAGTCTTCTGGGCAGGTCCATTAGGGGTTTTTGAAATGGAAAAATTCTCCAAGGGTACAAAAGAAATTGGTGAATTTTTGGGTAGTTTAGGAGTTACAGTTATAGCTGGTGGTGGTGACACAGCAGCTGCAATAAACACATTTAATCTTACAAACAAATTAACGCATGTCAGTACTGGTGGTGGAGCTTCTTTGGAGTTTATAGAGAAAGAAGGAAAATTACCAGGTTTGGTTGCCTTAGAAGAAGCTTATAATAAGTCTAAAGAACAGTAACTTTCGTATTTATTGTATCATTTATTTCATTCTGCAAATCTTTTTTTAATTTCTCAATATTGATTTTCTCTAATTCATTATTCGTATTTGCAATATTATTATCTAAATTTTCAATATTTTGATTAATATTATTTAATTCTGTATTTAATGAATCTAATTCTTTTTTTGAGTTATTAGTTTCTATTCCAAATTTAATATCATTTGTTCTCTTCTTTGTATTTTTGTAATCCTCTTTTAATTTATTAAAATAAACCCCATCCAACTCATTTATCTTCTCAGTTGCCTTGACTTTCTTTTTCTCATCCAATTCCAGCTCATCCCGTTCAATAGCATTTTTCAAGCTGTCGAGAATTTTTATTATTTTGAATTCATTATCTTTGATTAAGGCAATGATAGGATTGTTTAAATATTCTAGAATTAATTTTTCGTTTTCAAAGGCTATCTTTGCATATTTTTTAAAAGCCTTTTCCAGAACAGAGAAATCATGAAACAATTTGTTTTCAATATCATTTAATTTTGCTCCTGCATTATTTTTTTCTTCCAATAAATTGTTATAATTAGTATAATCTTGTCCTGATTTTGTTTTATTGATTTTATTTTCGGTTTCTAATTTTTTGTTTTTATTATTTTCAAGATTATTTTTTTTATTTTTTAGGTTATTTGTAAGATTTTCTTTTAATTTTATTTTGTTTTGTATATCCACAATATCATTTTTTATTTTTTCTATGACTGAGATTTTGCTGTTTTTTATCGAATTTTTAATTTCGTTGGAATAATTTTCAATGTTTTTAATGTTTGCAGCTATATGTTCTGCTTCTCTTGCAAAGAATTCATTTAAAATTTGATAGCTTCTTGCAGTTCCTTTTCCCAAGCTATCAATTTCATTTTTTGTTTTGTTACACTTTTCTAAAATTTCGTTATGGTTATTATACTTAAAATCAATATTATTAAAGAAAAATGAAACTTTTTTAATGAAAGCCGCCCTGTTACCTTCCATTATTGTTTTTACTCTTTCTGGAATTTTTGGATTCTGTAACTGAGCATTTTTTAGTATTTCTAGGTTTTTCTCAACTTTTTCTTTTTCATTGCTAATTTTATTTGTTACTTGATTAATATTATTATCTAAATTTTCAAATAAGGGTTTTGTTTTTTGATCTAGGCAATTGTTTAACTCATTAAGGTCTATTTTTTCTTCCGGTATTTCTTGTTTTGTAAAAATTTTCTTTAGGAAATTTAGCATATTAAATAGGAAGATTATTATATTTTTTATAAAACTTTAGTTAAACATGAGAAAGAAGTTCAAAGGCACTAAAGGGCAGCAGAAGATATTAGCTTTAGCCGAGATAAGTGACATACTCAGCAAAGCCGAGGAAGTGTTTGATGAAAAACCAGATTTGGCTGATAAATATGCTAAAAAAGCAAGAAGAGTTGCTCTTAAATATAAACTCAAACTGCCATTAAAATTCAAAAGAAGGATATGCAAAAACTGTTATGGATTTCTGGTTCCGGGAAAGAATTTGAGAGTAAGGACGCGTAAAGGCCATATTGTCTATTATTGCCTAAACTGCAAGAAAATTATGAGGGTAGGGTATAAATAAAAAACATAACCTTTATAAATCCCCAACTATTCCTAAATAAGGCAAATTTAAAAAATAGTTTATATGGAGGATTAATAAAATGGCGAAAGGGAAAGTACACATTAACCTTGTATTCATTGGTCACGTTGATCATGGAAAAAGCACTACAGTAGGTAGATTGCTATACGATACAAAGAATATTGACGAACAAGCAATGAGGAAGCTCAAAGATAAGGCAAAAGAGCTAGGAAAAGTAGGATTTGAATTTGCTTTTGTTATGGATAACTTAAAGGAAGAGCAGGAAAGGGGAGTTACAATTGACCTAGCACATAAGAAGTTCGAGACTCAAAAGTATTATTTTACAATTATAGACGCGCCTGGACACAAGGATTTTATTAAAAACATGATTACAGGGGCTAGTCAAGCAGATGCAGGTGTTGTTGTTGTCAGTGGAAATCCAAGCGATGGTGTACAAGCACAGACAAAAGAGCATATTTTCTTAGCACGTACTTTAGGAGTAAACCAGCTTATTATATACGTAAACAAGATGGATATGGCCAAGTACGACCAAAAAAGGTTTGAAGAAGTAAAGAAACAGGTTTCTGATTTGTTAAAGAGCGTGGGCTATAAGCCAGAAGAGGTTGTATTCGTGCCTGGAGCTTCTCTAGAAGGGGATAATGTAGCTGAGAAATCAAAAAACATGTCATGGTATGAAGGTAAAACTTTACTGGAAACTCTGGACACACTAAAAGAGCCTGAAAAACCAACTGATTTACCTTTAAGGTTACCAATACAAGACGTTTATAAAATAACGGGTATTGGAGTTGTTCCTGTTGGCAGAGTTGAAACAGGAGTTATGAAGATAAATGATAAGGTTATTGTTGTTCCAGGAAGAGAAGGTAAAGGTGTAACAGGAGAAGTAAAATCAATAGAAATGCATCATGAACAAATGCAGCAAGCCGAGCCAGGAGATAATATTGGATTTAATGTTAGAGGTATTGGAGAAAAAGATATTGCCCGTGGCGACGTATTGGGGCATACAGACAATGTTCCAACCATTGCGACAGAATTTACAGCACAAATGGTTATTTTAAACCATCCAACTGTTGTTACTGTTGGTTATACTCCGGTGTTCCATATTCACACAGCACAGGTTGCATGCCAGGTTATGAAAATAGAGAAGAAAATGAATCCAGCAACAGGAGAGGAAATAACTACAGATAAAGAAATCCTTAGAAATGGGGATGCTGCTGTTGTTAAATTAAAACCAGTAGCACCATTGGTAATAGAGAGGCAGAAGGACATTCCACAAATGGCTCGTTTTGCCATAAGAGATTCTGGCACTACAGTTGCAGCTGGAATGTGTATTGATTTAGTTAAGAAAGAATAGTTATATCTCCACCCAGATACGGTTCATGGTAAGTTAAACTTATCATGAGGTACGAAAATGCAAAAAGCAAGAATTAAACTAGCAAGTATAGACATAAATAAGATTAATGAAGTGTGCAGTTATATACAGGATATTTCTAAAAAAACCGGGGTTGAGATGCGAGGTCCAATTCCTTTGCCTACTAAAAAATTAAAGGTCACTACTAGGAAAACTCCTGATGGAGAAGGTAGAGCAAGTTGGGAAAGATACGAAATGAGGATTCATAAAAGATTGATTGATCTGGGTCTGGATGAAAGGGCTTTAAGATTGGTGATGAGGGTGCCAATTCCAGAGGATTTGAATATTGAGATTGAAATGATTGAATAGTTCTTATAAAAACCATAAATTATTTAAATTCTTATTTTAAGGTATAAATTCTGAGGTGGTTTGTTTGATACCCGGATGCGAAAAATGTTTTAAAATTGGAGGTATCATTTTTTTGGTTTTGGGCATATTGTTTTTGTTGCAAGACCAAGGCATATGGAATTTCTGGAACATTAGCTGGTATACAGCCTTGTTTTTGGTTGCAGGTGTAATATACTTGTCCTCTGGCCAATCTCCGGAATGCAAAACTTCCAAGTCTGGTAAGAAATAATTTTATTTTTTAATTTTTTTTATTCTCCTTCAAACTCGACCAAAGAAAAAACATTATAGTCTTTTAATTTTTCTCTGCCTTTTAGGTCTATTAACTCAATTACAAAAGCAATCTCAATTATTTTTCCGCCTAAAAGTTCTACTAATTTAATAGTAGCTGATATTGTACCTCCAGTTGCTATTAGGTCATCAACTATCAGGACTTTATCTCCTTGCTTTATTGCATCTTCATGTATTTCAACAACTGCATTTCCATATTCTAAAGAATATTCTTGCTTCATTGTTTTATGAGGTAGTTTGCCTTCTTTTCTTATTGGAACAAAGCTACAACCTAATTTATATGCTAAAACAGATCCAAAAATAAAGCCTCTTGACTCTATAGCTACTATCACACCAATATTTTTACCTTTATATCTTTCATAGAACTTGTCAATAACATACTTAAAAGCTTTTTTATCCTGCAAAAGAGGTGTAATATCCCTAAACATGATGCCTTTCTTTGGCCAATCAGGAATAGTTCTGATTTTTGATTTTAAATCCATAATAAATGAAGATGATGTAATTATTTAAAAATTTTGTTAATTATTGAAATAAAAATTAAATAAGTTAAATCTATACTCGCGGACAATATCAATTGAGCATTAGTTGTCCGTTCGTAATAAGTAAACGCAATAATTATGCTCAATTATTTGTTGCCTTTACTATACCATAATCTTAAATAAGGTATTATAATCTTTATATTAAAATGAAAGTCAATGGCAAAGGCTACAGAACAGTATGGATGGAAGGAAGTGAGGTTAAACTAATCAATCAGACTTTATTGCCTCATAAGTTTGAAATCTACACATGCAAAAATCATGAAGAAACAGCTGAAGCAATAAAAACAATGATTGTTCGCGGAGCAGGTGCAATAGGTGCAACAGCAGCTTATGGTGTAGCACAGGCAACATTAGAAGCAAATGATAATAGTTTTAAGGAATATATTAAAAAAGCAGCAGAAACAATACAAAAGACAAGGCCTACTGCTCAAAATCTTTTTACAGGAATAAATTATGTATTAAATTCTATTAAAAATTTATCAAATTTGAATGAAGCCCAAAAAACTGCAGTAGAAAAAGCAAATGAATTTGCTGATTATGATGCTAATGCATGCAAGAAAATAGGAGAATTTGGAAATTCTTTAATTAAGAATAATTATAAAATAGAGACTCATTGTAATGCCGGCTGGTTGGCATTTGTTGACTGGGGTTCTGCTTTAAGTCCAATATATTATGCTCACAGAGCTGGAAAAGATGTTTTTGTTTTTGCTGATGAAACAAGACCAAGAAACCAGGGCAGTACTTTAACAGCATGGGAATTAGCGCAGGAAAAAGTACCGCATGCAATTATTCCAGATAATGCTGCCGGCTATTATATGAAAAAGGGGGAAGTAGATATGATGATTGTAGGTGCTGACAGGATTGCAGCTAATGGAGATGTTGCTAATAAGATAGGAACTTATGAAAAAGCAGTTCTGGCAAAAGAAAACAATATTCCATTTTATGTTGCTGCCCCTACAACAACTTTTGATTTAAACACAGAAAATGGAGACAAAATTCCAATAGAAGAGAGAAGTGAAGATGAGGTTTTGTTTGTTTCTGGTGATGATAATGGAAAGATTACAAAAGTAAGGATAGCTTCAAAAGGAAGCCATGCAAAGAACCCTGCTTTTGATGTTACACCTACTAAATATATTACCGGAATAATAACTGAAAAGGGCATTGTTAAGGCAAATAAAGAGGAAATAAAGAGATTGTTTGAATGACTGCTATGAACGAAACAATAAAAACGATAAAAGAAAGAAGGTCTGTAAGAACCTATAAAGATAAACCAATAGAAAAAGAAAAGATAAATGAAATTCTTGAATGCGGCTTAATGGCTCCTAATGCCCGTCATTTACAACCATGGAAATTTATTGTGGTTACAAATAAAGATTTGATAAGAGAAACAGCTAAAAGAGTCCAGGATAAGGTTATTGATAATCCAAGATATCCTTTTGTAAAAGAAAGATTAAAAACAAAAGAAGATGCTATATTCTATTCTGCACCTTTGGTAATTTTTATTTTAGGCGACAAGGAAAACAAATGGTCTAAGATTGACTGCTCCCTGGCAGCAGAAAACATGATGCTAGCTTCAAAATCTCTTGGTCTAGGCTCATGTCCAATAGGAATGGCAAGGCACTTAAAAGATGAAAAAGACCTAATAGAAAAATTAGGTTTTGATGAAAACTATGAATTAATAATAACCTTAGTTTTTGGCTACTCTGATGAAGAGCCAGAGTTAAAGGAAAGAAAAAAGGATGTCGTTGAGTGGATTGAATGAATTTGAATAAAAACAGCAAAAACCTTATAAAATGAACATATATCTTGCATTGCAGAGTGATTTAAATGTGTTGGGGATTAAGAAACAGATTATCAAAAGTAATCAGTCCAAAGACTGGAAAAACAGTTATGCTAGCTGTAGACCATGGCTACTTTCAAGGGCCTACTACAGGGCTTAGGGAACTCAAAAAAGCTATAGACCCTTTAATACCTCATGCAGACTGCTTATTTATTACAAGGGGCATGTTAAGAAATTGTGTTGATCCACAGACAAAAAGTCCTATTTTCTTAAGAGTTTCTGGTGGTCCAAGTATCCTAAAAGATGACCTGTCAGATGAGCATATAACAACTTCTATGACTGAAGCATTAAGGTTAAATGCAGTTGGCGTTGGAATGTCAATTTTTGTAGGAGGGGTAAATGAATCAAGAACTGTTGCAAATCTGGGAAAATTGGTAAATGAAGCAGAAGAATATGGAATGCCAGTTTTGGCTATAACTGCTGTTGGCAAGGAAATGGCAAGAGATGAAAGATATTTAGGTCTAGCTTGCAGGATGGCTGCAGAGCAAGGAGCGCATATTGTCAAAACATACTATTGTGATAATTTCAAGGAAGTTGTCAAAGCATGTCCAGTGCCTATTGTCATAGCTGGCGGTAAAAAAATAGATGAAAAAGATGCTTTGCAGATGGCCAGAAATGCAATAGATGATGGAGCAATAGGAGTTGATATGGGGAGAAATATCTTCCAATCAGAAAATCCAGTGGGAATGATTAAAGCCATAAATGCAGTAGTGCATAAAAACGCCTCTGTAGATGAGGCTTTTAATATTTACGAGAAAGAAAAGAAATGATTTCTTATGAAAGTCGCAGTTTATTACACTAATAATGACATTAGGATAGAAGAAAGGCCAAAACCAAAGATTTCTGATGGTGAGATTCTTGTTAAGATGAAGGCATCTGGTATTTGCGGTACTGATGCTATGGGATGGTATAGGATAAAGAAAGCTCCTCGCGTTTTAGGCCATGAAATAGCTGGAGAAATTGTTGAAAGCAAATCAAAAAAATACACCGTTGGACAAAGAGTTTTTGTAAGCCATCATGTTCCATGCAACAACTGCAAATATTGTTTAGATGATAATCATACTGCTTGTGAAACCCTGCATAAAGGAAATTATGACCCTGGTGGTTTTTCTGAATTTATAAGAATCCCCAAAATAAATGTTGATAACGGAACCTATTTGCTTCCGGAAAATATTTCTTATGAAGAAGGCGCAATGATTGAGCCGTTAGCATGCGGTGTTAGGGCTTTAAGATTAATAAATGTAAAAAAAGAGCATACTGTTTTAATTTTAGGTTGTGGTGTTTCTGGTTTATTAAACATAGCATTAGCTAAACTTATTAGTGCAAAAGTTATTGCGACTGATATTGATGATTATAGGTTAAACAAAGCAAAAGAATTTGGCGCAGATGAAGTAATTGATGTATCTAAAGAAAAAGTTAATGTTAAAGCAGAAAGAATCATAGTTTGCACTGGAGCTTATCAAGCAGTTAAACAGGCATTTGAATGTATAGACCGGAAAGGAATAATTTTATTCTTTGCTGTACCTGAGAAAAACATTGAAGTTCCAAATGTTGATTTATGGAGAAATGAATTAACAATAACATCTTCTTATGGAGCAGCTTCTGCTGATCTTAAAGAATCCTTGGACTTAATTAAAAATAAAAAAGTAAATGTTAAAGACATGATAACACATAAATTGCCATTAGAAAAAATACAGGAAGGATTTAAACTTGTTACAGATGCAAAAGAATCCTTAAAAGTTGTCTTAACTAATTAACTTATTTAATCTTAGGTATCGTAGCAATAAGTAATTTCTTGACATTATCAACATTCTGTCCGAATATTTCCAAGATTTCTTCCCATGTAACCGGTTCTTCTCCTTCTAGCCAGCTATCATAATCAGTGCTCATGGCCACAGCTGAATATGGAATTTGAGCTTCATTTGCTAAAATACATTCTGGTGCAACTGACATATTAATTACATCAGCACCCCATATACGAAACATCTTTGATTCTGCTCTTGTAGAAAACCTTGGGCCTTCAATTGTTACAACAGTCCCTTTTCCATGAAACTTAAATTTCAGTTCTTTTGAAGTCTTGATTAAGGCTTTTCTTAATTCTTCTGAAAATGGATCTGGCATTGCTGTATGTTTCGCATTTTTCCCTCCAGGAGGAAATTCCTCAAAGAAAGTTATTTTTCTAAGCCTTGTAAAGTCAATGAACTGGTCAAGGATAACAAAGTCTCCTCTTCCAATTTTCCGTCTTAAGCTGCCGCAGGCAGTTGTCGCTAAAATATGAGTGCATCCTTGATCCTTTAGAGCCTGTATATTTGCCCTGAAGTTAACCTGTGTTGGAGGGATAGTATGCTGTTTACCATGTCTTGCCAGCATTGCAACATCAATACCTTTAATCTTCCCAATAGTTAAAGCAGAAGAAGGCTTTCCGTAAGGTGTTGTAACTCTTATTTCTTTTGCGTCCTTTAGAATTTTAGGATCATCCAATCCAGAACCGCCAATGATTCCTATTTTTGCCATTTTATTTAACTTTCAAAACACTTTTCTCAGCCTGATCACTTATTATTGCGCTATTACCAGAAGGATCTTCTATGATTATTTTTTGCTTTTCTTGTCCCCACATTATCTTCATAAGTTTTTTTAATAGATTTTTTGCTTTTTTCTTGTCATCATTATCTTCTGCCGTGTCCCTTACAGTTTCAATTTGATACTTAATCCTGTTTAGTATTCCTTCTATGTTTGTTACAAAACCCTGTGCAGCAGGGCCTGGAGTTATTGTAGTTATATGTGGAATCTTAACAGTAGCTTCTGCACTCTTTACAATCCTAACTTTCATATCTTTTTCATTAGAAATTTCAAAAGTATATTTGCAGGGCTCTTTTCTCTCAGCAGCCTCAACATCAGATTTATGATACTTGCAGTTAGAGCATGTCATGGAAAAAAGAAAAACCTTTCCAAAATAAGGCACCTCTGTTTCCTTCTCCATCAAGACTAAAGCCTTCTTATGGCACAAAGGACATGCTTCTCCCGGTGTTGTTTCTGGTTTCCCCATGAAACCAAGGTAAAGAATTCTGTTTTTATAGTTTGCGGTTATAGAGATATGTTGTAAGGCAGAATGAAAATTAAAATTTAATATAAAAAAAATTAGAATTAATCATACTCGTTAACTTCGCTCACAGCCTCTTTCTTCTCTGGCTCTTCTTGGCTTTTGTGCCTGTAGATGTGGGCAAAGGAAGGTACTGCTGCAATCCAGTTATCGCCAAAACCGGCTATATCACCTTCAATAGCATCAGCTGTCTTTTTTAGCTTGTTAATAGCTCTTTTTAATTCAACTAAATCCTTGTCTTTCAGGGGTTTTATGTTCACTAAAGCGATAGTATGCCCTTCCCTTAAAGAATCAAGTATTGGCTTAATGCTTTCAAAGTCCTCCATTACAAAAGGCCTTACAGTTACTTTAGAGCCAGCTTCTGCACCAGCATCTGCCCCAAGCTCAACATAGCCATCTTCTTCTGCTTCATGTATGATTTCAGAACCATCACCGGTAACTTTTTCTTTTAACTTATCAAAAAAACCCATGAAACCACCTTTATTGTTTAATTAAATATTTTAATTACTAACAAATATTTAAATCTTTCTATTGTAAGGTAGATACAGTATATCAACAAATTACCATAATATACTACAACGAAACACAGCGGAAAAACAAGTTTTTCTAGGTATTTGGAAATTCGTGAATTGTGAGCGAGTTCGCAAAAAGGAGCTCACTCTCACCTCACTAATTTCCAAAAGCTTTTTAAATCAGCATAAAATTCAATTTCCATGGCAAACAAGATTGGGGGCTTGAGAAGAAAAAGCCGGTATAAGTTAAAGAAAGAAAGAAGGCAAAAAGGCAAGGTAAGTGTAAGCAGGTTTATGCAGTCCTTTAAAGCAGGCCAGAGGGTCTGTTTGAGCATTGAGCCTTCTTTGCATAAAGGCAATTTCCACTTAAGATTTGTAGGAAGAGCTGGGACCGTAAAAGGCTTAAGGGGAAAATGCTATGAAATTGCTATAAATGACAAGGGAAAAGAAAAATTGCTTGTAGTGCACCCTGTACATTTAAAAACATTGGAGTGATTAATATGGTAATGGAAATAATATCAGAAACTCCTGTTGATGCACATCAACTGAAGGAGGAACTAAGCAAAATAAAGCATAGAGACAAAGAACTAAATTTTAGGGCTGCTAAGACAGAAGAATACTTAATCAGTATTGGTGTCAATAAGAATGCAGAAGCCATTTATAATAAAATAAACAAGCTGAATATTTCAAGGCTAAAAGAACAGCATATACGCAAGCTCATAGACATAATGCCTGCAACCATTAAAGACCTTAAGGTCGTTATGCAGGGCTACACTATAAGCTTAAGCAATGAAAATATGAAGAAAATTGTGGATATAATCAACAGCTTTGCAGAAAAAGAGTGATTTCTAGGATTTTTTTACATCAAATTGAAAATCTTTATAAATACAAAAGTTAAAATTATTAAAAAATGAGGGTGGATATAGAAAAAAGGCATATAGCCGGCTATGAAAAAATAGCTAGGGAAGTAAACAGAGCTGTAAAAAAGACCACTTTAAAAGCCAAAAAAAGCAAATATGCGCAGGCTGTAGTCCAGAAGGATATAAGCGTAGAAAACAAGAAAAAAAAACTGGCAAAAAACCTGCACGAGCTTATAATAAGCACTTTTTCAATAAATATTAACAAAAAGATAGCAACAGACAGCTTAAAGGCAAATATAGAGATGATTAGGTATATAATACATAAGATAAAGTCCATCAACAATTACCTCGAAGAAGACCTTTTGCGGGAACTTGGAGTAATTAAAAAGTCGCTGATTGTAAAAGCAGTTAAATCAGGCACTCCAGCGAGGTATCTTGAGCAAAGCGCCAGAGTCCTAACTGAAAATGACATAAGCAGGATTGAACATACAGTTTATGAGATGATACACAAGATCATATTTTTTGATAAAAAGTTGCTGAAGGATTACAAGAGTGGAGAAATAAAAGTAATAAAAACTGAAAAACTTGGAATAAGAAACCTTGAAAAAATACTTAGGGCAGAAAGCGAGCTTTTAGAAATCCTAGAGGCAAAAATCCCCCCACCCAATAAGGTAAAAGCAAAGTTATTCACAAAAAAGATATTCAGCAGCTGGGTTCCAATGGTATTTGCATTGTTATCAGCGTTTGAGACAGAGTGTAATAAGGAAAATTCAATATTTTTAAATATCAAAGCCAATGACAAATTAAGAAAAAAAATTGAAAAGAAGATAAAGCATGTTATTAAAGAGAAAGAAAAGCTGCTTAAAATAAAGGAAAAAAGGGCACTGCAAATGAAAACTTTTGGAAACATAAATGACGATTACAGGCAAACATTTCACGAGTATGTTTCAGCAGCAAGTTTATAACAATCAATATGGAATCATTACAATTAAACGAGCAGAAAATGGAAAAGACAAAAGAAGAAAACGCAATAATACTGGACTTCTTGCCAAATGGATATCCACTTGATGAAAGGCCTATGTATATGAAGACTCCAGTAGCGCAAGCCATAGGCAAGGAGCATTTTGTTCTGCTGGAGCTTGTACCAAAAAAAGAAGTGTATTTGCAGTTATATGAAGAGGTCTATATAGGAGAGGGCAAAAGAGACAAGATACACCATATAGTTGGCAAGCTTCCAATGTCAAAATTAACAAGAACTGCTGAAAGTGAATTGGAATTTATAATAAAAGATATTGTAAAGAAAAATGAAAAGATGTTTGTCGATTTTTTCAATAACGCAAAGCCATTAAGCACAAGGATGCATCAGATAGAACTACTTCCAGGCGTAGGGAAGAAACATATGTGGGAAATAATAAATGCTCGCGAAGAAAAACCTTTTGAAAGCCTTGATGATATTAAGAAAAGGGTTAATCTAATTCCGGATCCTGAGAAGCTGATAATAAAAAGAATAATGCTGGAATTGGAAGGAACAGAGAAGCATAAATTATTTGTTGATGTTTTCTAGATTCTTATTTTTTTACGAGATCATGCATACTTCCCGCTAAAATCTTTAAAGAATGTAATTAATAATGATAGTGCAATAGGTCCTATAAAAACTCCCATTATCCCGAACAGGTTAATGCCTCCGATTATTCCCACTAATATTGTAAGAGGATGGACATCAGCTTTGCCTCCTATTAGCTTAATTCTAAGAATATTATCCACTAGACTTATTATGAAAATTCCGTATAAGAACAACCCAATGCCCATTCCCATTGCCCAATATGAGCTATTAATTATTCCATTGATAAGCAAAAATATTGAAGTGGGAATCCAGATTATGGCAGGCCCTATCAAGGGAATTAAAGCGAAAATTGCCATTATAACCCCCCAGAAGATCGCACTTTCAACGCCAAAAATATAAAATCCTATTGCCCCAAGAGCACCTTGCGCAATTGCTACAATTATGTGGGCAAAAACAACAGAATAAGTGACTTGGCCAAAGTGCTCTACAAGCTTCTTTGAATGCTTCTTATCTAAAGGAATCATTTGCACGATGTTATTTAGCAGCCCTTTTCCATCTTTAAACAAAAAGAAGGATATAAACAAAGCCAAAGCAATGCCTACAATTGTGTTTGGTATTCTTACAACAACGTATGTTGCTATTTCTGTTATTTTTTTAAAAACAGCATTAATAATTTCGTCAAAATTAAAATATCCTGAACCAGATACAAAATTAACTACAGCGCACTTGCCAGAGCCAGAATCTTTACATTCTAAATCAAAATAACCCTTTTTCACTATGTTTTCCTCAACATAATTGTAGATTTGTGCAGATTGTCTTGGTATTTGCGATGCTACAAATATGAATGGCATGAGGAATATTAAAACTATTAAAACAAGTGTTATTAGAATTGACAGGTTTTCATATTTTAGTGGTTTTTTGATTTTTGTGTATAATGGGTAAAATACATAAGTCAATATTATGCTTACCAAGAAAATGTTAAGCAAAGGCTTTAGCAAAATATAGAATAAGATTACTGCCAGTATGATAAGGAGTAATTGCAAATTAGTGGAAATATTGGTATTTTTAATTCTGATCACTCGCTGAATTTTGAATGTAAAGCAGCTATCGATATTATAGCAATGCCAACCAAAATATGAGGTACTCCACCAGCCATATTTGGAAACTGTTCTTTAACATACAATGCAACCCCTATGCCTAGAACACCCAAACCAGCAGAAAAAAGGATTACTGTTGTCAATAAATTCCTTATTTTTTTTCCAAGTCCTGATAGATTTCTTATCCAGTTTACTATATGTTCAGCTTCTTCTGCAGCAACAGAAATCAAAGAATTCATGGATTTTTCCATAACTTTGTTTAAAATTGACTTAAAAGTGACTTTTTCTTCTTTTTCTTCCTTTTTTGCCATACTAATATCCTCTTTTTGTTGAGATATTATCTAATTGGTAATATGATATTTAAAAGTTTCGACTGGTTCAAAAGATATTTAGAAAAATTTATAAGCAAAGCTCAACTATTTCTTTTTTTTAATATGTTGTTAAAGAAGAATGCCAAGCTAGTTCTCGAAGACGGCTCTATTTTCTACGGATATTCATTTGCTTCTGAAAAGTCTGTATCGGGAGAGGTTGTTTTTTCTACAGGCATGGTCGGCTATCCAGAGTCATTGACAGACCCAAGCTATAAAGGCCAGATTTTATGCTTAACTTATCCATTAATAGGCAACTATGGAATTCCTAGTGAAGAAAAAAACAATTTTGGCTTAAAAAAGCATTTTGAATCTTCTAAAATACATATACAAGGCTTAGTAATTTCTGATTATTCTTTTGATTATTCACATTGGAATGCTAAAAAAAGCCTTGCTGAATGGCTTAAAGAGAACAATATTCCTGGAGTATTTGACATTGACACGCGCGAATTGACCAAAAAAATAAGGGAGAAAGGGGCTATGCTAGGCAAGATTATAATTAATGATAATGAGGTTGAATTTTATAATCCCAATAAAGTTGACCTTGTTAGGGAAGTTACAATAAAAAATCCCATTATATACGACGCAATCAATAAAAATTTAATAATTAAAAAAATAAACAATGATAAAAATAATAAAATAAATGAAAAAAATAAGACTGTAATTCTAATCGATTGTGGAGTTAAAAATAATATAATAATGTGCCTTCTGAAAAGAAATGTCAATGTAATAAGGGTTCCTTATGATTATGATTTCTTCAAATTTGATTTTGATGGCATTGTTATAAGCAATGGTCCTGGAGACCCTAAAATGTGTGACAGAACTATTGGCTATATCAGGAAAGCTATTGTTAAGGAAATACCAATCTTGGGTATATGCTTAGGCAACCAAATACTTGCATTAGCTGCTGGTGCGGATACTTATAAGCTAAAATATGGCCACAGAAGCCAGAACCAGCCTTGCCTGATGAAAGACACAAAAAGATGCTTCATAACAACACAAAACCACGGTTTTGCGGTTAATACAAAAACATTGACTTCTGACTGGGAGCCTTTGTTTACAAACATCAATGACAATACAAATGAAGGTCTTAAGCACAAAACAAAGCCTTTCTTTAGTTCACAATTCCATCCAGAGGCAACTCCCGGTCCTGTTGATACTGAGTTTTTGTTTGATGATTTTGTTAAAAAGTTAAAAAATGGAACCAATTAGTATTTTAATCATTGTTGTAGTATTTTTTACAGCCTCATTTTTTGGCTCATTGATAGGTGGAGGTGGTTTAATAACAGTTCCTACATTAATATTTATGGGGTTAAGTCCGCATATGGCTTTGGGGACTGGTAAAATAGGAGCAGTTGGAAATACTTCAGGAGCAGCACTGGGTTATGGCCTGCAAAAAAAGATTGACTACAAGATGGGTTTTATTTTTATGGTTTTTGCTGCAACTGGTGCTATTTTTGGGGCTTTTACAGTCTTATCGATATCTGAAGAAATAGTGAAAAAAATCATTGGATTCGTCATGGTTCTCATTTCATTATATTTGCTGCTGAAAAAAGATACAGGAAAAAATACAGAAAAGGCAAAAAGAAATGTAGCTGTTTTTGCACTGTTTGCGCTTGCAAGCGGCCTCTATAGTGGGTTTTATGGACCGGGAATAGGAATAATAAACAGATTAGTACTTTCAGCAGTTTTTTCATATACAATAATTAACAGCGCTGCCCTTTCAACTTTTTCCAATACTGTTACAAACCTTATTTCCTTAATTATATTTTCATTGTTAGGTGCAGTTCAGTTTGTACTTTTTATTCCAATAATCTTATCATCATTCGTCGGAGCATACTTAGGCTCAAAATACGCAGTAAAAATAGGCAATGTAAATGTAAAAAGGTTATTACTTGGTGTAGCAGTTATCATGGCAATAAAATTATTGTTTTTTTAAAATGGAGAAACCCAAAAAAATTTTAGTGCTTGGAAGCGGAAGCTTGAAAATTGGTGAAGCGGGAGAATTTGACTACTCTGGAAGCCAGTGCCTTAAGGCTTTGAGGGAAGAAGGGATCAAAACAGTTTTAGTAAATCCGAATATTGCTACAATCCAGACTAGCAAAGGAATGGCAGATAAAATTTATTTTCTTCCTGTAACTCCTTACTTTGTTGAGCAGGTAATAAAAAAAGAAAAACCTGATGGAATAATGCTTGCATTTGGCGGACAAACCGCGCTAAATTGTGGTGTAGAGCTAAATGATAATGGAATTCTAAAAAAATATAATGTTAAAGTTTTGGGAACTTCTGTTGGAGCTATAAAAGAGACAGAGGACAGGCATTTATTCAAGAAAAAACTTGCAGAGATTGATGTTGAAGTTCCCGAAAGTGAAGCAATTACAAGCATAAATGAAGGCCTTAAAGTTGCTCAAAAAATAAAATATCCGGTAATGGCAAGGATTGCGTATGCTCTTGGAGGACAAGGTTCTGGAATAGCCTACAATGAGGAAGAGCTTAAGGAGATACTAGCAAGGGCATTTTCTTACTCAAAACAAATCTTAATTGAAAAATACCTCGGAGGATGGAAAGAAATAGAATATGAAGTAGTAAGAGATTCTTATGACAATTGCATTACTGTATGTAACATGGAAAACTTTGATCCAATGGGGATACATACTGGAGAAAGCATTGTTGTTGCACCATCCCAAACACTAACAAATTCTGAATATCATAAATTGAGAGGGATTGCAATAAGAGTTATAAGACACTTAGGCATTGTTGGAGAATGCAATATACAATATGCATTGGATCCTGAATCAGAAGATTATAGAATTATAGAAGTCAATGCGCGTTTAAGTAGAAGCTCTGCTTTAGCATCAAAAGCAACCGGCTATCCATTAGCTTTCATTGCTGCAAAACTTGCTTTAGGCTATTCTTTGACAGAAATTGATAATTCTATAACTAAAACAACAAAAGCGTGTTTTGAGCCTGCTCTCGATTATATTGTGATAAAGATACCTCGGTGGGATATGGAGAAATTCAAGAAAGTCAAGTTTCAGCTTGGCAGCGAAATGAAATCAGTAGGAGAGGTTATGGCTATAGGAAGAAAATTTGAGGAAGTTCTGCAAAAGGCATTGAGGATGTTAGGCGTAGGTTTGCATGGATTGGTTTATAAAAATGCAAAAATAAACGGCAATATCGATTCTGAATTAAAAAATCCTACTGATAAACGGGTAATTGTAATTGCAGAAGCAATAAAAAAAAGTTACTCAATTGATAAAATTTATTCTTTAAGCAAAATAGACAAATGGTTTTTATATAAAATAAAGAATATTGTAGAGACAGAAAAAGAGATTAAAAAATACAAAATAAATTCCTTATCAAAAGAGCTTTTAAGATTGGCCAAGCAACAAGGCTTTTCTGATTTTCAGATTGCAAGGTTATTACTTAAGGATTCGGACTATGAAAAAAATATGCTAGCAGTTAGAGAATTAAGAAAAAAATATAACATACTGCCTTTTGTAAAGCAGATAGATACTTTAGCTGCAGAATATCCTGCAAAGACAAATTACCTTTACATGACTTATAATGGGAGCAGGAATGATATCCAGTTTGACAATAAAAATTCTGTTGTTGTTTTAGGCTCAGGGGCTTATAGGATTGGAAGTTCTGTGGAATTTGACTGGTGCTGTGTTAATGCAGTTCTAACCTTAAAGAATTTGAATTATAAAACTATAATGATAAATTATAACCCTGAGACAGTCTCAACAGATTATGATATTTGTGACAGGCTTTACTTTGAGGAGATGAGTTTTGAGCGTGTTTTGGATATTTATGAAAAAGAAATGTCACTGGGGATGATAATATCAATGGGCGGCCAGATACCAAACAACTTGGCAATGAAACTGTACAGGAAAAAAGTAAAAATTCTTGGCACAAGCCCATTAAGCATAGACAATGCAGAGGACAGGCATAAATTCTCAAAACTATGCGACAAATTAAATGTAGACCAGCCAGAATGGACTGAGACAACTTCAATAAGAGATGCAGAAAAATTTGCTAATCGCGTTAAATATCCTGTTTTGATAAGGCCGAGCTATGTTCTTTCTGGCGCTGCAATGTCTGTAGCATTTAATGATAAAGACCTCAAAAAATATCTGGAAAAAGCTACTGAATTGAGCAAAGAACATCCAGTTGTTATAAGCAAATTCATTACAAATGCAAAAGAGATTGAGATAGATGCTGTTGCTTACAAAGGCAGGATTTTGATTTATGCAATTTCCGAGCATGTTGAAAATGCCGGAGTGCATTCAGGAGATGCAACTATGGTCTTGCCTCCGCAATTTACTTATATAGAAACAACAAGGAAGATAAAAGAAACTGCGAAGAAAATTGCTTCTGCTTTAACTATTACGGGTCCTTTTAACATACAATTCATAGCAAAAAGCAATGAAATCAAGGTTATTGAATGTAATCTGCGCAGTTCTAGAAGCTTTCCCTTTGTATCAAAAGTCACTAAATATAATTTCATAGATAAAGCAACTAAAGCGATGCTGGGGTTTGAGGAAAAAGGCAGCTACAATACAATTGATTTGGATTATGTTGGCGTCAAAGCCCCCCAGTTTTCTTTTTCAAGATTGCATGGTGCTGATCCTGTTTTGGGTGTGGAAATGGCATCTACTGGAGAAGTTGCATGCTTGGGAGAAAATATAAATGAGGCTTTTTTGAAAAGTTTGCTGGCAGTTGGTTTTGTCATGCCCAAGAAAAATGTTCTGTTATCTACTGGACCTGTTAAGAGTAAAGCTTATTTGTTAGAAAGCATACGCAAATTAGAACAAAAAGGTTATAATTTATATGCGACAAAAGGTACTGGCAATTTTTATAAGAATAATGGGGTAAATATGAAAATCCTGCATTGGCCTCTTGAAAAAAAAGAGCCTAATGTTTTGACTTACCTTAAGGAAAGAAAAATTGATTTGGTCATCAATATCCCAAAAAGTTTTGAAGAAGAAGAGCTTGAGAATGATTATTTAATCAGGAGAAATGCAGTTGACTTTAACATTCCATTATTGACAAACGAGCAGAACACGAAATTGTTTATTGAATCCATTTCTAAATTAAAGATAGAAGATTTAGAGATTAAGGATTGGAAAGAGTATGAGTAAATAATATTTATTTAACGAGCTGATTTATGAAATTTAAGATCCCTTAATCCTATAAAAAATTCATTAAATGCATCTTGTAATGATTTCAAATAGTCTGGATCTGGCTCAAATAATAGTTCTCCTTCTGCACGATTTTTTTCAAGTCCATGATGGCCTACTATTTCCATAGAAAAAACTTGATATCCTGCCGCAAGATCAGCATACTTTCTGTGGGCTAATTGAAACCTAGGTGATGCTACTTGGCGTTCTTGAACTCTTAAACCATAATCTCTAAAGTGATTTTTTATATATTGTATAAGTTCTGGAGAACAGGATATATTTTCTTCAGTGATAGTGTCTTTACTTGTCATAAGATACAAATGTGGTGTCCC
>MPMA02206783.1_pt1 | contig 21451 bp, 19 predicted proteins | sample 1617361 | NCBI WGS metagenome assembly MPMA02 (sample SAMN05944807, study PRJNA350692) | marine metagenome | biome: marine; feature: ODZ; material: water; isolation source: 180 m water sample filtered on 0.2 um supor filter | place: Pacific Ocean | collected 2012-04-08 | depth 180m m | reverse complement strand
GTCTGACCGTTCACAATGGTACGTACAGGCCAGCCCTGTAATTCCATCCCGTGATAAGGAGACCAGTTAACCCTGGTGTGGAGTTGTCCATTCCTGACAGTTTTCTTTAATGCCATATCCACTAAAACCAAATCTGCATCTTGACCAACTTCGATACGTCCTTTTCCCTGCATCTGGTATAGATTTGCGGGAGATGTAGACATCCAGAAAACAACCTCCTGCAAAGAACAGGCTCTGCGGTTGACTCGATCCAGCATCAAAGCCAGTGAGGTCTCAACCCCGGGCATACCTGAAGGAGCTTTTCCATAAGGCTGCTCTTTTTCCGCTAAAGTGTGAGGTGCATGGTCAGTCGCAATGCAATCAATTATACCATCTTTGAGTGCCTGCCAGAGTGCGTCCGCATGACGCTTTGTGCGTATCGGCGGATTCATCTGCGCCAAAGCTCCCAACTGTTCGTAACATTCCGGCACAGTCAGTGTAAAATGCTGGGGACAGACTTCCGTTGAAATCAGATGCTCACGCGGAAGTCCACGCAAAAAATCACATTCATCTTCCGTCGTTAAATGTAAAATATGCAATCGACGCCTGTACTGCAATGACAGCTTTACAGCCAGTTTAGTAGCCTTGAGAGCTGCCGATTCGTCTCTGATACGTGAATGAAGACGCACATCTGAAATATGCTTGAGTAATTCAGTGTTCTCCTTGAGCACAGCTTCATCTTCCGCGTGAACCGCAATCAGACGTGAACCGTTGGAAAATATTTTTTCCAAAACTTGCGGATTGTCAACCAGCAAATCTCCAGTGGATGAACCCATAAATATTTTTATACCGCAGACATTCTCAACCGCATTCAACTCCTCCAGATTATCCGGAGTCGCACCCATAAAAAATCCGTAATTAACGACCGATTTTTCTGCCGCCAACTGTTTTTTTTCAGCCATCCGTTCACGGGTTATAACCGGTGGAGCGTTGTTCGGCATATCAAGAAAACTGGTAACACCGCCTGCTGCGGCCGCACAGGAACCACTGTGCAAATCTTCTTTCTGCGCGGCTCCCGGTTCACGAAAATGAACCTGTGGATCAATCATGCCCGGAAGCAGAGTCAAACCTTCCGCGTCTATCACTTCTCCGATTTCCGCGATACTGCTGCCGACAGCGTGAATCCTACCGTCGATAACTGAGACATCAACCCGCTGGATACTTCCAGGTAGAACAACTTCCGCATTCCGGATGGTGAGTGATACTGTCATGTGTAACTTCCGTAATCGGCACGCAAATAAGCAGCTGCGTCTTTCGCAAAATAGGTGAGGATCATATCCGCTCCCGCTCGTCTAATCGACAGGAGCATTTCCATCATTGCACGGTCACGGTCAAGCCAGCCTTTTTCGGCAGCAGCGACAACCATCGCATATTCTCCGGAAACATTATAAGCCGCTACCGGAACGTCAAAGGTATCACGTACCCTTGAAATTACATCCAGATAAGTAAGTGCGGGTTTGATCATTACTACATCCGCTCCTTCTTCCAAATCTAAGGAAATTTCACGTAACGCTTCACGTGTATTGGCAGGGTCCATTTGATAAGTTTTTTTGTCACCGCTTTTTGGAGCGGACTGAAGCGCGCCTCTAAACGGACCATAAAAACAGGAGGCATATTTTGCGGAATAAGCCAAGATACCAACGTGAGAAAAACCCTGTACGTCGAGTGCATTACGGATTGCTCCAACTCTACCGTCCATCATATCCGAAGGTGCAATCCAGTCAGCTCCTGCTTCGGCATGAGAAAGAGCCATTTTACATAATACTTCAACAGATTCGTCATTTACAATTTCTCCATTAATGACAAGCCCGTCATGACCGTGTGTCGTGTATGGATCTAAAGCAACATCTGTTTGCACACACAATTCAGGAACTGCTTTTTTGATAGCCCTGACTGCACGCTGCACCAAACCAGCGGGATCATAAGATTTACTTGCCAGTTCGTCTTTTTCAATGGAATAACCGAACAAGTTAACCGCACCAATACCTAAGGCATAGAGTTCTTCACATTCTCGAACAAGTTCATCTGTAGACAGACGAAATTGTCCAGTCATAGTGTCGATGTGCTCCCTGACTTTTTTACCTTCAGTAACAAACATTGGATAAATCAATTGGCGGGGAGATAGTTCTGTTTCACGCACCAATCCACGAATGGGTGCGGAGCGTCTCAAACGTCTTGGGCGGTACACCAAGTCCATGCAAAACCCTGTATTAAGAGTAATTTAATAGCATAAACGGTTGATCAGTTCGATCACAAACCATCAACTGTTTTGTAAATAAAGGAGGGCGGCACTCAACTTTAAAAGTTAAAGAGTACATAAAAGAAGCTTATTTGCTTGCCGGTTTTTCTATTATAATTTTATTTTTACCAGAACGGCGGATAAGAACCTTGTCACCTTTATTCCACCCTAATTCTTCAAATATATACTGAGGAATAATGACACGTTTTGAACTCCCCGCTTTGCCTGCTGCTCTGACCGTATCTATTAGTTTGCGTTTCTTGGCTTTGGCGACTTTTTTGACAACTCTGGTTTTGGCAAACTGAGGCGGAATTTCTCCCAAGTTTATTGTAGCCCTCAACAAACGTGCTCTCAAAGTATATACTGGTATTTTTAAAACCTTTGCTGTTGCACTCATATTCTTTTCAACAGCCAACTCTCTTACTTTTTTTAAAAACTCTGCATCCCTTTTCATAACACACCCTAGTTAATTGATATTTTTTTTAAACATGATGAGCCAGTATAAAAAAACAAAAACATGTAATTGCGTACAAAGCAAGTAACTTTTTTATATTAAGCGCTGATATTATAAAGATATTTTTCTTCGTTCGGAATAACAAATAATCAGTTTATGAGTTTTTATGAAGCTATCAAATATATTTATTTTTAAAAACTAAACAAATATTAATCGTCACAGTTGCAGTATAAACCAGATTTAATGATCACACAAGAATTTTTTAAAGAGAGTATTTTACTGCAGGTTAATTCATTTTTTATGCAGGAATTTTTTCCTTATTTTCAAGCAGCAATTCCTGCTGTATTTTTTTAAAAGAACTTATTTCATCTTGATACGGAGTATAATAAATATTCAAATTGCCACGGTCAGTATCCTCCCAGAATGTTGGCCCGGAAAACTTCAGTCTCGCATATATGGTGGTCATCGTTTTGTTGAAAAGAGCTGCTCCCATCAAATCCATATCCTGAACTGTGTCCTTTGCAATCTTCTCTGCAAACTCATCTTCCTGCTGGTTAAGGTAGAACAAAGCCAGACCGATGTGTAAAAGCCTGATTCCATGATTTTGACTGAAAAACTGCACAGCAAAATTTTTGTCCATATCCTGAAAATTATCAAACACCAGAAACTTTTGCAGCATCTCTTCCTGCAGTTCCCTGTCCCACTTTTCCTGATAAATTTTAAGCATTAATTTCTGCATTTCAAAAGCAAGTACATCTAAAATAAATGCCAGTGATTTTGCACGTTGAATTACGTTAAAACACTGCTGTCCATAAAACACGAAATAACCGATACACGTTTTTATTCTATCAACCTGCTGATATTCCATTAAGTATCCTATAAATTGCCCATAATGGAAAACAAGATTATACAAGTTACGCGGTTCGTTATGGTGTTGACCATGCTTCAGCGCAAATCTGAAGTGAGTGTTAAGACGTACAGTAATGACGTCTATCAGCTCCTGATCATCACAGGTAATCGCCGTTTTTCCGACCTGGCTCAATTGTTCAACACACAAAGTTGAGAGATCAAACTCTCCTGTATCAAGAAAAACATTATATACATTTCCAATCAGGCGGACGCTTTTTTGTTCATAAAATGTACGTGTTTTTTCAACCTCTGCCATCAGGCTTTTCATTGTACGGAAAGAGATGTCATCGTGAATACATTCATCAACTTTAAAAAATGAATCCGGAATTTTTGGTTTTAACTGCACATAATGCCTGAGTAAAGCTCCAATACCTTCAATCACTTGTGCTTTAGGTTCCTTGAAAGGTACATAGACCAGTAAATCAATCAGTTGATTTAGTCCTTCAAATAACTGGTATTGAATTTTTGCGTGCTCATGCGCTGAAATTTTTCCGGTAGAACCTTTAGCGGCCAGTATATTTATCGTGGAATAACTGCCATTTAATAAATTTTCGATTACGTTGCTGGTCTTGGTAGATCTGAGAATGGAAAAAACAAAAGGAAAGCCGATCGCCAGCGAAACCGCAAGTAATACATGAAAATTGAAAACGAGACTGGGTATTATTTGAATCCCTCCTTCCGACAGTACTTTGATAGAGAGAACATGCACCAGACATGCTGCGGACCACCAGACGAATAAGAGACTCGGCCAGTGATCCATGTATAAATCAATCAGCTTCGGTACATTTTGGGCGGCAAAAGTGATGACGATTGTCAGACTGCCTAAGACGATAGCAAAAAAGGAAAGCCAGACGATCGGTGCAAAACCGACATCGAGCTGAGTCCAATCTGGATTTGCTCCTATATTCAGTAGGAAATCAGTATAGACAGGAAAAAGGTAGGTACGGAACAGAAAATCAGCCAGACCCATTCCGGCAAAAATGATCAGGGCAGCGTAAAGAGAACGAGAACGTGTCAGCAATACGCCCAAAATACGCGTGAAACCCTGCAACAAATTGACTGATCCCCGCATTTCGCTTGATTAGCTTTCAGGTTTCAAGGGTCAGGACACCCTAAAAAATCGGTAACTGCTTTTTTTACTCGCTGCTCTCTTCGGCAGAATCGTCTAAAGTGGTATTTGTTATCTGCAAACTACCTTCATTCTTCTCCAAGATGGCTTGAAAGGTCGGTTTGTGTTTAAATGAAGAACGTGCAGATTCCTCAAGACTATACAGAGATTTTGCACGCTTGGACATGGTTAATACTTTTTCAAACAAATTACTTTTTTCTTCCTGGCTGTGTTCCTCAACCAGCTTTAGATAATCATCTTCCATTTTCGTTTTTTTGTATAATGGTTATAAATATAAGCTAAGTTCCTAAAGCGTCAACAATAATGTTTCCGTTTCCTGCCTGAATACAGAATCAGGTGCTTTTTCCAGCAACTGCTCCAGTAGCTTTTTTGCCTTATCCAATTCGCCTTTGGCGATAGCGATCCTGGCCAATGCACGCCAGCGTACATCATCCCAGGCTGCAATGTTTATGGACTCGAGCATCATCTCCGCCTCAACCCACTGTTGTTGCTGTTCAAACAATGCTGCTAAACTCAGTCTGGCGGAATTTTGCAGAAACTGAGTCGCCTCCGGATGAGCTATTACCTGTTGAAAAACAGCAATCGATTCGTCAATTTTAGACTGTCTTGTATATGCTTCTCCGGATTCCATCAGCGCCAACACGCTCAGTGCGCTGCCTGATTCAGACTTGGCAAATTCCTGTAATGCAGTAATCCCCTGGTTCAACCTTTCTTCCGCTGAGAGAGTAGGGTTGTTCAGTTGTCCACGTGCGAGATGATAAAGGTTTGCCTGGTTGATGCGTTCATTTTGTACATATTTCCAGCCTCCCCATATTCCAAGAATTAAAACAACCAACGCAATACCCGCGCTCATGTACAAACTCTTTTTCCTGTATGCATGATCGACGAATGAATATAATTGTTTTTCCATCCGGTTCGGCTGCAGGAGTTCCTTGCGGCTCATGTGTTCTGCGTCACTCATTAATCTTCCGTCAAAAGCTTTATTATTTATTAATGTAAATACAACTTCCTGTTTGAAAGTGTAAAACGAAGTGCCTGCCCTATTAATGTTTAAACTGCAATCAACTCCGGGGTTTCATCTGCTGTGAATACTCTGCTGGGATTCGTAACTCTTAAGTTTATGCTATCTTGCCTCACCCTTCAAGCATAAATCTTTCAAATCACAAAGAAGTTTTCTGCTGATGACTGAAGATAGGTTTTTTCAGCATTAAACTGAACTTCATAAATGCATACAAAAAACCCCCTAAATGTTGTACTCGTAATAAGTCTTAAAAGCGTGTCATTGCTTACGAAGCGAGAGCTCTGTCGCAAATTTAGCAGACGCGGCGAAAATTGATTCCATCGGATTTGCGGCTATGGATGTAGGAAAGACAGAACCGTCGAAAACTGAGAGATTCTCCACTTCATGATGACGACCATTTGAATTTACCACAGATTTAGCTGGGTCTTCGCCCATAGGACAACCGCCCATCACATGCGCAGAAAACAATCTGGCTTTCAGGATATCCATTGGTAAATCCCTAAGCGCTTTTTTAAATTCTTTGAGGTTGTTGTATATGCCGGCATCGCGGTGAACCGGAGCAACCGCTTTTGCTCCTGCCGCAAACTGGATTTCAGCCATCACCAGAAATGCATCCCGTATTCCTTGCCAAACGTAGTTGGAAACCTGATAATCCAAACCGGGTGTACCGTCACTTTTCAGATAAACTAGTCCGCCGGTGCTTTCAGGATGAAATCCGTCACGCTGAAGTGCGATCAGTACCTGAAGATTAGGCCGCTGTTTCATGATTTCAGCATGTACTTTTCCATGCCCCACCAAAGCAGTTGCCATCAACATCGGCTGCAGCGGAGGGCATTCCAGTTTGAAACCTGGCTTTTTATTATCAAGGCGAGTTTCAACATAATGGTCTGAGTAACTTGTTTGCGGCGCACCATACTCTCCATTGACTGCAAAGGGCATGATCGCACCGGAAACGTTTACCGGATGCAGAAATGTTCTTGTGCCGACCAGACCATGCGGATTTAAACTTTTTTCAGCGGAACGCAACAGGATTGCCGGACTGCCGATTGCTCCGGCTGCCAGCACATAATGACTAGCTTTAATTTTTATCAACCGTCCGGAGGGAACATTTCCACGGGGAGTCATGGCCCTGCATTTAAGTTCAGTTATTTTTCCTTTTGTTAATACAAAATCTTCCGCTCTTGCTTTTGAAATCAGCGTCGCACCTGCTTTTAATGCACCCGGAATTGTAGTGACCAGAGTGGACTGTTTTGCGTTGACTGGACATCCTGTTCCGCAATAACCCAAATCAAGACAGCCGTTGACATTCCTGCTGATTTTCCCCCAACTGGCTCCGAGTTTTTCACAACCTTTTTCCAACGCAATGTTATTGGCATTGGGAGGAACAGTCCATTGCTGAATCTTGTAGCGCTTTTCCGCCCATTCGAACCACGGTCGCATTTCATCTGCAGAAAATCCCTTAACACCCATTTCCTCTGACCAGTATTTGAGGGTTGTTGGTGGTGTGCGAAAACTAGTTGTCCAGTTGATTCCTGTACCTCCGCCAACCATTCTTCCCTGAAATATTTTTATCCCGCGATCCTTTGTTTGTCTAGCGGCTGATTCCTGATAAAGCATGGAATAGGCTTCGTCCTCTTTCATCTGAAAATCTTTAGAAGTTTGGAGAGGTCCCTCTTCAACGATGATCACCTTCAATCCTGCCTCTGCCAGAATTTCCGCAGAATTACCTCCACCTGCCCCTGACCCGACAATCACGACATCTGCCTCAAGGACTTTGTCTTCAGTCAAATGAGACGCATCAAGATGATTCCAACTCTGCTCAAAACCTTCTGCCACAAAATCTGGGATCGTATTATTGGAATCGCTCATCTATTATTATTTTCAATAATAATTTTACTTAGAACAAAACAGGCGGGCCGGCATATCCACAAAAGCCCCAGGAACGTGGATTTGCATACCATGATGCCACGGTTAATTCAACCATCCCCATATAGCCAACCCGCAGATCATTTCCTGTGAGTATGCTTTGCGGGTCACTGAAACGCCAGTTATTTAAAAAATCATCTATTTCTTTAGGATCGTCCCATGCACTGGGGACTCCGGTGAGTAAACTAGGCGTTAAAGATAAAATAAAATTGGAGTCCAGCACCGAAAACAGTTTCCGGATTTCCGTTTGTGTTAACGCAGGTAATCCACTAACCGCAATATCCCACCCGACTATTGTTTCTTTGACTGCTAATAGTCTTTGCTGTGTAGATGTCGGCAGTGCCTCTGCAAGAATGACCGGTATGAGTTTCGACAATATCCCACGATCTTCTGTAGTTAAAAAATCAAAGTCATGCCCTAATCCGTCTGGTGCAGGTGGGATTTCAGGAGATGCGTGAAAAGATTCAAAGGCCAGCAAAGTGATTCCACTGACCGCGCTTGCCTTAAATAAATTTCTACGAGTGAGCATCTTAATTAAACCTGTTTACTTTTTTTAGCCTCCTGCCAGAGCGCTTCATATTCTGCAAGACTTGTCTCTTCCGGAATTTTGCCTTTTTCTGCCAACTGTTTTTCGACAAAGCGAAAACGGCTTTCAAATTTATCATTTGAGCTGCGTAAAGCTAATTCCGCATCAACTTTAAGATGACGTGCTAGAGTAACGATACTCAGTAAAATATCACCAAGTTCTTCTTCAACCAACTCTTTAGAAATTTCCTTTTCATTCAGTTCATTGCGTAATTCAAGAATTTCTTCATTTATTTTTTCAAAAAACGGTTCAATTTCCGGCCATTCAAATCCTGCTTTTGCAGCCCGTTTTCCGAGTTTTTCCGCACGCATTAGTGCCGGAAAGGCCAAAGCAACATCATCGAGAATACTGGGTATTGTATCACCTCGACGCTGAGCTTTTTCCGCACGCTCCCTCTTTTTCTGTGCTTCCCATTCATCCCCGTGAAATTGCCTTGTGCGCTGCTTCTCTTCTCCAAAAACATGAGGATGCCTGCGTATCATTTTGTCAGTAATGCTTTGTGCTACTTCGTTAAAATCAAAATCACCGGATTCTTCAGCTATACGGGAATGAAAGACGATCTGCAGCAGCAAATCACCCAACTCTTCTTTAAGTGCAGACATGTCATTGCGCTCAATTGCGTCAGAGACTTCATAAGCTTCCTCAATCGTGTACGGTGCGACGCTGGAAAAAGTTTGCTCACGATCCCATGGACAACCTTCAGTCGGATGCCGTAAACGCGCCATTACGTTTATTAAATTTTCAACAGGTGGTGTTTTTTTCATGCGTAGTACAGTCTTCTCATATTTCCCATGTCCACGGCAACAACTTTTCCGGTCTGAACTCACGAATCAACGCCCTGGCCAATATCAAACCTGGATCGAGGAAAAACGTTTCGCCGATTTTCCGTTCCGGAAGTCCCAGTGGAATTTCGGTGCAACCTAAAATAATAGCTTGTACACCTTGTTTTTCCAAGATATCCACACCCTCCAGTAATACCTCTCTGGCTTCTTCTGTAACAGGATGAGCCTGAACTTTGATTCCATATTCAGGATTAAAAAGGGCTTCGTCATGTAAATGCTGCTGCTGCGCTTCGTTGAGGGTCCTGGTTTCATAACCAGACGCACTGAGAAGTTCCGGATAAAATCCAGCCTTCCACGTTCCAATTGTTGATAAGACACCAACAGTTTTTACTTCAGGACAAGCTTCCTGCATGAAAGCAATTGTTTCAGCAATCATGTCAAGGATTTTAATGTGGTTTCCGGATTGCTTCATTTTTTGCAGAAAGACATCCCGGATCGCCGGAGCATGTGCGGTGTTGCACGGAATCCCTACGACACTTGCACCGAGGGTTGTTAAATCACTTAAGTTGCGGTAAATTGCGTGCGCCGGATTACTTGTAATTTCACCTAAGAGAAAACGTGTGCGATCTTCTATTTGATTCGGAGTGGAAATGAGTAGAGTAGGCAGATAATCCTGATCATTTTCTGCTCTTGTCTGCTGTAGTATTTTTTGTGCTAAATCAAGTCCGGCGTATGGACCTGCACCTCCAACGATGCCGATTTTTGCATCATCGCTGCTCATGGTTTTTTTCTTTGTTGATGAATGTGGATAAACATTTAACAGGAAAGAACGACTAAAGCCAGCGTTTACGTCGTCGGTAATTTTTACCATCACGAAAACTTTTTCGTCCACCTCCGCCCACACCTAAATAGAACTCTTTGACGTCTTCATTTTCGCGTAATTCCTTGCCTTTGCCGTCCATCACGACACGTCCATTTTCCAGTACATAACCGTAATCGGCATAACGCAGAGCTATATTTGTATTTTGTTCCGCCAATAAAAAACTGACGCCTTCACGTTGATTGAGATCTTTGACAATTTCAAATATTTCCTCAACAAGCTGTGGAGCAAGCCCCATAGAAGGTTCATCGAGCAGGATCATTTTTGGTTTTGACATCAACGCCCGTCCGATTGCCAGCATCTGCTGTTCCCCACCTGATGTGTATCCTGCCTGACTGGATCTACGTTCTTTCAGTCTTGGGAAGTAGCTGTATGTTTTTTCCAGATCAGCTACGATTGCGGACCGCCCCTCTTTTCTGGTATATGCACCTGTCATTAAATTTTCTTCAACTGTCAGGTGTTCAAAGACATGTCTACCTTCCATCACCTGAATACAGCCGCGTGTTACCAGATCATTTGGTGAAAGGTCATGAACCTCGAAATTATCAAACTGAATGCTGCCTTTAGTAACTGCTCCACGTTCTGCATGAAGGAGATTGGAAATTGCTTTAAGGGTAGTTGATTTTCCAGCCCCGTTTGCACCAAGGATAGTAACTATTCGCCCCTCAGGCACTTCCAGGGATACGCCTTTAAGTACGAGGATAACGTGATCATAGATCACTTCGATGTTGTTGACTTGCAGCATATTGAATACTCAAAACGGAACCACAGCAGGTCGGATCAGGTAAAACCTTAACCCGGCTTCTGCTGTGATAAAAATGTTTGTCGGATCAGGCACTACCCCAATCCGACAGACAATTAATTACAATTGGAACGAGGTGTAATACCTTTTTCCTTGGCGTAAGCTGCCGCCGATGCCTCAATCATCGGGCGAGTTACATCATACATTGGAGAATACCACTTGGAAGGATTAATCCAATTTTTACCATCCCATTCATGAATAAGCAGACTATTGGCTCCTTCGTGGTTGGCACATGTAATTTTGAGAGGTTTCATGAATCCGCCCAATCCTAACTCTTTCAAGCGGGAACTGGTCAAATTAACATGTTCATAACCCCAGGCCAATTGCTTGCCGTTGATGGCAATGTTACCGTACTTCTTTTGCGCCGCACGAATTGCTTCAGTAAATATAACACCCTGCACAAGCGCTCGGTTGTACAATACTTCACCAACTACACTCTTCTCACCAGAGCCATTCCCGGCCCTATAAACTTTTGCGAGAATATCTTTATGTAACTGGTAATTTTTACCAATTGTATGAAAACCTGCTGCTTTGTAGCCAACTGATGCAGTACCTGCTGGCCGGGTATCATTTTCGGAACCAGACCACCAGTTTCCGATAATTTTGGAAACAGGATAGCCGATTGCTTTTGCCTCTTTAATGGAAGTTTGAGTCATCACGCCCCAACCAAAAACAATGGTGAAGTCAGGTTTTGTCTGACGCCCAATTTTAAGCCAGGTAGATTTCTGCTCAAGCCCCGGATGATTTACAGGATACTTGAGAAACTTGAATCCATATTTTACGGAAAGGGCTTCCAAAGTTGGAATTGGTTCTTTACCGTAGGCACTGTTGTGATAAACGAGAGCGATCTTCTTGCCTTTCAATTTATTCAGCCCACCTATTTGATCACCAATATATCTAGTTATTGCAGTAACCTGACTCCAGTAAGTCATTGGTGCGGTGAAAACATGACTGAAAATCCGCCCATCTGACGCATCAGTCCGGCCATATCCCATCGAATGTAAAACCATTCCATCAGCCTGTGTTTTAGGAACCAAGGCATAAGTCACACCTGTTGAGAGTGGAAAAACTGCAACACCCATATTTCCGTTTTTGCTTTTTACCCTGTCGTAACACTCAACTCCACGGCCAGTGTTGTAACCAAACTCGCAGGTTTCCCAGTCAAGCATCACACCATTCACACCGCCAGTGGCATTGACATACTTGAAGTAATCACGGAAGCCTTGATCAACTGGTATTCCGCCGGGTGCATACGGACCAGTGGTGTATGTCAGCATCGGGACATAAATTTTATCCGCTGCCTGAGCCAATCCAGTCAGACTGAATACGAGTCCAACAATCATGGCGATCGTTATTTTTTTTACTAAATTATTCATTTTCTCTCCTTCTTTTCTTGTTTGAAAAATACGCTGGTTTGTCAAAACAAAACCAGCAATTATCGCCCACAGTCACGCAACTCATCCTCAGATGAACCGGAATGCCGCGGACACGGTTGACCGGGCTGGAGAATTTTCCAACCGGTCAACACGATCAATACGGAAACGGCCAAAGTCTAAGTTTTTCTTTAGCAATCCCCCATAAACGTGCCAAGCCGTGCGGTTCCACAATTAGAAAGGTCACAATCAACACGCCAAAAATCATAAATTCAATATGAGTCACCAATGCACCCGAAATCTTTAAGCCCAGCAAAGCTGGGGCAGAATTGAGAAAAATAGGTAAAACTAAAATAAAAGCTGCTCCAAAAAATGAACCCAGGATTGACCCCAAACCACCAATTATAATCATGAATAGAATTAAAAATGACTGATTAATTTCAAAAGCCAATGGTTGTACTGTTTCGGTGTAAAGGAAAGCCCACAACGCACCCGCAATTCCGCAATAAAAAGAACTTACAGCAAACGCCGACAGTTTTGCTTTAAGAGGTGATATCCCAATGATTTCAGCAGCAATATCCATATCCCTCATGGCCATCCAAGAACGGCCGATGTGCCCCCTGATTATGTTCCTTGCTCCCAAAGCCATCACTGCAACAAGAGTCAAAGTAAAAAAATACTGTGTAAGATTAGTTGCTTGAGGTCCGGTAAGATAATAATCCCCTATAAGTTTTATTGGTGGTGGTGAAATCACTCCGGAACTGGAGTAGTTAGTAAACCAGGGAACCCGGTTGAAAAGCCATAACAGAAAGAACTGTGCGGCAAGCGTAGCCACAGCAAGATAAAAACCCTTGATCCGTAAACTTGGTATTCCGAAAAACATTCCCACCAGTGCTGTAATTAATCCGGCAATAAATAACACTAAGATAATGTGCATTTCTGGAAACGACGTAGCCAGCTTGTATGCGGAAAATGCTCCGCAGGCCATGAAACCTCCTGTACCTAAACTAAGCTGTCCCGCATAACCTGTTAAAATATTGAGCCCTATTGCGGCAAGTGCATAAATAAAGAACTGCAAAAATATAGAATCTAGCCAATAATCATTTGCCACAAACGGTATCACTAAGTAAGCAAACACCAAAAGAGCAATCACGAAAAAACGGTCCTGTGAAATGGGCAGCAGCGCTTGATCTGACTTGTAAGTGGTTTTAAATTGTCCAGCTTCTCTGTAGATCATAATAAATATTTAATCTTTAATTATTTTTGTTTAAACACGTTCAATAATTTTTTCGCCAAACAAACCCTGTGGGCGAAATAATAGAAAAATCAGAGCAACCACATATGCAAACCAGTCTTCAATCGCACCACCCATTGCCTCTCCCCAATAAACCTCAGCTATTTTTTCTCCGGAACCAATAATCAACCCTCCGATAATTGCGCCTGGAATAGAAGTAAATCCTCCAAGAATCAGAACCGGCAATGCTTTAAAAGCAATCAGTGCCAATGTAAACTGAACACCCAACTTAGAACCCCACAGAATTCCGGCGGCCAAACCAACAATCCCGGCTACTGACCAGACTATGGTCCAAATTGTTTTTAATGGAATTCCCACTGACAGTGCTGCTTGATGATCATCTGCTACTGCACGCAGAGCACGTCCTATTTTGGTTTTGGTGAAAAATCCTGCTAACAATGCCACCAGCAAACTACAAACAACCGCGGAAAATACATCAAATTTGTTGATGTAAAGCCCGGTCATATCTGCAAGGTCCATAAAGGGTTCATTGGGAATACCAATGTCCAAAGGCCTTACCTCACTCCCCCAGATAGTCTGCCCAAATCCATCCAGAAAATACGTTATGCCTATCGTTGCCATGAAAAAAATAATTGGATCCTGATTGACTAAGGGACGTAAAACAATCCGCTCAACCGAAAATGCAACACCAATCATCACCAGAGCAGAAAGGATCAAAGACAGCCAGGGATTCACTCCCAGTTCCCAGAGCCCCACAAAAGTTAACGCAGCAAATAAAACCATTGCACCCTGAGCGAAGTTAAAAACACCCGATGCTTTATAAATGAGAACAAAACCCAAAGCAACAAGTGCATACATCACTCCTGCCATTAAACCACTTACCAACACCTCCAAAAAAAAGAGTGGTGCATCGTAAATCATTATAAATGGGTCTACAAAAAATGCCTGAAACATATAATCTTATTTAAGATAAATTTTTCAACATATCAATGTGGTACGCCCAAATATGCATCAATCACATCCTGATTAGCACGAACCTCATCCGGAGATCCGCCTGCCAGTTTTTTCCCATAATCCAAAACTACAACACGATCGGAAATATCCATTACCACACCCATATCATGTTCAATCAATGCGATTGTAGTCCCGTACTGATCATTCACGTCCAGGATGAAACGGCACATGTCCTGTTTTTCTTCAATATTCATCCCCGCCATCGGTTCATCAAGCAGCAACAATTCCGGTTCCATAGCCAGTGCACGACCTAATTCAACACGTTTCTGCAATCCGTAAGGCAGGCGTCCGACGGGTGTACGGCGAATGGCTTGTATTTCCAGAAAATCTATAATGTCTTCCACAAATTCCCTGTTTTCCATTTCCTCTTTTCGGGCAGGTCCAAGATATAGTGCCTGCCAGAACATGTTGCGTTTCATCCGGATAATGCGTCCTGTCATAATATTATCGAGAGTTGACATTCCCTTGAAAAGAGCTACATTCTGAAAAGTACGGGCAATCCCCTGAACCGCTGCGTCATGGGATCTCATCTGCTTACGATGCACACCTTTGTAAGTAATCTCTCCCTCCTGAGGATGATAGAATCCATTGATTACATTCAGCATGGACGTTTTCCCAGCACCATTCGGCCCGATGATGGCGAAGACTTCTTTTTCGCGTATGCTAAAACTAATGTCCGTCAACGCTTTCACACCACCAAATGACAAACTAATGTGGTCTACGCTCAACAGTGTTTCAGCAATTTTTCTTTCCATGAACTATAATTTGTTTTGAATTTGGAATTTATGCGGCGAGATTGTGGACATGGGATTTTATACGTGCAGATTCACGGATCTGCAAATCTGCGTGTACATTACCGATACGGCCATCTTCAAAAGTCATTTGTGAATCAATTTCACAATGCGTTTGTTGAGGGTCATCCAACGCGGTAATTAACACAGCATATTTTTCTGCAATAATTCTGCGGCGTACCTTACGGGTACGGGTGAGCTCTCCGTCATCTGCATCCAATTCTTTATGCAAGAGCATATATCTTTTGATTTGAGAGCCACTGAGTTTTTCATCACGTGCCAAATCCGCGTTAACACTTTCAACACATTCCTGCAGTAGATCATAAACTTCATCTCTTGCAGAAAGATCCGTATATCCCGAATATGCTAAATTTCTACGTTCTGCCCAGTTACCAACTGCTTCTATGTCAATACAGATAAAAGCCGAAGCATAATCTTTCCCGTCTCCGAAAGTAACTGCTTCCTTAATGAATGGGAAAAATTTGAGTTTATTCTCAATATACTTTGGTGCGAACATGGTTCCATCTGTCATCCGGCCTACGTCTTTTGCACGATCAATGATTTTCAGGTGCCCATCGTCATCAAAAAATCCGGCGTCTCCGGTTGCCACCCAGCCTTCCGCGTCTTTTGTGTCTGCAGTCGATTCAGGATTTTTGTAATAAGAGTGAAAGACTCCCGGACTGCGGTAAAAAACTTCATTGTTATCTGCCAGGCGCAACTCTACCCCAGGAAAAACTTTTCCTACTGTATCTGATTTAACTTCACCATCCGGCTGAGCACTGATGAAAACAGTAGCTTCTGTTTGTCCGTAAAGTTGCTTGATGTTAATTCCAAGTGATCGAAAAAAACTAAAAATTTCCGGACCTATCGCTTCTCCTGCAGTATAAGCCAGCCGTGTACGGCTCAGTCCCAAATTGTTTTTTAGTGGACCGTAAACTAACAAATTTCCAAGACCGTAAAGAGCTCTTTCTGCAATAGAAACGGACTTTCCGTCAAGAATACGGATACCAACATATTTTGCCAAGTCCATAAAATAATTAAACATTAACCGCTTTATTTTACCTGCGTCTTCCATACGTATCATAACTTTTGTGAGTACAGCTTCATAGATGGCGGGAGGAGCAAAATAATAGGTTGGGCCGATTTCCCTTAAATCTGTCATCACCGTTTCCGGCCCCTCTGGACAATTCACACAGAAACCGGCTACATAGGCTTGTGCAAATGAGAAGAGGTTGTCTCCAACCCAGGCCATCGGCAAATAGGCCAGTGCTTCTTCTTCCGCTGTAATGTTATCAAAAGCCAAACTGTTTCGTGAAGTAATCAGGAGATTCTCTTGAGTGAGAACGACGCCTTTGGGTTTACCTGTAGTTCCGGAGGTATAGAGGAAGATTGAAATGTCACTGCCCTGACCATTCTCGACTTCCCGCAGAAAATAATCAGGATTTTCACCGTGAAAAGCACGTCCTGTTTGCTGAATATCTTTGTAGTAGAAAATAAATTCTTCAGTATAGGCACGCATTCCGCGAGGCTCCTCGTAGCAAATATACTCGAGGTTCGGTAAACGGTCTTTTATTTCAAGGAGCTTGTCGGTCTGTTCCTGGTTCTGTACAATTGCAAATTTAGCATCCGAGTTTTCCAGGACATAAACCATTTCTTCTGCGACAGAGTCCTGATAAAGCGGAACCGGAATTCCACCTAACGCCTGCGCTGCAACCATAGACCAGTAAAGACGGGGACGATTATCACCAATCACGGCCAGTTTGTCACCTCTCTTAAAACCAAGCTTTGCAAGCCCACAAGCAAGGTTGCGAACCTCTTTTGCTACTTCTGACCATGTCCATGACTGCCAGATGCCAAATTCCTTATGCCTGTTTGCAGGACTATCTCCTCTTCGCTTTGCATGGTCCAACAACAACTTAGGTATCGTATCAAGCGTTTTGTCTATCGTTGTTGTTTCAATCACTTCAGGTCTTCTCTTTTTTTGTTAGTTCCTGCGTATACTATTGATATTTTATCTTAAAATAATTAGTAAAAAGTTTTGTCAATTTTGTATTATTTATGTGCTTTTATTATTAGTATTAGGTGTATTCAGTAATGAAACAGCCAATATGCTCTAAGCGTGATTCATACAAGACCTTTAATTAAGCGTCTCTTAGCATACTAAAGTGTTAAAAAAATATTACTGGTACAAACCTGGTAAAATTGTGAGGTACTTAATTCCTACTTATGTGCATCTGTCAAACTAATAGATATTTTAATAGATATCAAGCAGTTTATTTTTGAAGTTCTGATAAATTTTTTGCAAATATAGTTATCATGTAATACTTTCCAAAAAAAAAATGTATTGACTATTGTTATGTGGCAGGATAGTTTATAATTTTTCTAATCGTCATTTTCAGTAATAGTACTGAAAATGACTTTATTTAAACTCAAAACAAACAAGGGAAGTAAAATGAAAATCTTATTCAAAAAATTCATCCTGAGTACAAGTTTGCTAGGATTGCTGGCATTACCGGCATTAGCGGCAGAATGTCCTCGCGGTGATCTTGACAAACGCTACTGTGACGTAAACGGCGATTTGATAGCAGACACACCGACGGATCCCGGAAAATTGGTGGATCCAAGCACCTTGATTTTTGCCTACACTCCGGTTGAAGACCCGGCTGTTTACAAAGAAGCATGGTCTGATTTTCTTGATCACATGGAAAATGTGACTGGGAGGAAAGTAGTGTTTTTTTCGGTGCAGTCAAACGCAGCTCAAATAGAAGCCATGCGTTCCGGACGCCTACACATTGCTGGATTCAACACCGGCTCCAATCCACTTGCGGTTAACTGTGCAGGGTTTGAGTCCTTCACCATCATGGCCAGCCTTACTGGACATTTCGGATATGAGATGGAAATCATTACCTATCCCGGTAGTGGCATCAACAAAGTAGAAGACATCCGCGGAAAAACTCTGGCTTTCACCTCGCCAACTTCGAATTCCGGCAAAAAAGCTCCGTCTGCGATTTTGAAAAGTAAGTTCAATATGATTGCAGAACGTGACTTTGAACCGGTCTACTCCGGTAAGCACGACAACTCAATTCTTGGTGTTGCCAACAAGGATTATGTGGCTGCCTCAATTGCAAACTCTGTTAAATCACGGATGATCAAAAGAGGAGTGATCAAAGCAGATGACGTGGTCACCATTTACAAGTCTCAGACTTTCCCAACCACCGGTTTTGGATATGCCCACAATCTACATCCAGCACTGAAGTTGAAAATTCAAGAAGCTTTCTTCAGCTTCCAATGGGACAAGCCAGACTGGGCACAGAAGAAGTTGGTACCTACTTCCCTCAAAGAGGAATTTTCCAAATCCAAAGAAGGACAGTTCATTCCAATCAGCTACAAAACACATTGGGCTGTTATTCGTACCATCGACAAAGCAAACGGTGTTTCTTACGCTTGCAAATAACTACCTCATCGGTTCCAATGGATGATCCGTTACCGGAATTTTTCTATTGGAACCGAACACGCTCCTGCGTGATAAAAAATCTCTATGCTTGAAATAAAACAACTCGTAAAAAAATATAGGACTGGTGACCTCGCCATAAATGGAGTGGACCTGAAAGTTGATAAGGGTCAGGTAATGGCGCTCATAGGTCCGTCCGGTGCGGGAAAAAGCACATTAATACGTTGTGTAAACCGGCTTGAAGCTCCAACATCCGGAGAAATCTGGTTCAATGGTGAAAACATCGTAAAATTGCGTTCCGGAAAGTTACGTAAAGCACGCAGAAACATGGGCATGATTTTTCAGGAATATGCCCTCGTTGAACGACTGACAGTCATGGAAAATGTTCTTTCCGGACGTCTGGGATATGTCGGATTCTGGAGAAGTTATTTGCGCAAATTTCCACAGACAGATGTTAAGGAAGCTTTCCGTCTTTTAGAAAAAGTAGGGTTGGAAAAGATGTTCAACAAACGTGCGGATGAACTTTCAGGAGGTCAACGACAAAGAGTAGGTATCGCCCGTGCTTTAATTCAGAACCCGGACATATTGCTGGTTGATGAACCGACCGCGAGTCTTGATCCAAAAACTTCACGCCAGATTATGCGTCTCATCACAGAATTGTGTGAAGAACAGCAACTGGCGGCAATCATCAATATCCATGATGTAGCTCTGGCACAGATGTTTTCCGAACGCATTGTCGGTTTACGTGAAGGTAGTATTGTTTATGACGGTTCTCCGGATGATTTAAAACCTGATGTACTTACTGAGATTTATGGTGAAGAAGACTGGACTGCTGTTCGAATACGAAAAGCAAAAAAAGGTCAGGATTCCGAAGTTGATGAGGAACCTGTTTCAGAAGAACATATGGCGGAATTGATGTAATATGAGTATCGAAGCAACATCTCCAAATTCTGGAGTTTCCGGAAAACAATCCGCGGCACTTCCTGAATCATGGAGTCGTCCGCCATTTATCAAAAATCATCTTTTACGATGGGGATTGCTGCTTGGGGTTGTACTCTATTTGTACTTATCCATCGGTTCACTCGAAGTAAACTGGACCCGTATTTATGAAGGACTGGATCGCGGAGCGAAATTTGTTTTTGGCTTCATGAATCCCAACTTTGCCGGACGGTGGAATGACATAAGTGAAGGAATAATTGAAAGCCTGGTGATGACGGTTACATCCACCGTAATTGGAATCGCTATTTCAATTCCTATCGGTTTTGGTGCAGCCAGTAATCTGGCACCTTTACCGATATATTTGTTTTGCAGAGGTATCATTGCGCTTTCACGTAGTTTTCAGGAAATCATAGTCGCCATTCTCTTTGTGGCAATTTTCGGCTTTGGACCACTGGCAGGTGTGCTGACTCTTTCTTTTGCAACTATCGGATTCCTTTCCAAACTGCTTGCTGAAGATATTGAAAGTATTGATAAAAGTCAGGCTGAAGCGGTAAAAGCAACGGGTTCACCATGGTGGCAGTGGATTAATTACGGAGTCCAGCCACAAATTATGCCGCGTTTGATTGGACTTTCACTGTACAGGTTGGACATAAATTTTCGTGAATCCGCAGTTGTCGGACTGGTTGGTGCGGGAGGAATCGGTGCGACACTCAACACAGCGTTTGACCGTTACGAATACGATACTGCAGCTGCTATTCTAATTTTGATCATAGGTATAGTCATGCTCTCAGAATATATTTCCGGTTACATCCGGGCAGGAGTGCAGTGATGACTGAATCACTTTCTCCCGCACCAAAAGTCTGGCAGCATAGAAACCGCAACCAGCAAATCATTTCTTGGTTTCTCTGGCTGATTGGAACGGCGATTTTCATGTACTGTTGGCAAATTGTTTCTGAAAGCACTACCTGGTTTTTTGTCTGGGATGCACCGAGAATTGCCGCTGACATCGGCTCACGGATGATACCTCCTCGCTGGAGTTACATCGGTGATTTGCTGGAGCCACTCTGGGACACCCTAAATATCGCCACAATCGGCACCATGATGGCCATTGTAATGGCCGTTCCGGTAGCTTTTCTGGCTGCCCGCAACACCACACCCAGTGCTAGATTTGTACGACCGATTGCATTACTGATCATTGTTTCTTCACGCTCAATCAACTCCCTGATTTGGGCTCTTCTGCTCGTTTCTATCATTGGCCCTGGAGTGGTTGCCGGAATCGTGGCAATCAGTTTTCGCTCCATCGGTTTCATCTCCAAACTGCTTTATGAAGCAATTGAAGAAATAGATAAAAACCAGGTGGAAGCAATTACTGCCACAGGGGCAACCGGTTTGCAAACCCTCGTTTTCGGAATTTTCCCACAGATACTTCCCGCATTTGCAGGCATCAGCGTTTTCCGCTGGGACATCAACATCCGGGAATCAACAGTTCTCGGACTCGTTGGGGCAGGAGGAATCGGCCTGCAGTTAAATGCTTCCCTCAATGTTCTTGCTTGGCCCCAAGTCACCTTGATTTTGATACTCATTCTAATAGCAGTCATTTTCAGTGAATGGATTTCCGCAAAAGTACGTCACGCCATCATTTGAGGAGCGTTTTGAAATGCAGCCTCTCATAGATTTTTCCAAAATTGGCCTCCGCAAAATACGCTTTGTACTGACCGATATTGACGATACATTAACCGAAAACGGTCGGCTCCCCGCAAAAAGTTATCAAGCCCTGGAAAGTCTTCATAAATCCGGATTAAAAGTGATCCCCATCACCGGACGTCCTGCCGGCTGGTGTGATCATATAGCCCGCATGTGG
>MPMA02267192.1_pt1 | contig 21463 bp, 16 predicted proteins | sample 1617361 | NCBI WGS metagenome assembly MPMA02 (sample SAMN05944807, study PRJNA350692) | marine metagenome | biome: marine; feature: ODZ; material: water; isolation source: 180 m water sample filtered on 0.2 um supor filter | place: Pacific Ocean | collected 2012-04-08 | depth 180m m | reverse complement strand
CTCTACGGTGCCTTGGTCGCGAGTAGCAGGGCCGGATATGGGTATAATACTTTTCCGTTAATGAATGGAGATTTCATCCCATCACTTGCATTTCAACATAATCCCTTCTGGATGAATTTCCTGGACAACAACGCCATGCTGCAATTTCTGCACAGATGGATTGGTGCGCTGGTGTTGTTAATGGCAGCAATGCTGTATTACCTGTCCAGACCTGAGGTGCGATTCGTGACTTTGACTCTGCTGTTGGCAATTCTTGCTCAGTTTCTCCTTGGTGTCGTCACTTTGATCAATGTTGTGCCGATAAGCCTGGCGAGTATTCACCAGGCCGGGGCTTGCATCGTATTGGTTATGACAATCTTTCTGCTCTATGTGACCCAGGCAGGGCATCGTATTGAGAATATCGACCCGTGAAGGTCTGTCTTGGTCAGATAAACACAACTCCGGGGGATTTTGACGGCAATCTCGATGCGATTTTGAGGGGAATTGACGCGGCAAGTAGTAATCGGTGCGATATCATAGTATTTCCTGAGCTGACAATCCCGGGTTATCTGAGTCAGGATCTTATCTACCATCCGGAGTTTATTGACCGAAATCTGCAGGTTGTTGATGAGATCATCGAGTACTCAACGAACTGCCATAGCAAATTACACATTGTGGCTGGTTATATTGATCGAAATCCGGGCATAGGGAAACCATTCTTTAACATGGCTGTTGTGATTTCAAACGGGCAGGTCATTGGGAGATACAAAAAGCAGTTACTTCCTTTCTATGATGTATTCGACGAGTTGAGATATTTTGAGCCGGGAGAAGAACTGCTGAAGCTGACTATTGCGGGGCAGCAAGTGGGTGTCACCATCTGTGAAGATCTCTGGAATGACAAAGGATCTGATGACTATAACTACACAGATAATCCCATGGAGCAGTACCGGGATGCGGGTGTTGATGTCATTGTTTCTCTGAACAGTTCACCCTATACCCACAATAAGTCCTGGCGGCGATTGAGTGTAATAGGTCCCGGAACAGAATCTGGACTGACAGTTGTTTATGTCAATCAGAGAGGAGGTCAGGATGAACTGGTCTTCGACGGGCAGAGTTTCATCGTTCGGGGAGGGGATCTGCTACATCTTGCTGATCGGACAGATACAGATACTTACGAAATTGTCGACCTGGATACCGCTGTACCGTTAATAAGAAAGGTCTTTGAAAGAAAGAACCAAGCAGAGGTTTTGAGACGATCTGCGAAACTGTTCGACCTGCTGGTACTTTGTTTGCGGGACTATGTCGAAAAATCAGGATTCAAAGAACTGGTGTTGGCGTCGAGTGGCGGGGTTGATAGTGCAGTCGTTTGTCGGTTGGCTTGCGATGCAGTTGGTGCAAGGAATGTGCACGCTGTCAGGATGCCCTCCATCTATAGCAGTCAGCACTCTCGAGAGGATGCCATTTTACTGCACGAAAACCTTGGATGCTGGGATTATGAGGTTGAAATTAGTCACGAATCAGTGGTTGCAATGTTGAATACCAAATACGCCGTTTATCCGGAGGACGGTTCAAATCTGGTGACAAGAAAATTGCAGGATGGCTATGGCGCGGTTGCCGACGAGAATATTCAGGCGAGATTGCGCGACCTCTATGTCATGCATTTCAGTAATGCATTTGGTGCCATGCCACTGTCAACCGGTAATAAAACTGAATCTGCCTGTGGCTATTACACACATTTTGACATGAACTTCAGTTTTGCACCCATCAAAGACCTGTATAAGTTTCAGGTACTGGAAATTGCCAGAACATGTCCGGAAATTCCGGACAATATTTGGAAAAAGCCACCAAGCGCGGAGTTGGCAGAAGGTCAGGTAGACGAAGAGAGCTTACTCCCGTACGCCGTGTTGGATCCTGTTGTCCATGCGTATGTTGAGGACTATGTCAGCACTTTCAGGGAGTTTAAGAACTGGGTTCAGGAACGCGCTGGTGAGGAGATATCAATGGATCCGAACCGATTACTCGACTGGATAAAAAGCGAAACAGCGTTTGCGGACTTTCACAGAATTATCAGCTTGATGGGTCGTATGGAATACAAACGACGACAGACCTGTCCTGGTATCAAGGTATCAAAGGTTGCCTTTGGTATAGGTCGCAGAATTCCTATTGTTGAGAAGTGGTCTTGAAGCTGGTGGGCGAGAAGTTCTTTAACAAGTCTATGAGACAGTTGATCAAGATCAACGATTTGGGTTTATGCTAGTCTACAATACCGAGGCTTTGATCGAGATATGAAAAATGAGCCATCCTGAAAATTCTACAGGGCTTGTTCTGGACCCGGAGCTGATTCGTCGCTACAACGTGAGTGGGCCTCGATATACGTCCTATCCAACGGCACTGCAATTTTCTGATTTTGACAAGTCTGATCTGTTGAATGCCATAGAAACGTCTCTAAATAAAGACAAGGATCTGTCGGTTTATTTTCATATCCCTTTCTGCGCGACCCTTTGTTACTACTGCGCCTGTAACAAGATAGTTACGCGCAAGCGCGAGCCTGCTGCTGAATACCTTGAACTTATTCTCAAGGAACTCGCGCTGGTAGGGGAAAATTTTGAAAACAGGGTCATATCACAATTGCACTGGGGTGGGGGTACACCAACATTTTTTGAAGATGATCAGATTCAACAGTTGATGGATGCGACCAAACAACTTTTTAGTTTTCGCGGTGATGATGAGGGTGAATTTAGTATCGAAATTGATCCTCGAACCGTTAATGCGGATCGTATCGGCAAGTTGCGTGAATGCGGTTTCAACCGGGTGTCTCTGGGAATTCAGGATTTTAATCCAGTTGTGCAAAAAGCAGTTAACAGAGTGCAGTCCTTCGAAAAAACTAAACAAGTGCTTGATGCAGCGCGTAGCCACGGATTCAAGTCAATATCAGTAGATCTGATCTATGGCCTGCCTAACCAGTCCTTACAGAGTGTCCATGAGACACTTCAACAGGTTATTGATTTGTCACCGGATCGAATATCGATTTACAACTATGCTCACTTACCTGATCGTTTTTATCCACAGAAACGGATTCTTGCATCCGATCTACCTTCTGCTGACGAAAAATTGGATATTCTGCAACTTTGCATCGAAGAGTTAACTGCAAGTGGATATATGTATATAGGCATGGATCATTTCGCAAAACCGGATGATGAATTAGCAATAGCTCAAAGAGAAGGAACCCTGCAACGAAATTTCCAGGGATATTCAACCCATGCTGATTGTGACCTGATTGCGTTTGGTGTCACAGGTATCAGTCAGATTGGCAATACCTATAGCCAGAATGAGAAGGACCTGGATGCGTATCGTCAGAAACTGGCTCAGGATGAGATTCCGGTTGTAAAGGGTGTAGTAATTGATAGAGATGATCTGATCAGAAGAGGTGTAATAAAGACACTCATTTGTCAGTTTGAGCTTTCCTTTGATGTGTTTAAGGAAGAATTCGAAGTTGATGTTCCTGCTTATTTTGCAGACGAAATCACTCGGCTGGATCCGATGATTGAAGACGATCTGGTCCAGGTGGATGATGAAGGCATCCGAGTTACTTCTCGAGGTAGATTGCTTATCAGAAATATCTGTATGGTGTTTGATCGCTATCTTGACTCACAGTCGACCACGCCTCGATTTTCTCGTGCGATCTAAGGCGCAAATCTGCTTCAAACTCAGTACGGACTTGCTAGTCATCTGAGTCGGTGTCATCCCCGTCTGAACCCGGTTAATTTGGACCAACGACCCCATTCTCTAACTTGGCTAGTATACGCAATGAGAGGGTTCGGTGAGTGACCAAATCGTCCACCAGGGATGAATCATGAATAACCGCTTCGATCATATATTGTTGCCGGTAAATTTCACCGCAGACAACCAATCAACAATCGACATGGTTCATGATATTGTCTCAGAGACACCTGCCAGGGTGACTTTACTCCATATGATAGAAGGTATCAGTTTGGAAGATGATTCAGAAGTTCAAAGCTTTGTTAACCAGTTGTGTGAAAACGCAAATTTACTCGACTGGGTTCCACGAGCCATTCGATACTGGACGTAGAGATGACCTCACCTGATCTGCTGAGAGTCTGTTCGTACAATATCCACAAAGGATTCAATACGACCAATCTCCGTTTTCTCTTGTCTGAATTGCGCCATGCGATTCAATCAGTCGATGCGGACCTGGTCTTTCTCCAGGAAGTCGTTGGGAAACTGAGGGGTGGGCTGACATTGCAGGCCTCTCAATTTGAGTATTTAGCAGATTCTGTGTGGCCTCACTTTGCTTATGGAAAGAATGTCACTTATCAGGATGGACATTATGGAAATGCGATCTTGAGCAAACACCGATTCGTGGAATTTTATAATCTGAATGTTTCCAGGTGGAGATTTTCGCAACGGGGAATATTGGTTGGTCGACTTATCAACGATACATTTCTTATTTGTGTTCATTTTGGTTTGTTCGCGGCTGAACGAAAACATCAAGTCAATATCTTGCTCAATACTTTGGATAGAGATGTGCCAGCAGATGCGCCGGTAATCATTGCCGGTGACTTTAACGATTGGACATTTTCAACTGACAGGGAAATCAAACGGCGTGGCGGCATGAAAGAGGTGCATAGTGATATACACGGAGGCCTGGCACGCACGTTTCCTTCGCCACTACCTTTCCTTGCCATGGATAGAATCTACTATCGAAATCTGGAACTGGTGGAGGTTGAGGTGCTCTCGGGATTTCCCTGGAGACGTCTGTCTGATCATTGCGCACTAAACGCCATATTTAGAGAGTAGTAATTCGACGGGCAGGCGCTAAAGCAGGTTTGAAATAAGTTCAATAGCTAGGAATACTGCGATGGTGACAAAACCCAGATTTGCAATCCAGGCTGAATAGATCGTGACTCCAATCGGTTCAGGTGACCTTTGTTTGATTGTGATCAGAACGGGATTGACCGGTGCAAAGACTGATAGTGCCAGGAAGCTGGTGAGTTCTGCCAGAGTAACAAGAGGCAAAATGAGAGCAAAGAACAGTATTAGACCGCTAATGCGTTCTCGTCGCTCGTAAGAACCTTCATCTGATTCTGATTCAAGCGATCTTTGCCCGCTGATCGAGAGAGTGATGTCGAAATCTCGTCACTTCCTCCTAATTAGAGAGAGCTTACTTGAACCCGGATCAAAACAGGCTGATCCGGATTCCCATGATCAGGTAATGCCTCTCAATCGAGAGGCATTCTTCTCGTTAGCTCTGAACTGCAATTGACAAGGGTTTGTGTTTGTCGGTTTTTGGAATGGTAATGTCCAAAACACCGTTGTTAGCCCTGGCTGAGATGCGTTCACCATCTGCGGTGTCCGGCAGTGTAAACTGGCGCACAAAGGTGCCGGAAACTCTCTCTCGGCGTTTGAATCCTTCACCTTCATCTGAGGTTGCATTGCTGCGAGAACCTCTGATTGTCAGCACGTTCTTATCCAAAGTGATATCAATATCCTTTGCTTCAACGCCAGGAACATCTGCATGAACACTGAAGCTCTCATCCAGTTCTCTGATATCAACCTGAGGAACCCAATCGCGGGCCTCGTAAGTGTCCGGCTCTTCGCTTGCTGGATATCTCAAATCAAAAACACTGTCCAGGCTTCTGTGCAGGTCGTTTAATCGATTAAATGGGGAATAAATTAGCTGGTTCACTTTCAACTCCTGATGTATTTGTTAGCTACACCCACTGCATAGGTTCTTTTCGACATAATTCAAGTGTCAAACTGTAATATCCATTTGATGTAGATCAGAGACCAGAAATACCAGACATGCTCAGATAGTACTCAACACTGAGCGAGCGAAGGAGCGATCAATGGCGACTTACAATAAGGTACTCATAGCCTTAGATTTTCACGGTGACAACGATCAAATCATAGAGAAGGGCAAACAGATCGCGGCTGACAATGGCTCGGAGTTGCATCTGATTCACGTCAATGAACCGATTACGATGGCATACACGGCGGATGGGATGAGCTTCAACGATCAGGTGATTGCACTTGAGGCTAGTATCCGAAAAGAATCCAGGGAGAAAATGGATAACCTGGGAAGCGAAATGAATATACCTGAAGACAGAAGACTTGTTCGTGAAGGTGTCCCTGCTCGCGAGATCCACGAAGTCGTAAAAGAGCTCGGAATAGATCTGAAGTGATGGGTACCCATGGTCAGTCAGGCTTGAAGTTGTTGCTGGGATCCACAGCGAACAGTGTCTTGCATGGCGTATCTTGTGACGTGTTGACCGTCAGAGTCTACGATGTCTAGGTTGTTGAAGACTTTCCCGGACCTGACCGTGTGCCCGATGAATAAATCAGCAGACGAGCATCTAAGTAAGGCTCTGCTATCATTGAGATAAGCGGACCATTCGATGGGTGAGAATGGTTTTGTTCCGGTTGATCTGATCTGACCGGAAACAATTACAGAGACATATATCCAAACTGATGCTGTTCCGCCAGGAACTGATTTATGAACGAGTGCAGGAGAAAGCTGGTATCTCTACTTTATTGCGAAAATAGTGGTAGAGATGCAGGACGCAATAACCAACAGTACGGTGTGGTCCGACAGCATTCAGAGAATTCACACAGTAAGTCCCGGTGAATATATGCACACAGTCCGTGCGTCGATTGCCCTGCTGGTTTCTCTCAATGAATTGCTGCAAGGATATCCAGTTTCGCGTAATGATTAGGAAAGCTGGCCCAGCAAATATAGAGCCCCCAGTGGATGACGGTAATAGGCAACTGATACGATAAAAGCGAAAGTGACCAGTGCCAGTGAGAAACAAACGATCCGTTGTTGCTTTGTCTTACCTCTCTTCAGGGCAATTGTTCCGAGCAGAATGTAAATAACCAGGGCGACAACCTTGACGGTCAGCCAGGTATGAACAGCTGGGTACTGGCTGATCAGTATCGAAAGAGCAATCGCTGCGAGGAGCAAGATGAAGTCGATACAATGAGGTGCTATCTTTACGATCTTATGTTGTAACAGATCATTATCTGTAATCATCCAGATGCCTCTAATTGAGAAGAAAGCAATTGATAGTACTGCGCAGATGATATGCGTGTAGAGTGCTGCCAGATAAGTGTTCATTGTCTTTCAGGGCACAAGTACATCAGGCGATCGTTGACCGCAATATAGGAATCTTTAGTCGCCATAAACATCGTCATTGGTGCCTTGGTGATCAGAAATCCTTCATGTTCATCAAACAGGTCTCTGCTTAAATCCTGGCCATATCTATCCAACACTCTTAATGGTTTAAGCCGGTCGTTCCCCAGCCACCCGAAAGGGGTTCCGGTCTCAATCCGAGAGAAGTTCAGTTGATCGATTGTGTTGAATATCGTGATATCAGATTTGTCCTGAACTGAACTGGAATAATGCAGTTGGGCTGTTTCATGTACCTCGAGTCTCAAAGGATGCATCAGAAAACGCGTTGCCAGAGCTTCGGTATCGAGCAGGTGTTTACGATTGATAAAATCCAGTAACGTATCTCTTGCCAGCAAGTCAGCTCTGGGATTCATGAGGCCGCCGAATTCAACGCTTATCAGCGGACAACCAAGGGGTTGCTCAATCAATTTGCGCAGAATCTGATCAAGAACGACCAGACATCTTGTGAAGACTTGTGAGAGTTGTTGTATGGCCGTCGCTTCTGAAATCGAGACAGCGAAAGGTTCACTATGGGCGGTAGTATTGTGCGTATCGACTATCGCCTCCGGTTGAAATGCGTGTAGGATTTCGACGATTCTAGTTGCCGGTTTCTCCTGATTCGTGTCGTCCGGTTGCCCGAAGCAACGATTGAAATCCTGTTCTTCCGGCGGGTAGCGGTGGGAAAATATCGGTGCTCTTAAAGCAGTGTTTACCGAAACGACGAATATACCCAGATTTATTTCCGGCTTTTCTCCACTCAGCAGAAAATCATGAACAGCTCTTAGCCCAGATGGTTCGTTTCCATGCAACAGCGTGACAATGATGTGTTGGCGAGTTATGTCAACACCATCCAGTGTAATCCAGGTAGGTTCTCTGAGAATGTGAAGGAAATCGATATGATCCTTGCCAATTTCCGAGGCTGCCGGAGCACGCCAATGCCGAAATGAATCTGGTGTGGATTGCATAAGTCCTAGAGATTTTGTTTGAGGTGGTTATTATAGACTAACCAGCCTCTGAGGGGTCACCAAGCGAATGAAGCTACAAGAACCAGCGTTTACTTTAGGTGTTGAAGAAGAATATCTGCTGGTTGATTTGGAGACTAGAGATCTGGTGAGTGATCCTCCGCCAACCTTGATGCAGGAGTGTATTGCGCGCTGCGGTCAGCATGTTAGCCCGGAACTCATGCGGTCCCAGATTGAAATTGGCACTACTGTCTGCGGGGATATAAAAAGTGCAAGTCAGGAAGTAAAAAGCCTCAGGCAGATTATTGCTGAAGTCTCGCGCCAACATGGTTATGCGCCGATTGCTGTGTCCAGTCATCCATTTGCCAAGTGGTGGGCACAAAAACAGACTGATCGTGATCGTTATAGGGATCTGACCAAGGAGATGCAGGCTGCAGCGCGTCGCCTGTTGATTTGCGGCATGCATGTTCATATTGGCATAGAAGACGAAGAACTCAGAATTGACTTGATGAATCAGTTGATTTATTTCCTGCCGCATCTGCTGGCGCTTTCCTGTTCGTCTCCCTTCTGGGAAGGGGAAAATACTGGTCTTAAGTCATATAGACTCACCGTATTTGATGCACTACCCAGGACCGGTTTACCTGAGCAGTTTGCCAGTTTTGCCGAGTATGAGCGCCATGTGGCCATTTTGATTAATGCCGGGTTGCTGGATGATGCCAGCAGCATCTGGTGGGATCTCAGACCCAGCGCAAGATTTCCTACCCTGGAAACACGGATTATGGATGTCTGTACTAATGTTAATCACGGCATGAGCATGGTAGCGCTAACAGTCTGTCTAGCGCGCATGTTGTATAGATTACGTCGAGATAATCAACGATGGCGGGTGTACCCGAGCATGTTAATCAATGAGAACAGGTGGCGTGCGATGCGGTATTCATACGATGATGGCATGATTGATTTTGCCAAGGGAGAGGTGGTGCCTTTCAGTGAACTGCTTGAGGAATTGATCGGTTTTGTTAGGGAGGATGCGCAGGTCCTGAATTGTGAAGCCGAAATCGATCAACTGCGCAACATACTGGTTGATGGAACGAGTGCTCACAGACAACTGACCGTCTATGATCTGGGGCTAAAAAAAGGGGAATCGCCGGAGCAGGCACTCTGTGGTGTGGTTGACTGGCTGATCGAAGAAACTGTGAGAGATGAACAGCCCTGAGCTGTACTTGTAAACAGCCCTGAGCTGTACTTGTAAACAGCCCTGAGCTGTACTTTTAAACAGCCCTGAGCTGTACTTGTAAACAGCCCTGAGCTGTTTGATCTGAGAAGGGGAAATAGTGGCAAAAAACATATTTTATGCTCAGTCCGGCGGTGTAACCGCGGTGATTAATGCGAGTGCCTGTGGCGTTATTGAGACAGCGAGGGCGAATCGGCGATTTGGAAAAGTATATGCGGGCAAAAATGGAATCATTGGTGCCTTGCGCGAGGAACTGATTGATACCTCGAAAGAAAGCAGGTCTGACATTGCGGCGTTACGCCATACCCCGTCAGGTGCATTTGGATCCTGCCGATACAAGTTAAAGTCTATTGAAGAAAGCAGAGCCCAATACGAACGACTCATTGACGTGTTCAAGGCACATGAGATTGGTTACTTTTTCTATAACGGTGGCGGAGATTCCCAGGACACCGCTTATAAGGTTTCACAATTGAGCAAGATCATGGATTACCCTATCACCTGTATTGGTATTCCAAAAACCGTGGATAACGATTTGCCTCTGACAGATTGCTGTCCAGGATTTGGATCGGTTGCCAAATATGTTGCGGTCTCGACACGTGAGGCAGGATTAGATGTGGCATCGATGGCAGAATCATCTACCAGAGTATTTGTCCTTGAGGTCATGGGTCGTCACGCAGGATGGATTGCTGCCGCCGGTGGTTTGGCAAAAGAGAAGCGTGATGATCCACCGCATATAATCCTGTTCCCGGAGATTGCCTTTAACAAGGCGCAGTTCCTTAAGAAGGTAAAGGAAGTCGTGACGAAGGTTGGCTTCTGTGTGATTGTTGCATCAGAGGGCGCGCAATATGCCGATGGCCGTTTCGTAGCAGATGCAGGCCAGAAAGATGCGTTTGGACATACCCAGTTAGGCTGTGTGGCACCTACTCTGGTCGACATGATTAAATCCAGACATGGCTACAAGTGTCACTGGTCAGTTGCGGATTATTTACAGCGAGCAGCAAGACATATTGCATCAGCAACAGATGTTGAGCAGGCTTATGCCATGGGCAAGGCCGCCGTTGACTTCGCAGCGGATGGAATGAACGCGGTGATGCCGATAATTGTGAGGAAGAAGAACAAACCCTATCGTTGGTCCATTGGCAATGCACCTCTCTCGAAAGTGGCCAATATGGAAAGAAAGATGCCTCGCTCATACATCACGCGAGATGGTTTCGGCATCACTGGCAAGGCGAGAGAATACCTGTCACCTTTGATTATTGGTGAAGAACCGCCGCCATATCGAAATGGTTTGCCTCAATATGTTCGACTCAGGAATGAGTTAATTAAGAAAAAACTCCAACCATTTTCAATCTAGGCAGAAAAAATGACGATGTTAACGAGTAGCCATTGTCAATGGCTCTATGACCTCATCCAATTAACTCCATTTCGATAAAGACCAGGGACGTAGTTTCATCTATGGTGGTTTTCCACCGTCATGAATCCGCTGGGTTCGATAGTAGATTACCTGCTAGGTTTAGCCGTCCCGCCGAAATAGCTCATTGAAATCTGGTTCGCCCAGGTACCTCCACAGAACTGATACTTTACCCAATCTGTAGATGTCGAATGTAGCTCAAGTTTCTGTTCTGATGTTGTTGTCAGTTATCATCCTCTTCAAAAGCGTCGTTGCCGATAGAGATAACGCTGCCACTTAGAGTTATCGTTAGCAAGAGTATGCAGGAAGTTTGTCTAAATCAATCCATCGGGGTTCCTTAGAAGTTATTTTTATTTGATGTCTATCAACTGAACATAAAAAGCGATCAAGAGATTGATCGAAAAAGAAGAGTCAGTTCATCTATGTGAAGTTGTTGATATTCCTGGAAAATACAGGCTGAGTGGGGTTGCAGTAAGACTCCTGGGTGGTCCCATAACCTGGAGTCTGCAGGAAGCGGTTCAGTTTCAGTTACGTCAATTCCTGCGCCTGAGATGATTCCCTCATCCAGTGCCCACAATAGATCAGTTTCCCCGATGGTAGTACCACGGCCAAAATTGTAGATAAATGCGGTGGGCCTCATTCTGATCAGCCTCTCTCTGGACATAAAATGGTGAGTATTCTTCCCGCCGGGTAACAGGATAATAACGTGATCTGCTGTGGGTAGAAATGCGTCCAGATCATCCTGGTGAACATATTGAACACCGGTTCCTGAATCAATCCCGTCATGATGGTTGCGTTGATGGCCATAGACCCTCATGCCCAGATTAGTGAGGATCTGGCCGCAACTTCTGCCAATATTTCCGTAGCCGACGATAAGGGCGGTTTGATTGCAGAGCAGTGTTGAGCCTAGTTGAGCATCTCTGTTCCAGGCCTTGCCTCTCTGCTGTGACATCATCACAGGGATACGTCGATTGAAATGCAGCATCATGCCAAGCATTGACTCAGCGATCATTGGGCCATGAAATGTTCCGTAGTAGGTTGGCACGCGATTTCGAGGATCTTCATGGACCCAGTCCTTGCCAGCTGCCGGTGTAAACACGCCCTTTAAATTCGGAGCCAGCTCATACCAGAATCTGTCAAAATGCCAGGTATCAATCCAGGTGATCGTCGGTAGTGCCTGTAGCAGTGCCGCTTCATCCTCCAGGAATATCAGATCGACATCGTCAAAATCCTGATCAAATGCCTCAAAGTCTGATTTTTCGAAATCAAGACCGGCATCTTCAGCGTGGAGATAAACATGGAGTCGCTTCAAGTTTAATTGTCTGAATTAGAACTGTAGGGGTGAAAGTTTATAACGTTGTCTGACAACCAGGCAAAGCAGGGAGGCAAAAATAAGGCGAGCCGAAACTCGCCCTGGAATACATCTTTCTTATAGGAGCGGTGCGATGACCAGGCTGACAATCGCCATTACATTGATGAGAATGTTCATCGAAGGCCCGGAAGTATCTTTAAAGGGGTCGCCTACCGTGTCACCGACAACAGCTGCCGCATGAACCTCGGAACCCTTTCCACCGAGATTACCTTTCTCGATATATTTTTTTGCGTTGTCCCAGGCACCGCCTGCATTGGCCATCATCAGGGCGAGTAAAACGCATCCCAGAAGTGCTCCTGCCAACATTCCGCCGAGGCTTGTTGCGCCAAGGCCAAAACCGACCACTGCAGGCATGGCAACAGCAATCACCCCGGGTAGAATCATCTTCTTCAATGCCGCAGTCGTCGCAATGTCTACACACTTGGTGTGATCCGGATCTGCCTTCCCCTCCATCAATCCTTCGATCTCGCGAAATTGGCGACGAATCTCTTCGATCATTTCCATTGCCGCATCACCAACAGCCGTCATGGTAATTGATGCGATCAGAAAGGGCAGCATGCCACCGATGAAGAGACCAACCAATACTTTGGGATCAGACAGTTCCAACGCGAAGTCGGGCTGAGACGCGCTCATGGTTTCAACGAAAGCCGCTATGATCGCAAGTGCTGCGAGTGCTGCAGCACCGATGGCGAAACCCTTTCCAATAGCCGCAGTCGTATTGCCGACTTCATCAAGACCATCGGTGATGTTCCTGATGTCTTCACCTAAACCGCCCATTTCTGCAATACCACCTGCATTGTCAGCAACAGGACCATAAGCATCCAGTGCCATGGTCATACCGACAGTCGCCAGCATACCGACAGCTGCAATTCCAACACCGTAGAGTCCGGCTAGTTGTGTAGAGACGTAAATAATAGCGGCGATCGCGAGAATCGGAACCACGACTGACTGCATGCCGACTGCAAGGCCCGTGATCATAACCGTCGCGGTACCTGTCTTGCCAGCCTCGGCGATTTTCACAACAGGTCCCTTTGCAGTGTAGTACTCCGTGACCAGACCGATCAGAATGCCACCCACGGTCCCCGCAACAATCGCCCACCAGACGTCTATACTGATGCCCATGGCTTGTGTTAAGAAATAACCGGCAATAATCAACGCCACCGCTGATAATTGATGACCCATACGAAGTGCTGTTTCCGGGGCACTGCCAGACATGCTCCTAACAATAAGAATTCCAACGATTGAACAAATAAGACCGATAGATGCGAGGCCAAGTGGCAGCGACATCAATGCTTCACGACCTGAGTCCGGCGCAAGCGCATTGACACCATAAAGCGCATCTGTGGCCAACGTGGAGGCGATCGCTATAGTCGCAATCATCGAGCCGCAATAGGATTCGAATATATCAGACCCCATACCAGCGACATCACCCACATTGTCGCCCACATTATCTGCGATAACGCCTGGATTCCTGGGATCATCTTCTGGAATACCAGCCTCAACTTTACCAACCAGATCGGCGCCGACGTCTGCACTTTTTGTGAAAATACCCCCGCCAACACGAGAAAATAGTGCAACACTCGATGCACCCATACCAAACCCGTGGATAGCGTGCGCCGTATGTGGGTCACCACCGAAATACCAGTACAAAGATCCCAGTCCGACCAAACCGAGGGAGGCAACACACAATCCCATGATTGATCCGCCGTAAAAGGCGACGGTTAAAGCGCCTGATGCACCAGATTCCTGGGCAGCAACAGTCGTTCGGATATTTGCTTTGGTCGCGGCGAACATACCGAGGTACCCGGCAGCAGCGGATGCCAGTGCGCCGACTGCGAACGACAGCGCGGTGTTCACACCCAGTGGTGAGAATAGAATAATCAGGAACAGAGGACCTGCAAACAAGGCCAGCATCATATATTCCCGATGCATAAATGCCATCGCACCCTCATGGATGGCGTTGGCAATTTTCTTTATCTTGTCATCTCCCTCAGCATATCTGGTCATCAAGACATAGATGATGAAGGCACAAACAAGTCCAAGCACACCAAACATTGGTGGCAGGTGTGACATATCACTCATAATCGCTTCCGGTTGGATTAGTTGTTTTGTTTATGGTTTTTAGAGTTTAGCGTTGATCTTTTTTTTGGGTGCCTATACTACAAAAGAGCGTGCCAGTGTTGAACCGTTAATTACCAATAAAATGGCTTAGTATTGAACCTGTTTATTCGTCCCAAGGTCGCAAGGCAGCTTTCCATAAGCCTGATTGGACTTTCCCTAGCCTTCCTGAAGAAGTCTGCGTAGATCAATAATTGCTGCATTGGCCCTGGAAATGTGGGAACCCATGACCAGTGAGTGATTCGCTACCAGTCCCAGGCCACTACCGTTCAAGATAACAGGACTCCAAAGTGTATCCTGGGTGGGCTCAAGTTCTCGGATTATCTGCTGCAGGCTGATGAGTGCATTCTTCTTCTCAAGCACTTCCCTGAAGTCTATTTCCACGGCTTTGAGAAGGTGAATCAAAGCATATGTAGTGCCTCTAGATTCGTAAAAAACATCATCCAGTTCGGTCCAGGCGGTTTGGACGTGCGATTCTGTGCGGGTAGTGGTTGACTGTTCTGCTGCAGCATCACCAGCCAGAGATACATCCAGTTGGCGCTTACCGACACTTGCGCTGAGACGTTGCGACAGGCTGCCGAGTCGAGTCTCGACTTCTGACAACCAGGTCCTCAAATTATCTGCTCGGGCATAGAATTGAGCAGATTGCTTATCAGTAGTGCCGAGTCGGGTCAGGTAGTCGCGCAGTGCACTAATGCCTTTCTGATACTCAGACTCGGTCTCCGGCAGCATCCAGCTGTCGCTGTCAAAATAAAACTGATTCTCTGCCGTAACTAGTCCTTCATCTTCCGTTGACTGGGATTGCGAACGGCTGAGATTGTTTCTGAGCGTGCGCGCCATATCTCTGATTTGAACCAGAACGCCAAACTCCCAGTTTGGAATGTTATCCATCATGACACTGGGTGGCACGATATCGTTAGTCAGGAATCCGCCAGACTTGTTAAGCAGGGTATCCGCGAGAGTAATGGTTGTGGCAACAGTGGTACTGCCTGTGACGTTGAGGACGCCCAGCTCAGTGGTTACCTGATTCGTCTGGGCTACGACATTAAAAAGTTCTGGCTCATTATCCCAGATGAAGCCCAGTACGCTGGCGCCGACAATGAGTGCACCTAACAGTCCTGCAACGCCCCTGGCACCTGTCGATACAGATGTGGTCTCGAGCTGGTCAGAGACCTTGGTTTTCAAATTATCTACGAACTCCAATGTAAGTTACCGTCCTTACTTACTGTCTGGGATACTATGGTAACCAAAAATTAGGTCCCGGTCTGCCTAGAAGAAAGCCCATAGAAGAAAGCCCATCGTTGCGTTCACCTCCAGTTCGGAGAGCATTTTGAGTTCAGTATCCAGAATGGCTACCAAATCATGGTTTTCAGCCCCCTTCTGACTGACACGGCTAATAATTTCCAAGTTATTGTAAACCCTTATATTCAGGGTCTTATATAAACTCAGGCTGTAGAGTATAGGAACCATTAACGACCTATTCGGAGAAATCTGCAAGTATGATTAGATAGCTACAGACTCGAGTCTAATCCTCAAGACTGGATGCAGGAGCATTTCACGGCGAGTTATTTGTGTCTTATTTGCGCTCATCAGCTTCTCCCCTTTGGGGTTGAATTACTCCGCCCTGTTAACACAGCAACCACTTACTACCGTACCTGCCTTGTGCCGAGGTGTGAGAAAAATCACCTCAATACTCGCCAATTTGAGAGAAAAATGCTTTCATTACAGGGATAGGTATTATGACGACTCGGATTTTGGAGGGTCGCTTTTGAAGTTCCCCACAATCTTGTTAGTCACCTGGCTTATAACCAACATCGAAGTAAGCCAGGCAGATACTTACCAGCTGTCACTTGCGAGTTTTAGATCGGAAACAAATGCCGAGTCATACATCCTTAGGGCAAAGTCCGACTTCACAAAAAACTTATCCGTTCGCCTTGCCAACACTTCCGCAGGATCGTTCTATCGCGTTTTGGTAGGACCATTTTCCAGTGAGCACGAAGCCAGAAATCTGCTGACCACTCTTTCTACCATGGGGTATCAGGGCGCCTGGTTACTTGTTGAGGCTGACCCTGAACGCGAGCAGACGCACCTCAGTACGCCGGGCACCAAGAAATCGGCTCCGGTAGTAAAAACAAAAACCTTCCAGCCGGACCAAACCATACCAAAAGAGCCTCTCGAAATCCTTCAATCGAAGGGTCGTGGTCACGTCACCGATGCGCTTTATGCAGAATTCCAACCAGGCGAACCTATCAGGCTTACCCGTTTTGACGATAAACAACATACGATAAAAATCGACGGCGTCGTCAACGAATCCATCTGGCAAACGGTACCCGTCATTGATGATTATAGAGTGATCAGCCCGGACACCCTGGCTGTTGGGAACCACAAGACCCATTTGAGAATGATGTATAGCGACAAGGGACTCTATGTCAGCAGCGTCATGGAGCAACCGGTCGAGACCATCATCAGCAGACTTGCCGGACGCGACACCTTCTTCATGGTCAATCAAGAAAATTTCGGGATCATGTTGGATACCTCCGGCGAATCGAAATATGGCTACTTTTTTGGCGTAACCTCGAGCGGCGCCCTAATGGATGGAACCCTGCTGCCGGAAATGCGTATGTCGACCGATTGGGATGGTGCTGTTTACGCACGTAGTAGCCTAACGGATACCGGTTGGTCTGCGGAAATATTCATCCCCTGGGGAATCGTGACGATGCCCAATAGCGGGAAGGTGCGAACCATGAAAGTCGCGACCATTCGTAAAGTGGCCTATAAGGAGGAAGAATGGGGCTGGCCGCACATCCGCTTCACAGGGTCTCAGTACATGTCATTGATGCAACCGATCGAGTTGGAAAATATTTCTCCTCGCAAGCAGTGGAGCGTCTACCCCTTCTTGTCTATGTCTTACGACTGGACTGAAGAAAGAGAAGACATTCGCCCCGGCGCTGACCTTTTTTGGCGTCCGTCCAGTAATTTACAACTCAACGCCACCATAAACCCGGATTTCGGCAATGTTGAATCGGATGCAGTCGTGGCCAATTTAACTGCGACAGAAACATTTTTCCCTGAAAAACGCCTCTTCTTTCTCGAGGGGCAGGAAATTTTCAATGCCACACCGCGCACCAATACCATGTCGATGACGGATGTGGGTGAGCCCGGATCTCCTTATACCATGGTGAATACTCGCCGTATTGGCGGTAAACCGCGCGCCCCTCTTGTTGGGTCGGATGTGGATATCCCTCAGCGCGAACTTGTGCAGCGTACCGAACTGATCGGTGCGGTAAAAACGACAGGCCAGATTGGCCCGTTCAGATACGGTGTGCTAGGCGCCTTCGAGGACGAAGTCAAATTCGATGTACACAATCAGACCGGCCCCGCGAACATTCATCAGGACGGGCAAGATTACGGCGTCGCAAGACTACTTTATGAGACCAGTCGCAACGGCGATTATCGGGCCCTCGGCCTTTTATCTACAGCCGTGTTACATGAAAACCGGGATGCTCTGGCACAAGGACTGGACTGGCATTATTGGACCGCGAGTAGTGGTTTCCAGGTCGATGGTCAATACATGACTTCGGACATCGATGGGGTTGCAGAAAGAGGTTACGGAGGATTTCTAGATTTCGAAATGCTTTATAAGCAAGGGCTGACACATCGGATTGGTCTGGAATATTTTGACGAAAACTTCGACATCAATGATCTGGGCTTTTTAGAAAGGAATGATGAGTACCAGATTCGAACCGCGATGATGTGGACTACATCAAATCTGGGCTGGGCACGAGACAACACGCTCGACGTCCGCGGCTTTGTGCAAAGGAGCGTCAGCCAATCCCTGACTAACGGTGCCGGTATTTACCTTACGGATCAACTCCGTATGAACAACCTTTCGACGCTGATGGCTCGAGTGGGCTACTTCCCAAGTTCTTACGATGATCTCAATAGTTTCGGCAACGGCACATTCCGTGTCGATGACCGAATTGATGTCAGTCTTATGTGGAATTCCGATACCACAAAAACCTGGCAATACGGTTTGCAAGCCAGCTATTGGGAAGAGGAGTTAGAAGGTGGTAACGGATACTGGGCCGGTGCCTCGCTAAAATGGCAACCAAATTCCCGTCTAACCGTCAGCCTCGGTATCGACTATGTCGAACAGGATGGTTGGTTATTGCATCAACAGGGCGCTCAGATGGGGACGTACGAGGCTGAGCAATGGATCCCCAATCTATCGCTTGAGTATTATTTCAGTGCCCAACAACAACTCAAGCTGGCATTTTCTTGGATCGGTATACGAGCCGAAGAACAGGACTTCTACCGCATTCCTGATACGCCGGGTAAATTACTGAGCATCGCCAAACCGCAAGGGCTCAACGACCCGGCAGACTACGACTTTTCAGTATCACAATACAGTTTGCAGATACGTTATCGATGGGAAATCGCACCGCTTTCAGATATTTTTCTGGTTTATACCCGCCAAGCTGACAGATACTCGCTACTTGAGGGCAGCCAGTTCGAGAGTATCTTTGATCGCGCCTGGCGAGAACCACTGCAGGATATCTTTGTATTCAAAATCCGTTATCGTTTTGGTCCATAAGCGTATGCGCTCCGGTCTATAAGGCCAGGACAGGAGGTCACCCTGCAGGGCAGGGCAGACGACGGGTGTAGGCGCAACCTGTTGGATATAGGGGAAGAGGATAGTTCCTGTGTGTTACCTCCTGGAACGTCGAGAAGTGCCAACACCCGGACGCATATTCATCAGCAATTACTATATTTTTGTAAGTAGTAAATGTGTTATTTACAACTGGTTCAATTTCATCGCCATCTTCAAACACTACGGTAATAGAGTTGTTATTGTGTTTTAATTTTACTGCTCTAACTACATCATCAGTTTTATGACCCGGCCCTGTGCCGTTCGCCATGGCAGGGCATTACCGGGGAGAACAGCAGTGGATAAGCGACCGATCATTGAGCCGTTCCGGATTCACACCGTTCAGGCCATCGCGATGCCGTCAAGGGATGTGCGCGAGGAAGCCCTGAGGCGGTCCCACTACAACCTGTTCGGCTTGAGGGCCGGTGAGGTGACTATCGACCTGCTGACAGACTCCGGAACTGGCGCAATGTCGACCAGGCAGTGGGCCGGAATGATGCTCGGTGACGAGTCCTATGCAGGGAGCAGCTCCTTCTTCCGATTCGAGGAGGTGGTGCGCGACCTCACCGGCTTCAGCGAGGTTATACCGACCCATCAGGGCCGTGCCGCCGAGAAGATCCTCTTTGCCACGCTGGTCGACGACGGCCAGGTTGTCCTCAACAACAACCACTTCGATACAACCAGGGCCAACGTGGAGTACAGGGGAGCCGAAGCAAGGGACCTGGTTGCGGCCGAGGGGAACGATCCGGCCCTGGTAGCACCGTTCAAGGGGGACATGGACATTGATGCTCTCCGCTCATCGCTGGAGGCTGACGGTGACCGGGTTCCGCTGGTGATGGTGACGGTCACCAACAACGCCGGTGGGGGCCAGCCGGTTTCCATGGCGAACCTGAGGGCCGTGCGCGAGCTGTGCGATGAGTACAGCGTCCCCTTCTTCCTGGATGCCTGCCGGTTCGCTGAGAACGCGTGGTTCATCAAGACCCGCGAAGAGGACTACGCCGACATGACGCCGAAGCAGATTGCACAGGAAATGTTCTCCTTGGCCGATGGCTGCACCATGTCGGCCAAGAAGGACGGCCTGGCCAATATCGGAGGATTTCTGGCTCTTAATGACGAGCGGGTGGCTTCGGAGTGCCGCAACCTGTTGATCCTCACTGAGGGTTTTCCCACCTACGGCGGCCTTGCCGGTTACGACCTTGAGGCCATCGCACAGGGCCTTATTGAGGTGCTCGATGAGGATTATCTGCGCTACCGCACCCGGTCAGTGGAGTACCTGGCTGAGAAGGTGGCTTCCGGGGGCGTCCCGATCGTGCAGCCACCCGGCGGTCACGCCGTATTCGTGGACGCCAGGGCGTTGTTGCCCCACATTCCACCGCAGGAGTACCCGGCCCATTCGCTGGCTGTCGAGTTCTATCGTGAGGGCGGGGTCCGCGGAATCGAACTGGGGTCCTTGGCTTTCGGCGTACCGCAGGAGGATGGTACCGACGTCCCAGCCGCCATGGAGTTGGTGCGCCTGGCCATTCCCCGCCGCATGTACACCCAGAGCCACATCGACTACGTGGCCGAGGTGGTGCTCGACGTGGCTGCCAGAGCGGGATCGATGGGCGGATACCGCATCGTCGAGCAGGCGCCCTGGTTGAGGCACTTCACGGCCAGGTTGGAACCGGTGCCTGTGGGTTCAGGTCGCTGACAGCTTTCCTCGACAGTCGGCACGGACGCGCGAGGTGGGTTCCGGGATCGTCGCCTACGACGACCTTCCGGACCTTGGACGTGCCTGCTTTGTGCTGGACGGCCGGGTGTTCCCCGTTGACGTGACAGGCGAAAGTGGGGGGTTGATTAAGGATAGAGCGGACAGACAAGATTTCTATAGGGGATTGTCTCACCCACCACATTACCCGCAGTTTGGAAGTGGAACACCAGCACTATTCTTGAAAGTTGAGGCAAAACCTTCAGGAAGGAGAGCGCTCGTCAGTTTGTACTTGTGAATTTGCAAGAAAACGGCCTTAATACTCCTTATACTATGCACCGTGATGGCAAGAAGGCCAACTATTAGCAGCATCTACCACTTGGTTAGCCAGATGCTTAGGGCCACTTTGAATTCCTCATTCGTAACTACCTGACTGAAAAGAAAAACGTGGTCTGGCATGGCTCTTGCGATCAGCACCCACTATCTGATTGGCGGAACGAAGAGGAAGGTCGATATGTGCGCAAGACACGTGTGATGCCCAATCACCTCGACAAGACGAGCCGGCGCTCGCTGTTGCGTTTCCTGCTCGCGAGTCCGCTCCTTTTTACACCGCGGCCCGTTGCGGCGTTCGAGCGGCTGCTTGCGGCAGCGGGAGAGAACGAGCCCACGGCACAGGAAGCACGAGAGATCATCAAGGCTGCGACCGAGGCCATCGACGTGTTCGTCTTCGAGTTTGTCGCCGAGCGAAACCTCTCACCAGCGCACTACACATACCTGTCAATGGGGGTGCAACACGAGGTGACGCTGCGTGCCAACAGGACTGCTTTCGATGACTTCCAGCTCCGGCCGCGACGACTGGTCGGTAG
>MPMA02103706.1_pt1 | contig 21518 bp, 29 predicted proteins | sample 1617361 | NCBI WGS metagenome assembly MPMA02 (sample SAMN05944807, study PRJNA350692) | marine metagenome | biome: marine; feature: ODZ; material: water; isolation source: 180 m water sample filtered on 0.2 um supor filter | place: Pacific Ocean | collected 2012-04-08 | depth 180m m | reverse complement strand
CATGGATGCATTTGATCCATACAGGGTCATACAACTTTGGTGGTTCCTTAATAGATTTAGCTGCAATTGGTGTAGCTGCGACTGCCGATATGGATGAGATGAACCGACAAAAAGAAGTAAAGAAACAACGGAAAAAGAAAGAGAAAAAATGATGCTGAAATATGATGAGGACAAATACCTAGATGAGGTGAAAAAATATATCCTCTCTACGTATAGTCAGCACTATGTCGGTCAGGAAGACCAGGTTCAGGTGCTCGATTTGTTGGAGTCTGTAGGCATCGTAGAAGAACATATACGAGCATCCTGTATCAAATACGCTTCACGATATGGTAAAAAAGGAGGACGCAATAAAGATGACCTTCTCAAGTTGGCTCACTATGCTATCTTACTCCTGTATTTTACCGACAAGAAAAATCTTGACATTGCCTCAAAATAGGTGTATAATACCTAATATAATGAAATAATGGAGTGACAGTATATAATGAATATTTCAGATAAGACAGTAGATATCCTCAAGAACTTTGCAACGATCAATCAAGGGCTGGTCTTTGACACTACGGATGAGTTGGCAACAATGTCACCGAGTCACACCGTCCTGGCTGTTGCGAAGTTGGAGACACCGTTTCCAAAAGAATTTGCTATCTACGACCTAAACCTCTTTCTTGGAGTTTTGGATTTGTTTGACAAACCGACATTCAAATTCGCAGACAATTACCTGATGATTAACGGTAAAACCTCACAGAGCATATACCGTTTCGCAGACCCACAGACAGTCAGTTCACCCAAGAAGAAAACGCTAGATATGGAAGATGAACTTTTGACATTTGAACTCAAAGCTGATGTCTTAGATGAGGTCTTGAAAGCTGCTAGGGTGATGCAGAGACCCAATATCGTGTTTACATGTGATGGTACAAACGTAATGATGCAAGCTACAGATGTGAATGATAGCTTATCGCATACCTATAAAAAGGTGGTCTTAACAGACCAGAAGGCGATACCCAAATTCAGAAACGTAATGAAGATAGAGTATTTCAAATTGCTTTCTGCCACGTATCAGGTAACTCTATCTACACGTATGACGGTATTTGAAAACGACACCATGAAATATTATGTCGTTGTTGAATCCAATGACTAAAGAATACCTGTGGGTTGAGAAGTATCGGCCCACCACAATTGATGATTGTATTCTACCTAATGGTTTGAAATCCAACTTCTCGGACCTATTGAAACAGGGTAATCTTCCAAATCTCCTGTTACATGGGGGTCCGGGTGTGGGTAAAACTACTGTTGCTAAGGCTTTGGTCAACCAGTTGGGGTCAGACTACATCGTAATCAATGGTTCCATGGAAGGTAACATTGACACCCTAAGAAACAAAATCCAGAACTATGCGTCAGCTATGTCCCTTGTCAACGATGGTAAGAAATATGTAATCCTAGATGAGGCAGACTATCTTAACGCAATATCTACACAACCCGCTCTCAGGAACTTCATGGAGGAGTTCTCCAAGAGTTGTGGGTTCATCCTAACATGTAATTATATCAACAGAATTATCAAACCCCTGCATGGCAGGTGTTCCATTGTCAATTTCAAAATTGGCAATCAGGAAAAACCCCTCTTAGCATCACAGTTCCTGAAACGTATTGAGTACATTCTGAACGCAGAAGGTGTCCAATATGACCAGAAGGTCATTGCAGAGATGATTATGAAGTATATGCCAGACTGGCGTAGACTCATCAACGAACTCCAAAGGTATGCGGCATGTGGTCAGATTGATGCTGGTGTTCTGGTTCAGGTTTCTGACAAGACCTTTATGGACTTGGTGACGACACTGAAAGAAAAGGAGTTCACCAATATGAGAAAGTGGGTTGGAGCAAATCTAGATAACGACTTTGAAAGTTTGTGTAGGAGACTGTACGACACCTGCTATGACTACACCAAACCAGAGAGTGTGCCTCAGTTGGTCATCACACTGGCAGAATACCAGTACAAGAACGCCTTCGCATCCGACACCGAAATCAACACCGTTGCGATGCTCACAGAAATTATGATGAACGTGGAGTTTAATTAGATGAAAAAACAGAGTATGAAAACCAAAATTGTAGAAGCGGTAGTATCAGATTATAATAACCCTGTATCTCAGAAAATAGTGGCTCGTCGCATGAAGCGTTATGGATACGCTTCTCACAGCTATTATGAAAGCTTGAATGAATTGATCTCTGGTGGCATAATTAAACGGTTTGGAACCAGAGGTTTATACCTCTATGAGAATCACAATAACGCCATTAGGGCCATATTAGATGAGCCCGTTGATAGATCCAAGTTGCCGGCGTCGGATGCGAGTGGTATCTATGCTTTTTTTGTGAAATGTCCCATATGGGACTGGTGGATTCTCAAGGTAGGAAAATGCACAAATAAGGCAGCACGAGAAAAGGACTATAGAGGTACTATTGGTAGTATTGTGTTCCAATATTTCAGACCAGTTCCTAAGAATCGATTAACAAAGGCAGAAAATGCGACGCTAGCATTTTGTAGAGATCAAGGTTGGAATCCAAATGGAAATACTGTCGAGCAATTTGTGATAGGTGATGATGAAGCAAAAAAGATAGCAATGCAACGTTTAAACGAGTTTATGATACAAATGCCTTCTACATATGCGTATACCAATACCAAAAAAGCTCATATTATTGACACTTTAGATGGAAAGCAGGATGTTAGGGATAAACGCCCACCTTGTGCTTTTATGGCTAACACACCCGCAGGTATATATACAAAGGCAGGCTACGGTGAAAGGCCAAGAAAAATATACACATATGTTGTGCCAAAAACTCCGGGCTCTGTTGAACTTGTGGAATACCCCACACTTCAGGCCTGTTATATTAGCCAACTTGCCTGGACGATAAGGAGGTGCACCCTCCGGGATGTGAAAATCAAAGCAAAAAAAGAAAAAACCAGGCAAAGGTTAGATGAATTAGATGAATCCGTTTGATTATGTGAAAGCAATTAACAGAGGTCAGGACATCATCCGTGATTCGGATGACCCCGACCTGATGGAAAAAGGATTTGAATCACACTCTTTTCTTATCCATAGAACGTTCTCCTATTTCCATGACACCATCTGGTTTGCTAACCAAATGAACCAATACTATGATATTCCTGCTAAACTAAAGAATGATTTTTACCTAAATACTATTAGACCTAAAAGTAGGTTTACCGAATGGGCTAAAAAGGACACTCAGAAAAACTTTAAGATAGTTCAAGAGTATTATGGATATAACAATAAGAAAACTTTGGAAGCCTTGAGTATATTGACTGATGCGGAACTGGAAGTTATTGCGTATAAAAATGACAAAGGTGGCAGACAATAAGAACACAAGAGGAGACAACTAAATGGGAGTTTTTGATGAACTAGGTGTGGGAGTGGAAGTGACATTAGAAAACGAACAAGACTTTTTGAAAGTGCGAGAAACCCTAACAAGAATGGGTGTTGCTTCCAAGAAAACGAAAACCTTATACCAGTCTTGCCACATTCTACATAAACAGGGAGAGTATGCGATAGTTCATTTCAAAGAACTATTTGCCCTTGACGGAAAACCAACCAACATATCATCAAATGATATTGCTAGGAGAAACTCCATAGCAAACCTATTAGACGAATGGGACTTGGTAAAATTAGTGAACCCGTGGATAGAAGACGAACCAATGGCATCTTTGAACCAGATAAAAATTCTACCATTCAGTGAGAAAGAGGAATGGACTCTTTCAGCGAAGTATAATATAGGAAAAAGAAAATAGGTATTGTATATAAAACGAGAAAGCCACCTGTCACGGTAGGTGTGAAGGCGCTATCCAACTTTGTGAAACTGCCCTCGTATGAGACAGAACACTCCGTCGGCATGGACCTGTATGCTGCGATTGATTGGCCTATTATCATCCCCAGAAGCAAATTTAACCTACAAGACAACATGGCAATCATTCCGTGTGGTATTTCCGTATCACTCCCCATAGGGTTTGAGTTACAAATCCGACCCCGTTCTGGACTCGCAGCAAGACACCATATTACAGTTCTGAACACACCCGGAACAATTGATAGTGATTATCGTGGTGAAATCAAGGTTATCCTCATAAATCACAGCAAAATGGAAGGTTTCCGTGTCAATCCGGGTGACCGAATTGCACAAATGGTGCCACAGATGGTGCCCCAAATCGAATGGGACTTGAAAGAAGAACTTGATGATACCACAAGAGGTTCCGATGGTTTTGGCTCAACCGGAGTATAATATCGGTCACAACTCTGGTGACTGCGTTCTCACTATAGAAGTACGTCTATTCAACAGTCTATCCTCATATGATGGTCATGGATCCATGGAAGTGGAAGCAGGGACCAGTATAGGTGACATCCTGAACCGTTGTGGCATTCCATCCAGTGAAGTTTTTCTGGTGCTGGTCAACGGACGAGACATCACCCCCCATATAAACGGTGGTCCCCGACTAGGTTTCACTGTGGATGAGGGTGATGTGGTCGCATTTTCAGGTCCCGTCCCTTACGGTTGGGGTTACGGGTCACCAGTTGTTTAATTTACTTGCCATTTACTGTAAAGTGTGTTATAAATATAATACAGTTGTAGGAATGCCTGCGTGGGTTCCTACGAATATTAACCTTGCTTTATAAGGAGGCAATAAAAATGAATAATCTAATGAACTTTAGAGATTGGCCGAGTTTGGGAAACTTTAATACAAAAGACATGGGATTGTGGACAGTAGGCTTCGACAAAGTTGTCGAACAACTGGAATCAGCCCACAACCAACTTGGTAAATACATCCCGGGCTATCCCCCATACAACATAAAGAAAACTGGAGATGACACATATGTTATTGAACTAGCAATTGCTGGTTTCAGTAAGAGTGAAGTCGAAGTGAATGTTGAGGGTGATACGTTACGGATTACTGGTAAGTCCGAATCTGTTGATGAAACTGATGAGGAGAAGGGTCTTGGGTTCCTGTACAAAGGGATCTCAAACCGTGAATTTACCCGGGCATATACTTTAGCAGACCATGTTGAGGTGAAGCACGCCGAAATGGTCAATGGACTATTGAAGGTGTTTTTAGAGAATGTTATTCCCGAATCAAAGAAACCTACCAAGGTTGACATTAAAGGGAAGGACTAACTAACATGACTCGCAGTCCATAATAAGGGGTTTTGCTGCGAGTCCAGAGGGGAGCCCCAATCTCTCGGCTGCCGAGAGGCAGCTGCGGGGTTCCCCTCACCCTCTAACAAAAGGAGTATATTATGAACTTAGAACAGTTGAAAACTGAACTAATTGATGATGAGGGCATTAGGCTTGACGTTTATCTAGATTCAGAAGGTTATCCCACCGTCGGTATAGGTCATTTGATAGAACCGAAGGACAATTTCCTCTATCATGTGGGCGAAACTATATCAGAAGAATTGTGCGATGTGCTTTTCCTGAAAGACCTTGACGAAGCGACCGTAACTTGTCATAAGACATTTTCAGATTTTTATACGTATCCAGAGGATGTGCAACACGTCCTACTTAACATGGCGTTTAATCTTGGCCAAACAAGATTTGGTAAATTCAAGAACATGATTGCGGCCGTCAAATCCCGTGATTGGGAAACAGCAGCAGATGAGATGAAGGATAGCAGATGGTATCACCAAGTTGGTGGTAGGTCGGTGAGACTCGTACAACGAATGAGAGAGGCAAATCACATTACTAATAAATACACACAACGCCAATGGGACAGAGTAGTTGGTTATGGTAAAGTTCCAAAGGAGTACAAACAATGACACCACTAAATGATAGAGGAAAGTTCCTAGTTAGCTTGTATATGCTTACGTTTATAGGTATGTTTCTGTTGTCTGGTTGTTCTGGAGTTTTAACTAAGGTAGCTGGTGGTTTAATATCATCATGGACAGCCGAATTGATTATGCAAACAAAGACAACCGTTGACGTTGCAAGTCTCATAACAACACAAAAGACTTCAACTGACCATATTGCTAGTGCAGTAACAGATAAAGATTGTTCCACATTCCATTTCCTTGAGGATAGCAACACAAAGAAAGCTGGATTACAACCCAGTAAGTTTTGTCAAAACAAAACGTCATGGTGGACACCCGATGTGAATAAAGCACAAAGATTAAAAGAAGCACCAACCCCCGTTGACTTGCCCACAACATATATCAATTTCAACACACAACTTGATACAACATCAACTTCATGGGTAGATAGTGCTAAACAAACACAGATGCGGTATTTGAGAATTGATAAGGGTTATAATATTGTTGCACTTACGAGACCATCAAGATGAGTAAAACAGTATTTCCAGGCGCACTAGGTATAACTCACATCCGTAACCCAATAACGCCTGCGGAGGAACGGTTGAGAAGTAATTTGGTTATACTTATGTTCTTATCATATGCCGTTTCCATAAGCATATTCTGATGTAATGTGTATAAATAGAGTATAAATAGAAGGGATAGAAACAACCCATTAGGAGAAAATATTAAAACGTTAAAATAGTGCCCTGCTTTTCTGGCTGTTCATCTTCATAGGGCTTAAAGAACGAAAGAGCTTGCCGATGGAAAAATTAATAGCACTGCTGTTTGTGTGGATTTCCACACATACTCCCTACATCACAGAAAATTTAGACGACCCAAACGTTGTGCTAGTACCTCAACAGGAATTGTATGAGAGAGCAACAAAAAATCACCCGGGTTATTCTGGATTGAAAGAGACTCACGTTGATAAATTTTTTGGATTGTATGACGCACACACAAAAACCATTTACCTCAGTGACACGTTTAATCCCGACAAATATCAAGATCGGGAGAAACTGTTACATGAGTTGGTTCACCACGTTCAGAGAGAGACTAGAGCCTCATTTGAATGTGATAGGCATAGAGAAAAAGAAGCATACATATTAGGTGGTCAATACCTTTGGGAAAAGATGAGACCCGACCCCATCAAACATATACGAAAGAAGTATATTAGGTTTTTCAGTAATTGCCCCAAAAATGTGCCAGATGGTACTGTTATAAGAGAGAATAATTAGAGTTGACTTTTCAGTATACTTGTGTTATACTTAGAAAATGAACGTAACACAGGAGTTTAGAATATGACCGTTAAAGTAGTAAGATTGGTGACCGGTGAGGAAATTATCGGTGATGTCACAGAAACAGACCAGACATACAGAATAAAGAAACCAGCTGCGTTTCAGATGGTTTCAGGTAAAACTGGTCAACCTCAACTTGCCATGGTTCCAGGTGCACCTATGAGCAAAGAAAATGTGATAACGATTGGTAGGGATAAAGTGATGTATGTGTATTTTCCAGTCACAGAACTAGAAAACAATTACAGCAAAGCCTTTGGTAGTGGGTTACTTACGGTGGGACCAGAACTCATCACATAATGTACTTCTATACAAATGCCCATGCCGTAGGTAATAATGTGTTGGTACGTGGATATGACAATGGGAAGCAGTTTTTCAAGAAAATTCTATACTCACCGACCCTTTATATACCCACAAAAGACCTAGAGTCCCAATACAAAACCTTAGATAACGCTCCCGTCGAACCCAAAAAGTTTCAGACGATACGGGACGCTAAGCAGTTTGTACAGAGATACCAGGGTGTTAATAATTTTGACATCTATGGGAACTTTAGATTTACCCACACGTATCTCAACGAAGAATTTCCGGGCAAGGTCGTCTTTGACAAATCACTCATACGTGTTGCGAACATTGACATTGAGGTGAAAAGTGACGATGGGTTCCCCTCACCCACAGACGCCTTCGCACCGATAACTGCGATTACACTGGAGTATAACAACGTGTTCTACGCCATCAGTTGTGGGGACTACACACCGAAGGACAAGAACGTCAAGTACCTCAAGTGCAAGGACGAGAAAGACCTGATACTAAAATTTCTGAAGTTGTGGAACAAGATTAAACCCGATGTGGTCACAGGATGGAACATCACGTTTTTCGATATTCCCTATTTGATCAACAGGACGACCAACATCCTAGGTAAGCGTGTCGCTAAAACGTTCTCGCCGTGGGGGTTGTTCACCGACAGAACCACAACCATCATGGGCAAAACCCAACAACTGTTCGACATTGTAGGCATCGCTGTCTTGGACATGTTGGAGATATATAAGAAGTTCACCCAAGAAAAACGAGAGTCATACAAACTGAACTATATTGCCCATGTAGAGTTAAACGAGAGGAAGATAGACTACTCGGAGTATCGAACCCTGTATGACCTATATGAAAAGAATTTCGAGAAATACATTGACTACAACATCCATGACACCCGACTGGTCCAACGCATTGACCAGAAAGGGGGGTTCATCGACCTCGTATTGACCGCAGCATATGACGCAAAGGTCAACTATTCAGATGTGTTCACTCAAATCAGGCTGTGGGACACAATCATCCACAACTACCTTCTAGACAGAAAAATTGTCGTTCCACAGAAGAAGAAAACCCCCAAGAATCATCCATATGAAGGTGCTTACGTGAAGGACCCACAGGTGGGGATGCACGAATGGATTGTCAGTTTCGACTTGGTGAGTCTGTATCCTCACCTCCACATGCAGTATAATTTGTCCCCAGAAACCATCATTGAAGACATACATATTGATAAGCACATTAAGGTGAAGGACGTAATCAGTGGTAAGGTTAAGAATGATACAGAGTATGCCTTAGCTGCGAACGGATACTATTTTGACAAATCTAAGCAGGGGTTTCTACCAGAAATTATTGAAACCATGTTCAATGACCGGGCACGAGCAAAGAAGAAGATGCTCCAAGCCTACAAAGACATTGAATCCATTAAGAAGGAGTTGAAGAAACGGACATGAAATACCTATTGATACCACTAATGTTCTTACTCGGTTTCCTGACCGTCGTTGCCCTTGTTGATTTACTCATAACGATGACACCAGCACAATGAATGACTTAGCAACCTTAACAACAGAAGAACTACGAGAGTTACTGACCCAAAAGAGACTTGAGGCTTCTCAGTATGACACCTTCCAAACTGCGAAGAAGGTTCAGCTGAACTCTGCGTATGGTGCTCTTGGTAACGAGTATTTCAGGTTTTATGATGTACGTGTTGCGGAAGCAGTGACCTTATCGGGTCAACTCGCCATCCAATATATTGCTGATAAGGTAAACTTCTATATCAATGAACTTTTAGAAACCACAGAAGGAGATGTAGATTATGTTATTGCATCGGATACGGATTCACTATACATTAATTTTAATCAGTTGGTTAGTAAGATGTATACGGAGGAGGCAGATAATGCGGATAGTATTGTCGCCTTCCTTGATGACATCTGTAAGACTAAGATTGAACCATATATTGATAAATGTTATCAGGATCTTGCTGTAACCATGAACGCATATGAACAGAAAATGTTCATGAAGCGAGAGGTAATTGCAGACAAGGGTTTCTGGACTGCCAAGAAACGGTATGCGTTGAATGTATATGATGATGAAGGTACAAGACTAAACGAACCAAAACTGAAGGTCAAGGGGTTGGAGATTGTCAAGTCGTCAACCCCTGAACTGTGTCGGGACTCACTGAGGGAGTGTGTCGGTATCATACTCAGGAAGGATGAGGAAACCCTACAAAAGCACATCAAGGAGTTTAAGACGATATTCATGGGGTCTCAATTTGAAGACATTGCTTTCCCCAGAGGCGTTACCGGTTTGTATAAATATAAGGGTGAACGGGACCTTTGCAAGAAAGGCACCCCCATACATGTTAGGGGTGCCCTCATCTATAATAATTTGGTCGAGGAAAACAAACTACAAAGGAAATATCCGTATATACAAGAAGGAGACAGCCTCAAATTTTGTTATATGAAGGAACCAAATATCTTCCAGGACAATGTGTTTGCGATTATTGATATTCTACCAAGAGAGTTGGATTTGGGGAAATATATAGACTACGATATGCAATTCTCAAAAACATTCTTGGAGCCCTTGAAGATTATTTTGGACACCGTTGGTTGGAAGGCTGAAAAGAGAAACGTGTTACAAATTTAGGAGGAAACATGTCATTTCGTGTAGATAGAAATTTAGGCATATTAACTTTAGTTACAGCCATCGCAATCTCAATCGTTGCTGCATGGTATTCAATCGTCGGTCTTGCTGCAATCTTTTCCGCAGCAGTGATACCCATTATCATCATGGGCTCTGTGTTGGAAGTCGGTAAGTTGGTGACTGCTTCGTGGTTGTATAGAAACTGGAAACAGGTACCGAAGCTACTCAAGACGTATTTAACTGCGGCTGTTGTCATGCTGATGCTAATCACAAGCATGGGCATCTTTGGGTTCCTATCGAAAGCCCATCTAGACCAGACACTACCCAGTGATGAGATGATAGCAAAGATTGAACGTATTGATATGTCAATCACAAGAGAGAACAGACGGATACGTGATGCTGAGTTGGTGATACAACAGTTGGACGATTCCGTCCAAGTCCTGTTGAGTTATGATCGTGTAAGAGGTAAGGGTGGTGCGATTGCGACCAGAAAGAACCAGAAGCCGGAACGTGATGAGTTGAACATAGAAATTGCCGATGCTCAGGGTGCTATTGACATCTTGGTTGACAAGAAATTCCCACTACAGCAGAAGGTGCGTAACCTAGAGGCCGATATTGGACCTGTCAAATATATCGCTGCGTTGATTTATGGTGACCAAGCAAACAATTTCCTAGACGAATGTGTCAGGGCAGTTATCCTTGCGTTGGTGTTTGTCTTTGACCCATTGGCGATTCTTATGTTGGTCGCTGCGAATATGAGTTTGTTTGGTCAGGTTGGTAGTCTTGGAGGGGTTAGGGAACCAGAGGCACCTGCACCTAAGAGTAAACCTAAATCTCTATACCCTTGGCACAAGGAAACCTATAAGAAGCAACCTAAGAAGTCTAAAGTCCCGCCCCATAATCCGGGGGATGACCAAACCTCTATGGTTTAGCCTTGCCAGACGATTTCAGACGCTGAACCTTCTACTGGAAGACAATTATCAGGGGTAAACATTTTCTTGCTAATGCATATATAATTTTTTTCATGGAGTCTCCATCCTAATTGTTTTAATACGTGATTGTAACAGTAATATACTAACTCAGAACAGGAAAACAACCTGTCCTTGTCGTTGGGATTGTCTGTATCAAAAACGAAATCATAATCATAGGGAACGTTTAATTTAGATATAGCTTTTGTAACTGCAAGGTCTCTGAGTTTTGGATTGACCGTAGGTCTAACGACACACACCCTATCGCACCGCATGAATTGAACCAAGTCGGTATATTGGACACAGGGTGTCATTGCGTGGATGATGTGTTCGTTCTCAGCAGACCCACCATTCGGGGACCAACCGACATATATTGCAGCATGACTATATAGACCAGGGATACAATAACCATCCAGATAGGAATCATAACCCCGCAACAGTATATCACCCGGTTTGACGAGTTTACGTACGGCATAGTATGAATCACTCTTTAATTTGAATGTGGTGGGGTTATAAGTAATAAATAGGGGGTACTTGAACACTTTGATGTGTGCAAATTTTTTAAGTAACCATGATTGGATATCGTATCTGAGAGTTGTTTTTGGCATAAAAGGTATTTATAATATATGCGTAAGTATAGAACAGTATGGATTTCGGACGTTCACTTAGGGACGTTGGCAAGCAAGCACAAAGAGTTATTGAATTTTCTAGATAACATGAAGTGTGATACACTGTTTTTATGTGGTGATATTATTGACATGTGGAGACTGAAGGCTGGTTGGTTCTGGCCGAAAGAACATAATAAGGTCTTTATGGAACTGATGAAATTAGATGCAAAGGGAACGAGAGTTATATACATTCCGGGTAACCATGATGAGGGTTTCAAACAATTCATAGGTCTTAACTTCGGTGGTATAGAACTAAAAAAGGAACACATTCACACATTAGCTAACGGAAAACGGATACTGGTAACTCATGGGGACGAGTTTGACAACGATATGGTCAAATACGCATGGGCAACCAAGTATTACATATTCACATTATGGTTTAACAACTGTTACAATTGGCTTCGTAGGATTTTTGGGAAGAAATATAGGTCGTTATCTATGTTATACCTAACGTCAGAACGACAAGAGGACATCTCAGACAATTATGCACAAATGGTTATTGCCGGTGTTAAATATCGTAATGAGAATCTTAGCGGCGTCGTTGTTGGTCATTTACATCATCCATCTATAAAGGAAATAGACGGGTTCATATATGCAAATGACGGGGATTGGTTCACCAACACAACGGCGTTGGTTGAAGATAAACATGGTGAACTAGAAATCATTAATGTAGGAGTAAAAACATAATGACATGGGCAGCAATAGTAAGTCTTTTATCAAAGATTATTGGTCCTATACTGAAGGCTTTCTCATATGTGGCCGCATATGTTGGTGGCAAGAGGGCGAAGGAGGCACAGATAGTCAAGAAGTCGGTGAAAAGACGCAAGAAGGCCGATAAGGCTGGTAAGAAACTCAAGAGTAAATTGAGGGACAAATCAGCAGGTGATGTAATTAGAGACAAGGATAAGATATGATGAAAACAAAAACACAAATCGTTTTATTGAACTTTGCTATGTGGACTGGTTTGGCTGTATTATTACTGTATTTTCTTACAGGGTGTAGTTTGACTTCCGTAGGCATTGGAACCGAAACAGAACTAGGTCCCCTAGAAGAATATAGTGAGAAATTCAAGGACCAGTTGGCATGGGAAGTTGACCATATCTGTGGTAATGATGACATGAGGATCATGCCAGAACACCCAACAGCGTGTATTTTTATCAAGGACCACTTGATATTAAGAGAAAAAATCCACGCAATCCAAGACTAAAAAAATCGAAAGTAACATTTTTAACTTGCCATTTACTACTCAAGATGTTATACTTCACTATAATCAATAAATGGCATTGATAGTACATGACAGACATTTTCAAAGTTATACAAACAGGTCTAGCTAACGAATTTGCTGCATTGGCTTCAGAAGGCATCACAGCAGGTGATGTATCAGGGTTTTTAGACACTGGTTCTTACATGCTTAATGCTATGTTGTCGGGGTCCCTCTACGGAGGGGCTCCCGATAACCGAATCGGCGCTATTGCTGGTGAGGAATCGACAGGCAAAACCTTTTTTGTGTTGGGCATATGCAAGCATTTCCTTGATGAAAACCCAGATGCGATAGTGGTTTTCTTCGAGTCTGAGTCTGCAATCTCTAAGAAAATGTTAGCAAGCAGGGGTGTTGACACCAAGAGGGTGTTGATTGTCCCTGTCACGACCGTTCAGGAATTCCGTTTCCAGTCCCTCAAGATTGTTGACAACTACAGAGCCATGGCCGAAGATGAACGCAAACCGATGCTCTTAGTTCTAGACAGTTTCGGTATGCTTTCAACCTCAAAAGAAATCGAAGACACCGCTGCTGGTGCAGAAACGAAGGACATGACTAGGGCTGCGATTGCAAAAGCAACCTTCCGTGTCCTCACCCTCAAACTAGGTTCCCTTGGTGTGCCGTTGCTGGTCACGAACCACACGTATGTACAGATGGGACAGATGTATGCAAGTAAGGAAATGGGTGGTGGAGGTGGTCTAAAATTCGCTGCGTCCAACATCATTTTCCTCTCAAGACGCAAAGAAAAAGATGGTACGGATGTGATAGGACACATCATCACCTGTACACTCAAGAAGGGTAGACTGACCAAAGAAAACTCTAAAGTCGAGGTAAAACTGACATACGACAAGGGATTAGACAGATATTATGGACTAATTGACCTTGCTGTCAAATATGACATCTGGAAAGGGGTTTCCACACAAATAGAATTGGCTGATGGCACGAAAAAGTTCAGAAAAGCCATATATAAGGAGCCTGAGAAATACTTCACAAAAGAGGTGATGGAAAAATTGGAAAAAGCAGCAGCGAAAGAATTTCTATATGGGTCTGATATTAACGAATAGTGATGCTACCTATGCGTCTGAGATATTCATTAACTTCTTCGAGAAGTATGACAGGATTGATGACTATCAAAGAGACATAAAACAGCAAAGGATGGCGACGGCAAAATTGAAAACGCCGTCCACTCTGCCTGGGTGTGCGCCCGAGGACGACATATTTGATGACTTCTCCTTGAACCCAAAGGATATGGGTTTCAAATTACACTACAACTATAATCAAGAGAGTTATGACAGCCTTCTAGACCTTACAACGTCACACATTACAGAGAGGGCTATGGTCGGCAAAAGGATAATCATTGTAGTAGAGGAAACCACCACAGGTAAAATCTGTGGTGTTATCAGGTTAGGGTCGCCGATGATTAACTCCAAACCGAGAAACGAGTTCTTTGGTGGTAACCTTGACCTGAAGCTCCTAAACAAACACGCAATCATGGGTTTCATCATCGTTCCGATGCAACCCTTCGGTTTCAACTATCTTGGTGGTAAACTGTTAGCGTTGATGTGTTGCACACACGAAATCAGGGAACACATCAATCAAAAATACGGTTCAGAGATATGTCTGTTTGAAACGACATCCCTGTATGGTAACCTCAAAACCTGCTCACAGTATGACGGTCTGAAACCGTTTCTGAGGTATAAGGGACTGACAGACAGCAAGTTTACCCCACTGTTAAATGATGACCGATACAGAAACCTAAACAAGTGGTTCACCTCCAAAAACGATGGGACACCCCTCGTTCCCACCCACACCCCAAAAGGTATCGTAACCGCCTCACGGAAATTGAAGATACACATGAAGATGATAGCCATTCTCAAGAATTCTCTCAGTAACCATAACAACCAAGACCAACTGAAACTATTTACGGACAGCATCACCAAAGCACAGAGCATGACCAACCAAAAGAGATTCTATATGTCCTCATATGGGTATGAGAACGTGGTGGACGTGATGACGGGGAAAACACAGACGCTGGTGCCTGCCGAGAACAGTTACAAATATGCTCTGGATAATGTGGTCGAGTGGTGGAGAAACAAGGCAGAAAAACGGTATAGTAAACTGGCCGGTGAGGATAGGGTAAGAACCGAGTTAGAACTATGGAGCGATGACGAAAACATTGACATTATAAGGTAGACAGATGGCTAAAGAAAACGTAGATTACAAACTGGTAGAAATCATTGTAGATTTTGATAAGTGGTGGGGCATTGAACTGTTGAAACCACCTAACGAAGGGCTTGTTATCAGGTATGACAAGGTAGGTATGCACGAAGAAGGTGAAGATAAGGGGTTGACTTTGAGCTTCTCATACGATATAATACGTAATCCATTGAGTGTAGTCTTAACAGAGGATGACACAGCGTTTCGGACTCTGTTAGGTGATATACTTGTGGACCTAATTGAACATGAGGAAGCGGTAGAAGAACCGCCTCCCAGTGTACATTAAGAGGTACGATGGTAAAGATAGAAGAATTGATCCTAAGAAACTTGTTGATGAACGAAGGTTACGTCAGAAAGACGTTGCCGTTCCTGAAATCAGAATACTTTGACGAGAACACTGAACGAGAGGTGTTCAATGCTGTCAACGATTTCTTTCTAAAGTATAACAACATACCGACCAAGGAATCCTTGACAATTGAGATTGACAGCAACAAGTACTTGTCAGAGCAGGAGTTCGACAAGACGACACAACTGATAGGGAAACTATATGCGACTGATAACAAGACTGATGACCAGTGGTTACTTGACAATACAGAAAAGTTTTGCCAAGAGAAGGCTATCTACAATGGGATTAGAGAGTCGATTTCGATTCTGGACGACAAATCGGGGAAAAAATCTAAAGGTTCTATTCCTGTCATTCTCAGTGATGCTTTATCTGTGTCTTTTGATAGCCATATTGGACATGATTTTTTTGGTGATGTAGAGGAACGGTTCGACTTTTACCACAGGAAAGAGGAGAAGGTACCGTTTGACCTGGATTACTTCAACAAAATCACCAACAATGGTATAGCCAAGAAAAGCCTAACCATCATCCTCGCTGGTATTAACGTAGGTAAGTCATTGGCGATGTGTCATATGGCTGCTGCAAACTTATTGGATGGTAAGGATGTGCTGTATATCACGCTGGAGATGGCGGAGGAGAGAATTGCTGAACGTATTGATGCAAACACTCTCAACGTTAGTTTGAATGACGTTCCCTTGCTACCTAAAGCGCAGTTTGAGAAGAAGATTAATCTACTGAAAGGACGTACGTCCGGTAAACTCATTATCAAGGAGTACCCTACTGCCACTGCGGGTGTGGGGCATTTTAGGTTCCTGTTGAACGAACTCAAGATGAAAAAGAACTTTGTACCCGACATCATATACGTGGATTATATAAATATCTGCATCTCTATGAGATTGAAAGGGAACAACTACGATAGTTACAGTTACATCAAATCAATCGCAGAAGAATTGAGGGGGTTGGCTGTAGAGCATAACGTTCCCATCATCAGTGCGACACAGCTGAACCGACCAGGGTTTTCCAGTAGTGACCCAGACATGACAGACACAGCGGAGTCCTTCGGTTTACCAGCAACAGCAGATTTCATGGTGGCTTTGGTGACCACAGAGGAGTTGGAAGAACTAAACCAGTTGATGGTCAAACAGTTGAAAAACAGGTATGCGGATAAAGGGGTATATAAGAGGTTTATGATAGGTATTGACACTTCAAAAATGAGGCTATATAACCTTAGTGAAGCGGAGACCGAGGGCAAATCAGTTGATTGGGCAAAAATGAAAGACGAACCTGTCATGGATAAGACCACGTTTGGTAGAAGGTTGAAAGAAGATGAAGAAGATGAAGGGTCTAAGAAAAAGAAGTTTAAGGAGTTGAAAATATAATGAGTAAGTATCTCATCAAAGAGTTTCACAACAAGTTTCATGTCGTTGAGGTCACCTCTGGACAAAACATCTCATCTCACAACAGTAAGAAAGAAGCAAAAAATAGAAAAAGGTTTCTAGAAAACGGTGGTGCGTTCAATGGACATACCCCCTCCTTTATCTTACAGAAATTGGTTGTTGCCCTATCAGCCGTGTTTATGATACTGTCTCCTGTTAAGGCTGCTCAAGTACCTTGGGAAAACTATGAGTATTGGGAAGTAGATGATGAGAGAAACCCAGAGGACGATGTAGGTCCAGGTTACAACCATGATGCTTGGAATGACATCCGTGAGATGCTTTATGGTGCAACAGTGAATGATAATGGTTACCAGAAAGAACAGATAATCAATGACGGTGAGGGTGTTATTCACCTAGATACCCCCTACAGAGCGATGGATGCCGCTGTGGTGCCCGTTAGCATAGTAGCTGGTATGATACAGACCAAAGAAACATTTATCGAGTCCATTACCCTTGTGATAGACCAGAATCCCTCCCCCATTGCAGCGGTATTCCATTTCACACCCGATTCTGGTCTTGCTAGTGTCGATACACGAATCCGCATCAATGCATACACCAAAGTCCGTGCCATCGCTCAAATGAACGATGGCCGTCTTTTTATGTCAACAAAGTTTGTCAAAGCCTCAGGGGGGTGTAGTGTGCCTGGTCTCAGTGGGATGGAAGAAGCACAAGATACAGCTGGTCAAATGAAAATGAAATTCTTTGACCTTACCAGAGCAAGTGCTGCTCTACAAAGACCCAAACTGGGTATGTCCCAACTGATGATTAGGCATCCCAATTTCTCAGGATTACAGATGGACCAAGTGAATAGTCAGTTTATCCCTGCTCACTATGTCGATTCGGTTGTGGTGACCCGTGGTGGTAGGAAGATTTTTAGTGTGGATAGTGACATTTCAATAAGTGAAAATCCTATGTTTCGATTCTATTATGGACCAGAAACAAGAGGCACATTCAAGGTTGTAGCTACAGACAGTATGAATAAGACATACAAACAAGATTGGCCCGTAATCTTGTATTCAGCGGAGCCATCACCATAATGGGGGTGTAGTTCAGCGGGAGAACGCCTGCTTTGCAAGCAGGAGGTCACCGGTTCAAGTCCGGTCACCTCCACCATACCTTAATTGATATACATCGGTTAAGGTTTTTTTATGGTTATAAATAAGGTGTTATAGGAGATATTATGAAAACACTAAACTTAGATGAACTTTTCAAAACGTTTGTCAAAACCAAGAAGAAACGTATCACTAAGATAGTGTCTATGATTGCATCTGGTGCGGTTTTTGATATTGTGCCACGAAGTAAAATTAGGTTAGAGTTTATCAACGATACCATTAAGAGGGCCTATCAACGGGGTGATGAAAGGGCTTTAAGGTCCATGCGTGATACAAGACACTTTCTCAATTCCGATACAAGAAAAATCATCAACCTGACACAACTGGTTCAGACCAGAGAGTTTGAATACTATGAAACCTCAGCCCGGACAATCAAATGAAGTCATTTAATACGTTTATAATAGAGGATAAGAACATCCACATGGAACACCTTGAGGATAACGTTCTTAATGGTGGTGTTGATGGTACAAGACAGACAATCAACTTCTTACGGGCAATCAGGGATATGCTTGTTGGTCACTCTAAAAAAAGTGTTGACATAACAGTTAAGTGGGATGGTGCCCCTGCTATATTTGCAGGAATAGACCCGAATGATGGTCAATTTTTCGTTGCAAAGAAGGGCATCTTCAACAAAACTCCACAACTTTTCAAGACCGATGCAGACATAAAGAGTGGACTTTCAGGCGCTTTGGCTGCTAAATTCACAATTGCACTGGCCGAATTCTCGAAACTTGGTATCAAAGGCATTATTCAAGGTGATTTGTTGTATACCAAGAGTGACCTTAAAACGGTCAATTTTGAAGGCCAATCTCATATTGCATTTCAACCAAATACGATAGTCTATGCTGTACCTACTGATATTCCGTTAGCTCAAAAAATCAAGAGTTCAAAAATTGGTGTGGTTTGGCACACCACATATAGTGGTACAGATTTTGAGAGTATGTCAGCATCATTTGGTGGTAACATCTCATCTTCATTAACCTCTACAAAGTCTGTATGGTTCACCGATGCTACTTATAAAGACCAATCCGGATTAGCGACAATGACAAGTACAGAAACAAAAGAGATTACTGGTATTCTATCACAAGCTGGTAAAATATTCCAGAAGATTGACGCAAGCACCCTTAATGGTATTGCTAAGGATCCGGTGTTGTTACAAAAAATTAAGACCTTCAATAACACTAAGGTAAGAGCACAGCAACCTATTTCAAATACAAGTAAACATGTTGATGAATTGATAGCTTATATAATTAATGTTTATAAGGGAGAAGCCGATAAACGATCAACTCCCAGAGGTAAGGCAACACAAGTGACACAGAGACAGAACGTCATCAAGTTCTTTACTAAGACAAATAAGAACAATTTGAAAGCGATATTCGACATGATGAACATTATTGTTGCAGCAAAAGATATGTTGATAAATAAACTAAATAAAGTTAAGCAGCTAAACACTTTCTTTTTGACCGATAAGGGATATAAAGCAACAGGCCAAGAAGGGTTTGTAGCAATTGACCGCATCGGAGGAAAGGCTGTTAAATTAGTAGACCGTATGGAGTTTAGCCATGCGAATTTTAGTCCAAACGTTCAGAAAGGTTGGTAGTAAAATGCAAACATTTAAAAACTATTTAGAAGGTGCTCATCGGGTACCTAAGAAAAGCTATAAAGAGCATTATATCGTTTTTGGAGAAATCGAGGGGTACTGGAAAACCTTAGGTAAATTCAACGATTATGATGAAGCTAAAGAAAATGCTGGCTCCTTAAAGGAAAAGGTAGCAGGCAATACTTACATCTTCGATACGAAGAAGGAAAAAGTTGTTTGGCGTAATGGTCGGGTTAGATAATTCTAGTATAGAGGTAAGATGATGAAAGGATTCCAACAATACCACGGTCTTGTACCAGATACAGGTAAAATATCTGGAATTCCACAATGGAGTGATACCCCATGAGAAAACTAAGGGAGTTAAAGAAATCCATAAAGGTCAATACATCCTTTGAAAATCTGTTGACGGAAGCAACTAAAAAAGACATTTCTTATAAATTATTGATAGTTAGTACTCAACCAACTAACCCCGAATATCATAAGGAATTTCACACTGGTAGAAAATTGATAGAACAAGCAAAAGCCATGAATATTCCTGCTTATATTCTTCATGCAGAATCAGGCACAATTCAATTAGAAAATACAAATCCAACAATCTACAAAATATATAATGAAGGTGATGAAGAAGGATTTCAAATAGAACCAAGGAATACAGTTGCAATTATTAGAGGTTCTGTTAATCTTGCAGATTCCCGATTAGACTAGTTTCACAATTAGAAAAAGCAGGAGTTTGTTGTGTTAATCAAAGACAAGTTATGGAAATTTGTTCAGATAAATATCGAACAGGATTAAGATTAGCTGATGTTGGTTTAACAACACCAAAGACTGCATTGGTTCAAAACGAAAAGACTATACCTAAGGCTTTAGAAATTGTCGGAGAGAAATATCCATTAATTTTAAAAACTTTGCGTGGTTCTAAAGGTGTAGGTGTATTGTTTATTGAATCGAGAAGGTCTCTCGATTCTACCTGTCAATTACTTTGGAAGATTAATGAAGATACAGAATTGCTTTTACAGTCATATATTAAAGCAGATTTTGATGTCAGAGTACACGTATTAGGTGATACTATTTTAGCAACAATGCGTAGAGATGTTGCAGAGGGTGATTTTAGAAGTAATTATTCAAGAGGTGGAGAAGTAAAGTCATATAAATTATCAGAAGACGAAAAGATAATTTGCTTAAAAGCGGCCAAGGCTGTTGGTGGAACTTGGACTGGGGTTGATTTTATAAAAGATAAAAAAGACAATGTTTATATATTGGAAATTAATAGTTCTGTAGGTACTAAAGGAATTCAAGAAACTACAAAAGAAAATATTTATGAGAATATTTTAGAATATTTTAAAGATAAAAGTAAATGGTCGAGAACTCCAACACCATGTGGATATTATGAAACTGTTGATATAAAACCATTTGGCACACTAACTGCAAAATTTGATACAGGTAATTCTGGTTCACCAGTTATTCATGCTGACAAAATGAAAGTAAAAGGTAAAAAGGTCATATGGACTTTAAGAGATAAAACTATTACAAGTGATATTCTCCGCACAACAGAAATTAATGTGGGTGGTTTACAGGGCCATTATGATGAGAGTAGATATGTAATTAAATTAGATGTGGTTTTTTTAGGTCATAATTACGAAACAGAATTTACTTTAGATGATAGAGCAAATAAAACACCAATTTTATTTGACCGAGAGTTTATGAGTAGAGTAAATGTGATGGTAAATCCTTCAAAGAAATTTTTGATGACAACATATAAAGAAATAAAATGAAAACATTTAAACAATATTTTTTAACTGAAGGTAAAATAAAACCAATGACCGAATTCTTGACTGAGGATAAACGTG
>MPMA02187302.1_pt1 | contig 21741 bp, 19 predicted proteins | sample 1617361 | NCBI WGS metagenome assembly MPMA02 (sample SAMN05944807, study PRJNA350692) | marine metagenome | biome: marine; feature: ODZ; material: water; isolation source: 180 m water sample filtered on 0.2 um supor filter | place: Pacific Ocean | collected 2012-04-08 | depth 180m m | reverse complement strand
GCCGGACGATCCGACCCTGGTTCAGCGTTTGCACGAGCAGGGTGTGCGCATCAGCGCCAAGCCGGACAAGGAAGGCGTCTCACCGCTTTACGGCATATTATTAAATTGGCTACCGATGATCCTCATTGTCGGGGTGTGGATATTCTTCATGCGCCAGATGCAGAGTGGCGGCGGTAAGGCGATGGGCTTTGGTAAGTCGCGCGCTAAGCTGCTCACCGAGCGCCAAGAACGCGTCACCTTTGACGACGTGGCTGGCATCGACGAGGCCAAGGAGGAATTGCAGGAGATTGTTGAGTTCCTGCGTGATCCGCACAAGTTCCAGCGCCTTGGCGGCCACATTCCCAAGGGCGTGCTGCTGGTCGGCCCGCCGGGCACGGGCAAAACGCTGCTAGCACGTGCCATCGCCGGCGAGGCCAATGTGCCCTTCTTCACCATCTCCGGCTCGGATTTCGTCGAGATGTTCGTCGGCGTTGGTGCCAGCCGTGTGCGCGACATGTTCGAGCAGGGTCGCAAGAACGCGCCCTGCATCATCTTCGTCGACGAGATCGATGCTGTCGGCCGCCATCGTGGTGCCGGGCTCGGCGGCGGCAATGACGAGCGCGAACAGACCCTCAACCAGTTGCTGGTCGAGATGGACGGCTTTGATTCGACCGGAGGTGTGATTCTCATTGCCGCCACCAACCGTCCCGACGTGCTCGATCCGGCGTTGCTGCGCCCGGGCCGCTTCGACCGTCAGGTGGTGGTGCCCAATCCAGATATTCTGGGGCGCGAGCGCATTCTCAAGGTACACATGCGCAAGGTGCCGCTGGCACCGGACGTGGACGCGCGCACCATCGCCCGCGGCACGCCGGGTTTCTCGGGCGCCGATCTCGCCAACCTGGTCAACGAGGCCGCTTTGCTCGCCGCGCGCAAATCCAAGCACGTGGTCACCATGACCGAACTCGAAGAGGCCAAGGACAAGGTGATGATGGGCACTGAGCGGCGCTCGATGGTGATGACCGAGGAGGAGCGCAAGCTAACCGCCTATCACGAGGCAGGCCACGCGCTGGTAGGCCTGTTCGTCGAAGGCAATGATCCGCTGCACAAGGTCACGATAATCCCGCGTGGTCGAGCACTTGGCTTGACCATGAACCTGCCCGAGCGCGACCGTTACGGCTACACGGTCAAGGAACTCAAGGCCAAGCTCGCAATGATGTTCGGTGGCCGGGTGGCGGAAGCGCTCATATACGGACCGGAGAGCATCACCACCGGGGCCGGTAACGATATTCAGCAAGCCACCGGCATGGCGCGCAAAATGGTCACCGAATGGGGCATGTCGAAAAAGCTCGGACCGCTGCGTTACGAGGACAACCAGGAAGAGGTCTTCCTCGGCCATTCCGTAGCGCGCAGCCAGAATATCTCCGATGCCACCGCCAAGCTGATAGATGAGGAGATCCGCCGCTTCGTCGACGAGGCCGAGGCTTTGGCGATGGAAGTGCTGTCCGATAAAGAAGAGGGCCTGCACGCGATCTCCAAGGCGTTGCTCGAATATGAGACCCTGTCAGGTGAGGAGGTGCGGACCATCCTCGACGGTGGTGACATTGAGCGCGGCTCGCAAAGCGAGTCACCCAAGGACTCGGGCCGCAAATCGTCGATCCCGCGCAGCGGCAAGTCCCGTGGCGGTGCCCCCGACATGGGCTCGCCAGAGCCCCAGCCCGAGGGCTGACCGCCTGTATTTTCGTCCAACCGCGCTTCTTCGCAGCGAAGCGGCACAGCATGCTTGCGCGGCCGGTGCCGCGCTGCGCTTGGTCGGTGGCGGCATTGCCTTCAGCGCCCTGCATGTGGTCGATAGCGAGCGCAGCGCCTGGCTGAACGTCGAGCGCCTGGGCGATTTTGCGCAACATGCGGGTGTGGAGGCCTTGCAGACACCGCGCGCGCCCTTCGCTAGCATCGCTATGGATGCACCCTGCCTCATGGGCGTGCTCAACGTCACCCCTGACAGCTTTTCCGACGGCGGCCGTTATGCTGATACGGACGCCGCCATCGCCCATGGGCTAGCCCTGGCCGAGGCCGGGGCGGAGATCATCGACGTTGGTGGCGAGTCGACCCGTCCCGGCGCGACGCCGATCGCGGGGGAGGACGAGTGTAAGCGCGTTCTGCCCGTGGTCCGTGCCCTGGCCGAGGCCGGCCTGACGGTATCGATTGACACGCGCAACCCGGTCACCATGAGTGCTGCGGCGGCAGCGGGTGCCGCCATTATCAATGACGTCTCTGCCCTCACCCATCACCCTCAGAGTGCCGCAGCAGCAGCCGAGACGGGCCTGTCAGTGATTCTTATGCACAGCCTCGGCGACCCGCGCGTGATGCAGGAAAATCCGAGTTATGATCACGTGGTGTTCGACATTTACGATGCGTTGAAAGCCCGCTTGGTCGCGGCGGAGACAGCGGGTATTCCGCGCGCGCGCCTCGCCGTTGATCCCGGCTTCGGCTTTGGCAAGACCCCGGCGCACAACCTCCGCCTGCTCGCCTGGGCGGCGATCTTCCACGGGCTCGGCGTGCCGCTGCTAGTGGGCGTCTCGCGCAAAAGTACCATCGCCCACATTGCCGGCGATGCGGCTGAGCGTGTTGAGGCGCGTCTGGCCGGCTCGCTCGCCCTGGCCCAGGTTGCGTTCGACCAGGGTGTCCAGATGCTGCGCGTCCACGACGTCGCCGAGGCCGCTCAAGCCCTCGCCATATGGCGGGCGCTGGGCGAGACTTCCGACTGATACCAAACCACGGAGAGTGTTAGCTATGGCCGCGACGATCACAGATCGTGACGTTTATCATCTGGCTGCGCCAGGCGCGGCTCGGCCGCGGCGGGCGAGCCATTTCGTGGTGTCGCGCACCGCTAAGCTGCTGGTCCGCTTGCTTAGCGAAGACGGTATAGAAGGTGTTGGCCAGGCGACAAGTCACGAAGGGCTGGCGGTGGGTATCGAGCCCTTCAAGAGTGGTGTGGGCGATACATGAGTAACATAACCGGGCTAGACCCGCTTCCTCTGCCCGTGGGTGTCCGCTCGCGTATGGTCAACGGCGTCAATGACCTAGACATGCATGTTCTGGAGGCGGGTTACGAAATCCCGGGCCGTCCGTGCCTCTTGCTGCTGCACGGCTTTCCCGAGATCGCGTATAGCTGGCGCAAGGTTATGGTTCCGCTGGCGGAGGCGGGATACCATGTGGTGGCGCCTGATCAGCGCGGCTATGGGCGTACTACTGGCTGGGCGAACGCCTTCGACACAGATCTGGTGCCCTTCCGCATGCTCAACGTGGTACGCGACGCCCTGGCGCTGGTCACGGCGCTTGGGCGCTCTTCGGTAGATGCTGTGATCGGTCACGATTTTGGCTCGCCCGTTGCCGCCTGGTGCGCCCTGGTGCGCCGCGACGTCTTCCGCAAGGTTGCTCTGATGAGCGCGCCGTTCGGTGGGCCCCCGGCGTGGTCGGCCCGGCCGACCTCCGATGTCCACGCGGATATGGCAGCGTTGGAACGTCCGCGAAAACATTACCAGTGGTACTACTCCACGCGCTCTGCGAACAACGAAATGCACGCCTGCCCGCAAGGCGTCCATGATTTCCTGCGCGCCTATTACCACCACAAGAGCGCTGACTGGGCGGCAAACACGCCCTATTCCCTGACGGTCTGGGCAGCCACCGAGCTGGCCAAGATGCCGACCTACTACATCATGGATCTTGATCAAGACATGGCTGAGACGGTGGCGTCAGAAATGCCCACGGCAGCCGAGATTGCCGCCTGTGCCTGGCTGCCGGACCACGAATTGGCGGTCTATGCCGGCGAATATGGGGGCAACGGCTTTCAGGGCGGCCTGCAACATTACCGCTGCGCCACCTCGTCCGAGCACAGCGCCGAGCTACGCCTCTTCGCCGGGCGCAGCATCGACGTGCCAAGCTTGTTCATCGCGGGGAAAAGTGACTGGGGCACGTACCAGAAACCGGGCGATTTCGAACGCATGCAGGAAAGCGTCTGCCGCGATATACGGGGCTGCCATTTGGTTGAAGGCGCTGGCCATTGGGTGCAGCAGGAGCAGCCCGAGGCGGTCACAGCGCTGCTGCTCGATTTCCTGCGAGCGTGACGCGATGGTCGCTTTGGCTTACTCTCTGGCGTAACCGTGGCAGGGACGGGGAGGTCTGACATGTCCAGCGACAATCTGACCAACAGTATCGGCGACCAGCAAGGCATCGAGATTTTCGACGACGGTGGGCGGCGAGGGAAACGCCCCGCTCCTGCGCGCACAATAGCAGAGGCGGCGCGCGAGACCCCCGTCTTCGCCGAGACGGACGTGCTCGTGGTCGGTGGCGGGCCGGCTGGCACGGCAGCAGCAATCGCCGCCGGGCGTATAGGCGCCGACGTCATGCTGGTGGAGCGCTACAACCACCTCGGCGGCCTTTCGACCGGTGGGCTGGTGATCTGGATCGACCGCATGACTGACTGGAGTGGCACACAGGTTATCCGCGGTCTCGCCCACGACCTCATGGACCGGTTGCCGGCGGAAGCCTTGCAAGGCCCGCCGCCCGCCGACTGGGGCTCGCGCGATGCCGCCACCGCTGCCTACTGGACACAGCGAACCGCCGCCTATCACGGCATCGTCACCTGGTCGCCAACCGTGGATCCTGAGGCGCTCAAGACCTTGTCGATGACCATGGTACAGGAGCAGAAGGTCGACCTGCTGCTGCACGCCTGGGCGACAGAACCGATCGTCGAGGATGGCGTGATGCGCGGCGCCATCTTTGAGAGTAAGGCCGGCCGTTGGGCGGTCCTCGCCAAGGTCGTTGTTGACACTACGGGCGATGCGGATCTGCTGGCACGCGCCGGTGCACCGTTTGAATCCGATATCGACGAGAGCGACATCCACCATTGCGTCAACACTGCTTTTTTGCTCGGCGGCGTCGATATTGCGCGCTGGCTTGCCTTTCGCGCCGACGACCCGGACGGCTTTAAGGCACTGATGGCGCGCGGGCGTGACACCCTGGGCTCATTCGAGAAGCCTTTCCCGGGTTGGCGCAATGATGTGGCTTTGTTTATGGGGCCGCGGCTGTCGGGCTATTCGGCAGTGGACGTAGACGACTTAACGGAAGTGGAGTTGCGTTCGCGCAGGCTCACGGTTGCACATGTCGAGTTCTACCGTGAGCACGCGCCGGGCTTCGAGGGTGCCTACCTCATGCTCGGTGCGCCGCAGGTCGGCGTGCGCCACAGCCGGCGCCTCGCCGCCGACGCCAAGGTGACGCGTGCGCAGTGGGACGAAGGCAAGGTGTGGGACGACGAAATCGGCGTCTCCACCTCGCTTTCACCTAAGTTTCCCAACGTCTCGGTCCCCTATGCTTCCCTGCTGCCGACAGGGCTGAAGGGGGTGCTCGGCGCCGGCCGCCACATCGCCTGCGATGCCAGCTCGCATTCTTTTCTACGTGAGGTGCCGCAATGCTGGCTGACAGGCCAGGCGGCTGGCATTGCTGCGGCGCTCGCCGCCAATGCCAGCATCGCGCCGCACGTGCTCGATGCGCGCCTCGTGCAACGCGAGCTGCTGCGCCAGGGCGCCTATCTATCGCCGTCCGTGGAGGCGAATGCGGGCCTTTCGACGGCCGCGGAGTAGTGCTTAGGCGGGTGCTGGGCGGGCGCGCTGGTTGTACATCAGTTTGTGCCGCCGCACCTTTTCCTCGTCTGACAATGTGGCCGGATCCTCTGGTAGGTCTGCGCCCACGGCGAGGCCACGCGCCACGGCAGGACGTTCCGAGAGCTCCTCGAACCAGCGCTTGAAATATTTGAACTCGTCGATGTTCTGGTCCTGGATTTTCCAGCCGACGGTCCAGGGATAGCAGATCATGTCGGCGATGGTGTACTCGTTGCCGGCCACATATGCTCGATCGTAGAGACGAATGTTTAGCACGCCATAAAGCCGGTTTATCTCGTTGGTGAAGCGGGTCACGGCGTAAGACTGGTCACCATGGTCGTCGCCGAGGCGCCGAAAATGGCCGCGCTCGCCGGTCTTCGGTCCCTGGTTTGCCATCTGCCACATGAGCCACTGGTTAACCTCGTGGCGCCCGCGGAGATTCTGGGGATAGAACTTCCCCGCCTTCTCGGCGATGTACATCATGATGGCACCCGATTCGAACAGCGCGATCGGCTCACCGCCGTTGTCCGGCTCATGGTCCACCATGGCCGGCATACGGTTGTTTGGCGAGATGCGCAGGAAATCGTCAACGAACTGGTCGCCGCGGCCAATATGGCAGGGCACTATGTTGTAAGGCATCCCGCATTCCTCGAGCAGGATGGTAACCTTCTTGGCGTTAGGAGTCGGCCAGTAATGCAGATCGATCATGGTCTCACACCTCACCTTTCTTGATGCCTTCGATGATCAGCATGCTGTGCGGCGTGGTGATGCGCTCGCGCAATTCCTTCCACGGCTGATAGTCAGGATCGGCCATGAAATCCTCGATTGCTTGTTGGCTGGGAAAGCGGAAGAGCAGGACGCGCTCGGGATTCCACTCGCCGCGCTGCGCCAGCACCGTGCCGCCGCGGACGAGGTATTCGCCGCCATATTTCTTCACAAATTGGGGTGCCGCCTTGAGATAGGCCTTGTAGGCTTCGGGATCGTTTACCGTTGCGTCGGCAATCATATAAACGGACATCGCAATCTCCTCGTCTGTTTTTAGCGCTCGACCCGCGTGGTGTGGATGCCGCCGATGATCTGCTCGGTAGGCACGATCTCGATGGTTGAGACATTGACCCGCCACGGCGCATCCACGGCATAGACGATGGCATCGGCGATGTCCTCCGGCTGCAGCTCGTCGAACTGACCGTAGATGTCGCGCGCGGCCTCCTCACCCGAGGCCTGGACCAGGAACTCGGTTACAACGCGCCCGGGACAGATTTCGGTCAGGCGCACGCCCGAACCTTCGAGGTCGATGCGCAAATTCTGCGAGGCCAGCCGCACCGCGCCCTTCGAGGCACCATAGATCGGCGATTGCAAGGGATAGAGTCCGGCGATCGAGCCGATATTGACCATGTGGCCTGTCTTGCGTGCCACCATGTTGGGCGCCACGGCATGGATCACGTGCAGGAAGGCGATAACGTTGGTTGAGATGGTGAGGTCGATATCTTCGGCGCTAGCCTCGAGGAAGCTCGCCATGCCGCGCCCGAGGCCCGCGTTATTGACTAGCACGTCGACCTCTCGCCCACGCAAGGCCTCGTTGAGTGCCTTGGTGTCGGTTAGATCAAGCGCAAGCGGTGTGCAGCCTGTCTCCACCGCCAGCGCCTCGAGCCGGTCGGCGCGCCGCGCCACCGCAGTCACGGCCAGACCCTTCGCTGCAAGCGCGCGCACCGTCGCCGCCCCGATTCCAGCCGAGGCGCCCGTTACCAGCGCCGTTTCGTAGTCCGCAATCGCCATGCTCTTCCTCCCACCGCGGAGCCTGAATCGGGTGCAGTGTGCGTCAGACTTTGCCTGAGGGAAAGGCCTCTTGCGCTGGCGCCCGGCGAGGGAGTATGTCGGGTCTATGACACGCAGGCTTTTCGGCACTGACGGCGTCCGCGGCCGCGCCAATACCGAGCCCATGACCGCGACCACCGCGCTCAGACTCGGCATGGCGGCGGGCCGGGTCTTCACCCGCGGAAAGCACCGCCACAGCGTGGTCATCGGCAAGGACACGCGGCTATCAGGCTACATGATCGAGCCGGCATTGACCTCGGGCTTCGTCTCAATGGGCATGAACGTGATCCTGGTCGGGCCGCTGCCGACACCCGCCATCGGCATGCTTACGCGCTCGCTGCGCGCCGATCTTGGGGTGATGATCTCGGCTTCGCACAATCCTTTCCACGATAATGGCATCAAGCTATTTGGTCCCGATGGCTACAAGCTTTTGGACGCCACCGAGGTGGAGATCGAGGCGTGCATGGAGAATGGCAGCGATGACGCGCTCGCGGCGCCAACCGACCTCGGGCGCGCGCACCGCCTTGACGACGCGCCCGGCCGTTATATCGAATCCGCCAAGCAGAGCTTCCCCAAGGGCATGATGCTCGACGGCCTCAAGGTCGTGCTTGACTGCGCCAACGGCGCCGCTTACCGCGTGGCCCCCACCGTACTTTGGGAGCTCGGCGCCGAGGTGGAGACACTCGGCGTCGCGCCGGACGGCTTCAACATTAACCTGGACTGCGGTTCGACTGCGCCTGAGGCAATGTGCGCCCGCGTGGTCCAATGTGGAGCCGATTTTGGCATCGCCCTCGACGGTGACGCTGATCGCTTGGCGATGTGCGACGAGGCAGGCAGGCTCATAGACGGCGATCAACTGCTGGCCCTTATAGCAGGCCACCTGCATGGCCACGGCGTGCTCAGGGGCGGCGGCGTGGTGGCGACGCTGATGTCCAATCTGGGTCTAGAGCGGCATCTAGAAGCGCGGGGACTGCATCTCGCGCGCACCCAGGTTGGTGATCGCTACGTGGTCGAACATATGCGCGCCCATGGCTACAATTTCGGCGGAGAGCAGTCGGGTCATCTGATCCTGGCCGACCACGCCACTACCGGCGATGGGCTGATCGCAGCCTTGCAGGCACTGGCGATGTTTAAGGAAGCGCAGGCTCCGGCGAGCGCTGCCGCGTATTGTTTTGAGCCCCTGCCGCAAGTCGCCGAGAGCGTCGCCTGTGCCGGTGCGGCGGTACTTGAGGTCGGAAGTGTGACCGAGGCGGTGCGCGAAGCAGAAGCCTCGCTCGCCGGTTCTGGGCGACTGGTGTTGCGCATGTCCGGCACCGAGCCCAAGGCGCGGGTAATGGCGGAAGGCGAAGATGAGGCCACGGTTGCCGCGGCCGTAGCCGAGGTTGCCGCAGCGATAACGGAGGCGAATCGTTGAAGGGACGCGTATTGGCTATTGCCGGGTCAGACTCGGGTGGAGGCGCGGGAATCCAGGCCGATATCAAGACCATCACCGCGCTCAACGCCTATGCCGCGACGGCAGTGACCGCGCTGACAGCGCAGAACACGCAAGGCGTCCATGCAATCCATGGCGTGCCGGAAAGCTTTATTGCTGAGCAGATCCGTGTCGTACTTGAGGACATCGGCGCCGATGCCGTCAAGATCGGCATGCTGCACCGTCCCGGCATCATCGCCGTCGTGGCCCGCTGCCTGCGGGAGTTGGTGCCCGGTATGCCCGTGATCGTCGATCCGGTGATGGTCGCCAAGGGCGGGGCCAAACTACTTCACGATGACGCCCACCAGGCATTGGTCGACGAGTTGTTGCCGCTCGCCACCGTTCTCACGCCCAATGTGCCCGAAGCCGAGGCGCTGAGCGGTATGGCCATCGCCGACGAGGCCGGCATGGCTGCAGCTGCAGCCCGTTTGCGCGATATGGGGGCGAGCGCTGTGCTCATGAAAGGTGGACACATGGTGGGCGAGGCTGTCGTCGACCTGCTCTTAGACGGCTGCGGCCGGCACCACTTTACGGCCCCGCGGCTTGACACCCGGCATACCCATGGCACCGGCTGTACGCTGGCCTCTGCTATTGCCGCAGGTATCGCACAGGGCCTGCCACTTGCGGCTGCGGTGGCGCGCGCCCATGCCTATGTTCACGCTGCGATCTTGAGGGCTCCGGGCTTCGGCCAGGGCCACGGGCCGCTCAACCATGCCCATCCCCTTGAGGTTGCCTCATGACTTTGACCGTCGCGCTCTACTGGTCCTTCCGCAGCCCCTACTCGTACCTCGCGACGGGGCGCCTCGTGGATCTTGCGAATACCTGGGACCTCGATGTGGCTGTGCATGTTGTGAGCCCCATTGCCATTCGTGATCCCGCCTTCTTTGAGCGCGTCGATCCCCTGATGCCGTCCTATGTGGTACGCGATTCACACCGTGTCGCCGAGCATGCCGGCATACCCTTCCGCTGGCCGCAGCCCGATCCTGTCGTGATGGACATGCGGACCCGCGCCATCGCTGCCGAGCAACCTTACATCCATCGTCTCAATCGCCTGGGCGTGGCGGCGACCGAGATGGGCCGGGGCCTCGCTTATCTCGACGAGGTTTCGCGTGTTATCTGGACCGGCGATGTCGATAACTGGCAGGAGGGGGAGCACTTGGCCCGCGCCGCGCGCCGCGCCGGTCTTGATCCGGCTGCTTTGGAGGCTGCTGCCGGCGAGCATCTTGACGCCGTTCTCGTCACCAACGAGGCGGAACTGACCGCTGCTGGCCACTGGGGCGTGCCGACCCTGGTCTTTAACGGTGAGCCCTTCTTCGGCCAGGACCGGCTAGATTTGCTGCTCTGGCGCTTGCAGCAGAGTGGGCTGGAAAAGCGCGCGTGATCACGATTTGGTGATTGCTATCGTCGCCCTGCTCGTAAGATCCAATATGAATGGTACTGCGTCCGGAATGGACTGCCCAGATGCCGTGGGCCTCACGTCCCTGGATCACCGGGGGTTCACCAAGCGTCGAACGGAACACCTTGAGCTTGTCGAGGTCCATTCTGCTAACGATATTCGCGATCGTTTCTCCCTCCCGATTGCTCTCGTTGTGAAACCGAAAAAATGCTATCACGCATGCAACAAACGCCTCGGATAACTGGTCGTGAACGATCGTAAGTTGCTCGTCTCGCGGGTGGACATGCCGCCTTGTGTTGTTGACGCAAAGTCCGCGGACGCCTATGCTCCGCGCCCTTTGTTGCACCGCACACAAGATCGACTTCCATGACAGATAAGCCGGGCCGCAAGCTGGCCATGCCCCGCTTCTCCTCGGGGCCCTGCGCCAAGCGCCCGGGATGGTCGCTTCGGGCGCTCGAAGATGCCTTGGTCGGGCGCTCGCACAGGGCCAGCGACGCTAAGGCGCGCCTCGTCCAGGTGATCGACCTGAGCCGCGAGCTTCTCGGGCTGCCAGCCGATTGGCGCCTCGGCATCGTGCCAGCGTCGGATACCGGCGCCTTTGAGATGGCCATGTGGTCGCTGCTTGGCGCGCGCGGCGTCGACGTGCTGGCCTGGGAGAGCTTTGGAAAGGGCTGGGTCGGCGATATCGTCTCGCAATTAAAGCTAGATGACGTCCGCAAGCTTGAGGCCGATTATGGCACCCTACCGGACCTGTCACAGGTTTTGCCAGAGCGCGATGTAGTCTTCACCTGGAACGGTACTACCTCCGGTGTGCGCGTGCCCAACGGTGACTGGATATCCGACGACCGCGAGGGCCTGGTGTTGTGCGATGCCACGTCCGCCGTCTTCGCCATGGATCTGCCTTGGGACAAGCTCGACGTGGTGACCTGGTCGTGGCAGAAGGTACTCGGTGGTGAAGGCCAGCACGGCATGCTGGCGCTCAGCCCCCGGGCGGTGGTGCGCTTGCAGACCTACACACCGGCCTGGCCGCTGCCGAAGATCTTCCGCCTCACCAAAGGCGGCAAACTGATGGAGGGGATCTTCAAGGGCGAGACCATCAACACGCCGTCTATGCTCTGCGTTGAGGATGTGCTCGATGCCCTACGCTGGGCTAAGTCTCTTGGCGGTAGCGTGGTACTGGTGGCGCGCAGCGAGAAAAATCTCGCGCGCATTGCGGCTTGGGTAGCAAAGACAGACTGGGTCGAATTCCTCGCTGCCGACCCGGCTGTGCGCTCGCCTACCTCGGTCTGTCTCAAGATTGTTGATCCCTGGTTCTCTGGGCTCGACGAGACGGCCCAGCGCGCTTTTGCCAAGAGTATCGCCGCGGTGTTGGCGCGCGAAGGCGTCGCCTTCGATATCGCCGCCTATCGCGACGCCCCGCCGGGTTTGCGTATCTGGGCCGGTGCTACCATCGAAACCGACGACATCGATGCCCTGCTGCCATGGCTCGACTGGGCTTTCGCCGAGGCCTGTGCGGCCGCCTAATCACGCTGGAGTAAGACCAAGCGCCATGCCAAAAGTCCTAATATCTGACAAGCTTAGTCCGCTCGCGGCGGAGGTCTTTCGCAACCGCGGCATCGAAGTCGATGAGGCCCCCGGCCTCGATGCGGAAACGCTGCTTGAGCGCATCGTGGATTGTGATGGGCTAGCCATCCGCTCGGCCACTAAGGTCGCGGCCGAGGTGTTGGCAGCGGCGAAGCAACTGCGTGTGGTCGGGCGGGCTGGCATCGGCGTTGATAATGTTGACGTGCCCGCGGCCACCGCCAACGGCGTTGTCGTCATGAACACGCCCTTCGGAAATTCGGTGACCACGGCCGAGCACGCCGTCGCCATGATGATGGCACTGGCGCGGCGCATTCCCCAGGCTGACGCCTCGACGCGCTCAGGTAAATGGGAGAAGTCGCGCTTCATGGGTGTCGAGCTAGCCGGAAAGACGCTCGGCCTGATCGGCTGCGGTAATATCGGCTCTATCGTGGCCGATCGAGCGCAGGGTCTGAAGATGCGCGTCATCGCCTACGACCCCTACATGTCTGGTGAGCGAGCGGCGGAGTTGGCACTGGAGAAAGTGGAGTTCGACGCGCTGCTGGCACGGGCCGATATCATCAGCCTGCATACGCCGCTTAGCGATAGTACGCGCAATATTCTCGACGCAGCTGCCCTGGCCAAGACACGGAAGGGTGTGCGTATCGTCAATTGCGCCCGCGGCGGCTTGGTCAACGAGGCGGATCTGGCGGCGGCGATCGAAACCGGTCATGTTGCCGGCGCCGCGCTCGACGTGTTTGAGACTGAGCCTGTCGGCGAGAGCCCGCTGTTTGCCTTCGAGCAGGTCATCGCTACACCCCATCTCGGCGCCTCGACCAGCGAAGCGCAAGAGAAGGTCGCGGTGCAGGTTGCTGAGCAGATGGCCGACTACTTGCTCGACGGCGCTGTGACCAACGCGCTGAACATGCCCTCGGTGACGGCCGAGGAGGCGCCAAAGCTCGAGCCCTATATGGTGCTTGCGCGTCAGCTCGGAGGGTTCGCTGGGCAGATCACCGAGAGCGGTATCACGTCGGTGTCGCTGCAGTTCGAAGGCCATGCGACGACCCTCAACTGCCGGCCGGTAACCGCCGTCGTGCTGCAGGGCCTGCTGGCGCCGCAGCTCGAAGGCGTTAACATGGTCAACGCGCCGCTCATCGCCAAGGAGCGCGAGATCAACGTGCGCGAGATCCTTTTCGACGGCCGTTGCGACTATCACACCTTGGTAAGTCTGACTGTGACTACCGAGCGGCGCACGCGCAGCATCTCGGGCACGTTACTCGGCGAGCGTCCGCGCATCACTGAGATCGAGGGCATTGCCATGGACGCCGGTATCGGCACGAACATGCTTTACATCAAGAACCGCGACCAACCGGGTATGGTCGGCGCCTTTGCCAAAATGCTGGGCGATGCCGGCATCAATATCGCCACCTTCCACCTCGGCCGTAGTGAGGCAGGCGGTGAGGCCATGGCCCTGGTCGAGATCGACCAGGAAGTGCCAACGGACTTGCTCGCAGCGCTGCGCGCGCTCGACGGCGTGGTTCAGGCCAAGTCATTGAAATTCTGACTTCCCGGCGCGAGTAAGGTAGATTCTCGGCGCTATGACTGATCCACGCCAGAAAGCGCTCTTGCCGGCGGGCCTGCAGGACCTGCTGCCGCCGCTCGCAGACCAAGAGGACGGCTTGAGCCGGGCCTTGCTCGACCGCTTCGCGCGCTTCGGCTATCAGCGTGTCAAGCCGCCGCTTGTTGAGTTTGAGACTGGGCTGCTCGACGGCGTCGGCGCCGCGGTAGCGGAGCAGACGTTTCGCATTATGGATCCGGTCTCGCAGCGCATGATGGGCCTGCGTGCCGACATCACGCCGCAGATCGCGCGTATCGCCGCGACACGGCTTTCCGCAGAGCCGAGACCCTTGCGGCTTTGTTATGTAGGCGAGGTGTTGCGGGTGCGCGGTGGGCAACTGCGTGAGGACCGTCAGTTCCGCCAGATCGGTGTCGAGCTTATTGGCCCCGCCCGCGCTGGCACCGCCGACGCCGAGGTCATCCTGCTCGCGGCCGAGGCGCTGGCGGAGATCGGTATCGAAGGCCTCAGCGTTGACATCAACGTTCCCGACCTCGCAGACGCGATTTGCGATGCCTTCACTCTCGACGACGAGACGCGTGCGCGTGTGCTTGCTGCCATCGACCGCAAGGACGCTGCCGCCCTGGCCGAGGCCGCTGAGAATGGGGCCAAAGGCGAGGTGGCCCGCGTCTTCGGGCGGCTGCTCTCCGTGGATTGTGCTGCGGACGGCCTGTCTGAGGTGCCGGCGCGTCTGGTCGAGCGCCTACGCGAGGTAGTCGAACTGGTGCGCGCGTCGGCGCCCGATCTGACCCTCACCGTCGATCCGCTAGAGCGCCGCGGCTTCGAATATCACAGCGGCATCTCGTTCACTCTCTATGCGCTCGGTGCGCGCACCGAGCTCGGATTCGGCGGGCGCTATATCACGGCGGGTGGCGAGCCCGCCACCGGTTTCACCTTGCTCGGTGACGCCCTGCTCGGTGCAGCACCAAAGCCCGCTGTGCCCGACCGGCTCTTCGTGCCGTACGAGGCGCCGGGCGAGGTTGCCGCCGCGGCGCGTGCCGATGGCTGGCAGACCGTCAAAGGCCTGATTGCCTCTGACAACGGTGATGCGGCGGAGGCTCAGCGTCTCGCGTGCACGCACATCTGGCAAGACGGCGCCATTAGGCTACTGGCCGGGGACGACTGAGGAGCAGGATATGGCCAATGTGGTCGTGGTCGGGTCGCAATGGGGCGACGAAGGCAAGGGCAAGATCGTCGATTGGCTGTCCGAGCGTGCCGATTTCGTGGTGCGGTTTCAGGGCGGGCATAATGCCGGCCATACGCTGGTCATCGACGGTGTTACCTACAAGCTGAGCCTGCTGCCGTCGGGTATTGTGCGGCCCGGCAAGACCTCGTTGATTGGTAATGGGGTGGTCATTGATCCCTGGGCTCTGCTGGAGGAGATGGACCGTCTCGCCGGTCAGGGCGTGACGGCAACGCCAGATAGCCTGCGTATTGCTGAGAACGCTTGTTTGATTCTGCCGCTGCATGGTGAGCTCGATCGTCAGCGCGAGGTGCTGTGCGGCGCTGCCAAGATCGGTACCACGGGTCGTGGTATCGGCCCGGCCTACGAGGACAAGATAGCTCGCCGTGCCATCCGAATCTGTGACCTGGCAGATGCGGATCTGCTTGCCGAGCGTATTGATGCCTCACTTTTGCATCATAACGTATTGCGTCAGGGCATGGGTCTCCATCCCGTCGATAAGGATCGTTTACACGCCGATCTGCGCGAGGTCGCAGAGCGCGTTCTACCCTTTGCGACCACCGTCGGCATTGAGCTTGACAAGGCGCGGCGCGAGGGCAAGCGCATCCTTTTCGAGGGCGCCCAGGGAGCTATGCTCGACATCGATCATGGGACCTATCCCTTTGTCACCTCGTCGAACACTTTGGCGGGGGCAGCGGCGGTCGGCTCCGGCATCGGCCCGGGCAGCATCGACACTGTGCTCGGCATCACCAAGGCCTACACCACGCGCGTCGGCGAAGGGCCTTTCCCAACCGAACAGGATAACGAGATCGGCCGTAGCCTCGGCGAGCGCGGTCACGAGTTCGGTACTGTGACGGGCCGGGCGCGGCGCTGTGGCTGGTTCGACGCGGTGTTGGTGCGCCAGGCTATCCGTCTTGGCGGCATCGGCGGCATCGCCCTGACTAAGCTTGACGTACTCGACGGCTTTGACGAGCTGAAGGTGTGCATCGGCTATCGCATCGATGGCAAGATGATTGACCACCTGCCCGCAAGTCCACGCCTACAAGCCTCCGTGGAGCCGGTCTACGAGAGCTTCGAAGGCTGGCACGAAAGCACCCAGGGCGCCCGTAGTTGGGCGGCGCTACCGGCCACAGCAGTGAAATACGTCCGCCGCATCGAAGAGCTCATCGGCGCCCCCGTCACCCTCCTCTCAACCAGCCCCGAACGCGACGACACTATCCTCATGAGCGACCCCTTCGCAGATTGAGGTAAGCTGTCACGGCTCTGCGGGCCACCCTCTCACTGCTGATACGGCCGTTGCTCGGCGTCTATCTCGGGCGAGCGTAGCACGCGTTCGGCCTCGGGCTTGTCGAACTCGGCTTCGAGATAGGCCAGGCGGTCGGCGATCGAGGGCGGTCGGTCGGGTTGGTTGCGCAGGAAGCGCGTGAGCCAGCCCGGGCCGTCGGCAATCTCGGCATCAAGGCTGAGCGCCTGGCGATAGTCGACCATGGCTCGCGCATAGTTGCCCATGCGGTCGTGCAGGATGCCACGGTTGGCGAAGGCGTTGGCATCGTCGGGATCGGCGTCGATGGCGGCAGCGAAGGCGCCGAGCGCTTCGTTGTGGTGGCTGAGCTGCATCAGGCTAAGGGCGATGCCGCGTAGTGCAAAGGCGTTGCTGGGCTCGATGGTGTTGCGCTCGCGGTACAGCGTCAGGGCGCGCTCGTAGGCGCCGTCCTCAAACAATCTGTCGGCTGCCGACTGCGCATCGAGCGCCGGGTTGCGGCCAGCGATAAGCATGTCGTAGAGAAACCACGCCGCTGTCGCCAGGCCGAGGCAGACTGCCAGGCGCTTCCAGGCCGCGGTGCTCATCCTTCAAGCAGGCGCAAATTGAATAGGCCCGCAAAGACCAGGCAGAGGGGCAAGGCAAGCAGCCAGGCACGACGCCGCTGCGCCGCGACCTCCGCCACGTCGAGCTCGCGGTCCAGCTTCCGTTCAAGTCGGCGCACCGCCATCACCCAGACGATGCGCCCGACAGGCCACCACAGCGCTGCGGCGAGTGCCAGACTCCAGGCGAGATAGCCGCTCTGGCTCATCGCCCGACCCTCGCGATGCGTGCGCCTTAAGGCTTGTCTGGGGCGAGTCGGATGTCGCCGATATCCTCTTGTAGCGCCTCGACATCGCGCAGCGGCACCGTCGACAACTCCATCTTGTAGGCCAGGAACCACATCATGAACACTCCCAGGCCCCACCACAGAATCTGCCAGGCCCAGATCGACGGAATGCCGAACATCCAGGTGGTGGCATCGACGGGTGAGCCAAAAATGGTGTTGCCGATGACCGCGCCTGGGCCGATGCCAAACATGAACCAGATCAGGGTGATCGCCCAGGCCCGCGGGATCAGATGCCGCTTGCTTTCGGGCAGGCCGGCATGCTCGCGCAGGAAGTTGTGGAAGACCATCTTGTGTGCGAGATCATCAGCATTCTGGGTGAAGCGCGAGACGATGATAGCCGTGCCGAGGTTGAATAGAATGCCCCAGCCCGCCGAATGGATGGTCAGCGGCCAACGACCCCAGCCGGTGATGCCCAGCTTCTGGCCGATCGATTCGGTCAGCGTCACCGCAATGAGCCCGGCGACCAGGCCTAAGGTCACGCCGGCGCGGGTGAGATAGGGCCACCAGCAAATGGCGATCAGCGAGGGCCACATCTGGAAGCCGTAAGCAACCGCAAGACCACCGAGCAGAACCAGCGCGTCCGACGATACCGTGGCCACGAAGAGCGCTGCCAGCACGATGATCACCACACCAATACGGCCGGCCAGCTTCTGTTGGGCGTGGCTGGCATCTGGTATCAGGTAGTGCTTGAGCAGATCACGGGTCAGCATGCCGCCTGCCGTCGACATATAGGCCGCACCCGTCGACTGCATGGCGGCCAGCGCACAAACCGAGAGCAAGCCAACCAGCCAGGGCGCTGTGTCAGCCATCAGGTTAATCAGCTGGGGCACTAGCATGCCTTGCTTGCCGGTCGCCTCCATCAGATCCTTGCCGCTGAGACCGCTGCCCATGACATTGTTCACCACCTCAGGATGGGCGGCGAGCAGTGCCGTATCGGCACCGAGCAAATGCGAGCCCATGCCCTGGATGGCGGTGAAGAAGAACAGGATCAGGCCGATCGCGAAGGACGAGGCCCAGACCTGTTGTGGCGCGAACGGCTTCGGGCTCTTGTTCGAAAACGCCCACATGGTGAAGGCCGGTGCCGACTGGATGCCCATCAGCGCGAACATATAGGTGAGCACCATGATGCCGGTCCAGGCGCCGCCGGTCGCTTTGGCACCCGCATCGACGAACTGGATCACGCCGGGAATGGCGATGTAATGGCTATAGCCTGCCGGTGTTAGCTTCTCGTCTATCGTCGTCAGCGCGGCAATGCCCTCCATCAGGTTGCCCATGCCGCCGACATTGTTCAGCGTGATGATGCCAATGGCGATAATGCCGCCCGCCAGCAGGATGCACTGTACGGTGTCCACATATGCCACTGCACGCAGGCCGCCCGAGGCAACGTAGATTATCACCACCGCGGACAGCAGCCACATGCCGACATTGACATCGAGCATGCCGTCGGTCAGCACGTTGAAGAGGAAGCCGGAAGCGCGTAGCTGCACGCCGAGATAGGGCACCGAGAAGACCAGCGCCACGATCACCACTAGGAGTCGGATTGAGTCGGAGCGGAAGTAGTCCGACAGCATCTCGCCTGGCGTGACGAAGCCGAAGCGCTTGCCGATCATCCATTGTCGCTTAAGGAACATTACCCCAGTAAAGGGGATGGTGATGGCGTAGAACGAGGCGTAGGCGTATGGGAGGCCGTCACGATAGATTAGACCGGGGTGGCCCATGAAGGTCCAGCCCGAGAATGATGTGGCGGTGGCCGCCAGCACGAAAACCCAGATCGATATGCCGCGCCCGGCGATGAAATAATCGCTGGCGGTGCGTGCTGTCAGGGCGCCCTTGACACCCCAGAAGATACAATACGACCAGTAGAGCAGTACGAAGACGAAAAGCCAGATGACCTTGGCTTCCATGGGTAGACCCCCCTTTACCCTATTCATACGGCATGCTGCACAGCTGCAGTCGGCCAGATTCGGCAGTTTTTCATGCTCCGTGCTGTGCGGTCAATGGGCATGAGTGCTGGCGCCTTGCGGTGGCGCGTCGATTGCGCTTGGATCGGGCGCATCAGACAAATGTGAGGAACTTCATGGACGACGAGGTGGAGCGAAGCGCCAAGGGCTGGCGCCCCGAGATCGAAGAACTCAGGCGCCGCGAGGCTATGGCTCGCGAAATGGGCGGGCCGGAGAAGATAAAGCGCCAGCACGATAACGGTCGTCTGACGGTGCGCGAGCGCATAGAACGGTTGTTGGACCCCGGAAGCTTTCACGAGATCGGCGCCATCGCCGGCGTTGCCGACTATGGCGATGACGGTAGCCTGAAAAGCTTCCGCGCCTCCAACGTAGTCATGGGCCGCGGTCGCATAGAGTCCCAGCCGGTTACTGTCTCGGCGGATGATTTCACGATTCGTGGCGGTGCGGCTGATGCTGGTATTCGTGCCAAACAGATTGCTGCTGAACAGATGGCGAACGAGCTGCGCATGCCCATCGTGCGCTTGGTCGAGGGGACCGGCGGGGGCGGCTCGGTCCGCACTGTCGAGACCGAGGGCCACACCTATCTGCCAGCCAACCCCGCCTGGGAGTGGGTGGTCGAGAACATGGCGACGGTTCCGGTGGTAGCGCTGGCGCTCGGGCCTGTGGCGGGGCTCGGAGCGGCGCGCGTCGCGGCCAGCCACTATTCGCTCATGGTCAAGGGCCAGTCGCAGATGTTCGTGGCCGGTCCGCCGGTGGTCAACCGGCTAGGTGCGCAAGTTGACAAGGAAGGGCTGGGCGGCTCAGACATCCACACCACCAATGGTGCGGTCGATGATGCGGTCGACAGTGAGGACGAGGCCTTCGCGCGTACCCGTCGCTTCCTATCCTACCTGCCATCCTCGATCTGGGACGTGCCGTCGCGTGGGCCGAGCCATGATCCGACGGAGCGCCGCGAGGACTTCCTCATCGACGTGGTGCCGCGCGACCGGCGCAAGATATACAAAATGCGCCCCGTCATCGAGGCCGTCGTGGACGCAGGCAGCTTTCTCGAGATGGGCGCCCGCTTCGGCCGCTCGGCGATTACCGGGCTGGCGCGCCTCGACGGCTGGCCGGTGGCGTTGCTGGCCGGCGATCCTTATGTCTTTGCCGGTGGCTGGACCGCGGATGCGGCACTCAAGGTGACCCGTTTCGTCGATCTTGCCGAGACCTTCCACCTGCCCGTGGTGCATCTGGTCGACTGCCCCGGCTTCGCCATCGGCGTTGCCCACGAGAAGGCCGCAACCATTCGCCACGGCACCCGTGCGCTCGCTGCAATTTACCAGGCACGTGTGCCCTGGTGCTCGGTCGTCATGCGCAAGGCCTTCGGGGTGGCGGGTGCAGGCCATGCCAACCAGAGCCGCTTCCACTACCGCTACGCTTGGCCATCCGGGGACTGGGGCTCGCTACCCGTCGAGGGTGGCATTGAAGCGGCTTGGAAGGCGGACCTGGAAAAGGCCGATGACCCGCAGAAGATGCAGGCGGAGATTCTCGAGCGCCTGGAAGCGGTGCGCTCGCCCTTTCGCACCGCCGAGCGCTACGGCGTCGAGGAGATCATCGACCCCCGCGACACCCGCCCACTACTTTGCGAGTTTGCCAACCTGGTGGCACCTCTGCGTGAACCAGGGCGCGCTAGCTTCGCCATGCGACCCTAAGCGGTCCAGGTGGGCGGAATGTCGCCAGCGTCGGCCAGTTCCTCTACCCAGGCGAGCCGATCGTGGCCAAAGAACATCTCTGAGCCTACGAACATCGTCGGCGCGCCGAAAACACCGCGCGAGACGGCTTCCTCGGTGTTGGCCTTGAGTTCATCCTTGATCACCTGCTCCTGTACTAGAGTGCTGTAGCGGGTTGGATCGAGCCCGATTGTGCTTAGCACAGCAGCAATCTCCTCGAACTCCTGCATGTTGCGCCCCTCGGTCCACATGGCGCGGTACATGGCATTGAGGTAGGGCTGGAACTCACCTTCGTGTTGAGCCGCGATAGCGCCGCGCATGATCGCCAGGGTATTGACCGGGAAATGTGGATTGGGAGCATAGTCGACGCCGAGTTTAGCGGCACTGCGGGCGAGGTCGCGGCCCATATAGGCGCCCTTGGCCGACACCGTGGCGGGCGAGGCGTTGCCGGTGGCCTTGAAGACGCCGCCGAGCAGCACAGGCCGGTAGACCAGTGACGCGCCCGTGCGCTCGGCGATGCCCGGGAGCTGGGTGTACGCCATATACGCCGTCGGGCTGCCAAAATCGAAAAAGAACTCAATGGTCGCTGCCATAGCTCAGGCCTCCGCGCTTAGTCGGGCGCTGACATCCGCGAACCAGCGATTCGCATTGGCGCATGAGTTGGGAACGCCGATCTCGACACGCCCGGCAAAGCCGATGGCGACGAAAGCGGTAATGTCGGCGATGCTGAAACTCTCGCCGGCGAGATAGCGCGTCTCGCCGAGGCGCTGGTCTATGGTCTCGAAAAAGCGGCAGAGGCTTGCTTTGCCGCGTTCGATCAGCGCTGGAATCTGCGGTACGCCGCGCACGCCAGCCAGCGCGCGGTCCTTGAACATGGGCGCCGAATTGCGAATTATTTGGGCTACTGCTTGCTGCCCCTCAAGCTCGGCGCGGCGGTTCCACATCTCCACCAGCGCGCGTTCCTTGGCGCCTGTGCCGAACAAGGCTGGCTCGGGCTGGATTTCCTCGAAATAGCGGCAGATGGCGACAGATTCGCTGATGCAGGTGCCGTCGTCGAGCTCGAGCACGGTGCAAGCGGAATTTTTCTCCCGAAACCAGGCACTAAAATGCTCATTTTCGCGCGTATTCACGCTGACCAAGGGCGTGTCGATGCCCTTTTCGGCCAGAAAGACACGCACTCTGCGCGAGTTCGGGGCAAGGCTGAAATCGTAGAGCTTCATGGCATCACCACGTTTCATGGAAGGG
>MPMA02063583.1_pt1 | contig 21786 bp, 17 predicted proteins | sample 1617361 | NCBI WGS metagenome assembly MPMA02 (sample SAMN05944807, study PRJNA350692) | marine metagenome | biome: marine; feature: ODZ; material: water; isolation source: 180 m water sample filtered on 0.2 um supor filter | place: Pacific Ocean | collected 2012-04-08 | depth 180m m | reverse complement strand
GGGGGCGCTTTTGCCGGGCTGGTAAATTTCCTCGAACTCCTTGGCCAGGCCGATCACCGGCACGTGATCGAGGCCCAGTTTGGCCAGTTCCCGGTACGCCATGCCGAGCTGCCCCTTGCCGCCATCGATCAAAATCAGGTTTGGCATCGGGCGCGCCTCGCGCTGGAGCCGGCTGTAACGCCGCCGCACTGTCTCTGCCATGCAGGCGAAGTCGTCCTGCGCCACGACGCTCTTCATGCGGAATCGCCGGTACTGCGCGCGGTCCGGTTTGCCGTCCTGAAAACTGACCATCGACGCCACCATGAACGTGCCGCTGATATTTGAGATGTCGAACCCCTCGATGCGCGTGGGCGGCGTGGCGAGGCCAAGCGCCTGGCCAAGCGCGGCGAGATCGCGCCCGGGATCGATCGCGCCCGGCAGCCGGACCGGCATGCGGGTGAACTTGCGCGACTTGCGCGTTGTCTCACGCAGGTCGCTGATCATGTCGCGGTAGCGCGCGGCCTTCTCAAAGTCGCGCGCCTCGGAGGCTTGTTGCATCCCGGCCTCGAGTTTCTTTTCCCACTCGCCGGTTTGGCCTTCGAGATAGTCGCACGCCTCAGCGACCTGCCGCCGGTAGTCGTCAAGCGTCACCTTGGCGACGCACGGCGCGGAGCAATGTTGTAAGTGGCCGTAGAGACAATGCTTGTAGTCGCGCTCGGTGGGTTTGAGCGGACGGCAACCGCGCAGGTTGAATTTTTTGCGTAGCATCGTGATTGTCCGCCGACACGCCCCGCTGCTGACGAACGGGCCAAAATATTTCGCGCCATCCTGCTGGCGGACGCGCGTGAGGGCGAACCGCGGAATCGGGTCGTTGAGGTTGACCTTGATGAGCAGGAAATTCTTGTCATCGCGAAAGCTGACATTGTAGCGCGGCTTGAACTCCTTGATCAGCTTGCCCTCGAGCAGCAGCGCCTCCGGTTCGCTCTTGACGATGTGCACGTCGAAGTCCTCGATCGCCTCGATCAGCGCCGCCAGCTTCAGGTCCCAGCCGTGGCGGCGCGACGGGTGGAAGTATTGGCTGACCCGCTTGCGCAGCGCCCGGGCCTTGCCAACGTAGATCACCGTGCCGAACCGGTCGCGCATGAGGTACACCCCCGGCTTGTGCGGGAGCTGGCTCAGCTTGTCTCGGATGCGGTCGTTGATCGGCATGACGCAGGGAAGTGAGTTTCAAGTTTCACGGTTCAAGTTTCAAGCAAACCGGGTTCGACTCAGTTATAACTTCAAACTTGGCCAAGGGCGTGGTAGCTGATGCCGCCGTGGTTCTGCTTGTCGATATCGGCAATACACACACGCACGTCGCCGTGGCCAATGGCGATGGCATCGTGGCGGATGCCCGATTTGCCAGCGAGTCGCTCGCGCTTGGCCAGGCGGAGCGGCCGCTCGCCGGGCTGCTGCGCTTGGCCAAGGCCGACCGGCTGGCCGGCGCGGTGTTTTGCAGCGTAGTGCCCAAGCTCAACACGCCCCTCAAGCGGCTGCTGTGCAGCCGTTGGCAGTGCGCGGCGTGGCAGTTCACGGCGCGGACGGTGACCGGCATCGGCATCGACTACCCGAAGCCGTCGTCGATCGGCGCGGATCGCCTGGCCAACGCCATTGCGGCGCACGCGCAGCTCGGCGCGCCGGTGGTGGTGGTCGATTTCGGCACGGCGGTGACGTTCGACGTCGTCGACGCGGCGGCCAACTACACCGGCGGGATCATCGCGCCGGGCCTGTCGGCGATGACCGATTATTTGCATGAGAAAACCGCATTGCTGCCGCACATCAAAATCGCGGAGCCGGAGTCGATTGTCGGCAAAGACACGCGCGGCGCGATGCTCAGCGGCGCGGTGCACGGCTATCGCGGGTTGATTGCCGAGCTGGTGCGGCAACTGAAGCGTGAGTTGGGCGCGCCCCGGCTGCCGGTGGTGGCGACCGGCGGCTACGCGGCGTTGATGGCGGCCAAGCTGCCGTCGGTTCGGCGTGTCGAGCCGCTGCTCACGATGGAGGGGCTGCGGCTGGCCGGTCTGGCGCACCGTCCGGCGTGGTGGCGGACTTGAACTCGATCGTCTCGGCGATGCGGAGCTTGGGGTTGAGCAGCTTGCGCGCCCGTTGGAAAGCCGCCGATCCCTCCTCCTGTTTCCCCACCGCGCTCAGGATCACGCCGAGGTTGTGCCACGCCTCGCCGAAGTTGGAGTCGGCCTCGACCGCCTTGCGGTAGGAGCGGATTTTTTCGTGCGGGTTGCCGAGCTTGCCCTGCAACACGCCGAGGTTGAACCACGCCTTGGCGAATTTCGGCGCGAGCAACAGCGCCTGCTTGTAGGCTTGGATTGCTTCGACGTCCTCCTCGCGCCGGGCCTGCGCCACGCCGAGGTTGTACCAGGCCTCAGCGTACTTGGGCGCGAGTTGGATGGCCTTGCTATAGGCGTCGATCTCCTCGTCTGGTTGCTCCGCCTGGCCAAGCGCGGCGCCGAGGTTGATCCACGCCTTGGCGTCCCGGGGGTCGATCTCGACGACACGCCGGCACACGCCGACCGCCGCATTGCCGCCGCCCAGCAGCGCCTTGGCGGCGTGGGTGCGGTGGTAGCTCTTGAACGATTCGACGAACGCCTGCCCGGCCTCGGCCGCGCGACCCTCCTTCTCGTGGGTCAGGCCGACATTGAACCACGCACGGGCGTCGTCGGTGGTCAGGCGGGCGGTATTGCGATAGGCGGCGAAGGCGTTCTGCTGCTGCAGGTTGATCGGGCCGTCCGGCGTGGCGTCGGGGTCGCTGTAAGAGTTGGGCAGCGTGTCGCGGAGCTGTAGCGAGATGGCGTCCGACTCGAGGCCAAGCGCCTGCCGGTACACGGCGATGGCCTCGTCGTGCCGCCCTCGCAGCCACAGCTCGACACTTCGCTCATGCAGTTCGGCCGCCTCGGCCTGTTTCAGGTTCTCCGCCACAAACCGTGGCTAAGGAAAAGAGCGGCGCCTCGCAAGGTTTTTCGCCGCGGGATTGACCTTGGCCAGGCGCTGCCTGACGCTGCCGCCGGCATGAAGGAGATGAAACTCAAGGAGGGTGACACGGCGCCGGGCTTCACCGCGCCGGTCAACGGCGGCAGCGAGGTGTCGCTGCAGCAGTTTCGCGGCCGACCGGTCGTGCTCTATTTTTACCCGAAAGACAACACGCCCGGCTGCAACAAGGAGGCGTGCGGTTTCCGCGATGCGCACGACGAGATCACGGCCAAGGGCGCAGTGGTACTGGGCGTGAGCGCCGACTCGGTGGCTCGGCACGACAAGTTCATCGACAAGTTCGGGTTGCCATTCACTCTTGTCTCGGATGAGGACAAGTCGATCTGCGAGTCGTACGGTGTGTGGGGTGACAAGTCATTCATGGGGCGGACCTTTCTCGGGATCAAGCGGATGACGTTCCTCATCGATGCCGACGGGGTGATCCGCAAAACCTGGCCCAAGGTGAAGGTCGCTGATCACGCCGCCGAGGTGATTGAGGCGCTGGGTGAGCTTTAGGCGCTAGTGATTTTTTCCAGCGTGCGCAGGCGCTGATTGATTTCAGATCGAGTGGTCTTGGTGATGCGGTTGAGGCCGAAGCCCTCGCAGCAGAACGACGCGACCACGCTCCCGTAAAGGATCGCCTTGCGGATGTTGGCATCGACCGTGCCGCCAGCCTTGGCCAGGTAACCGACCATCGCGCCGACGAACGAATCGCCTGCGCCGGTCGGGTCCTCGACCTTGGACAGAGGGAATGCCGGCGCGATAAACAGGCCCCGCCGCGACGAGAGGATCGAGCCGTGTTCACCCTTCTTCACGATCACGTATTTTGGGCCGAGCTTGTGCAGCTTGGGCAGGGCCGAGACCACGTTGTCGTCGCCGGTCAACTGCCGCGCCTCGCTGTCGTTGAGCACGAGCATGTCCACGCGCCTGAGCAAACTCAGCAGGTCGTTCATCGCAATGTTCATCCACAGGTCCATCGTGTCGGCGACGATAAACTTGGGCTTATCGAGTTGCTCAATGATCGCCTCCTGTGCGCCCGGCGGATTGTTGGCGAGCAGGATGTATTTGGACTTGCGATGTGCCGCCGGCAACACTGGCGAGTAGCCCTCCACCACGCCCAGTTCCGTGCTGAGCGTGCGGCGGTTGTTCATGTTCACCTCGTACTCGCCGGCCCAGTGGAACGTCTTGCCCTCGCGCACCTTCAGCCCCCTCAGGTTCACCTTGTGGCGCTCGAGCAGCGAAATGTATTTGCGCGGAAAATCGGTGCCGATCACGCCGATCAGCTTGGGCGCTACGAAAAAACTGGCCGCAACGGCGGCGTGGCTGCCGGAACCGCCGAGCAGGCGCGGGTTCTTTTTTTTCGGTGTGGCGATGGAGTCCAGCGCAGTGGAACCAAAGACAAGCAGGCTCATTGTTTGAATTGGGTTGAGCGGGGAAACGCCCCGCTAACAGGCGGCGGAGAGTAGGCGTTCCTTGAATTGGCGACAAGCACCGGCGACATCCGGCGCACGCAGAATTTCCGATACAACGCATACCCGCCGCGCTCCGGCACTGAGAATATCGTCGAGATTTTCGAGGTCGATGCCGCCAATCGCGAACCACGGCCGGTCGAGATTTGCGGCGGCCCAGCGGACGTAGTCGAGCGTCACCGGCGGGCGGCCCGGCTTGGTCGGCGTGGCGAACACCGGCCCGATCGCGACGTAGTCCGCCCCGGCCTCGCAGGCGCGCCTGGCCTGTTCCGGCGCGTGGGAGCTGAGGCCAAGCTCGAGTGCCGAGCCGCTTGGCTTCACCTCATCGACGTGCCGGTGTCCGGCGTCGAAAAAATCCTCCTGGCCAAGGTGCGCCACCGGCGCGCCGGCCTCGGTGGCCAGTTGCGGATGATCATTGATCACCAGCCGCACCCCGGCCCTGTCGGTAATCGAAACGAGCCGCTTGGCCAAGCGGGCGATGTCATCGATCGGCCAATCCTTGGCTCGAAGCTGCACGAGGTCCGCTCCGCCATCGCAGAGTTGCCGGCACAACTCCAGCGGGTCGCGGTCGTCCAGATAGGCCGAGTCCACAAAGCCGTATAGAAAACATTGCTCAAGCGGTTTCATCGCAGCCAAGCGCGGGCGCAGCGTGCCAGCCGCCAGGCCAAGCGGCAAGGCGGCCGGCATTTCGGGATTGCGGTGGCGATGCGCTTGGCTTAAAGCATTGGGCCGGTCGGAGCGTGGCGCAGTTTGGTAGCGCGCCAGTTTTGGGAACTGGAAGTCGCAGGTTCGAATCCTGTCGCTCCGACCATTTTCTATTCTCCCTTCAAATTTCGTGTCTTTTGCGCCATAAAACGATTGACTCAAAAAGTCGGCGTTTACCATTATCTCTTTTTAAGCCACTCGGTGTTTTTGGCCACGAAGATGAACTCTTTCTGTAGCCTCATGAACTTAACCTGCCTTAGCGGGTATGTCAGGCGGGGTTGTTTCCTGTTGTTGTGTGGGCATGCTGGGTTGCTTTCGGCGGAGAGTGCCGAGACGTGGTGGGCATTGCGTCCGTTGGAGAGACAGGCGGTCCCTAAAGAAGCGTCTGAATTTTTTAATTGGGCATCTAATCCGATTGATCGGTTCATCGCACTAAAATACCGGCAGCATGGATTTACACCGTCGCTCCAAGCGGATCGGGTCTCACTGATTCGGCGCGCGTCGTTTGACCTGACCGGTTTGCCACCGAGCCCGTTGGAGGTGGATGTCTTTGTTAATGATGATTCTCCAAATGCATACGCAAATCTCATTGAACGCCTGCTCAGCAGCCCCCGCTACGGTGAACGATGGGCCCGGCACTGGATGGATGTCGTTCACTATGCTGAGACGCACGGGCATGATGAGGATGCGATCCGCGAGAATGCCTGGCCTTATCGCGATTACCTGATCGAGTCGTTTAACTCGGACAAGCCGTACGCTCAATTTGTCCGGGAACAGGTGGCGGGCGATGTGCTGTTTCCTGGGGAACCATCAACTGTTCGTGCCATTGGGATGCTGGCAACCGGGCCGTGGGATGAGAGTTCTCAGATGGGCATCTCGGATGGGACGATTGACAAGAAGATCGCCCAATACCTCGATCGCGATGACATGATCGCAACGGTGATGTCGACGTTTATAAGTGTCACGGTTCACTGTGCACGCTGCCATGACCACAAGTTTGATCCGGTATCGATGGAAGATTACTACTCCTTGCAGGCCGTGTTTTCAGGAGTGGACAAGGTTGATCGCCTGTACGATCCGGATGCCGGCTTGGCCAAACGCCGTGAGCGGTTGATTGCAGTAAAGAAGCAACTCCACCAGGGGGAACTGCCGGCCGGCCTGGTGTCCACAGATGAGCAGACCAAGCGGGAAGCCGAGCTTCAAGAAGGCCAAGGGGGATGGGAGGTCCTTTCTTCTGCAACGGTTCGATCAATGAACGGGGTGAAATTTGAAGCCAAGCCGGATGGCTCTTTTCTTGCGCTTGGCCAAGCGCCGGAGAGTGACTCGGCGACGTTCATGGCGAAGCTACCCATGGAGAGAGTGACGGCGGTGCAACTGGAGGTGCTGACCGATGAATCGCTCCCCAAGGGAGGACCGGGCCGGGCGAGCAATGGCAATCTTCACCTCTCTGAAATCGTTGTGAAGGTCGGGGGGCAACCGGTCAAGATAGCAAGGGCCGAGGCTGATTTTAATCAAGCCGACTGGCTGGTTGGGCATGCAATTGACGGAAATCGGGACACGGCCTGGGGGATTCATCCCCAAGAGGGTAGATCGCACCGAGCCCTGTTTGTCTTTGAGAAGCCGCTCCCGGCAAAAAGCGGAGAGATTGTGGAGATTGAACTGCACCAGCTTCATGGCAGGAACCATCTCATCGGTCGTCCGCGATTGTCTGTGACGAGCGTCCCTCACCCAAAACTGTTGCAGGTGTTGCCGGCGTTGATTGGCCAGGCGCTGGCGACTGAGACGGGTGAGCGCACTGCTGAACAGGCCAAGGCGCTGGCACTGTTTCTTGCAAAGGAGGCAAATACCCGCGAGCTGGCTGCGCTTGGCACCAAAAAAAAGGTCTATGCTGTTTCCAGCAATTTTGCCGCGCAGGGTAATTTTAAACCGGCCGGCAAACCCAGGGAGGTGCATATGCTGAAGCGTGGAAGCATTCATTCGCCCGGCAAAAAAGCACAACCAGGAACATTGAAATGTGTCAGCGATCTGAAGAGTCGTTTTGCAGTTAAAGAACCGGATAACGAGGGGCAGCGACGCGCGGCCCTGGCGGATTGGCTGGTGAATGAACACAACGTTCTCCTGTGGCGATCAATCGTCAACCGGGTTTGGCATTATCACTTTGGGCGGGGTTTGGTTGGCACTCCCAATGATTTCGGCCACATGGGTGATCGCCCCACCCATCCCGAACTTTTAAGTTGGCTGGCGTTTGAATTTCGCGAGCGTGGTGGTTCGTTAAAGTGGCTGCACCGTACCATCATGACGAGCTCGGTTTACCGGCAACGATCGTCGATCCATCCCGAGTATGTCCTCCGGGATGCGGACAACCGCTGGCTTTGGAGAATGAACCGTGTGCGGCTCGACGCGGAGTCATACCGAGATGCGCTGCTCCAGTTGGCCGGAAATATGGATTTACAAATGGGCGGCCCATCGGCACGGCATTTCAACATGAGCAAGGGCGTGCACGTCACCCCAAACCTTGATTATGTCGGGTTTAATCCCGATTCACCGGCGAATTTCCGGAGAAGCGTTTACCGCTTTGTCTTTCGCACCGTGCCCGATCCGCTGATGCAGTTGATGGACTGCCCGGATGCCTCGCAACATGCGCCCAAGCGGGAGTCGTCCGTCACCGCATTGCAGGCCCTGGCGATGTTGAACAACCGTTTTTTGATTCGTCAAAGCGAGCGCTTGGCCAAGCGGCTTCAACATGAAAAGCCGTTGCTTACCGGGCAGGTGGGACGATTGTTTGAGTTGCTGTACCATCGTCAACCGGGGCCGGGGGAAGGCCGCCTGGTCTCGCGACTGGCGCGCGAGCACGGCTTGGCCAACGCCTGTCGGGTGATGCTTAACAGCAATGAATTTATCTTTATGAATTGAAGTGAATCACGCGATTTCCAGAAGGCTTTTTTTGCAGTCAACAGGTGCAGGGCTTGGTGGATTGGCGCTTGGCCAAATACTGTGTGCCGATTCAGCATCGGGCTCAATCATCAACCACGTTCCGAAGGCCAAGAGGGTAATTCAATTGTTCATGAATGGAGGTGTCAGCCATATGGACACCTTCGACCACAAGCCGGTCTTGGCTGAGTTGAACGGCAAGAAATTCGATCCGGGCGATGGACGTTTGGTGGAGTCGGTGACCAACTCGCCTGGTTTCAAGGTCTTAAAAAGTCCGTTTAAATTTCGGCAGCACGGCGGTTGTGGTCGCTGGGTCAGCGAGGTGCTGCCGCACATGGCTTCGGTGGTGGATGACTTGGCATTCCTGATGTCGATGAACTCGCCGACGAATGTTCATGGGCTGGCCAGTTACATGCAGACAACCGGCTTCACGTTACCGGGATTCCCCTGCCTGGGAGCCTGGATCAGTTACGCACTGGGCCGGATCAACCAGAACCTTCCGGAGTTCATTGTGATGCCTGATCCGAAAGGGCTTCCGTACAATAATCTCGGGAATTTCACCTCCGGCTTTTTACCATCAAGACACCAGGGCACGGTAATAAACGCATCCGATTCCAGTCCGGTGCGTTATCTTTTTCCACCGGCGGAAGCGGTCCACATCAATGCCGCCAGCGAACAGGCCAGTCGTGATGTCCTGAATGTTTTAAACGAAAATCACGCGAGTCTCACTCCGGGAGATACACGGCTTGAAGCCAGAATACAGAGTCTAGAAATGGTGGCCCGGATGCAGCTCAGTGTGCCGGAACTGTTTGACATCGAGGGCGAAAGCCAGGCCGTGAGGCGACTCTATGGCATGGACGAGAAAAACACCGGGGATTTTGCCAAGCGCTGCATCCTTGGCCGGCGGATGCTGGAGAGAGGAGTGCGGTTTGTCCAGATCTGGAGCGGAGCGGGTGGTCCCGCTAAAAACTGGGACAACCATGCAAACATTGACACCGAGCTGCCTTACATGACCCAGCAGGTGGACAAGCCGATTGCAGGACTAATCAAGGACTTGAAGTCGCGGGGCATGCTTGAGGACACCCTTGTGATCTGGACCACCGAGTTTGGTCGCATGCCCTTTAGCCAAGGGCAGGCGGGCCGGGATCACAACGGCGGAACGTTCGTCACCTGGTTTGCCGGTGGTGGTGTGCAAGGGGGAACGACTTACGGCAATAGTGACCAGTGGGGCTGGAAAAGCGAAACCGGCACAACCTCCCACGACATGCACGCCATCATTTTGCACCTGCTGGGCATTGATCATGAGCAGTTGACCGTTCGTTACAACGGAGTAGATCGCCGCCTCACCGACGTCCATGGCCAAGTGATTCGTGATATATTGGTGTGACACAGGTGTAGGTGAATGGCCAATGCCAGCGCATTTCTCCGCTTGGCCAAACTTGGCTCGATGTGGATTGGGAACTGGGGTAGATTGAGGTCGTGAGCTTGATAAACCGGTTGCGCTTGGCCAAGCGGAGGTGGTTTGGGACCAGTAAAATGAAAAGATTGCCTGGCTTAGTTGCTGCTTGGCTTCTCGCTGGATTCTTGACCTATCCCGCAGTAGCCGGGCCAGGGGATGAGGAAGGGTCAACCCTGCAGATTGCCGGGATTGCCATCAAGGATGGTGTGGTGGAACTTTCGGTGGGTTTTGCTGAATTGTTCGATTGGGAGAGTATAAAATTTGTTTCTGCAAAAACGTTTCCCAATGATCCCCCCTGGTTTCCGCCGACTCGGCATGAACTCACCTTCGGACATCGCGAGGTGGGCATCATGGAATGGTTCCAGTTCGACTACATTGAGATAGGAAACTACGAGGTGACTGAAGATTTCACCGTTGAGGCGAAACTCTTTGGGCGTAAAAAAATTGTTGGTATATTTAATCCCGAAACTAATCTCTTGAACTTTAATGGTTTAGACTACAAGCCGATGGTGAAGACGCCAACCTTTACAGTGAAATCCTCCACTGATTTTAAAAGTTGGAAGAAGGGCAGCAGGCTGGAGGAGGTTGACAAGGAGTACCAATGGGGTCAATCGATGGCGGTTCGGTTCAAGTTAAAATCCACGGAACAGAAGTTTTTTATCATTCAGGTTGATGAGGATTAGAGTTCAACAGTTGAAATTTTTTGCGCTCAGTTTTTTCTGTGCATCGTTTCTGATGGGAGGATGCAGCGGAGACGCAGCTGGAAACATCCACACGGCTGCGATTGCGGGGGATCTGGCCAAGGTCAAGCGGTTGGTGGCCGGCGGCGTGGACATCAACAAGCGCGGAAAGAAGAAAGTGACACCGCTGCACCTGGCGGCGTCTCAGGGCAACAAACGCCACATCGCCCTGGCCAAGTGGCTGCTGGCTAACGGCGCAGACATGAGTGCCCGGGATTATGAGGGAAAAACCCCGCTGGAGGTTGCGAATGCGCGCGGCAACACCGAAATCGCCGATGTTATTAGGGGCGGGCGCACCGGCGGCGGCGGGCGGCAATTGATCGACGGGGGCGTGGGGGTCTCCGAGGTGCTCGATTTTTAGCCGATTTTCCTAAAAAACAGGCTTTTTTAGGCGAAGTTCTCGGTTGCAATTGGATTCGTGGCCGTTATCTTTCCCGGCCCTTTTGGTTTGAGACAATTCGGAACCATAGCCCGCAACGCATTCATGGAGGTGGCACAGCAGCCGGTTTATTTGTTGCTGATGACATGTACTTCCTTTTTTTGCGTATTTCTTTCCATGGTTCCCTACTTCGGTTTCGGCAACGACATCCAGATGGTTAAGACCAGCACATTGGCAATCATGCTGGTTACCGGTTTGTTCGGTGCTGTTTTGTGCGCCTCCTCGTCGGTGGCACGGGAGATTCGCACCGGCACGGCGCTGGCGGTGTTGTCCAAGCCGGTGGGCCGGGCGCGGTTCATTCTCGGCAAGTACGTGGGGCTGTCCGGGGCGCTGACGCTGCTGTTATTAGCAAACCTGGTTGCCTGCCTGCTGGCCAGCCGGATGGCCTACGATGCGTACGGCTCGGCCGACACGTTTTCGTTTGGCGTGTATTGTCTAGGCGGCTTGTTGGCGGCGTTTGTGGCGGGTGGATTTTTGAATTATTTTCTTCAGGTTCGTTTCGTGATTACGACCGTGATCGCGGTGGTAATCCTGACGACGGCAATGTTTGCAATCATCCTAGTCACCGAGGCGGAGACGACTGGCGCCGGGGCGGACCCGCGCGTGGTTGATTGGCGGCTGATCTCGGCGTCGGTGCTGATTTTGTTTGCGGTCCTGATCCTGACGGCGCTGGCGCTGGCCTGCTCCACACGGCTCGAATTATTGCCAACGCTGGCGATCTGTTCAGGGGTGCTGTTTCTCGGGCTGATGTCGGACTGGCTTTTTCTGGGCCGGGTGGAGGGAGGCTCATGGTGGGCCTCGATCCTTTACACAGTGACACCCAACTGGCAGAACTTTTGGCTGGCCGACGTGCTGGAAGGGGATGGAACGATTCCCACCCGGTACATTGGCCAGGCGTTCGGATACCTTGTGGGCTATGTCGGGGCAACTTTGTCGGTAGCCCTTTGGTTGTTTGAGGATCGTGAGTTAACTTAAATGGAACAGCAAAACACCAAAAAACTTGGATTCATCAACGCACTCGTGCTGTTGGTCATCACGATTGCGGCGTTATTCTTGGCCGGCTCCACAGTGGGACTGGCCGGGGTGGTGCTCCTCGGAATTGGGACACTAATCGGCTTTTTTAGCTTCATCCAGTCACACCTGATCGATCGCGAGAGGATCGAGGCACTGGAGATGCAGGAGCTGGACCGCACCCGGGGCAACGAATCGCTCTTTGCCGGCGCGGCGGAGGACGCCTACCCGGCGCGCAACGCCCGGCGGCAGTTCGAGAAATGGGTGGTGCCGGCCTTCTCGGTGTTGGTGCTGCTTGGCCAAGCGCTTGGCCTGTTGTTGGTTTACAGTCAACTCGGCGGTTCGACTCTCTTTGGCTCTACCCAGGCCTCGGGCAGCACGTTGCAGATCATGTTCTTCGCCCTGTTCATGGTCGTCCTGTTTATGATGGGCAAATACTCCGCCGGCCTCGCCCGGATGGACGGGCAGGAATTGTTGCGCCCAGGCGCGAGCTACATGCTGCTGGGCTCGGTGGTGTGCACGGCGGTGGTCATCGCTGAGGCGGCCTCCTTTTTCGGCCATCCGGTTTGGGACAGGGGTATCACGTGGGTGGTGTTTGCTGTAATCGCGGTTTCCGCGCTGGAGAATTTCGTCACGCTGGTGCTGGAGATTTACCGCCCCCGTGTCGATGGCAAGAAGGCTCGACTGCTATACGACAGTCGCCTGATCGGCCTGCTTGGCCAACCGGGCGGCCTCATCTCCACCGCGGCCCAGGCGCTGGATTACCAGTTCGGCTTCAAGGTATCGGAGACCTGGTTCTACCGGTACGTCGAACAAAAGCTGGCATTGATCCTTGCGATTCAATTTGTGGTGCTATTCCTCAGCAGCAGCTTCGTGGTGATCCACGCCAACGAGAAAGCCACGCTCGAACGATTTGGTAAGCGGGTCGACATTCTCTACCCGGGCTTTAACTTTAAGTTGCCCTGGCCGGTGGACAAGGTCTATCGCTACAAGATGGATGAAGTGCAGTCGTTCACCCTCGGTGTGGTGGACGACAACCACAAGGAGGGCGAGCAAGAGGAGGAACAGAAAACAAAGGTGCTGCTCTGGACCCAGCAGCACAATCACGGCTCCGCGGAGACTCCGGAACAAAATTTCAACATGATCGTTGCCAGCGATGACGCCATTGCCGGCAGTGCCTCCGAGTCGGTACCAGTGAACCTCCTCACGGTGAGCATCCCGGTGCAGTTCCGGATCAACAACCTGACCAACTGGATCGAGCGAACCGAAAACACCGGCAAGCTGCTGCAGAGCCTGGCCATGCGCGAGGTCACCCAGTTCCTGATCGGTGTGGACATTGACCAACTTATGGGCCCCGACCGTGCCGCTGCTCAGGACACGCTGAAAAAGCGTATCGATGCCCAGGCTAAAAAACACAATCTTGGGGCAGAGGTCATGTTTGTAGGACTGCAGGACATTCATCCTCCGGTTGGCCAAAACGAACAATCGAAATCCACCGGTGGAGTTGCAGAAAACTATGAGAAGGTGATCGTGGCTCAGTTGAACGCTGAGACGAACCGATTACGCGCCCTGTTTTACAGCGCCGGCAAGGTGCCCCAGGCACAGGCCACCGCGGCGGAAATCTTGGCCAAGGCCAGGAGCGAGAGCACCAATAAGGTGGCCATCGCCCAGGCGGAGGCCAAGCGCTTTGCCAACCAGGTTGCCGCCTATGAGAACGCTCCCTCGGTCTACAAGACCCGGATGAAACTGGAGAGCTTCCAGGCCGCCACGAAGGGTTCGCGCAAATACATTTTATCGGACCCGGCCAACCGGGACGTTATCAACCTCGAGTTGCAGGACCAGTTGAGATCCGACCTGCTGGACGTCACTGTGGACTCCGAAAACTAATCCAACCCATTTAATACCAATGAAAAAAAATCACATCACCCTGACGATTGGCGCGATCCTTGTCGTCATTTTCGGTTTCATGCTGCTGACCTATCAGGTGCGCCACACCGAGGTGGCGATCCGCACCACCTTTGGGAAAGCGGTGCTGGACGATAGCAAACCGGAAGATGAACAAGCCAACATTGACCCCGGGTTCCGCTTCCGCTGGCCGTGGCCCATTAACGAGGTCTACAAGTTCGATAAACGCATCCAAAGCTCCGAGTGGACATTTGAGCAAACCAGCACCTCGGAAGGCAAACCGATCCTCGTCAAGGTCTTCGCCACATGGGAGATCAATAACGCCCTTAATTTCTTCAAGAGCTTCAGCGGAGACCTGAACGAAGCCGACAAAAAACTTGAGGACATCGTGCGCAGCGCCCAAAACGCCGTCATCAGCAATTATACCTTCGAGCAAATCGTCAACACCAACGCGGATCTGCTCAAACTTGATGAGATTGAGGAGGAGATGAAAAAAAAGGCGAGCACCGACACCGAGAATTTTGGGATTGATATAAAGATGGTGGGCATCAAGCGATTAGGCCTGCCGGCGTCGGTGACGAGCGCGGTGTTTGAGCGAATGAAGGCGGAACGCCAGGCCCGCATCAAGGAGACTGAAGCCCAGGGCGAGCGTGAAGCCAAGATACTCAAGGCGGAGGCCGACCTGAAAGCAAACGAGATACTGGCCCAGGCAGAGGCCCAGGCCAAGATATTGCGCGGCGAAGCCGAAGCCGCCTCGGCCCAATACTTCAAGGAGTTCGAAAAGAACCCCGAGCTGGCCAACTTCCTTTTCAACCTCAACGCTCTGGAAGGTTCCCTCAAGGACAATGCCACGTTGATCCTCGACCCGAACACGCCTCCGTTCAATCTGTTGACCCAGCCGGTCAAGGACGCCAAGGAATAACCCCATGAGCGACGAAGAAAAACAACCACAGGGCAGCGAACCTCCCGCCGAAGAGCTTCACGACCACTCCCAAACCAAGGTCGTTGAGGATGCCCGTACCCGTGCGTTGGCTGAGGCGCTGCAGAGTAGCTTCAAGGTTATCCGCGTTTTGATGGTGATTCTGGCCATTGCCTTCATCGGTTCCGGCATCACCAAGGTGAACGAAAACGAACAGGCGCTGTTGCTTCGGTTTGGAGAACACAAGAAAACCCTCGACCCTGGCCTGCGTTTTGCATGGCCTTATCCGATCGACGAAATCGTCAAGATCGAGGTTGAAAAAGAAAGGGACATCGAATCCAACGTGGGATGGATTACAGGCGAAGACGAAGAACCGCAGGATAGCTTTTCATTTCAGCCCGATTATGACGGCTACGCCCTCACCGGCGATGGCAACACGATACATATCAAGGCGACGATGAATTTCAGCCTCACCAAGGATGCCATCGATGACTACGTGTTTAAATTCAACAATGTCACCGACTTTCTTCGGTCAGCACTGGACAATGCGGTATACCACACCGCCGCCAGCCACAGCGCGTTAGACGCGAAAACCAGTCCAGAGAAGCTTCAGGAGGCTATCAGCAAACGAATCGATAAGGTCATCGAAGCGCATGAACTTTCGATAACGGTGACTTCACTAACGCTCAAAGCCGATGTACCTGTCGGCGTCAGGCCAGCCTATGAAGCCTTCAGCGCCGCTGATTCGGCAAGGGTTACGAAAGTCGACGAAGCCGATGGCGAGGCTAAGAGTACCCTTGCCATTGCCGAGGGACAGACCAAAGTGATCCTGAGCGGTGGCAAGACCACGGCCAATCGTCTGCTGACCTCCGTGGAAGCCGAGGCTAAGTCGTTCGCCATCCAGCGGCCATTCTATGAGAGCAACCCCGATTTGTTCCAGCATCGTCTGGTCACCGAGACCATGCAGCGGGTGCTCACCAATGCCGTCGATGTTTTTTACCTCTCCGGCCGACAGCCGCGCATCTGGCTGAACCGCACACCGGCCAAGAAAAAATTAAAGGAAGGGGAGGCCCCCTGATCCACGAAACCAAGCGCTGCAACACTAACTCAACATGCAAGTTTCATCTCTTTTAAGCCGCAAGGAAATTCACGAACACCACCACGATCACGAGGGCGACGGCGGCAGTTGCGGTCACGACCACGAGCACACCAACTTCCGGCTGACCACCATGATCGCCGGCGTGGTGTTCATCGCCAACTCCTTCTTCATGGAGTGGTTTGCCGGGACCGACAATCAGGTCGCCGGCATCAGCGCTTTCATTGGCGCCATGATCCTCGGGTTTCCCATCCTTCGTCTGGCTGTAAAGGACATCAAGCAGGGTATGCTGACCATTAATGAGCTGGTTGCCATCGCGTTCCTCGCCGCCATCGCCTCCGGCGAGTCGCAGCTTGGTGGTTACCAGACCGCCGGCATCGTCGCATTTTTTATGTTGCTGGGTGAGTTGATCGAGACCCGCACCGCCGCCGGTGCGCGCGCCTCCATCGCGTCGCTCGTCAAGATGACCCCAACCAAGGCCCGCCGAATTGTCGGCGATGGCGAAGAGGAAGTGACCGCGTCTGATCTGAAGATCGGCGACGTGATTCGGATTCGCCCCGGCGATAACGTCGCGGCCGACGGCAAAATCCTCAAGGGCCAGGGCTCCATCAACCAGGCCAACATCACCGGAGAATCGCTCCCGGTGGACAAGGCCACCGGCGACGAGGTGTTCGCCGGCACGACCAACCTGACCGGAGTGCTTGAGGTCGAGGTCACCCGAGCTGGCGAGGATACCACCTTTGGCCGTGTGCGAGATCTGATCCTTTCTGCCGAGCAAACCAAGCTGCCCATCATGCGGATCATCGATCAGTACATGGGTTACTACACGCCGCTGGTGCTGGTGATTGCGGGTGTCGTCTGGTTTTTTACAGGAGAGATCGAGCGTGTTGTTTCGGTACTGGTGATCTCCTGCCCATGCGCATTCATTCTTGCATCACCGACGGCGATGGTCGCTGCTTTGGCCTCGGCCGCCCGGCTGGGCATCCTCATAAAAAACGTCGGCGATATCGAGATCGCGGCGCGTATCAACGCCTTCGTGTTCGACAAGACCGGCACGCTGACCACCGGCGAACTCGCGGTCAGTCGCCTGGCCCCGCAGGGCGACGTCAAGCCGGCCGAGCTGCTTAAGATCGCCGCCACGGCGGAAAAATTCAGCAACCACCCGACGGCCAAGGCGCTGGTCAACCTGGCAGGCGAAGCCGGGGTGACGCTGGCCGACCCCGGCGATTTCAAGGAGACCGCAGGTCGGGGCGTGCAGGCCAGCGTGGACGGGGCGAGCATCGTCATCGGCCGTGCGCAGTGGCTCCGCGACAACGGTGTCACCGACGATTTTGAGTCGAAGGTGGACCTGAAGGAGGCCGAGGGCTACAGCCTGTTGTTCGTCGCCCGTGGCGGTGTCTGTATCGGCTGGATCGGCCTGCAGGATGCTACCCGCACCGAGGCCAAGGAGGCACTCGCTGATCTGCTTGAGTCCGGCGTACGCCGCGTGGCGATGGTGTCTGGCGACCGTCAGCCAGTGGCCGCCCGTGTGGCCAGCGAGATCGGCTGCGGTGAGGTCGTGGCCGAATGCCTGCCGCAGAACAAGGTGGATTTCGTGAGTGACTTGAAAAAGCGTGGCTATCGCGTGGCCGTGATTGGCGACGGCGTGAACGATGCCCCTGCACTTGCGGCGGGTGACATGGGCGTGGCCATGGGCGCGGCTGGCAGCGAGGTGGCCATCCAGAGCGCCACTATCGCGCTGATGAACAATGACCTGCGCCGGCTGCCATTCCTCGTTCGTTTGTCGCGGCAGACCCGCGTGGTGATCAACCAGAATTTCCTGTTCGGCATCCTGTTCATCATCGGAGGCATGATCGGCGCCAGCTACGGGGTGATCAACCCGATCGTCGCGGCGCTGCTGCACAACGCTGGATCGTTGATCGTGGTGTTCAACAGCGCGCGCCTGGTGCGTCAGGGCGAGGAGCTGGGCTCCTTCGAGCCGGAGTCAAAACCGGCCGGCACCGATGATCCGGCCGGAATGGCGGCTCAGCCCGCCTGAGGGTGTTCATGAGCAGCGCTTGGTCAGGCGCAGGGACAACACAACAATGAGTTCAAACGAAACGGTCATTTCCGCGCAGGGCCTGACCAAGGTGTTCAAGGATTTCTGGGGTCGGCCCAAGGCGCGCGCCGTGGATGGCATCGACTTTGAGGTCAGGCAAGGCGAGGTGTTCGGCCTGCTCGGGCCTAACGGCTCTGGCAAGTCCACCATCGTGAAAATGCTGCTCGGGCTGCTGTATCCGACCCGGGGCCGCATCACCGTGTTCGACCACTCGCCCCGCCACGTGCAGACCAAGGCGCGCATCGGTTATCTGCCGGAGGAATCGTACCTTTACCGTTACCTCAACTCCGATGAGACGATCGATTTTTTCGGTAGCCTCTTTCACATCGAATCGAAGGAACGCCGTGAGCGCGCGGATCAACTCATCGAGATGGTCGGGCTGGGCAACGCCCGGCGCCGGCACGTCGGCGAATTCTCGAAGGGCATGCAGCGGCGCATTGGCCTGGCGCAGGCACTCATCAACGACCCCGACCTGGTCCTCCTCGACGAGCCGACCTCCGGGCTCGACCCGATCGGCTGCCGCGAAATCAAGGACCTGATTCTCACGCTCTCCGAGCGCGGCAAGACGGTCATCCTGTCGAGCCATCTGCTGGCCGACGTGGAGGATGTCTGTGACCGGGCGATGATTTTGTACGGCGGCCGCGTGCAGGCGATGGGCACGATGAGCGATCTGTTGGCCAACCGCGACGCCACGCGCATCACCGCGCCGACCCTCTCCCGCGACACGATGGAGCGGGTGATGTCGCTGATCCGCGACGATACCGGCTCGAAGGAGGTGCGGGTGGACAATCCCACGCAAAACCTCGAGAGCCTGTTCCTCAACATCGTCGAGCAGGCACGCCAAAAGGAGGCCGACACTTCCGGGGCGACCTCCGGTCACCGCGTGGCGGACTATCTGCGCGGCGACGCGGCGGGCGATCGCGCCGACCGCGTGCTCGACCACCTCACCCGCGCTGCGGACGAGCCAACGCCTGGCCAGGCGCCGGAGGTCACCAAGCCGGCAGAGACGGTGGATGTCGACAAGCTGGCCGGCTTGGCCAAGGCCGAGCCGGCCCCGAAAGCCGGCGTCGCCCCGAAGAAGGAGGAAAATCTCGACAAGGCCAATGAGAAGCTGGGCGGCCTGCTCGGCGACTGATTGTTCCGCCGCAGACCAAGCGCCATGTGGCCCGTTGCCAAGCAGACCCTGAAAGCCGCCGTCCGGTACCGGTTCGTCGTGGCACTTGGCCTGGCGCTGCTGGTGATCGTGTTCGGCATTCCGCTGCTGCTGAAGAGCGACGGCACGGCCAAGGGCACGGTGCAACTCGTGCTCACCTACACGCTTGGTTCCACCACCGCGCTCCTGGGTATCGCCTCGCTTTGGATGGGCTGCGGCACGCTGGCCCGCGAGATTGAGGACAACGTGATGCAGATGGTCGCGGTCAAGCCGGTCGCCCGCTGGCGGGTGTGGCTCGGCAAGTGGCTCGGCATCATGCTGCTCAACGCCGCGTTGATGGTGCCAACCGGCCTGGCCATTTTCTTCTTCATCAACGCCCGGGCCGACTCGACTGAGCTGGGCGAGGCCGAAAAGGCCCGGCTGCAAAACGAGGTGCTGGTGTCGCGCAGCAGTGTGAGGGAGGAGGAGCCGCCCTTATCCTTGTCGCGCCAGAAGGCATACCGCTACTCGCTGCTGGTGGCTCAGGGGAAGTCCGACAACCAGTACACCGAGGAGGAGCAGGCGTTTCGAATGACGGTGACTGGTCCGGAGCACATCCTCTCCTTTCGCCCGGAGTACCCCCGGCTGGTCGAGCAGGCGCAAACCCGGCCCACCGAGGACATCCTAGCCCAACTGGAGCAACTTGAGAGCGAGGCGATCCGGGTTTCGAAGGCCAGTTACGAGGTCGTGCTGCCGGGGCAGGACCGGTTTTGGGAGTTTGAAATCGATCCCGACATCGTCGACGAAGTCAATCGGAAGCCGGTCTATCTGCGGTTCAAGTTCAACGCCGATGACGAGTACGACCCCAAGTCGCACACGCTTTGGTTTTCGATCGGCGAGGGCACCAACAAGCGATGGCCGCCGGAAGGCGCCTTTAAGGAGATGAGGCGTGGCTCGAGTGCCTTTCATGAAGAGCAACTACCTATTGGGATTGTCCCCGAAAAGGGCTCACTGAAAGGCAAGGTGCGCGTTCATTTTGTTAACAGGAATTCGGAGAGGCCAATTATTTTCCTTTTGGAGGACGGCCCGATGATTCTCTACCACGATGGGGGATTCGGAATGAACTTATTCCGCGGCTTGCTAATCATCTATTTTTGGCTGGGACTGATTTCGGCCATTGGTTTGATGGCATCGAGTTTCCTCTCCTTCCCGGTGGCCACTTTCATGTCACTCGGAATCTTGTTGATCTCGGCATCGACAGGGACGCTGCAGCAAATTATCGACGAGGAAGGCATCGCCGGGATTAATCATGAGACGGGTAAAAAGGATCAATCTTCGGCTCTGGACAATGTCGCCATCACGTTCTCCAAGGCGGTGTTGTCGGTCACCGATTTGATATGGGGCTACTCTCCCGTGGATAATCTCAGCTCAGGTCGCACAATTAAATGGACCACACTGCTGTCAGCATTCACCGGGATCATCTTGATCATGGGCGGGCTAGTTATGGCCTTCGGTACCTACATGTTTCAGCGCAAGGAATTGGCGCTTCCGGATCCAACCGCTTCAATGAACTGACGCGACATGGGAGAACGAGGAAAAGCATACAAGTTCATTCTGGTCATTTTGGCCATCGTATTTCTATTTGGTGTCAGTTTCAGCCAGCGAAGTATGAATGAATTTCGCGAGGATAAAAAACTAACTCATACCGAGTTGGACGAGACCCTTCCGCCATCCCTCGCCGTTACCACGGTGGTTCTAGGTGGCTTTCGTGGATTGATCGCCAATATCCTCTGGGTTCGTGCCATGGAGATGCAGGACGATGGCAAGTTTTTCGAGATGGCTCAGTTGGCTGATTGGATTACCAAGTTGCAGCCGCATGCTGACCATGTCTGGCGCGTCACGGCATGGAACATGTCCTACAATATTTCTGTGAAATTTGACGGTGTGGCGACGCCTCATGTTCGCTGGCATTGGGTTAAGCGCGGTATCGAATTGATACGAGATGAAGGTTTAAAATATAATCCACATAGTGCCCATCTTTACCATGAGTTGGCTTGGCACTTTCAGCACAAGGTCGGCCACAACCTCGACGACGCGCACGGATTCTACAAAATGGCCTGGTGCACCGAGATGATGCACGACCCCGGTCCGGATGGACGCCGCGGAACAGAGGACGACATATTCGAAGGCGGCGTCATTGGCACTCGCCGTGACGGATATCTTGACCTGATCAAACCGGAAACCGAGCAAGACCGGCGTCGCCGGAAGCGCCTTGTTGAAGTCTTCAAAATGACACCAGAAAAATTGAAGGCGGTCGACGATCTTTGGGGGCCGCTCGAGTGGCGGTTGCCAGATGCCCACGCCATCTACTGGGCGCAGCAGGGCATCGAGGATGTTACCAAGCGGTTTGACATGGACGGGGACGGCATCCTCAATGTCGACGAGGAAAAAGCCGCCGGGGGGGATTTCCTCAAGCTGCGCCGGATCATTTACCAGGCACTGCAGCAGGCCTGCATGCAGGGGCGGTTGATCTCCCAGCCGCCCAACTTCGACTACGGTTGGAATGTCGATCTTGTTGGCAGGGCCAACGACTCCTACGAGAAACAGATGGAGGCCAAGCGCCAGGAGGACGCCGCCTCCAATACCGATACTGGCCTGGCCGAACACATGAGCACCGGCCACAAGAACTTCCTCCGCAGCGCCGTCTATTTCCTCTACGTGTACAACCGCAAGGATGAGGCTGCCAAGTGGTACAAGTACATGGTCGATTTGTATCCCCAGTCCATCCCGGTCCCGGGCCTGAGCCTCGACGAGTACTGCGTCTCGCGCGTGCAGGAGGACGCCGGGGAGACCGACCATAACCAGACCAAGGCCGTCATTGG
>MPMA02262140.1_pt1 | contig 21817 bp, 24 predicted proteins | sample 1617361 | NCBI WGS metagenome assembly MPMA02 (sample SAMN05944807, study PRJNA350692) | marine metagenome | biome: marine; feature: ODZ; material: water; isolation source: 180 m water sample filtered on 0.2 um supor filter | place: Pacific Ocean | collected 2012-04-08 | depth 180m m | reverse complement strand
TTTAGTTAAGATAATTTCTAATACAATCTTGTCGTCTATAATTATACTATTTTTTTCTATAATGTCATTTTTTATTTTTTTTAGATTCATTTTTTCAAAATTTTTTCAAAAAATACTGACGACAATAACAAAAAACAGAAAGCTTTAAATACTACTTTTGAAATAAATTAGTTTTGATAAAATAGTTAATTTAAAAAAAATGAGGGAATTCGGTCAACATTTGACGATAGACGCATCGTCCTGCAATAAGAGAAAATTGACTGATCAAAGTCTTGTTTACGATATTCTTAATAATCTTCCTAAGGAGCTGGGAATGCATAAGATGACACTGCCTCATGTTGTGAAGTGGTTGGACCCTGGCTCTACAATACCTGGAATCTCTGGCTTTGTCATGATTGCAGAATCCCATATAAGCATCCATACTTTCCCGGAAAAAGATTATGTTTTTATTGATGTGTTCTCATGCAAGGGGTTTGATGTGGATAATGCAGTTAAGTTACTGGTAAGCTCTTTTGGAGCAAAAAAACATACTAAAAATATTGTAAATAGGGGCATGGACTTTCCCAGGAGCCATCCAGATCATATATATGGAGCATCAGAGCAATTGGCAAGTCCATAACGGTGATGTAACTTTTTCTAAGCAAAACTTATAAACTTTATAACCAAGCTTGTTATATATGGACATTATTGATGATATTAATAATGGCAAGAAAGAAATTATTAACTGTATAAAAAAATATGGTTCTGTGCGCGAGCACAATTACTGGTTCTTCTACAATCAGCAGAATGATTATGCAAAGGTATATTTTTTTAAATTCAATGATCGTGGATTACTCTCTGTAAGGTATAAAAGTGGGTTATGGGAGATTATCGGGGAAATACTTGCACCAGAAAATGAGAGATTGGAATTGTTTAAGAATTTTTTAAATTATGTTTTGATAGGAAAAAAAGATAAGAAAGTATTTGTTTTTGTTCCAGAAACATTCTATAATAACATCAATAATATTCTAAAAAACTCGAGTATCTATAGAATGACTAACAGGGCCGATATTTACTATACGCCTGTTTTTAACCTGAAGAACTGGGATGAGAATCTGGAAGGTAGCAAATGGAAGAAATTAAGGAACGTTAAGAAACAGTTTTTAAAATTGCATAATGTTGAGATTATTCCGTCAAGAGAGATAGAGAAAGAAAAACTGAACAATGTTGTGCACCGGTGGAGGAAAAACAGACCAAAAATAGAGAGAAATTACTATACAGAGATGTATCTTAATTTTATAAAAAATGATTTTGAAGGTACTGATATTGCTAGGTCGGTAGTTGTGGATGGTGAAGTCTGCACTATAACTTCAGGATGGAATATACCCCACAGCCAAAATTATTATTCTGCCATAGGTTTGTATAACTATAAACATAATGGTTTGGGAGAAATTGCCAATATTGATGATTTAACTCAGATAAAGAAAAGAAATTTTTTGTTTGCTGACTTCGGAGATTCTACAGAATCGTTGCTGCAATTCAAGAAGAAATTCGGACCAGAATATTTTTATAAGACCTACTGGTTTCATATAAAGGGAAAATGAAAATCCCAATTTTTATTGAATTTAGTTGGGATTTTCAATGTTCCAAACAGGTTTGAAACAAATGAATTATATTAAATTTCCAAATAATTTTGGAGAGATAGAAGATAATATATCTAATTACGATGCTTCCAAGGCTGTTATTTTGCCAATATCTTATGAAAAGACTACTACTTATGTAAAAGGTACTGGGAAAGGTCCAGGGGCTATTTTAGAAGCATCAAGAAACATGGAGCTTTATGATGAAGAACTGGATAAAAATATATGTGATGTTGGAATTTGCACTTTAAATGAATTAAAGATTGATGAAAAACCAGAGCTGATGGTCAACATGGTTAGAGAAAATGTTAAAAAATTAATTAGTGACAATAAATTTCCTGTTATTGTTGGTGGAGAACATTCAATAACTGTTGGTTGTGTAAAAGCTTTTGTTAGCTATAATGATTTTTCTATTTTGCAGCTTGATGCACATACTGACTTACGAGAAGATTATGATAGAACTAAATTCAGCCATGCATGTACGATGAAAAGATGCATGGATATATGCAAAAATATTGTTCAGGTCGGAGTAAGAAGTTTGGATTATGATGAAGCTGTTTTTATAAAAGAAAATAATTTGAAAATTTTCTGGGCAAAAGACATTTTTGATAATGATGAATGGATACAGAGTGCAGTTTCAAAACTCTCAAAAAATGTTTACATTACTCTAGATTTAGATGTATTTGACCCATCAATTATGCCTTCTACTGGCACACCAGAACCTGGTGGTTTATTGTATTACCCCGTACTTAGATTTCTGAAGAAAGTGTTTGAGGAGAGAAATGTGGTTGGTTTTGATATTGTCGAGCTTTGTCCTAATGAAAATGATGTTAGTTCTGATTTTACAGCTGCTAAAGTTCTGTATAAAATGATTGGTTATAAGTTTGATAAAAAATAATTCTCAATGAAAAATAAATAATCAAAAAAATTTATATAATAGTTCTATTATAATTTTTAATAAAGTTTGACAAAGGGGTGCATTTGATTGAAAGTAATATATGATGTTGCAAAATATCAAAAAAAGATAAAAAACTCAATTAAAAAATATGGTCATTTTGCAGAGCATAATTATCTGCATTATCTGTATAATGAGACCGAATGGGACAAAAATATTCTCTTTGATTTTGGCAATGATAAAATTTTATTAGCACAGTTATATGAAAAAAATAAGATTTGGAGTCTCTTTCCTAACGGTATATTGTCACCAGAAGATGAAAGGCTGGATTTATTGCTGGAAGCAACAAATTATATTTTAAAGAAGCAGAAAGCTAAAAAATTTATAGTAGAGGTTTCAGAAAATCTAAGAAAGAACATTTTAAATAAATTTAAAATAAAAAATAGTTTTAGGGTTTGCAATTATACTTATATCCTTTATTGGCCGCTGTACAATATGGACTTATGGCATTCAAAGCTGAAAGGCGGCAAGTGGAAGAAATTGAGGAATGTCAGAAACAGATTCTACAAAAATAACGGGGTAAGAGTAAAGGACAGCAAAAACGTTTCTAAAGGGGAACTTAAAAGAATTTTATCTACTTGGTTAAAAAAGAGAGGTACTAACGACAGGGTGGATAAGGATTATTATTTTAATTTGATTGATAATAATTTTAAGGGCATTGATATGGCAAAAACATTGTATGTTAACGGCAAGCCTTGCACTATAACGGCAGGATGGAAAATCCCAAACAGCAACAATTATTATTCCTCTATAGGCATACTTGACTATTCTTATCCTGGGCTGGGGGAAGTGGCAAATATAGATGATCTCAACAGACTAAAGAGACAAGGTTATAATTATGTTGACTTTGGCGGCTCTGACAAAGTTTTGCTTTATTTCAAAAACAAATTTAAGCCAGAGAAAATTTATAAGACATACACATTTTCAATAGTAAGAAGATAAAACTATGCCTATTATTTATGAAGAAGATTGTTCTTTTAGTTTTTTTATGAATTCTATAAACTCATTTATTGCAAAACCTACATTCCAGTCATTTTTTATCAGGAAAACCAACAAGACAACAGCTATCACAAAGACTATGAAACCTATTACTTTGAATAAAAACGCCTTTTTACCTATCTTTTCCATTTGATTTACTATAATTTAAAGGCTTTATAAATTTTTTTAAATTTGAGCAGCAAAACACACAAAACCGAAATGTTTATATAAATATAATAATATAATCCAAAACAAAAAGAGGTAGATAGAAATCGCAAAGGATGAATCTTACGAACTTGCACCCCATAGGGACATTATTGAGTTAAAAAAAAGTATGCAGGAATTAAGCTTAAAAATAGAGAAATCTTCATCCCAGGCATTGATGAATTCTATGAATAACTTGGCAAAAAGCATGGATACTATGCTTAAATTATTTACTGAAGCAGCCAAAGAGATCAAGATTGAAGATAAAGAAGGATTAGAAGGTGCTGGAGAAAAAGATTTTATGAATGAAAAGCTTAATGAAATCATAGACCAAAACAAGACAATTGCAGAAAGCATGGTTGCAGTTTCTGATATGGTCAGAGATTTTACTGAAAAGCAGAAAAATCCAGAGCCAAAAGCTCCGCAGCCTAATTTTCAGCAGTCCCCACAACAGCCCCCTACGTTTGACGAGTCTTTTAATGAACCAATGTCCTCGCCATTAGACCAGCCACCACTACCTCAACAACAAGGGCCTGTTGCAATGCCAAGCATACCTTTTCCCAGCGTTAAAAAACCTAAGAAAAAAGGCTTATTTGGAAGATTAATAAAGTAAAAATGCAAAATATTTCTTTGGACCATACAGATATAGCAAACTTAAAAAATTTTTTCAGAAAGCTTTGCTTAGTAAGCACCAGATACACAAAAAAGGATAAATCCACAGAAACAGCAACTAAGGAGATGCTGAAAGTTAGGGTACGGGAGCTTGAGGAAGAGGTGCATAAGGCAAAAGAAGAACGGGACAAAGCATTGGAAGAAAACAAAAACAAAATTAATCAGCTGAATGGGGCATTAATATCCGTAAAAATAAAAATGAATGAGCTGCTTCAGGCTAAAAAAGAAAAGGAAATAAGAACAAGAAACTTAGAGAGAAAAATAAGAAAGACAGTAAAATAGCTAAACATCCCTGCCCATTAATGTGTTTCTATTGTTTAATTTTGCTCTTTTTGATGATTCTTCTATCAGCTTTTCAACTTTTTTATTCAGTGCTTCATAAAAATCTTCTGCTATGCTTAAAGCCTTGCCATCAACCTTTGCATAATTCTTAACCTGCGACCTTACAACCAAGCTTGTTCCCATTGATACCACCCATTAAATTTTTATTAATTATAATTTTTAAAGTCTTTTTATTGATTTTATTTTTATTATTGTAATGAAATTTAACGTAAACTTTACTTATGCGCAAACCAAAAACTTAACTTATTCTTTTCTTTTTTATCCAGTCTGCAAAATCCAAATCTTGTAAATTGAATAACATCATTCTCCTTCAAATTTTTTACCATTGGCTCTGCAACCCCCTTCATTAATTTTTTATCAGGCATTAAAATTTCTGTTTTAATTAAGTTTTTTTGTTTAGGAAGCCAATGTACTATCAAGTCTCCTTGTTTCTTGAATTTTTGATGCTCTGTGGAATGGAATATTAACTTACTGCCTTTCTTCTTGAAATTCAGACAATCCATCAACCTATACAACTTACCATTTTTAAATTTCTTAAAATCATCTTTTTCAATATAGAACCTATCATTAACTTTGAACTGCCTAGCACGCTCTTTTGCATCCGGATGCAGCTTTAATTTTACAACCTGTTCAGGAGCTTTCTCTATTTTAATCTCCTTAGAGTCATGAATAAAAAAATACCTATTAGAGTGCGCATCAAGCAGCCTTTTGTTATGCACAATAAGATCGTCCCAGGTCAAAACAGATTCTGCTTTTGTAATTCCTGTGGATAAAACAAAATTCTTGATTGCTTCTGGCAAAAATCCTCTTCTTCGTAATGCAACAATTGTCGTTAAAGATGGGTCATCCCAACCAATAAGTTTTTTCTTCTTTATCAGCTCTCTTATAACTCTTCCAGAGCTTTCTACACCTTCTAAATTAAATCTTGCAAACTCATAGATTTTTGTTTTGTTGAAACCAAGTACTGTCTGCAGATGGTTTTGCAGCTCATTCCTTAACTCAAATTCTTTAGTCCTTAATCTGTGAGTAACACCTTCAATACCATCTAATGCTGCATTCTCAAAGTCATAAGTTGGCCAGACATGATATTTATTACCATGCCTTGGATGGGTGTGTTTTATTATCCTAAACAATGTAGGGTCCCTCATAGTTGTGTTTTCATGCTGCATATATCCTTTAAGCCTCAATATCATTTCTCCTTCGTTTGCCTTGAATAAATCTTCAAACATCTTAATATGCTCTTTTTCCAGCAAATATCTGCATGTACATTCCTTCCCTTCAAACCTGCCTTTCTTTATCTTTTCATGGCTGCATTTACAGACATAAGCATAACTTTTTTCAACCAATTTTTTTGCTAGGTCATAAAACTCCTCCATATGGTCAGATGCATAATCTATAACCTCGGGTTTAATGCCAAGCCATTCATAATTTTCTAAATGTATTTTATAGAATTCCTTGTCAGCAAGTTTTGGATTGGTATCCTCAAACCTTAAAATAAACTGTCCATTGTATTTTTTTGCTAATTCATAATTAAGAAAAATTGATTTTACATGTCCTATATGTGGATATTTGCTAGGCTCAGGAGGAAATGCTGTTACAACCTTTTCGTTTTCCTTAATGTCAAAAACAGAGAAAATGTCTTTTTTCTCCTTTACAACTTCTTTAAATGAATATTTTTCAAGCTCTTTTTTTTGTTTTTCAAAACCTAAAGAATTAACATCATCAACTGTTTTTTTTATCTCCTTGCTTAATTTCTTCATATCTTTCTTAAGCTGCGGATTTTCAGCAAGAACCTTGCCAATAATAGCCCCGATATTAGCCTTTCCTTTGTATTTGACTGCATTTTGTAGGGCATATTTTAAGATTAGCTGTTTCATAGTATAAATTAATAATAATAGAGGTTATTTAAATATATAGCCCTAACATTTAAATAATACCCCCATTACCAGCTAAATATGGCTAATAGCTTGATTAAGAACAACATATTTGGCTTATTTATCTTTATTATTGCAATTTTATTAATAATTTTAGGAGTATATGCTGAGTGGCTTTGGTTCGAATCATTAAATTATCTTTCTGTTTTCAAAACAGTTCTTTTTTCAAAAATAACATTAGGAGCTGCAGTTTTTATATCCTTTTTTATATTTTTACTGCTGAATTTTATGATATTAAAAAGAAGGGCAGATATAGTCCACCAAAAAATATATTTGGTTATCATATTCATTGTTTCTTTGTTTGCAGGGCTTCTCTCAACTACATACTGGTTTACTGTATTAAGATTTTTAAACTATGTTAATTTTGGATTTGTTGATCCCATCTTTAGGAATGATATTGGTTTCTATATTTTTGTTTTGCCATTCTATAACTTTGTACTGGGTATATTGCTTTTCTTGCTCGCAGCAATTCTTACCATGACCGCAGTTACCTACCTATTTACAATCAAAACAAAAAAAGCTCCAAAACCAGATATTAAAGAAGGAATGTCTTTTGGTTTTGAACAACCTTTCCAGCAGATTAAAATAGAAATTCCAAAAAAAGGAAGAAGTCATTTGGCATTTTTAGGAGGATTACTTTTGATAATATTTGCAGCTTTTTTCTATCTTAAGAGATACTCTATTCTGTTTTCCCAAAGAGGAGCAGTATTTGGAGCAGGCTTTACTGACATTACAATCACCCTTCCATTATATACAATTTTAGCAGCTCTTACAGTAATAACTGCATTTATAGCATTTGCCTACATTTACAATCAGAACACTAAACTGCTTGTTGGAAGCATTGCATTAATTTTAGTTGTGTCTTTTGGAGGGAATATTGTAGCAGGTGCAGTACAGAGCCTGTATGTCCAACCCAACGAATTTAACCTTGAAGAGCCTTATATAAAACAAAACATAAAACATACCTTGTTTGCATATGATCTTAATAATGTTGATACAAGGGATTTTCCAGTAACTTACGACCTTACTATTAATGATATCAACAAAAATAAAGCAACTATAGATAATGTGAGACTATGGGATTGGAGGCCTTTATTGACAACAAACAGGCAGATACAGCTTTTCAGGACATATTATGAGTTTCTTGATGTGGATGTAGACAGATATAAACTTGATAATAAGCTTAGACAGATAATGGTTTCTCCTCGCGAATTAGACCAGAATCAGCTGGCTGATAAAGCAAAAACTTGGGTTAATGAAAAGCTGGTATATACACATGGCTATGGTGTAGTTGTCAGCCCGGTTAACAAGGTAAGTAATGAGGGTCTTCCAGAACTGTTTGTTAAAGACATACCATCAAAAGTAGAGTATAAAGAACTTAGAATTGCACAACCGAGGATTTATTTTGGTGAGCAATCAAATGATTTTATTGTTGTTAATACTAAATCAAATGAGTTTGATTATCCGTTAGGCAATGAGAATGTATTTACATCATACAATGGTACTGGTGGCATAAAACTTTCAAATATACTGAAAAAGGCTATTTTCTCAACTAAACTCGGTTCATTGAATTTGTTTATATCAAGCGCTGTTACAAAAGAGAGTAAAGTTCTGCTTAATAGGGATATTATTGAAAGAGCAACTGCTTTAGCCCCATTTCTTCAATATGATACTGATCCTTATGTTGTTATTAATGATGGTAAATTGTTCTGGATAATAGATGCCTATACAACATCAAATGAATTTCCATACAGCGAAAATATTGGTATTAACTATATTAGGAATGCAGTTAAAGTTGTTATAGATGCTTATAACGGAAATGCGGATTTCTATATTATAGATAAGGAAGATCCATTAATACAAAATTACGCAAAAATCTTTCCAAAACTGTTTAAGGATTTTGAGGATATGCCTAATGGCTTAAAAGAACACATTAGATACCCGGAAGACTTAATGAGAGTGCAGATGAGGATTTATGGCACATACCATATGAAAGACCCTCAAGTTTTCTATAATAGAGAAGATGTTTGGAGAACTCCAAATGAGATTTACAGCAGCAATGAGGTTGAGCTTAGGCCCTATTATATTATCCTTAAGCTTCCTGATGCAGAAAAGGAAGGATTCTTTTTAATTACACCATTGATTCCCCGCGGAAAGGAAAATATGGTTGCTTGGTTTGTAGCACATTCTGATCCTGATAACTATGGCAAACTAGAAGTTTTCAGGCTGAGCAAACAAGAGCTTACTTACGGGCCAATGCAGATAGAGGCCAGAATAGACCAAGATACAGAAATTTCCCAGCTTTTGACATTATGGGACCAGCAGGGTTCTGAGGTAATCAGGGGAAATCTTCTGACAATACCTCTAGAGCAGAGCTTCCTTTACATAGAACCAGTTTATCTCAAAGCCTCTGCTGCTGGAGCTTTGCCACAACTAAAAAGAGTTATTGTTGCTTATGAAGACAAGGTTACAATGGAAAAAACTTTGCAGGATGCTCTTGAAGTTATTTTCAAAGGAAAAATAGGAAAGGCTAAGAAAAAAGAATCTGTTCAGATGCCTGAAACCATGCCTGAAAAATTCAAGCAAGCCTCAGATTTATATAAAGAATCACAGGATGCTTTAACTCAAGGAAACTTTGCAGAGTATGCTGAGAAAATAGAAGAACTTGGCAGAATTCTTAATCAAGATTAAAGCGAAAACTATTTAAATGATTTGTATCAAAATATTAATCAACAAAGACTAAGGGGCTTATATTCTTAAATCGAGAATAGGAAAAAATTATGGGAAGGAAAATTACAGTTATTCCTAAAGCACCTGTCGGAAGAATTTTAATAAAGGCAGGAGCAAAAAGAGTTTCAGCAGATGCCGCTAGTGTTTTTACAGAGATTTTGATTGAGATGACAGAAAACATAGCTATACAAGCAGCTAAAATAGCAAAACATTCTGGGAGAAAAACTGTTAATGAAGGAGATGTAAGATTGGCTGCTAAGAAATAATAGGATTATCTAATTTCTCGTCGATAAAATTTTGGAAATAGAAAACTTTATAAACAACTCTATATACTACAGAATATATTACAAAAAACAAATTTTACAATAATAGCAACAAATAATGTTTGGGGGTTGGTTAGATGGATAATAAAGAAATATTCAATGTCTTTTTCAGAGAAAAGCCAGCTATGATGTTAGTAGAGTTAAAGAATGCAAAATCAGAAGTTTACGCTTCATCTTTGGCAAAGTGTGTTGACTGCACATATTCTCATGTTGTAAAAATTCTTCAAGAAATGGAAAAGTCTGGTTTAATAAATTTTGAAAAGCAGGGAAGATTAAAACTGCTTACTTTAACAAAAACAGGTTCTGAAATTGCTGACCATATTGATGGGATAAGGATTAAGTTATAACAAAATTAATTTTTATTTATTCTATAATTATTTTTTCTTTAACCCATGAAATAGAAATAACCTAAACAATCTCTTCCATTGCCCTTTTTTCCAGAACAACTTTTGCCTTTTCTATAAAATCACCTTCTATGTCTGTAGGTATTAAGGCACCAGCAGCATTTGCATGACCGCCTGCCTCACAATTAGGTATCTCTTCGATTATAGCATCTATAATCTGTTTTAAATCTGTTCCATTACAGTTTCCGCACATTCTCAAAGAAACTTTTGTTGTTCCGTCTATTAACTGCGCCATCGACATTATGAATTTCTCTTGGACATTGTTTGACTTTGATAAAATAGAAGCCAGAGTTCCGATTAATGTGGACCTTATTTGGTCTTGCGCATTAATTATTACATAACCCTCCCCTTTTGTTATTAAGCTGGAAGTTTTATTTTTATCATACCACTTTAAAGAGCTTATTATTTCTTTTTTATAATTACCCATTAAGTAAATTGCTTTTTTCTTTATCTTTTCATCCCCTAAGCAAGTTCCAATGCCCAATGATGCTTTATCCAATCTTCCACATGCGTTAAGCAGTGTTGCAAACTCCTTTGCATCTTTTGTAGGGCTTTCATGATCTTCTTCTCTCAGAAGGTAAACGTTTCCAAGAACATCTTCAGGATTTTTTTCTCCAAGCCTTGTTAATATAACTCCTGCAACCAGTTTTTTCATCTCTTCCGCACTCAGATGCACAATTTTTGTCCATCCTTTATCATGCTTGGGATTTATACCCAACTGCTGCAGAAATTGTATAGCCCCGGATTCGTTTCCTGTAACACCCGGAATAAAAGGGTCTGTGCAGTACTCTAAAACTTTATGCAGTGGCTTTGTTTGGGCTCCGAATAGCCTTAAGCCCCTAATGACCTTGATTTTTCCTTTATCAATGGCTGTCTTTAAAATTTCATTGTTGATCTTCTCAAAACCATTGTTTTCCTGCATGTCTCCCATAGCCCCGATTATTGCTATGTGCGCGAATTCTTTTATTTTATCGTCAAGGCAACTGGCGAATAAATAAACAACACCTGCACCAGAAACCTCTTTACTGGCGTTAATTCCAAATTTATGAGGATTTAGAAAGAAAATATTATCTCCATCAGCATCTTTTTTTTCAGGCTCATGATGGTCAAGAATAAAAACCTTTTTTTCTTTAAAGAGTTTCTCTATCTCTGTTAGTGCTCCAGAGCCAAGATCGGTAAATATAAAATAGTTGTATGGTTCTCTTGCTAGCTCTTTCAGGACTTCTTTTTTTATCTGCTGGATTATTGATATGGAGTACTTCCTGTTGTCATTGTTCAAGCATTTGACCATTAAAGAAGCAGAGCTTATGCCATCGGCATCAAGATGGCTTACAATCCTTATTACATCAGTTTTTGGAATCTTCTTAAATTCTTCAACAGCTTTTTTGATATCTTCCTCAAATAAACTATAAGAATCCATTTTTAGAAAATTTTAGAACAAAGGTTATATTTATGTGTTTTGATTTCTATCTCCCAAATCTTCTTTCTCTTTGACTAAACTCTTTAATTATGTGTATTAAATCCTGTTTGGTGAATTCCGGCCATAACTTATCTATGAAAAAAAGCTCGCTATAACTAATCTGCCACAAAAGAAAATCACTTATTCTTTTCTCTCCTCCAGGTCTTATTAGAATATCTGGGCTGCTGCTTAAGTATAAATTCTCTTTTATAAGTTCTTCATCAATATATTCTTCCTTAATCTCTTTGTTTTTTAATTTTTGAATGATTTTTTTCAACGCATCTGTTATTTCAGCTTTACTGCTATAAGCCATTGCAAAATTTAATTTAAAATTATCATTGTTTTTTGTCCTTTCCATAATCTCATACATTCCTTTTTGTATGTTTTCTGAAAACCTATGCAACCTTCCAATAAATCTAACTTTTATGCCATTCTTATCTAGTCCTTTATCATTTTTTAATTTCTTTATACTTTCTTCAAATAACGAAAATAAAACTTTTTTCTCCTGTTTAGACCTGTCGAAATTATCTATTGAGAATGCATATAATGTTAATTCTTTAATGCCAAGCTCTTGGCACCATTTTGAAATTTCTTTTATCTTGTCAGCGCCAAATTTATGCCCCAGCCATGGCTTCAATCCTTGTTTTTTAGCGAAGCGTCTGTTACCATCTAAAATTATTGCTATATGTTTAGGGTTATTATTTTGATCCATATTCATTTATGAAGTGCTGGTTTATTAATAAATATTTGTAAAAAAATTTAATAGGAGTATAAATTTATATATTGAATTGATTTAATTATTGATAATGAAATACAATATCAGAGCTGCTTTATGGTTAAGCGTAATTATTTTTATAATCTTCTTGCTGCAGAAACTAATCCCTGCATTCACCGATTTATTTATTTTGGACAGCAGATTAGTTATTCCCAGAATTTGGACTTTACTGACTGCTATATTTTTGCATTCCGGAATGGTGCATTTGCTTTACAATTTATTTGCATTGGCTTTGTTTGGCAGTATTCTTGAGCATATAATTGGAAGCAGGAAGTTCTTGATTTTGTTCTTTGTTTCTGGGTTAGCTGCAAGTTTTGCAAGCCTTCCATTTTACACTATGGTTTTAGGAGCCTCAGGAGCTATTTTTGGAATTTTAGGGATGTTGGGTATATTAAGGCCCAAGCTTGTAGTTTGGTTGTATTCAATACCTATGCCAATGATAATTGCCTTGTTTGTGTGGGCTATTGGGGATATCCTTGGAATCTATGCTCCATCAGGAACTGCAAACATTGCACATCTTGGTGGTTTAGGTGTTGGATTAATTGCAGGAATTTATTATAGAAAACAATTTAGGGAAAAGAGAAATAAAAGAGAAGGTGTTCATATTGATGAGGGAAAAGTTAAGGAATGGGAAAATACCTTTTAGATTTATTTTACACAAACTTTTTAAACATTATTCTAACTCATTAAGCTATGAAAGTTAAAATCAATAAAGAGCTGATAGAGCATGTTGCTGAAGTAGCAAGGTTAAAACTTACAGATAAAGAGATAGAAAAGTTTTCTAAAGAACTTAAAGAAATTATTGGAGTTTTCTCTAAGTTAGATAAAGTTGATACAAAAGGCATTGAGCCTAGTTTGCAGGCTGTTGAATTGAAGAATATGCTGAGAGAGGATAAGGAAGAGAAATCATTTACACAAGAGGAGGTTTTGAGTTTGACAGAGCATAAGAAGGATGGCTACTTTAAGGGTCCAAAAGCAGTTTAATGGGGAGAAAATGAAATTTTATCCAATAATTTTGATAGCAAGTATTATTGTGTTAGCAGGTTGTGGTGCAGATGATATTGAAAATAATAGGGGCGGTGATAATATGAATCCAATAGCAGTTTTTGATACATCCATGGGAGAATTTAAGATAGAGCTATTTGAGGATAAAAGTCCTATTACAGCCGGCAACTTTAAGAAATTAGTGCAAGGGGGATTTTATGACGGAACAAAATTCCATAGGGTAATTAAAGGATTTATGAATCAGGGCGGAGATCCACTTACTAAGGATAATTCTCAACAAGCAAGGTGGGGAACTGGCAATCCAGGCTACGCTATAAAAGATGAGTTTATTGAAGGATTAAGCAATGTGCGCGGAACAATCTCTATGGCAAATTCAGGGCCTAATAGCGGTGGAAGCCAATTTTTCCTGAATGTTGCGGACAATATCCAATTAGACTGGGATAAACCTCCGGTTCAAAGCAAACATCCTGTTTTTGGCAAAGTGACTGGGGGGATGGAAGTAGTTGACGCTATCAATAGCGTACAAACAGTTTCGGGAGATAGGCCTCAGGAAGAAGTGGTAATAAATAAAATAATAATAGAATAAGATGCAAGACTTTATTCAAAAAATAAAAAACAATGAAATTGACATAGTTGAGCATACTCATAAAATAATTAAAGAATCAAAAAAAATTAATAAAGAATATAATTATTTCAACACTATTTCTGAAGATTTGGCATTAGAACAAGCGAAAGAATTACATAAAAAAATTAAAAACAATGATAAGGAAATTAAGAATAAAAAATTATTGGGAGTTGCGGTTTCTGTTAAGGATAATATCTGCGTAAAAAACGTGGAAAGTACAGCAGGAAGCAGGATTCTTAAAGGCTACAAGCCATTATTTGACGCTACCGTAATAAAGAAAGCAAAAGAGCAAGGCGCAATTATAATAGGAAAAACAGCACAAGATGAGTTTGGATTTGGAAGCTTTTCTGTTAATGTAGGGCTAGGATTTAAGATTCCTAAGAATCCTTTTGATAAGCAAAGAGCTTGCGGAGGAAGTTCTGGAGGTGCAGCAGGATTAAGCCAAGTTGCAGAATTTCCGCATATCGCCTTAGGAGAATCAACTGGAGGAAGTATTGTTGAACCAGCTAGTTTTTGCGGTGTTTTTGGTTTGTGTCCTACATATGGTCGTGTTAGCAGATATGGCTTAATAGATTATGCAAACAGCTTGGATAAAATAGGACCCTTGGGTAAAAATTTATATGATTCTGCATTATTGTTGGAAACAATTTCTGGTTTTGACAATAACGAAAGTACAACTATAAACAAACCAACAGAAAATTATACAAAATCAATAAGTAATAAAATTAAAAACATGAAAATTGGAATTATTAAGGAATCATTTAAGGACATTGATAAAAAAATAGAAAAAAATATTGGAAATGCTATCAAAACTTTGGAAGAAAGCGGCATAAAAACACAAGAAATTTCTTTAAAGTTACCAGTAGAGCATGGATTATCAACTTATTATATTTTAGCAACTTCTGAAGCATCTACATGCTTGGCAAAGTATTGTGGAATGCGTTATGGCATTAGCGATAAACTAGAAGGAAACTTCAACGAGTATTTTACTAAAGTAAGGAGCCATAATTTGGGTCAGGAAGCAAAGAGAAGAATTATTCTGGGAACTTTTGCCCGCATGTCGGGATATAGGGATGCTTATTACATTAAAGCAACTAAAGTCAGAACAAAGATTGTTAACGAGTACAAAAAAATGTTCAGGAAATTTGACGCATTAATAAGCCCTACTGCTCCAATATTGCCTCCAAAATTCTCTGAAATTGAGAAACTAAGTCCGCTGCAGAATTACATGATGGACATTATGACAGTTTCTCCAAATGTTGCAGGATTGCCCCATCTAAATGTTCCAGTTGGTTTTGAAAATAAATTGCCAGTTGGTATGTTGATGACAGCAGATCACCTACAGGAAAGCAAATTGATACAGTTAGGAAGTGTTTTTCAATAATCAAATAAAAAATTTATTTTTTGTATTCTTTGTCATCAAAGAAACATACAGAATTATTTTCATTAATGTAAGTATAAGCTGAATGAGCAGCAACAACACCTTCTGCAACTCCGGTAATAGCTTGCTTGAATCCAGAGTCAACTACATCTCCTGCTGCAAAAACTCCTTTTACATTTGTTTTACTCTCCCTATCAATCATTATTTCTTTTTTCTTGTTAATTTTTACTCCTAACTTAACAGCTGAATCAGAAAGAGGTATGTGGCCAATAGCGCCAAAAACACCGTTTACTTCCAGATTTTTGCTCCCATTATATTCTTTGTCTAGAGTAACCTTGTTTACCATTTTGTCTCCTAAAATCTCGGTTATGTTTGTGTTTGTTATGATCTCTATTTTCCTGTTTTTCTCAATAAGTTTTGCATTAATAGGCTCAGATCTTATCTTTTCTCCGCGATAGATTATGTAAACCTTTTTTGCATTTTGCGCTAATAATATGGCTTCTTTGGCTGCTGAATCTGATCCACCAACAACTGCAAGTATTTTGTCTTTATACAAAGCACCATCGCATAATGCACAATAATGAACACCTTTGCTTTTAAATTCTCCAGAGCCTTTCATTGACAACTCTCTCCATTTTGCCCCAGTTGCAAAAATAATTGTTTTTGTATGATACTTTGTTTTTTCGGTTCTGACAAGAAAACAATTCATTTTTTCTTCTCTTTTTATATCTACAGCTTTCTCTTCCTTAATTTCAATGTCATAATCTTTAGCATGCTCTTCTAGTTTTTCAGCCAGTTCCTGTCCAGTAACACTCTTAAATCCCGGATAATTCTCAACTGTATCTGTTAGAGTTATAACACCACCAATTGGAAGCTCTGAACTAGAAGTAGCCCCTAAAACAATGGTCTTTAGATTTAATCTTCCTGCATACATTGCTGCAGCTAAACCAGCGACTCCAGCGCCAATAATTAGGGTATCATACGTTTGTTTCATTTTAGCAAATATTACCACTCAAAATAATAGTATTAATACTTTTTGCTTATTAATTGCATAAAACTTAAATATTGAAAGTGTAATAAAACCTAAATTAAGCAAAAGGAGGATAATAAAATGGAAGTAGACGGAGAGACATGTGACCATGATAAATGTGGTTGTGGTGGTTGCAATACCTGCGGAACATGTAGTTGCCCAAGCGAATAAAATACTAATTTTTATTTAATTCGCTTATATCTTTAATATTAATTTTTCTAGGTTTTATTGTATATATTTTTAACTAAAAGAGCATCTCCTTCAATATTAGGGCTTTCAGAAATAGCAACACCTTTAACTTTAAAATCTTTTAATACCTTAATCAATTCTTTATACTTTAAGTCAGATTCTTTTAAATTTAAATGATGTTTTTCTCCTTTTTCACCATAAGCTATTCCAGTAAGGTGCATGTGCATGTTTTCAAGGCCTTTTTTGCCAAGTTTTTTCTCAATCTTTTCCAGAACTCCACTAAATTCCCTGTAAGTATTATATTTTCCGTTTGAGCGTGCATGTAAATGCGCAAAGTCAATGGTTGGCATCACATTATCAAATTCCTGGCTTAGTTTTAAGATTTCTTCAAAAGTTCCAAATTGGTAAATCTTGCTTGTGTTTTCTAACCGTAACCAAATATCATTTTTTTCTTTTTTCAAGATTTGACTTAATTCTTTTACTGATTTTCTTACTCTTTCAAATGCTTCTTCTTTTATAGACTTTTGATAAAAACCAGGATGGAAGCAGACTGACCATGCACCACATAAGTTTGCGATTCTTGCAGATTTTAAGATCCTATAAATACTGGCTTTTATCTTCACTTTTTCTAAAGAATTCAAATTAATGTAATAAGGCGCATGGCATGTCAAAGCAACATTGTTTTTTTCAGCAGCTTTTTTCACTTTAGGAGCGCGTTGTTTTGTTATATTAACGCTTCTAACAAATTCTAATTCCATAGCGCACAAACCCAAATTTCTTACCTCTTCAATGCCTTCTTCTGTACTAGAGCCTTTTGCGCTTATTGGAATTCCTGCTGTTCCAAATAGAAGTTTGTCCATATGAAAAATAAACTAAAAAAACAATATAAATCTTTCTTTTAAATTGTATATTTATAACTCTTAAAACTGTTATTTAAACTTTAAACAATAAGTTAATATTAAATCTAATAATACTTTTAATCACAAAGTTTAAATAATATCAAATATAAGAATAGGGTGAGGTAAAATGAAAGAACACAAAGTAAAGGTATATTCGACTTCCACCTGCCCTTGGTGCAAAAAGATTAAAGAATTTTTGACAGAGAAGAAAGTAAAGTTTGATGATATTGATGTTGGAGCAAATCAGGAAGCAGCCAACGAGATGGTGGAAAAATCAGGCCAGATGGGAGTGCCAGTAATAGATATTGATGGCAAGATAATAGTTGGTTTTGACAAGGAAGCCTTGGAAAAGGCCCTTGCTTGAAAAGATATTTAAATTATAACAGAATTCTACTATAAATGGAAAAAGAAAATGTATGCATTAAATGCTACAATATGCTTGGCAAGGTAGCAGAAAAATTAAAATTAAATGAGTCAGAAATAGATATTCTGACTATACCAAAAAGAACCTTTACTTTTAGCTTTCCTGTTATTATGGATGATGGCAGTACAAAGATATTTACTGGCTATAGGATACAGTTCAATAATGCCCGCGGCCCGACTAAAGGAGGATTAAGATTCCATCCAGAAGTTGACCTGGAAGATGTTAAGATGTTATCTTTTCTCATGGCACTAAAATGCGCTGTTGCAAATATCCCTTTTGGCGGAGCGAAAGGAGGTGTTACAGTTGATCCCAAGAAAATATCAAAAGGAGAATTAGAGAGAGTAAGCAGGGCATATATGAGAGAATTGTACAAGTTTATAGGTCCAGATACAGACATACCCGCACCAGATGTAAGTACTAATCCTGAAATCATGGCATGGATGCTTGATGAATACGAAAAAATAATAGGCAAACACGCACCAGGCGTCATAACCGGAAAACCAGTTGAATTAGGAGGCAGTTTGGTAAAGGATATCTCCACTTCTTTAGGAGGGGTTTTTGTTTTGAAAGAAATTATCAAAGAATTTAACATGAAACCAGAAAATACAAAAGTAGTTGTGCAGGGATTTGGAAATGTAGGCATGAATGCAGCTAAGATCCTTCATGAGCAAAAATATAAAGTTATAGCTGTAAGTGATTCAAAAACAGGAATTTATGATGAAAAAGGCTTGGAAATTGAAAAAGTAATCGAGCATAAAAAGAATAATAAATCCTTAAAAGGTTTTAAAAGTGCAAAAGAAATAACCAATCAAGAGATTTTAGAACTTGACTGCGATGTTTTAATACCTGCAGCTTTAGAGGATCAGATAACCAAGGAAAATGCAGATAATATAAAAGCAAAAATAGTCCTGGAATTAGCTAACCACCCGGTTACTGCAGAAGCTGACACAACTCTTGAAAAAAAACGAATTGCTGTTGTTCCTGATATACTGGCAAGTGCTGGTGGTGTTGTAGTAAGCTACTTTGAATGGGTCCAAAACAGCATGAATTATTACTGGACAGAAGAAGAAGTTCTTAAGAAATTAGAGAAATATATGATAACAGCGACAAAAGAGGTAGAGAAAGAATGCAAGAACTTCAAATGCAGTATAAGAGATGCATTATATATTTCAGCCGTCAATAAGGTATTAGATGCTGAAAGGCTTAGGGGAGTTTTAAAGTGAATTCTAAAACGAGAAAATTTAAAAATACACCTTTAATTGCTCTTGTTCTATGAGAAAAACAAAAATAATAGCAACTATAGGACCAAAAACTGAAAGCGAGGAGATGATTAAGAAATTATCAGATGGAGGCATGAATATCGCTAGGATTAATATGTCTCATAGCGACCATAAACAGCATTCTGGGATTATTAATAGAATAAAAAAAGTAAGTCAAGAGGCAATATTTCCAATAGGTATAATGGTTGATACACAAGGTCCTGAAATTAGGACTAGCAGCCAAGAATTTCGTCTTGAGGAAGGCGATAACTTTAAAATCGCTGTAAGCAGTGCCTGTGATATACAAGAAGGTGAAAAACATACTTTTGTTAATTACCAGAATTTAATAAAAAAAGTTAAGGAACATGATGTAATATTAGTTGATGAAGGATTAATAGCCCTTGAAGTTTTGAAAATTGAACCGTATCATGTAACATGTAAAGTTTTAAATAAAGGAAATTTAGGAAAAAGAAAAAGTATCAATCTTCCAGGAATAAAAACTGATTTACCCCCCATAACTGAAAAAGATATTAAGGATGTAAGGGTAGCAGTTGAGAATGATGTTGATTTTATAGCACAGTCATTTATCAGAAAAAGAAAAGATATTAAGGAAATGAGAGATGTTCTCAATAAATTAAATTCAAATGCAATGATAATAGCGAAAATAGAAGACCAGGAAGGAATTGATAATATGGAAGAAATAATAGACGAAGCAGATGGGATTATAGTTGCAAGAGGTGACCTCGGAGTGGAGATACCTTTTGAGGAAATACCTATTGTACAAAAGAATATAGTAAGAAAATGCATTGAAGTAGGAAAACCTGTGATAATAGCAACCCATTTGCTAGAATCCATGATAGAGAATCCAAGACCTACAAGAGCAGAGGTCACAGATGTTGCAAATGCTGTTTTTGAGAAAGCAGACTGCATCATGCTTTCTGGAGAAACAACTAAAGGTTCTTATCCAGTAGAATGCGTTAAGACAATGAGTAATATAGTGAAAAATGTTCAGAGTAGACTAAAATTCGAAGTTTCAAATGGAATAAAGACAAAAAATGTCAAGGAAGCTATAACTTTAGGAGCTTGCATAAATGCAGAAAATCTCGATGCAAAATCCATTATTGTTTTTTCCAAAACTGGGAAGCTTCTTAATTTAGTTACAAAAAAAAGACCAAACATTGATATTTTTGCCTTTACTGATAATGAAAGGACTAGAAGAAAACTTATGATCTACTGGAATGTATTTCCTTTTAAAATAAATTTTGATGACAATTTTAATACAATGGTAAATAATGCAATTGATATTCTCAAAAAAAATAATTTTCTCTTAAATAAAGACAGAGTTATTATTGTATCTGACGTGAATCCTAGAAAAAATGTAGATATTCTGGAAATTAGAGAGATTGATTAGAATAAAGTGATGCTAATATGGGGTTAAAAGAAGAAGCATTAAAGCTACACAAGGAAAGCAAGGGAAAACTAGCAACAAAATTAAAAGTTGAAGTTAAGACAAAAAAGGATTTAAGCTTGGTTTACACCCCAGGTGTAGCAGAAGTCTGCAAGGAAATAGCAGCAAATCCAAAAACTGTGTATGATTACACAATAAAATCCAATTCTGTTGCTGTTGTTTCAGATGGAAGCTCTGTGTTAGGATTAAAAAATATTGGGGCAGAAGCTTCTTTGCCGGTTATGGAAGGCAAGTGTGTTCTTTTTAAAGAGCTTGCAAATATAGATGCTTTCCCAATATGCATTAAGAACCAGAATGATGACGAAATTATAAATATAGTCAAAAATATAGCACCTGTTTTTGGTGCCGTTAATCTTGAGGATATTGCCGCACCAAGATGCTTCAAAATAGAAGAGGCATTGCAAGACATTGGAATCCCTGTTATGCATGACGACCAGCACGGTACTGCAGTAGTTGTCTTGGCTGCTTTGGTTAATGCTGCAAAAGTAGTAGGTAAAAAATTAGAAGAACTTAGAATAGTTGTTAACGGTGTTGGGGCTGCAGGTACTGCAGTGACTAACTTATTATTATGCATTGGTATTGATAAAAAAATATGCAGTTCTGTTAAGGAAATAGTTTTATGCGACAGCAAGGGCATAATTTATGATGGAAGGCCTGATTTGAATGGGGTTAAGAAAGCATTGGCAAAAATAACTAATGATGAGAACAAAAAAGGAACCCTAAAAGATGCTCTTAAAGGAGCAGATGTTTTTATTGGAGTTTCAACTGGAAACTTACTTACTGCAGATGACTTAAAAGTTATGAATAAAGATGCAATAGTATTTGCTATGGCTAACCCTAACCCAGAGATAATACCTTCTGAGGCAAGAAAAGTAGCTGCTGTTGTAGGCACTGGAAGAAGTGATTTCCCAAATCAGGTAAACAATTCTTTGGGGTTTCCTGGTATATTTAGAGGAGCTTTGGATGCAAAAGCAACCAAAATAAATAATGAGATGAAGATAGCTGCTGCAAAAGCTTTAGCTGGCTGTGTAGAACCTACAAAAGAAAATTTAATGCCTTACACTTTGGATAAGAACGTTGTTCCTGCAGTTGCAGAAGCAGTAGCAAAGGTTGCTAAGGAAACTGGTGTTTGTAGGGAATAA
>MPMA02028766.1_pt1 | contig 21839 bp, 15 predicted proteins | sample 1617361 | NCBI WGS metagenome assembly MPMA02 (sample SAMN05944807, study PRJNA350692) | marine metagenome | biome: marine; feature: ODZ; material: water; isolation source: 180 m water sample filtered on 0.2 um supor filter | place: Pacific Ocean | collected 2012-04-08 | depth 180m m | reverse complement strand
GGTGCCCTGGAACGCATCGGCGCCAGCATCGACCGCCGCCCGCGCGAACTCCTCGAGATAATCGGCGACGCTCGGATTCGTGTCGAGGTGCTCCGCCTCCGCGATGCCCGGCCCCCGGTAGCCGCCCTGCGCGTCACGGAAGTGATGCGAGTGAATCGCCACTGTCAGGAAATCCGACCGCACCTTGCCCTCGCGAACCGCCGCGACCACGTCGCGCAGGTCGCGCTGGTTCATTTCGAACGCGTAGTAGGGTTCGGTCACGCCGGCCGGAGCCTTCCGGAACTGTTGGCCCAGCAGCTGAACCTGGTCGCTGGTATTGGCGCCGCGGGCATAGAATCCGGTGCCGTTCGGGAAGTGGTCGCGGATGGTCTGTACCGCCTCCCACGACGCGGCGGGCATCATGAAGAAGCGGGTGACATCCAACGTGCTATAACCGCCAGACCCGGGGAACTCGCCACGCGCCGGTCTCGCCGGCAGCGTGCCGGTGGCGGTTGTTGCCACCATGCCAACCCGACCGGTCGTTGCCGTGAAGAACCGCGCGGCGCGCGCCGCTGCGTAGGTGTTGCCGACCCCGGCGTAGTGCACGCCGACACGGTCGAGGTGTGCGCTGGTCTCCGCCACGCCCTCGGGTCCGAAATCGTTGCCGTGATTGTTGGGTCGGGCCACCAGGTCGAAGCCCATGTCCTTGATGCTGTCGGCGGCGCCCGGTTCGGCGCCGTGCCCGCCCATGCGCGAGCCGGTGAATGTCCGGCCGTCGACGATGATGCCCTCGAGATTGCCGGTCGCCACGTCTGCGCCGCGCAGCAGCGCGACGACGTCCGCGAACGACGCGTCGGTCATCATGTGCCCGAGGTCGTGGGCATAGATGAGGTCGCCCACCGTGGCAATGGTGAACCCGTCATTGACCGTCGTGGCCAGCTCGGGGTCTTGCTGCATCACGGCGGTTCCGGTTGCCCAGACACCGAGAGCCAGTGTCATCAGGGCCGACAACAACGTGCGTCGCTTCAGCATCGGTGCTCGCTCCAATCCGGTAGCTGGAGGCATGATAGCGCGGCGCAGGCGGTGCCGGCGCCAAAGTCACCGCAGCCGTGCGGTACGAGAACACGGTCGCTATCTGTAGGCGGTGTCGAGGGCGTCTTGGGCACGTGACGCTTTGGGTTCGCGTGCTTCCTCGAGAATCGACGCCAGGTACGCGGCTACCTGGCGCACCTGCTCGTCGGTCAGCTCCCGCGTCGAGATCGGCGGCATCTGGCCATAGCCTTCACGCACGATCGCAAGCACGTAGTCGGCATCGTATTCGAGGGGGACGAGCGGGGGGGCGATGTCCCCGCGGCCCTTCTCGCCATGGCACGACTGGCACACCACCTTGTATGGCTCGGCGCCCGGATGCTCCTGCGCCGTGGCGGCGGCCCCCACCGCAAGCGTGCCGAGGGTGAAGACGACAGCGACGCGGTGTGTCACGACTATCACTCCGGTAGCGCGAACGCCACGAGCGACGCGTCGGGTCCGGCACCGGTCGCAATCAGGATGAACTGCCGGCCCGAGCGCGGTCGGTAGGTCATCGGGTTGCCGCTGGTCCGGAACTCGGTGGCCACGCGCGCGACCTCTCGTCCGGTCGCCGCATCGAACGCATACAAGTAGGGGTCGCCGCCGCCGAGGAAGACCAGTCCGCCGCCGGTGACCATCGGGCCGTTCGCCCCCGGGGTCCCGAGACGGTCAGGCAGGTCGGCATCCCGGAGCAGCGGATGGCTGCGCACGATTCGACTGCCCTCGCCGAATGGCACGCTCCAGGCGATGTCGCCTGCATCGAGGTCGATCGCCACCAACTTCGCATACGGCGGCTTGGTGAGCGGGATCGGCCCCAGACGGCTCCGCTCGGTCGGAACGTAGCCGTCCAGCCCTCGGAAGATGCCCGCCGAGCCACCGCGGGCACAGTTGTTGGTGTAGGGGACGTCCACATCGAGCACGTTGGGATCGATCGCGCACACCTGGTTCGGCGAGGTGCCCTCGGACGTCCGCACATACAGCATGTTCGACTCGGGGTCCAACGCCGCGCCTCCCCAGTTGGCTCCGCCATCGACCCGCGGACTTTGCAGGGTACCCCGCAGGCTGGGCGGCGTGAACAGCGGTCCCAGGCGAAACGTGCCGAGCTCTTCGAGTGCGATGCGGTGGACTTCCGGCGTCAGGTCGTTCGCGTCGTCGAGTGAGGTGCCCTGCCTGGAAAACGGTGGTGGTTTGGTCGGAAACGGTTGCGTCGGGTAGGGCACTTCACCTGGCACATCGGTGTCTGTATCGACCGGTCGCTCTTCAATGGGCCAGACCGGCTCGCCGGTCACCCTGTCGAACACGTAGGTGAAGCCCTGTTTCGAAACCTCGGCGACGGCGTCGATGGAGCGGCCGTCGACCTCGAGCGTCATCAGGTTCGGCGCCGAGGTGAAGTCGTAGTCCCACAGACCGTGATGCACCGCCTGGAAGTGCCATTGGCGCTCGCCGGTACGGGCGTCGAGGCAGAGGAGCGATTCGGCGAACAGATTGGCGCCGAGGCGCCGGCCGCCCCAGAAGTCGCTGCTCGGTGTGCTGGTCGGCACATAGAGCAGCCCGCGCTCGGCGTCGAGCGACATCAGCCCCCAGACGTTGGCGTGGCCGGTGAACCGCCACGATCCGTCCTGCCAGGTGTCGGCCCCGAAGGCGTCGTTCGATTGCGGGACGGTGTAGAAGACCCAGCGGCGCTCGCCGGTCTGGACGTCGAACGCCTGTATGGACCCCGGTGTATCGAACCGATGCTGCACGCGGTCGGGCACCCGGCTGCCGACGATGACGAGGTCGTCGAAGACGACCGGTGGCGACGTCTGGTCGAATTCGTCGCTTGTGACGGGGTTGGGAAAGTCCTCGGTCAGCACGACGTGGCCGTCGTCACCGAACGAGCGAATCGGCTCTCCAGTTGCCGCACTCACGACGTGCAGCTTGTCGCGACTGTTGATGAAGACGCGCATGTCGTCGCCCTCGCCCCACACGGCCACGCCGCGGTGCTTGAAGCCGCCGGGCCCGGCGCCGCGCGGCCCCGTCCGGTAGGCTTCAGGGTCGAACGCCCAGAGCTCGGTGCCTGTGTCGGCGTCGAGCGCGACGACGCGCGTATACATCGTCGAGAGATAGATGACGTTGTCGATCATCAGCGCCGTCGCCTCGAAGCTTCCCGGGCGGGTGTTGTACTCCTGGTTCGGCAGCTCGTTCGGCTCCCAGGTCCAGGCGATGTCGAGCTGGTCGACGTTGAAGCGGTTGATGTCGGCAACCGGGGAATACTTCGAGGCGCCCTGGTCGGCGCCGACCTGGCGCCACTCGACCATCTCACCGGTCCGGTTCTGCGCGCCGAGCGTTGTTGTGCAGGCGAGCACCATGATCGCGCAAAGTTTCTTCATGTCTGATTCTCTGGCGGGCCTGACGGCCATTGCTGCCACAGTCACTGAGTGAGATCAACGCGAGTCGAAGCGGACCAGCTCTCGGTCGATCATGTCGATTGTCGGACGACCTGATGCCGCCATGTTCCTGGCCAGCTCGGTCTGCAGCAGCTCGAGCACGGTCTGCACACCGTCGGCGCCGTAGGCGGCGAGCCCCCACATCGCCGGTCGAGCGACCATGACGGCGGTTGCACCGAGCGCCAGACCCTTGAGCACGTCCGTGCCCCGGCGGAAGCTTCCGTCGACGAGGATCGGCACCTGGCCGTTGACCGCGTCGGCCACCGCCGGCAACACGTCGATCGGCAAGGCGCCGTCGCCGCCGACTAGACCGCCATGGCTGGAGACCACGAGTCCTTGCGCGCCCCGCTGTATCGCGGTTTGGGCATCGCCCACGCTCATGATGCCCTTGACGACCACCGGCACGTCCACGGCCTGGCTCAGCCGGTCGACCACACTCCAGTCGGTCGAGACCCTCGTGCGATCGGACGAGACGCCGACCGTCACGCAGACCGCCTTGCATCCGGCCGCCACCGCCCGCGAGGCATCCTGCTCCAAGGTGCCGGCGTCGGCGTACGCCTGAAACCATACCGGCTCGCTGCTCGCGGTGACGATCTGGCCGATTGGATACCTGGAATCGCTGCTCGCCACCATGACCGCCTTTGCCGCCGACGCGCCACGGGCGGTCCCGAGCTCGCCGTCGGCATGCAGGTCGTCCTGGTCCGCCACAGGTCCGACGATAATCGGGGCAAACATATGATGACCAAACAGCTCGGTCGTCAGATCGAGATCCATCGCGTAGACCATCAGCCGCTGCCGGAAGGTCATCTTGTCGAACGACCGGCGATGGCCGCCGCTTATCGCGGCGAATCGATCTGGCGACAGCACGAGCTTGGCCATCGGCTCGAATTCCGTGGCGTTGACCAGCTCTACTACCGGCGCCAACCGGCCCGAGGGAGGTCCGCCTCCGGGCTGGCCTTGTGTAGGGGCGGCGCCTGTCACGAGCGCACCGAACCGTCGCAGGGATGCCCGTCTGTCGAGTTTCATCCGTCTCACCCCTACGGGAAATTCGTCTTCACGATGTGGCGGTCGATAGCGGCGAGGGAGGCCGCACCGACCGACGCCATCGCCTGTTTCAGCTCCGCATTGACGATTTCGAGCACCTTCTGCGCGCCCGGCTCGCCAAAGGCCCCGAGACCCCAGCGCGAGGCGCGGCCCAGGCACACGGCGTCGGCGCCCAGCGCCAACGCCTTCAGCACGTCGGCGCCGCGCCGGAATCCGCTGTCGATCAGCACCGGCACACGGCCGCCAACCGCCTCGACCACTTCCGCAAGCACCTCGAGGGTCGAGGGTCCGTAGTCGAGGGCCCGTCCGCCATGGTTCGAGACGATGATGCCGTCCACGCCGTGCTCGAGGCACTTCTTCGCCCCGTCTCCGGTCAGGATGCCTTTCGCCAGCATCGGCACCTCGATCATGGGCCGGAGGTCGTCGAAGAGCGTCCATTCGTACCAGAGCCGGCTGGCGCCAACCCGATAGGGGTTCGGGGGATTCCGTGGCGTGCGCCGTTGGACCTGGCGTGGCCTGCCGCCCAGGTGCCGGACGTGCAGGTCGCGCTCGTAGTAGGAGGCCTGCTGGTCGATCGTGACGACGAACGCTTGGGCGCCCGCCTCCAGACCAGCGTCGAGCGCCTCCCGGTTCGGGTCCATCTGGCGGGTCGCATACCGCTGGTACCAGAGGGGGCCATCAGCTGCCTCGGCGATCTCTGGAAACTGGAAGCTCGACGAATTGCTCACGATCATGGTCGTCGACGTAGTCGTCGCCGCCCGATGCATGCCCAGCTCGCCGTCCGGATGCAGGTCCCGCTGTCGTGATGTCGGGGCGAGCATGATCGGACTGGGCATCTGGTGTCCGAACAGCTCGGTCGAGGTATCGACGTCAGCCGGGTCGACGCCGCCGCCGCCGACGAGCTGCACCCAGTCGAACGCGTCGCGGTTGCGACGCAGCGTGAACTCCGATTCGGTGCCGTGCGCGGTGTAGTCGTAGATCGAGAGCGGCACGTTGGCGCGAAATATCGGCTCGAAGTCGAACACGTCACGCATTTCATCGAATCCGAGAAACCGGCGGTGTGGGCCGAGCGGCCACGGGTCCCGTTGCGCGTGCAGCAACGGTGACGCGGCCAGAAACGAGGCCAAGCCGGCCAGCGCCTCGCGGCGCGAGAACCCGCGACTCCACGCTTGTTCAATCTTCCCCACAGTGCTTCCTCCAGACACACGAGCTCCAGTGGCTTTGGGCTATAGGCTATGGGCTTTAGGCACTCAGGTCCAGTGTTCCACGTGCGCGCTAGATCACGCCGGTTGTCCAGAGCACGTAGACCACCGCCATCGCGGTCACGCCGTTCACCAGCGTGACGCCGCCGTAGGAGAGCAGTGCGGCTTTGAGCGACATGCGCGACAGGGAGGCGCAGACCCAGAAGTAGCTCGAGTTGACGTACTTGATGATCATCGAGCCGGAGGCGCCGGCCAGCATCGTGGCCTCCGGGCTCAGCCCCAGCGTATCCATCATCGGCGCGGCGACCGAGGCGGCCGTAATTACGCCGACCGTCGTAGAGCCGGTGATCATGTTTCCCGCGACACCGAGGACGAAAGGCAGGAAGATGGCCGGCAGGCCCGTGCCCGCCACGGCGTCGGCGATCGCGTCCACGGCTGGCGTTTCGCGCAGAATCTGGCTGAGCGCGCCGCCGAGCCCGGTCACCATGATGATCATCGCCGAGGCGCGGAGCGCGTCCTCGATCCACGTTCCCGTGCGGTCTTTGGCCTGATCGGCGCTGGTGTTCCGGTAGGCGAGGAGGATGCCGATGCCCAGCGCAACGACCGGCCACCCGAGATAGAGCATCGCCGTGTTGACGATATGCTCGGCCGGCAGGGCGAGGGCTGCGACGCTCTGTCCGGCGATGAGGCTGAGAGGGATGAGAATCGGTGCGTATGCCTGCCACGTCGTTGGCAGCTCTGCTTCGCGCCCGCGTTCGATAAACGACTGTCCCACGAACTCACGGGACGGTGGGGACACGATGTGCGGGCCCACGACCCGAGCGTAGACCCACCCGGCCAGCGACGCGACCAGCGTGACGATGCCGCCGAACAAGATGACACGACCGATGTCGGCCCCCACCAGCGCTACGGCAGCCAATGGGCCTGGCGTCGGCGGCACCATGGCGTGGGTGAGCTGCATCGCGCCGACGAGTCCGGTCGCCATGACGCTCATGTTCACACCGCTGTTGATCGCCGCGGAGTGGACCAGTGGGTTGAGGATGAGATAGCCCACGTCGGAGAAGATCGCGAGCCCGATGACGAAGCCGCTCAGCGTGAGTGCCAGCGGCATGCGTGTCTCTCCAACCCACCGGATCATCGACACCGTGATCCGCTCGATGCCGCCCGTGTGCTTGAGCGCTTCGGCGAGAATCGAGCCGAGGACGATGACCACGGCGATGCCCTGAATCGTGCGACCGAACCCCTGTTCGAACGCGTCGATGAACGCCTGGCGGTCGATGCCGGGAATCAGCGCGAACAAGATTATCGGCACTAGGAGCGCGATGAAGACGTGCCAGCTGAACCGGGTGATCAGCAGGAAGAGCAGGGCCACGACCGCAACCAGACCGGCAATGGCGACGAGTGCGTTTGCGGTGATCATCTCGGTTGGAGGGCCGAGTGTGTCGCAAAACGTCGTGGGAGTCTACCCGGTAGTGGATCAGCCGCTGACCAGTCCGTTGTCATCGGCGGCCTAGCTGCGGTAGATGGCCCGTTTGAGCGTCAGGCGCGGCTGCGTTGCCGGCGCGGCGCCGTGCTGCCCCTGCCGCCCGCACTGCGATTCCGGTGCCATGCTGGTCGAGGTTTCCGGGCACGTGGCGGTGCCGGTCGTCGCTGGTCGAAGTCCGGCTGCCCGCCTGGCGATGGGCTGGTGTCGAGACCCTCGACGGTGCGTCGCGGGATCGGCGTGCCGAGGATGCGCTCGACGGCGCGCACGAGCCCGCGGTCGTCCTGGGTCACAAAGGTGTATGCCTGGCCGTCGCACTCGGCCCGGCCGGTGCGCCCGATGCGGTGCGTGTAGGCGTCCGTCGTGTTGGGCATGTCGAAGTTCACGACGTGCGAGACGCGCTGGACATCGATGCCGCGCGCCGCGATGTCGGTCGCGACGAGGATGTCGAAGTTGTGCTTGCGGAAGCCCTCCATCGCACGTTCGCGCTGGTTCTGCGACATGTTCCCCTGCAGTGCAACGACCCGGTGGCCGGACTTGCCGAGTTGCAGCGCCAGGCGCTTGGCGCGATGTTTCGTACGGGTGAAGATGATGGCGGAGGCGATCTTGTCAGTGGAGAGCAGGCGCTCGAGCAACCGGAGCTTCTGCTTGTCTGCCACGGGGTAGACGGCATGCGCGACGGTCGACACCGGTCGTGAGTGGCCCAACTCGACGACGGTCGGGTTAGTGAGCAGGCCATCGGCCAGGCCCCGAATCTCCCTCGGCATCGTGGCCGAGAAGAGCAGATTCTGACGCTGCTTCGGCAGCGCGGCGAGGATGCGCCGGATGTCGGGGAGGAACCCCATGTCGAACATGTGATCCGCCTCGTCGAGCACGAGCGTCTCGACGCGGTCGAGGCGCACGACCCGCTGCTGCATCAGGTCGAGGAGTCGGCCTGGGCAGGCGACGACGATTTCCGGCTTCTCACGCAAGGCGAGTATCTGACGGTGAGCCGACACGCCGCCGAAGACCGTCGCGACCCGGATGCGCGTGAACTGCGCCAGAGTGCGAATTTCCTCGCTGATCTGACTTGCCAGCTCGCGCGTCGGCGCCACGATCAGAATCCGTGGCCCGGGCTTGCGTTCGGCGAGCAGCCGCTCCAGGATCGGCAGGGCAAAGGCGGCCGTCTTACCGGTACCCGTTTGGGCCAGACCGAGGATGTCGCGCCCTTCGAGGGCCGCCGGGATGGTCTTTGCCTGGATCGGTCGCGGTTCGAGGAACCCCGCTGCGGCGATGCCGCGTTGGACGGATGGACCCAGACCAAAGGTTGAGAAATCGGACATGACGATACGTTCTCCGGGAGGCCTGGTGCGCACAGTGGCGCGCACGTGGGCCCCGGTGTTCCTACCCACACAACAGAAGCAGGGAAGGTGAATCGAGTGCGCGGCGCGATCTTTTTGGTAGGAGATCCTGCTGGGCGCCGCGGGCCGGGGACACCCCAGCCGTTGTAGGTCTACAGAATAGCAGTTTCACCAGTTCCGCGCCAGGGCTGGTCGAGTAATGGCGTGTCCCGCCCAGGACCAGCCTGCGTGAGGTGGCTGTTATACTGGCGACAATTCGCGCGGCAGGACCTGCCAACGACGTCGAACAGGATTGGGAGAGACGGATGCGCCAGATCTCAGCAGCGTGGAACCCTGGTATCGCTGTCGCCGTGCTGCTCGGTGCAGCCGGTGTGGTGCTGGTGGGGCAGCAGGCGCCGCCCAATCCGTTGGGGCAGCCGCTGCTCGATGCCTCCGGACAGCTGCGGGACGACGCGTTCATCCGCATCCCGCTGCGGCCGGAGGACGAGCGGTACGCGGACATCGATGGCGCCCGCATGAAGGCGATGCTGCTGGAGGTGGACGCGATCTCGCTGGCCGACCGTGCTGCCGGCAATCTCTTCTGGGGCCGCAACGTCGGGACCGCCGGCCATGTGGCGACCCAGGACTGGGTCGAAGACTACTTTCGCCGGAACGGACTGGACGACATCTCTCGCCAGTCGTTCGATCTGAATCCGGTCTGGCACCCAACGGCCTGGGAGCTGACGTTTTCCACTGGCACAGAGGAGTTCACCCTCGAGTCGGCACGGCCCCCGCAGGGCGCCATGTCCACACCGCCCGAGGGGCTCGAGCTCGAGCTGGTCTGGGTGGGCGGCGGCAGCGACGCCGATTACTTGGGTCGTGTCGTCGAGGGCAAGGCCGTCTTGATCCATGACATCCCGCGCCCCGGCACGCTCCGGCACTCGATCCGCGACGAGGGGGCGGTCGCCCGCGCCTTCGAGCGGGGTGCGGCGGCTGTCGGTATCGTCTATGGCATTTCCGACAACTTCGCCGTCTGGCAGCGGACAGGGGACGGTCCCGGGTTCAACGTCGGCTACGAGGACGGCATGCGGCTCCGCGACCTGCTGGGGTATGGCGAGCGGGTGACCGTGCGTTACTCGTTGGAGAGCGAGATGCGGTCCGGGCTGCGGGCTGCCAGTGTGTGGGGCACGCTGCCGGGTGCGAGCGACGAGGAGATCCTCGTCATTGCGCACATGGACGGCTATTTTCAGGCCGCGCTCGACAACGCGTCCGGGTTGGCCGTCATGATGGGCCTGGTCGAGCACTACACGAAGATCCCTCGCAGCGAGCGCCCCCGGACGCTACGGTTCCTAGGGTCGGTCGGTCACCATGGCGGGCCGGGGACGAGCTGGCTCCACGACAACCGAGAGACGGCGCTCACCAACACCGTCCTCGCCATCAACCTGGAGCATGTCGCGGCGGTCCGGACGAAATACTGGGGCCCGCGGCTGCGCATGATGAACGCCGTGTCGCCGATGCGCTGGTGGGTCAACGGGAGCCCGACCCTGCTAGACACCGTGCTCGACGCGTTCAACCGGTTCAATGTCGGTGTGACCGCCGACATGGAAGGTGGGGCCTCCGGCGAGATGGGCCGGATGGCACGCGACCTCCCGTCGATGCAGGTCATCACCTCGCCCGAGATCAAGCACACCGAGCAGGACACCCCCGAGTGGGTGCCGGCGGTCGGGCTCGAGCAGATTGGACGCGCCTACGCGAAGATCATCGATGGCGTCGCCACCGTCGACCGCGCCGAGCTGCAGCCTGATGCTCCCGGCCGGCCGACTGGTGGGGCATAGACGTCCCAGGGTCCCTCTCTGGGCAATCGGCCGGCCCGCGTTGGGGTGACTCGATCGAGTCCTACTGGTCACGGGCGACGCGGCCGGTCACTTTGTCACTGCTTGACGAACTTCTTCAGCATGCGGCCGCCGACCTCGCCGCTGTATACATTGCCCATCGCGTCGACTACCACGCCCTCGGGTTCGGTGCCGCCGACAAAGTCGGTCACCTCGCCGGTCTTTGCGTTGCCGATGGTAATGCCGAGCTTGTCCTGGTAGTCGGACACATAGATGGTGTCGCCGGGGCTGATGTAGATGCCGCTCGGCCAGCCGAACTGGGTCCATTGGTCGATGAAGGTGCCGTCCTGGTCGAAAATCTGGATGCGGTGGTTGCCGCGGTCGCCGACGAAGAGCCGGCCCTGGGAGTCGAAGGCGACGGTGTGCGGCAGGTCGAACTGGCCGGGCGCGGTGCCCTTCGTGCCCCAGGCCTTGATGAAGGTGCCGTCGGCCGAGAACTTCACGATGCGGTTGTTGTCGTGGCCGTCGGCAACGAAGAAGTCGCCGTTGGGCGCTGCGGCCACGTCGGCCGGGCCGCCGAAGTGGGAGGCGTCCTCTCCGGGTACCCCTTTTTCGCCGAGCGCCAGCAGCACCTCACCCTCGGTGCTGAACTTGTAGACCCGATGCCCCCGCTGGTCGGTCGCGAAGATGTTCCCGTCCGGAGCAATGCGGAAGCCGTGGGCCCGCACCATCATGCCTTCGCCCCAGGTCTTGAGCAGCTCGCCCGCGGGGCTGAACTTGAGCACCGGCGGCTCGGCGCGATGGAAGGCGTAGATGTTGCCGTCGTGGTCGATCGTCAGGTTGGGGAGCTGGCCCCACTCGAAGTCGGCCGGTAGCTGCGGCCAGTCGACCTGCCGGTATGACGGCGCCTGTGCCGATACCAGCGAGCTCTGCGTCGCGGGGGCCATGGTCACCGCGACGACCGCCGTGAGCGCGAGTGTGAAGACCTTGTTCATGGACACCTTGTTGTTCCTCTCGGCCGATCAGGGCGACGTACGACACCCAGGAAACGGTGGCAGGCGAAGCTCTCCAGCTTCCCCTGCCTCCTGCCTTCTTTAGAGCGCTACTCCAATATCGCCTGATACGCCAGATTTCGCGACTGACCCTGCACGTCGCCGACCGCCCTGCCCCTGTGCTGGATCATGCCGACGAAGACGAAGTCTTCGACCGGGTCGATCCAGAACCATGTGCCGGCGGCGCCGCCCCAGCGGAAGGCGCCTGTCGAGTACGGCTCACCGGCGGCGGCCGGGTCCATGACGACGCCGAAGTCGAGCCCGAACCCGGACCCCGGTCCCATCGTGCTGAGCGCCTGTTCCGACAGATGATTCGTGCGCATCATCTCGATGCTGCGCGGCGACAGCAGCCGCGCGCCATCGAGCTCGCCGCCGTTGAGCACCATCTGCGTGAACCGCACGTAGTCCATCGTCGTGCTGTACAGTCCGCCGCCACCAGAGGGGCCGGCCGGACGCCGTGTCGCATCACCGCGCTGTTCCGGTAGGACCAGCGCGCCCTCTTCATCCTCGCCATGAGTCAGGGCGAGGCGGTCGAGCTTCTCCGCCGGGACGAAGAACGCCGTGTCCACCATGCCCAACGGCTCGAAGATGCGTTCCTCGAGGAACTGGTCGAACGGCTGTCCCGAGATCTTCTCGACCAGATACCCCTGCACGTCGACCGCGATGCTGTAGAACCAGCGCTCGCCCGGCTGATACAGCAGCGGCAGCGTCGCCAGCGTGTCGATCATCTGTTGCAGCGTCTTGCTGGAATCGAGGACCCGCGTCTCGCGATACATCCTGTCGACCGCGTTGCCGTTGCCAAGCCCGTAGGCCAGTCCCGACGAGTGGGTCATCAGCTCACGCATCGTGATCGAGCGGTTGGCGTCCTCCAGCACCGGCTCCCCGTTTTGGCCGTCTCCGGCATACACCTGCAGGTTCTCGAATTCCGGGATGAACTTCGTCACCGGGTCGTTCAGCCGCCATTTTCCCTCTTCGTAGAGCATCATCATGGCGACGCCGGTAATCGGCTTGCTCATCGAGAAGATCCGGTAGATCGCGTCGTCGGTGAGCAGCGCGCCGCTCTCGATGTCTTTCGCGCCGGCGATGCTGGAGTGCACGATCTTGCCGTGCCGCGCCATCATCGTGTGGACCCCAGCCAGGCGGCCTTGTTCGATGAATCGCTGCATACCGGCATCCAGCCGCTCGAGGCGGGCGGACGAGACACCGACCGTCTCCGGCGCGGCCATCGCCAGATCGCGCGCACCGGCAACATCCTCCGCGACGCCGCCTGCAGCGGTCGTGCACGCGACCGATACGAGCGTGAGGAGGATGACGGTCAACCAACGTCGATCGATGTTCAATCTCACAGGTGCACCTCCAGGGCGTGTGCTTTCTGGGCTACAGGCTACAGGCTACTGGCGCTCGAATTTCCAGCCGTTCAGAATATCGCTAGTGGGTTCAGCGGCGAGCCGGTGCCGCCTGGGTTCGGAATTGGGGCGGCGACCAGCAGGAATTCCCAGCGGTTGAGCCGGGCGGCGGTCTCGGCCAGCGCCTCCAGATCCATGTTGTCGAAGATATTCGCGCCCAGCGCGACCAGCACCAGCTTGTGGAACGGAAGCGTGGTGCCCGGTATTTGGCCGACGTCCTGCGTGCCGTCGCTACCGACCAGGGCGGCGTCGCGCTCCTTCAACCAGGGCGCGACGGTGATGTCGTAGCCGGAGCGGTTGTCGTTCACCCAGCGGCCAGTGCGCAGGAAGATCGCATCGCCTGCCGAGACCGTCACGCCGGTCTGGCGCTCCCAGGCTTCGATATCTTCCGGATAGACATGAGTGCCCGTCTCGAGGGCGTCGAGTCCCTTGAGACGCGGGATGTCGAGCAGCACGCCGCGCGTGACGATGCCGCCGGCTAGGCCGCTGATACCCATGCGAGAGCAACCGTCTTCGTTGAAGGCGTCTTCCAGTGCAACACCGTTGTAGATTCTGCCCTCGTGGTGCGCGTGACACAGTGCGTCGAGATGACTGACCGTCGAGCCGTGGAACGCCACCTGCTGACGCTCCATCAGAAACCCGGACGGGATGTTGACGACGTGCAGGTTGGTGAACGCGGCGGTGGAGTTCGGGTCATCCGGAGGCGAGACAACGCTGATCGGGAGCGACAGCGAGACGACGTCGCCGGTCGTCGCCAGCGCCAGCGCCTCACGGCGCTTCGCTGGGGTGATTAGGTTGACGGCGCCGAGCTGGTCGTCGTCGCCCCACCGGCCCCAATTCGACAGATCCTGCATCCACTGGTCTACCTGCGTCTTGGTGATCTCCGGACGGTCCTGGGCCTGCAACGTCCAGCCGCCGGCCAGCCATATGGCGGTCAACGCGGTTAAGCCTCGCACGATGACGCGTCTGTTCATCTGTGTGCTCCTGCCGTGACAGTCACCGCGCGAGACGTGCCTGACCGGCCTGCGCGCAATGCTGAATCATATCGAACATGTTCTGGGTCGCCTCCTCGCCGATCACGAAGGGGTGCGGGTCTCCCGCTCCGCGTCTCGCCAGCGCCTCGATCTTCTCATCTGCCCCGTCGAAGATTGCATGGTTCGAGATGACCACGTCGGCGTCCGCCTCTGCGGCGATGGCCGCGAACTTCCGCGCGCCGGCGATGTACTGGTCGTAGAACTCCGCGTTGTGCCGCATCGCGGTGCCGCCCCACAGCGCTGCGACATGCGACCGGCCGCCGTCTCGGACGGGCACCAGTGTCGAAATCGTACCGGGGGTGTGACCTGGCGTCAGCGTGAAGGTCAGTTGCGTGTCTCCGACACTCAACGTCTGCCCGTCGGTCACTTCGAGGTCGCGGGTCGGCTTTGGCTGGCTGCCGGTGCCTGCCAACATCATGTCCCAGTCGGGCGCCGACAGCAGCACGCTGGCGCCGAACTGCCGCTGGAGCTGTTCGGCGCCGCCGTAGTGGTCGCCGTGGCCGTGGCTGACGAGCACGTGTGTGACGTCGGCGGGGTCGAGCCCGAGGGTCCGCAGCCCGTCGACAATCGCCGCTTCGACGTTGTAGTCATACAGTGGGTCGATGATGACGATGCCGCCGGAGGTGGCGACGGCCCAGGCGTTGAGCGACTGCGTGCCGAGGAAGTAGAGATTGTCGAACACCTTGGCCGGTTCGGCGTACCAGTCCGACTGCGGGGGCGGCTCGCGCCGCGCCGGTCTCGCGGCGGCCCCGCCTGCCGGTCGTGGCCGCGGCGCCTGTGGGGCGCGACAGAGATACTCGAAGAAGCGCGGGTGCTGGGTGCCGGCGGCGTCGCGTGCAGCGGCAAGGTGGCGCTCGACATCGGGGGAATCCGTTTGTCGGGCGAGTGCGGTGGCGGTCAGGCTGACGCCCAGTGCGATCGCGACCGTTGATGCCGCCCAGATCCGCATGCGAAACATAGCAGTCTCCAACCTCGATTTCACGATGAGGCGATTATGTCAGCGGCCTGGCAAGGCCGCCAAGCGGTTTTGTGTGTTAATAATGGGGCGATGGCATCTTCCGCAGGATCCGGCCCTCGATGAGGGCGACCGCCAACCTTGGCGTCGCTAATCCCCTTCGGCGCAACATCGCGATTATCGCGCACGTGGACCACGGCAAGACCACGTTGGTCGACGCTATGTTGCACCAAAGCGGGGTGTTCCGAGCGAACGAACGGGTCGAGGAACGGGCCCTCGACAATATCGATCTCGAGCGCGAGCGCGGCATCACGATCATGGCCAAGAACACGGCCATACGGTATCGCGACCTGCTGATCAATGTCGTCGACACTCCGGGGCACGCCGATTTCGGCGGGGAGGTAGAGCGCACGCTGACGATGGTCGATGGTGTGCTGCTGCTGGTCGACGCCTCCGAGGGGCCGCTCCCGCAGACCCGCTTCGTCCTGCGCAAGGCGCTCGAACAGGGGTTGCCGCCCATCGTCGTGATCAACAAGATCGACCGCCACGATGCGCGTCCGGCCGAGGTGCTCGACGAGATCTATGACCTGTTCATCGATCTCGACGCGAGCGAGGACCAGATCGAGTTCCCGGTGCTTTACGCCAACGCGAAGGCGGGCACGGCCAGTCTGGATGCCGCCAAGCCGGGCCAGACACTCCGGCCTCTGCTTGACGCGATTGTCGACCGGATACCAGCGCCCAGCGGCGATCCCGAGGCCGGCCTTCAGGTCCTGGTGGCGAACCTCGACTCGAGCGACTATCTGGGCCGGATCGCGATCGGCCGGATCGTGAACGGCCGGGTGGCTATCGGAGATCAGATTGCGGTGTCGAAGCTGGATGCCTCGGTCGAGCGCACCCGGGTCACGAAGCTGTATCTGTTCGATGGGTTGCAGCGGCTGGAGGTAGATGCGGCGGAGGCGGGCGACATCATCTGTCTCACTGGAATCGACAACATCACCATTGGCGAGACCATCACCGACCCGGAAGACCCGCGGCCAATTCCACCCCTGCACGTGGATGAGCCGACGGTCTCGATGGTCTTTGGTGTCAACACCTCGCCGATGGCCGGGCGAGACGGTCACTACGTCACCTCACGCAATCTGCGCGAGCGGCTTGCGAAGGAGCTGATCGGCAACGTGTCGATCCGGGTCGAAGACACCGACGCGCCGGAGCAGATGAAGGTGATCGGTCGCGGCGAGCTGCAGCTGTCGATTCTGGTGGAGATGATGCGGCGCGAGGGGTACGAGGTGCAGGTCTCGAGACCAGAGATCGTGACCCGAGAGACCGGTGGCCGGACCGAAGAGCCGGTCGAGGAGCTGGTCATCGACGTGGCCGAGGACTACCAGGGCGTCGTCATCGCCCAGCTTGGCATGCGGCGGGCGACGATGACCAAGATGGTCAATCACGGGAGCGGTCGCGTCCGGCTCGAGTTCAGGATTCCGACGCGTGGGCTCATCGGGTTTCGTTCGCAGTTTCTCACCGACACCCGCGGTACCGGCATCATGAACCACCTGTTTGGTGGCTGGGAGCCGTGGCACGGACCGATCGCTGGCCGTCCGACGGGGGCGCTGGTGGCCGATCGGGTGGGAAAGGCGACCGCGTATGCCATCTACAATCTGCAGGAGCGCGGCGAGATATTCATCGACGCCGGCACCCCGGTCTACGAGGGGATGGTCATCGGCGAGAACGCCCGACCGGCCGACATGGACGTGAACGTCACCAAGGAGAAGAAGCTCACCAACATGCGCGCCGCCAGCGCCGACGACGCGCTGCGCCTGGTCCCCCCACGGCTGCTCAACCTGGAGCAGTCGATCGAGTTCATCAACGACGACGAGCTGGTCGAAGTCACGCCCCGTAGCATCCGCCTCCGCAAACGGGTCCTGGCGGCGAATCAGCGGCCGAAGAAGGAGACGTAAGATCCAAGGAGACAGGAGGCAGGAGGGAACCGGAAGGCTAACGCCAACATTCGTCGAGTGCTCTCCTTCACCCGTCTGTAGTGTTGCAGACAGGGTGCTCCGTGGAGCAGTTCTGGAAGCCGGCGAAGCCGACCCTCTTCATCCTGCCTCCTGTCTCCTTCGTCCTTATATCTCCCTCCCCTTCCACTTTCCCCGCCTGAAGACGATCACTCCGACCACCGCCAGCAGACTCTGCGACACGGCTATCGCCGCGAACACGCCGCTCGGCCCGAGGCCCATCGGTCCCGAGAGCGTCCAGGCCACTGGGAGCTGCACAATCCAGAACACGAAAAAATTGATCCAGGTCGGCGTCGTCGTGTCTCCTGAACCGTTGAACGCTTGAACGGTTACCAGCCCGAATCCCCAGAAGACGTAGCTGTAGCTGACCGTCCTCAGGCAGGTGGCGGCGACCGTCGCCGCCGCCGGCTCGTTCGTGAACAGACCGACGATCGAGTCGGCAAAAACCAACAGCATCATCCCGACCGTCCCCAGGAACACCGTGTTGCACCGGGTTGTGAACCAGACCGATTGCTCGGCTCGGTCCGGGTCGCCCGCGCCGAGATTTTGACCAACCAGCGTGGCTCCGGCGTTGCCCATGCCCCAGGCCGGCAGCAAGATGAAGATGATGATCCGGATGGCAATCGTGTAACCGGCCAGCGCTGTCTCGCCGAACGGGGCGAGAATCCGGATCAATCCGAGAAAGCTCGCCGTGCTCACCAGATACTGTAGTACCCCGATCCCGCTGACCCGGAGGAGCCGTCCCATCACCACGATGTCCAGTGCGGCGCGACGCCAGTCCACCACGATGCGTCCGCGGTGGTTGCCAAGCTGACGCAGCTGATAGAGCACCCCCATGGCGCGTCCGAACGTCGTCGCGATCGCCGCGCCCTCCAGTCCCATGGCCGGTATCGGGCCGAGCCCGAAGATCAGCACCGGGTCGAGCACGATGTTGATCAGGTTCGCCAGCCAGAGCGACCGCATCGCCAGGGCCGCGTCGCCCGCGCCTCGAAAGATCGCGTTGATCAGGAACAGCAGCATGACGGTGACGTTGCCGCCGAGCATGATTGCCGCGAACATCCGGCCGTTGGTCGCCAGCTCGGGTGTCGCCCCGAGGAGTTGGAGCAGCTCCGGCGCCAGCAGGACTCCGATGATGCCCAGCACGACCGAGACGGCTACCCCGGTGGCGATCGCCTGTACTGCCGCGACGGCCGCCAGCTCGGGCGAGCCCTCGCCGATCCGGCGCGCCACCATGGCCGCGGTCCCCATGCTGAGGCCGATGGCCACGCTGAATACCAGCATGAGCAGCGAGTCCGAGAGCCCGAGAATCGCCACCGCCTCCGGGCCAAGCCGATCCACGAAGTAGACGTCGACCACGGCAAACAGGGACTGCATCGACATCTCGAGCACCATCGGGATCGCCAGCAACACCACAGCGCGTCCGATGCTCCCGGTGGTGTAATCGCGCTGTACCCCGCGTATCGAGTCCCGAATGGCCGCCCAGTGTCCGGGCTGGATGGCGGACACGGCCTGGGCAGTGGAAAGCGACATGAAGTCGACTTCGTGCGCGCCGTCTGCGCGCGACGTGAGAAGTGTGAACGAGAACCACCGTGACACCACGGCAATCGGAACCGCGAGCCTCGAGACCGCCCCGGGGCGGTTCGTGGCGACAAATCAGCAGATGGTGAAGAGCAGGACGCGTGGTCCCAGGCGCGGATCTGACGGAACTACCCGAAGGTCGGAGTGCTCACGGACGAGCGAGGGTAATGTGCTGGCGCATTGGCTGGTCCTTTGTCGATGCGGCCAAGTGTATCACGAAGACGCGCGAGGGGCAGCACCTGAGCGAGGAGTGCGCTATGATAGACGGATTGCATCGCGACCAGGTCAGTCTGGTCCAAGCCGAAAGGCCGAGTTTCAAGGAGGTTCCCGTGAGACGTTTCAGCATGTTCACTCTTGCCGCGGTTGCCGTGACGCTGGTGGCGACACCGGTGCTCGCCCAGACGACCGACGCCCCGGAGATCCCGTTCGTGTCGGTTCCCAACTTCCTCAAGTATCCGCCCACCATGAACCTGGGCGAGACGCTCGGGGTGGCCGAGAACTCCAAGGGCCACATCGTGGTGTTGAATCACCCGGGCACTGCCACGTCGGGGCCGCTCTTCGGTAATGCCACGTCGAACCTGCTCGAGTTCGACGACCAGGGGAACTTCGTCCGGGAGATCGGTCAGAACACCTACGGTCTCGGGTACGGCCACTCGATCCGGTTCGACAATGACGACAACCTCTGGGTCGTCGACAAGGGGACCAATGCGGTCACGAAGTTCGACTCGTCAGGCTATGTCGTACTGAACCTCGGACGCCGTCCCGAGGGTTTCGATGAGTACGTGCATCAGCGTGCCAGCGAGGCCCGCCAGGTGGACGGCTACTTCCAGGGGCCGACCGATGTCGGGTGGGACGCCGCCGGCAACATCTATGTCAGCGACGGCTACATCAACTCGCGCGTTGGCAAGATGGACAAGTGGGGCAACTGGCTCGGGACGTGGGGCAGCTACGGGCGTGAGGACGGCCAGCTGCGTCTTCCGCACAACCTGCAGGTCGACCGGCAGGGCAACGTTTATGTTGCTGACCGCTCCAATCGGCGAATTCAGAAATACGACTCAGAGGGCAAGCTTCTCGATACGATCCTGCTCAACGTGCCGTACGATAAGAACATGCAGCCAGTGCTGGGCAACAAGAATCCCAACCTCCCTGACAACACGGCGCCGTGGACGCTCTGCATCTCGAGTGGCGAGACGCAGTATCTCTTTGCCTCGGACGAGATTCCCGGGCGCATCTACAAGCTAACGCTGGACGGCGAGATACTCGGGTGGCTCGGCGGGTCGGGACGCGCCCCGGGACAGTTCAACTGGCTGCACGGCATCTCGTGCCGGGACGAAAACGTGCTGTTTGTCGCCGACATGAACAACTGGCGTGTGCAGAAGCTGCTACTCAACCAGACCGCGCGGACGTCGGACGAGCAGTAGCAGCACGACCGCCGGCGTCAGCGTGCCTCGGTCGAGAGGGTGAAGCGCATTGGGAGCTCCGCGCGCGTCCGCGAGACGCGCACGGGGCTCTTTCCGTTTGACGTTCACCGGCGTCTGAAATAGACAGCCAGGGCCGCCAGCCCACCGGCGAGCACCATGGCGCGAAGCCGCTAGACAGGAAGTAGCGCCGCTATCCGCCCTCCGTTTCCTCAGTCTCTTTCCTCAGTCTCCCGAGTTTCGCCTCCGCCACAAATAGGGCTGACAGCAAACATTTCTGAAAACTGAGATCCGTTCTCATTTTCTCTTGACCAACCAGATCAGTCGGACATATAGTAGCTATATGAGATTGAGATTCAGTCTCAATTTGGAGTTGCTTCGAGTCGCGGGAGAGCGGCTCTGGTGCGAGTGGAGACAAAAAGGGCCCGCGGGTGCGGTCACACCCGACGGGCCTGCTGAACGATCACCCACTGCTTCCCTTTACCCAGGTTGCATGAGCCATCGAGCTGTCCAGCAATGCCTATTGTAGAGAGGACTGTCAGGGCGTGCAACCGATCGATAGGAGTCACGCCATGAGACGCGCAATGTATGTCGGTTTGAGATGGGTCCTCCTGGTCATCGTGACGTGTGGTGTCGCGCCCACTGCCCGAGCGCAGGAAGCGCCTAGCGACACAGCGGTTGAGCCGGTGAGTCCGGTGGGCGATGCCGTCGAAGCTGAAGCCGAGGCGACGGAGCAGCAGCCAGGACAACAGGCAGACCAGGCAGACCAGGCAGACATGGACGAGCTCCGTCGCCGTCTCGATCTGTTGGCCGGGGAGGTGGAGCGTCTTCGGAGCGGAGAGGAGCCGGGTGCCGCACTGAGCACGGACGAGGCACGGGCAATCGGACTGGCGCCGTCGGCTGCGGCGACCTACGGGCGTGAACAAGGGGTTTCAATCGCCGGCTACGGCGAGATGCTATATGAGAACTTCGCCGCCGAGAATGAGGCCGGCGCGCCCACAGGCAAGGGGACACAGTTCGACTTTCTACGCGCCATCATCTACGCCGGTTATCGGTTCAACGACAAGTTCCTGTTCAACTCCGAAATCGAGGTCGAGCACGCCGACGAAGTGTTTGTCGAGTTTGCGTATGTCGACTACCAGGCCCACGAGAACTTCGGTGTGCGCGGCGGCATGCTGCTCATGCCGATGGGGCTGGTCAACGAGTTTCACGAGCCGACCGTGTTTCTCGGCGCCGAACGGCCGGTTACCGAGAATCGGATCATCCCGTCGACCTGGCGGGAGAACGGTGGGGGAGTCTACGGCTCGTTCGATCGGGTGGCGTTCCGCGCCTATGTGGTCAACGGGTTCAACGGGTCGAGCTTCTCGTCGAGCGGTGTCCGCGGCGGTCGTCAAAAGGGTGGCAAGGCCAAGGCGAGCAACATGGCATTCACCGGGCGGCTCGATGTGACCCCGACCCCGGGCGTGTTCGTCGGTGCCAGTGTGTATACCGGCGGCTCCGGACAGGGTGACATCGTGGTGGATGAGGCGGAGTTCGATGTGCGCACCACCATCTTCGATGTCCATGGGCAAGCGCAGATTCGTGGCCTCGACGTCCGGGGACTCTTCGCTCAGGCCACGCTCGACGACGTGGCGCAGCTGAATTCGGCATTGGGCTTGGTCGGTTCGAGCGGAGTCGGCGAGCGGATGCGGGGCGGCTATGCCCAGGTGGGCTACAACGTGCTGTCGCAGACGGCCTCCGCCGGTGGCGTGGCATTGACACCCTACGTCCGGTACGAGCAGGTCGACACGCAGGATCGGATGCCAGCGGGAATTGAGCGGAGTCTCGCAACCGACAACACGTTTGTGACGCTGGGGGTCGAGCTGAAGCCGATTGCGAACGTGGTCGTGAAAATTGACCACGCGTGGGTGAGCAACGATGCCGAAAGCGGTGTCAATCAGTTCAACGTGAACATGGGCTATGCCTTCTAGGTTTTCGGGCGGGGCATCCCGTCTGGCGTCGTTGCTGCCTCGGTCACAGGCCACCTGCCTG
>MPMA02276721.1_pt1 | contig 21914 bp, 23 predicted proteins | sample 1617361 | NCBI WGS metagenome assembly MPMA02 (sample SAMN05944807, study PRJNA350692) | marine metagenome | biome: marine; feature: ODZ; material: water; isolation source: 180 m water sample filtered on 0.2 um supor filter | place: Pacific Ocean | collected 2012-04-08 | depth 180m m | reverse complement strand
GCGATGAACTCCTCGACCGGGAGATCTTCTATACGCTGACGGAAGCCAGCATCCTGATCGAACGATGGCCGCGGGAGTACAACACCATCCGACCGCACAGTGCGCTGGGCTATCGTCCGCCCGCACCAGAGGCCCTCACGCGAGTGCCCGTTGGTAGGCTAGATATGAGCTTCGCTCTCTCTTAACAATTGGAACGACCATAGAGGGCGGGTCATTATTGGCCACGCTAGGCAGTTTGGAGCCAGAGTATACGAAGCATTTCGCGATGGCAGCGGCCGGTCTGGTCGGTTGGTACGCCAAGAAGGTCGATCTCGCGAATACGAGTCAACTCTACGCTGCGTTGATGGAGCTGAGCACCTCAGGCGATGTTCCTCCAGGGGAATTGGCTGGAGCTGCAACAGACATGAGCGCCGTCGCTGGCCAGGCGAAGGATTTCAAATGGCTGGAGCGATCGCTGGCCGACATCAGACGCCTCGGTGATACCTGTCGCGACTCCGACGAGGTGAGGATCGGTCACCTGCAATGTGGAATGAATGCCGTGAGCGCGTACGTCCTCGCTGACGACCGAACGTCGATGCGGCGGGTGCTGGAAGAGTTAGTGAATGTTGCGGCTCGCGTCGAGCAGATAGCTGTCCTAAAGAAGGCCGGCACTCAGGCCTTGCTCCTGATGAACCAACGGCGTCGAGCGGGTGATCCCGACACGGCGAGGCGCGCCTGCGACCTAATCTCGTCGCTGGGTCCCGGTCATCTCCAGGATTCTACCCTCAGCCAGCTGGAATTCGCAGCCAAGATGCTCCTAGTCGTCGTGGAGAGTACCGGGGACGTGGAATTCTTTGGCGGAGACGACAAGCCTCAGATAACGTTCTGAGACGCCGAGACAGGGCGGCGTCTCGGTCCGAGGCGTCGCGTAGGGTTCTGCCGAGCGCGTGCACGTGCACTGTCCGTAGGGGTTTCCGACGAATTCGCTCCGAGCCGTACACTCGTCTTTGCTGTGAGTGCTGCTGGCGGCTCCCGCGCGCGGACGTCAGGCTTGTACTTCCTGCTGGAACGCCACCGCGGTCTCCCGCGAAACAAGCACATCTACAAAATCATCTACAGTCGCCCACCAGCGGCTGTTTTCGAATTCCCGTAAGTCGTTGAAAAGAAATGGTGCGCCCGCCAGGATTCGAACCTGGGACCCTCGGCTTAGAAGGCCGATGCTCTATCCAACTGAGCTACGGGCGCGTAGCGGTGGGTGCGTCATCCGTCATCTTCTCACAGTCTCGACAGCTCCCGGCAACGGGTGACGTGGTGTAGGCTCCCAGCGCAGACAGTCGCGCCAGGGAGCAAGCGAGCGATGTGGAACAGACTGATGTGGATGGCGCCCGGCGTGTTCTGTCTGGGCTCGGGTCTGGCGGCGGCGCAGGCGGTCGGGTTCCAGGGCGGGGCAACGGTCAATCCGGAACAGGTTTACGTCGGCACGCATCTCGAAGTGCCACTCGGGTCGGATGACTTCCTGATCCGACCGGGCATCGACGGCGGCTTCGGCCAGGACCTGATGCTGGCGACGATCACGGTGAAGTTCCTGTATCGGTTCGACCTTGGCGGAACCGACTGGGCAATCTACCAGGGCATCGGTCCGGCGGTGGCAATTCTCCGTGTCGACGACGAGAAGGACCTGACCGGCGGATATAGCTATGTGTTCGGGTTCGCCCACGAGAATGGCTTCTTCACCGAGTTCAAAGGGGGTGGGTCGGGCCTGGCCGACGTGAAGTTCGGTGTGGGGTTCACGTTCCGGTAGGCACGACCGTCCCTGTCTTGACTCCCCCACCACTGGGAGGTACGCTCCGGCTCGCAGCCCGGAAACATGACCTCGGAGGGGAAGGATCATGGCCCGCACCATCGTCAACGTCGTCTGCCTCGTCGCGCTACTCTCCACGATTGCCGTCTCACGACAGACCGAGGACCCCGCAGCGGCGATGACACGCGCGGCAGCGGGCTTTCTCGACAGCCTGAACGATGAGCAGGCCGCCGCGGTCCGGTTCCCATTCGACGGCGAAGACCGCTTCGACTGGCACTTCATTCCACGTGAGCGCAAGGGCGTGCCGCTGAAAGCGATGACGGCGTCGCAACGGGCGACCGCGCTCGACCTGGTCCGCACCGGGCTGAGCGAGCAGGGGTTTACAAAGGCGGAGGCGATCCGTCAGCTCGAGCGGATTCTCTTTGAGCTCGAGGGCCGCGACATCCGGGACCCGGATCTTTACTACTTCATGGTCTTCGGGGAGCCCACCCGAGGAAGCACCTGGGGCTGGCGTTACGAAGGCCACCACCTGTCGCACAGCTGGACGATCGTCAACGGCTCCACGGTTGCCTCGAGCCCTCAGTTCTTTGGCACCAACCCGGCCGAGGTGCGCGAAGGACCGAGGCGCGGGCAGCGGGTGCTGGGGAGCGAGGAAGACCAGGCGCGAGCATTGCTCGCCTCACTGGATGCCGGCCAAATGGCGAGTGCGATGCTCTCGGAGGACGCGCCGCGCGACATCCTGACGAGCGCCGAGCGTGAAGTGGCGATGCTGGAGGATTTGGGTGTCGCCTATGCCGACCTCAACGAGAATCAGCGCGGGGTGCTGTGGTCGGTTGTTGAAGAGTACGCGTCGGCGCAGCCATCGGCGGTCGCCGACCAGCGTCTGAGAGCGATTCGGGACGCGGGTCTCGATGGCATCAAGTTCGGGTGGATGGGTGGAGGCTCGCGCGGCGAAGGACATTATTACCGCATTCAGGGGCCTACCTTCCTCATCGAGTATGACAACACCCAGGGCAACGCAAACCATGTGCACAGCGTCTGGCGTGATTTCAAGGGCGACTTTGGCCGCGATCTGCTGGCGGCGCACTACCAGGGATATCGCCACGACCTGGCCAACGCCGACGACTGATGCCGGCTTGGCACGTTTGACGGCCCGACATCCTCTTTCTTAGTGCTGACATCCGACACGGGTGCGGCAATTTGGCGCGGCCGTCAGGTGGCCTTCAGCACGACCAGCGTCCGGTCGTCCTGGCTCCCAAACGAGAAGCTGCGCACGTCGTCCATCACGTGGCGGCAGATGGCATCGGCGCTCTCGGTCCGCACGCTGCCGAGCGTGGTCAACAGACGATCGCGGCCGTAATGCTCGTCGTGCGCATCGCTCGACTCGACGATGCCATCGGTGTAGAGCACGGTCAGGTCACCCTGGTCGAGCTCGACAAACCCCTCGAAGTAGCGCGGCGCCTCGAACATCCCCAACGGCACCCCACCGCTCTCTGACTTTTCAATCTCACCGTTCCCCCGCAGCACGACCGGTGGCTGATGTCCGGCGTTGACATAAATCATCCTGCGCGAGGGCACATCGAGAACCGCGTAAAAGAGCGTCACATACCGGCTTTCCTCGACAGAGTCGTAGAAGAAGCGGTTGGCCCGTCGCATCACCGCCCGCACGGCCAGCTCGCGACCCACCAGGGCGTAGAGCGAGGCCCGCATCGCCGACACCAACAGCGCTGCTCCGATGCCCTTGCCGACCACGTCGGCGATGATGATGCCCCAGCGTTCGTCGGGCAGCGGGATGAACTCGTAGTAGTCGCCACCGACCTCGAACGAGGCCTCGTTGACACCGCCGACGTCGAAGCCTTCCAGCGTCGGGATGGTGTGTGGAACCAGCTCCTCCATGACATGCCGGGCGACAAGCAGCTCGCTGTCGACGCGGCGCTTGTCCCGCACCTCGTCCTTGAGCCGGGCCCGCTCGATGGTACCGGCCACCACGGCGCCAAACAGCTGCAGCATCTCGACGGCGCGTTCATCGAAGGCCAGCGACCTGCTGCCCCGTAGCTCGAGCGCGCCCATGACGGCCTCGTTGAGTCCGATGATCGGCACGACCAGGCACGATCCGAACCCGTCGTCACCCTCGCTCCCGTCTTCGTTCTCGGCGGTGCAGTTGGTCAGCACCGACTCACCGCTCGCCATCGCTTTGGCGACGGCCCCCCCCTCCTCGACCGGGTCACGGCGCCCCGGAGCTGGACCCCCCTCGCCACGCTACCGCCAGTGACGCACCCGCCGGCTCGACCGGCCCAACACGTAGACGCCGGCCGCGTCGTAGGCCACGAGTTGGGCGAGCCCGTCGAGGATTCCCCGGAGAATGACATCGATGTCGCGCGATTCGGCCGACAGACGATACGCGTCAATCAGCACACGCACGGCACGGACCGCGTCGTCGGTCACCGGGGACCGGGTCGACGCCGCGCGCGGCGTCTTGTCGGCGGGATCGAGGGACGAATTCGACATCAGAGCTATCTTATCTCGGCGGCTCACACTCGACCGAGCTGCCGGGTGAGGTCGTTGCTCGCACTGCAGAGCCGGTGCTACACTTTTTGTTTGCCGTCTCGCTGTTTTGTCATGGTGAGTGTAGCTCAATGGTAGAGCGCCGGACTGTGGCTCCGGATGTTGCGGGTTCAATCCCCGTCACTCACCCCATTACCCTCCAACGGCTCCCAAGCGTCCAGACACTCCACGACCGTGGGTAGTAAGACTTTTGGCTCCCGGCTACGGGATTTGGGCGCTCAGCTGACGCTGGCGGCCCTGGCGATCCTGCTCGCCTGCGGCGCACCAGCCGCCACCGAACCGCCGCCAACCGAACCCATCGGCAGTGCCGAAGCGACCCAGACGCAGCCCGTTCGTACACCCGAGGGCACTGGCGGCGTCAACGCGCCCGAGACGCTCGACAAGCCGTACGTGGTGCTGGTCTCGTTCGACGGCTTCCGCCACGACTACCTGTCGCACTACGACACGCCGAGCTTCGACCGGGTGGCCGGCATCGGCGCGGTGTCCGACGCGCTGATACCGGTCTACCCGTCGCTGACGTTCCCGAGCCACTACTCCATCGCCACCGGGCTCCACCCAGAGCACCACGGCATCGTGGGCAACCGCTTCTACGACCCGGCCCGCGACGAGCAGTACAACTATCGGAACACCATCAACGTGCAGGACGGCACGTGGTACGACGGCGAGCCAATCTGGGTCACCGCGGAGACCCAGGGCATGGTGGCGGCAGCGATGCTGTTCGTGGGCACGGAAGCCGCGATCGGTGGGGTTCGTCCAACGTTCTGGACGCCGTACTCCGCACGCGGTTCGCGTCGCGAACGAGTCGACCAGGTCGTGGCCTGGCTGAGCCTGCCGGCCCGCGAGCGCCCACACCTCATCACCCTGTATTTCTCGGGCGTCGACGGCGCCGGGCACGACTCCGGTCCGACGTCGAGGGCCGTCGAGGGCGCGGTCCGTCAGGTCGACGCCGCGCTCGGACGCCTGTTGGACGGCGTCGACCGCTTACCGCACGCAGACCAGGTATCGCTGGTCTTGGTGTCCGACCACGGTATGGGCCCCGTCGACCCCGATCGGGTCGTCAACCTCCGCGAGATTGCAGACCTGCGGGGCGTCCGCACGGTCGTGACCGGGACGGGCGCCAACCTATTTGTCGATGGCGACTCCGCGCGGGCACGAGTGCTCCGGGATGACATCAACGACCAGTTGCGCGGGGGTCGCGCGTATCTCCGAGCTGATGTCCCGACGGCGTTGCGATACCGGTCTGATCCGCGAATTGGCGATGTGGTCGTGGTGGCCGAACCGGGTGCCATGATCGGGATGGGCCGCGCATCTCCACCGCCCGGCATGCATGGGTGGGACCCGCATCACCCCGACATGCACGGCATCTTTCTGGCCATGGGCCCCGACATCATGCCCGGGCAGCGGGTCGGACCGGTCGACAGCGTGCACGTCTATCCCTTTCTGGCGCGACTCCTCCAGTTGACGCCAGCTTCAAACATTGATGGCGATCTCTCCGTATTGGCTCCCCTGCTCGACAGGTAAGCAGGCCCACTCCCGGCCACAGTCGGATCTGATACAGTGGGGCCTCTGAAACAGGCGGTCCAGTGAGCTGTGGGGAGAGTGACGATGCGAACGATGCTGATCGCGTGCGCAACCGTGCTGTTGGCGGTTGCTCCGGCGTTGGCGAACGACCTCGATGACATCCGCGCCTCGTTCGAAGGCGCGGTCGCCGCCCTCAACGGCGGCAACCTCGACGGCTTTCTCGACACGGTGCATGACGACGCGTTGTCGTTTTATTCGTGCGGACCCACCTCTGGCAAACAGGGTCGCGAGGCGTGCGCGCTCGACTGGCAGCTCTTCTTCAACACGACGACGGACGCGCGCTTCGAAGTGAAGAACACCGAATATCGCTTTGTCGGCGACGTCGGGTTCGCTTATGGCGAGTACGCGCTCTCGGTGAACTACAACGGACGGGGCCGGCAGACCGTGCACGAGGGTCGGTACACGATGACCTACACCCAAATCGACGGCGTGTGGCGCATCGCGATGCAACACAACACGCCCGCCGGCGATGCGCCGCAACCAGTGCGCAATCTGCGGCCTCCGCGGTAGTCGACTTTCTGCCTGCTGATTTCTGCACGGCTGCCGTGATCCATCACCGCGGCAGCCCCTCGTACCACTCCCGCAGCGCCCGGCCAATCTCATGGGGCCGGTCCTCCTGCACGAAGTGCAGGCCGGGGCCGATGTCGACACAGGTCAGCGCCTCGACGTGCGTGCGGCACCACTCGACCATGGCGGCGCGCAGAATCGCGCCCGGCTCGGCGTAGAGCAGCAGCTTGGGCACCACCGAAGTGCCCAGCCAGTCGGCATACGCCTGGACAATCTCGACTACGTCGGCCGGCTCGCCATCGACCGGAATCTCGTTCGGCCAGCGCCACACCGGTTTCCGGCTCGGCGGATCCAGAAAAGGCTCACGATACCGGTCCATCTCTTCCGGCGTCAGCGTGCGCAGGATGGCGCCGGGCAACACCTGTTCGACGAAGACGTGCTTGTTGACGATCAGATCCCAGCCGACCTCGGGTGTCCGGAACTGCTGGAACAGCGGCCGCACGGTGTGCGGCCAATCGTCCCAGGTGACCGGTCGCACTACCGCCTCCATGAAGGTGATTCCCTTCACGTTGGCCTCGTGCCGACGCGCGTAGTGGAACCCGAGCGCCGAGCCCCAGTCGTGGATGACCAGGGTGAGCCGCTCGAGCCCAAGCGCCTCGATGAAGCCATCGACATACCGCGCGTGGTCGACAAAGCGATACTCGAGGTCCGGCTTGTCGGACTGCCCCATGCCGATCAGATCGACGGCCAGGCAGCGCGCCTGTGGAGTGAGGTGCGGCATAACATTGCGCCACAGATACAAAGACGTGGGGTTGCCGTGGAGAAACAGTACCGGGTCGCCGGCGCCCGCCTCCACGTAGTGCATCCGCGAACCCAGCACATCGACAAATTTCGACGGATACGGCATGTCTGGGGAAATCGTGTCGTCGGCCATCAAGCTCCTCCTGGGTCCTGTCTAGACCGTAGCTGGCCCATGGTATCTGAACCGACGCGCTTAGCATCGGGCGGACCAGGAAATGCAATCGCGGTGCAGATTGGCCGGCTACAGTACTCCTTGCACGCAGCACTGGCCACGCCACCCGCACAGCGATATAATCCGGTCCCCGTCGCAACGGACGAGTAGGCGACCCCCGACCGGCCGTGGGTCCCACCCGGCGACACCCACACGACCGACCCTGGTGCAGCGGCAGAGACGCTGCCCCGGGCGCGGCCAAGCAAGGAGGTGCGGGTTGCAGGTTCCCGTCACGATAACGGTCAACGGCCAGCGTTACGAGCGCCAGGTCGAGCCCAGACTGCTACTGGTGCACTTTCTGCGCGAGGTCATCGGGTTGACCGGCACCAAGGTCGGCTGCGACACCAGCCAATGCGGCTCCTGTACGGTGCTGGTGGACGGTGTGTCCATGAAATCGTGCACGGCCCTGGCGGTGCAGGCCGATGGCGCCGACGTGACCACCATCGAAGGGCTTGCCAACGGCAGCGAGATGCACCCGCTGCAGGACGCCTACTGGGAAAAACACGGGCTGCAGTGTGGCTTCTGCACACCGGGCATGATCATGGCGTCGCATGAGCTGCTTCGCACCAACCCGAACCCGACCGACGAGCAGATCCGGCACGGCCTCGAGGGGAACATGTGCCGCTGCACCGGGTATCAGAACATCGTGCGGGCGGTGCGTCACGCCGCCGGAACTCAGGCAGGTGAGCGATGAGCACACGTATCTTTGGTTCAGGCATCCGCCGGCGGGAAGATCCGCGGCTGCTCACCGGCAGCGCCACCTACACCGACGACCTGACGTTGCCGCGCATGGTGCACGCGGCCATGCTGCGCAGCCCGCATGCCCACGCGCGCATCACGTCGATCGACACCAGTAAGGCGGCAAACGCCGCCGGGGTCCTTGCCGTTTACACGCACGCCGATACGGACGGCAAGCTGCAGCCGGCCCCCTGCGCCTGGCTGCTTCCCGACTCCGACCTGAAGATTGCCAGCTACCACTGCATCGCCAAGGACGTGGTGCGATACGTGGGCGACATCGTCGCGGTGGTGGTGGCCGAGAGCCGGTATGCCGCCGAGGACGCGCTCGAGCTGATCGACGTCGACTACGAGCCGCTGCCGGCGGTCATCGACCCGGAGCAGGCGGCCGGGGACGGAGCGTCTCGGCTGCACGAAGAGATCGCGGGTAATCAGGCGTTCCACTGGACCGTGGCCGGGGGCGACATCGACGCCGCCTTCGAGAACGCCGAGGTCGTCGTCTCGGACCGCATCATCCAGCAGCGGTTGATCCCGAACGCGATGGAGCCACGCGCGGCACTGGCCAGCTACACCACCGCCACCGGGGAGATCACGGTCTGGAACACGACCCAGAACCCGCACATCCTGCGGTTCCTGTCATCGCTCGTCATCGGTGTGGGCGAGGACAAGATCCGGGTGATCGCGCCGGAGGTCGGGGGCGGGTTCGGAAGCAAGGTCGCCGCCTACCCCGCCGATTTCGTCACCATGTTCTGCAGCATGCAGCTCGGGCGCCCGGTCAAGTGGAACGAGACCCGCAGCGAGAATTACCAGGCGACGACACACGGCCGCGACCATGTCCAGCAGGTGGAGGTGGCGGCCAAGAAGGACGGCACCGTGCTCGGGCTAAGGTGCACGGTGCACGCCGGGATGGGCGCGTTCCTGTCGACCGCCGCGCCCGGCATCCCGACGATCCTGCATGGGCTGATGCTCTCGGGCGTCTACACGCTCCCGGCGGTCCACGAAGACGTCTACGGCATGTACACCAACACCACCCCGGTCGAGGCCTATCGCGGTGCCGGCCGGCCCGAGGCCACCTTCATGCTCGAGCGGATGATGGACGTGCTGGCCGCCGAGATCGGGATGGACCCGGTCGACGTCCGGAAGAAGAACCTGATCCCGAAGTTCGATGACGGTCACGACGTGGTCACGACGCTGACCTATGACAGCGGGGACTACCCTGGGGCACTCGACAAGGTCCTGACCCATGTCGACTACGCGGGGCTCCGCGCGGCCCAGGCGACAGGATCTGACAACGGGACGCGGACCGGCCTCGGGGTGATCTCCTATGTCGAGATCTGCGGGCTCGGACCGTCGCAGGTGGCTGGAGCCATCGGGTTCCAGGGCGGCTTGTGGGAAAGCGCGATCGTGCGTTTCCACCCGAGCGGCAAGGTGCACGTCTTCATCGGCGCGTCCCCGCACGGACAGGGCGAAGAAACCACCTTCGCCCAGATCATCGGCAGCGAGCTCGGCGTGGACCCGCAAGACGTGAAGGTGTTCCACGGCGACACAGACAACACGCCGATGGGCTGGGGCACCTACGGCAGCCGGACCACGGCGGTCGGCGGCGCCGCGTTGGCGTTGACGGCCCGCAAGATCCGCGACAAGGCGAAGGTCATCGCCGCGCATCTGCTCGAAGCGTCGGTCGAGGACATGGACTACGAAGACGGCAAGTTCTTCGTGAAGGGCGCGCCGGACCAGCACAAGACGATCACCGAGATCGCCTTGATGGCCAACGTCGCCTGGAACATGCCCGAGGGGATCGAGGCCGGTCTCGAAGCCTCCACCTTCTACGACCCGCCGAACTTCGTCTTCCCGTACGGCGTGCACTTCGCGCAGGTGGAGGTCGAGACTGAGACGGGCGTCGTGACCCTGAAGCGGTATGTCGCGCTGGACGACTGCGGCCCGCAGATCAACCCGGTCATCGTCGAGGGCCAGGTGCACGGCGGTGTCGTGCAGGGCATCGGACAGGCGCTGTGGGAAGAGGCGGTCTACGACGAGGGCGGTCAGCTCGTGACCGGTAGCATGCTCGACTACGCATTGCCGCGGGCCGACATGCTCCCCGACATCGAGGTACTGAACACCGTGACGCCGTCGCCGCATCACCCGCTGGGGGTCAAGGGTATCGGCGAAGCGGGGACGATCGGCTCGACGGCCGCGGTCTACAACGCCGTGATCGACGCCCTGCGTCCGCTCGGGGTCACCTCGATCCGGATGCCATTGACGCCGGAGCGGGTCTGGCAAGCGATTCAGCAGGCGAAAGGATAGGCAGCGATGTACGCACCAGACTTCGCATACTACCGGGCGGGCTCTCTCGCCGAAGCCGGTCAACTCCTCCAGCAGCACCCGGGCGCCAAGCTCCTGGCGGGTGGACACAGTCTCATTCCGCTGCTCAAGCTTCGGCTCGCGGCGCCGGCGGCGCTCGTCGACATCGGTCGACTGGACGAGCTGAAGGGCGTCGCGGTGGCCAACGGCCGCGTGCGCATCGGGGCGCTGACCACCCACGCCGAGCTGGCGGCCTCGTCGGAGCTGGCCACTCATGCCCCGGCGCTGGCGGAAGCGGCGGCCACGATTGGCGACCCGGCGGTTCGCAATCGCGGCACGATCGGCGGCAACGTGGCGCACGCCGATCCGGCCTCGGATTTGCCAACCGTGCTCGCCGCGCTCGATGCCACAATTGCAACCACCGGAGACGGTGGCGGGCCCGGCATCGCGGCAGCCGACTTCTTCGAGGGGATGATGGCGACGGCGCTCGGCGACCACGACATCGTGACCGCTGTCGAGGTGCCGGCGGCACCCACCGAACAGGGTCAGGCCTACGTGAAATTCGCGCACCCGGCGTCGCGCTACGCCGTGGTCGGGGTGGCCGCCGCGGTGACCGTGACCGGCGGCACCATCAGCACCGCCGCCGTGGCGCTGGGCGGGCTGGTGCCGACCGCCACGCGAGCCGCGTCGGTGGAACAGGCTCTGGCCGGCCAGACGCCGTCGGCCGACGTAATCGCCGCGGCCGCCGCGGCCGTGACGGCAGACCTGGGCGACGATCTCATCGGCGATATCTACGCCTCGGCCGAGTATCGGCGCGCGATGGCGCCGGTCTGCGTGAAGCGGGCGCTGACGGCCGCGGTCGAACGCGCCTCCTCCTAAACCGGAGCTTGGTTGTGTCGATATCCGTGAGGCAAGGCTGAAGCCTTGCCTCGCAGGCCTGAAGGCCTGCGCCACAGAACCAGCCCACGCCGTCCAAGCCCGTTCCCACCAATGGCCAACGCGTCGCTCCCCGCCTCGATCGACGAGCTTCAGTCGCTGCTGGCCCGCGAGCTGTACGTGGCAGATCGAGGGCTGGCCACCTCGATCTACCTCGCCCTCCGGCTGCGGCGCCCGCTGTTGCTCGAAGGCGAGGCCGGGGTTGGCAAGACCGAAGTCGCAAAGGTGCTGGCCAGCGGGCTCGACACCGAGCTGATCCGGCTGCAGTGCTACGAAGGGCTCGACGTCACCCACGCCGTCTATGAATGGAACTACGCACGGCAGTTGCTCGAGATCCGTCTGCGTGAGGCCGGCGGACCGGTAGATCGCGAGGCGGTGGCCGCCGACCTTTTTGGACCAGACTTCTTGATTAAGCGCCCGCTCCTGCGCGCCCTGGAGGCGCCGGGCGACCGCCCGCCGGTGCTGCTGATTGACGAGCTCGACCGTGCCGACGAAGAGTTCGAGGGCTATCTGCTTGAACTGTTGTCCGACTATCAGGTCACCGTTCCCGAGCTCGGCACCATTCGCGCGGCGACACCACCCGTTGTCGTCATCACCTCGAACCGCACCCGAGAGCTACATGATGCGTTGAAGCGCCGCTGCCTCTACTGGTGGATCGCCTATCCGGACTTCGAGAAGGAATACCGGATCATCACCGACAAGGTGCCGGAGGCGCCGGCGCGACTGGCCGAGCAGGTCACGCGCTTCGTGCAGGAGCTGCGGGCAGCCGAGCTCTATAAGGTCTCTGGCATCTCGGAAACACTCGACTGGATTGCCGCGCTGGTGGCGCTCGACAAACAGGAGCTCGACCGCGAGACGATCGACGAGACCCTGGGCCTGGTCCTCAAGACCCAGGAAGACCTGGAGGCAATCCGCGGAGAGCGCGCCCAGGCGTTGTTCGAGCGCAGCCTGCTCCCGACCATCCCCGCCGCCGGTTCGTGACGATGCCGGCCATACCCGACGCCTCGCCGGTGTCTGGCTACCTCTTCCACAATCTCATCCACTTCGGTCGCCTGCTCCGAAACCTCGGGCTCGACGCGCACGCTGGTCGGATGCTCGACGTGGCCGAGGCGCTCGCACACGTCGATATCGGGCGACGCTCCGACTTCTACCACACCCTGCAGACCCTGCTCGTGCGTCGGGCCCAAGACCTGCCTGTCTTCGACGAGGCGTTCCGTGTGTTCTGGCGTCCACCAAGAAGTGAGCGAACCACGCGCGATTTGCGCGCCCTCGGCGAGCGACGGCGGTTCGCGCCGTCTGAGGTGGATGTGCCCCCGACCAGCCCGTCGAACCAGGCAGCCGGAGAGCGGGAGGAACCGCTGCTGCGAGTCGAACAGGTCGAAGCGCTGAGCTACAGCGCCCGCCAGGTATCGCGCACCAAGGATTTCGCCACGTTCACCGACGCCGAGGTCGCACTGGCGCGCGCCATGATGGCCTCGCTCGACTGGGAGCTCGGCATACGCACCACCCGGCGCTGGCAGCCAGGAGCGGGTACGGCGATCGACATCCGCCGCGCGGTTCGCCACAACCTCCGGTTCGGTGGCGAGCTGGTGGCGCTGCCGCGCCGCCGACGGCGCACCCAGACCCGACCGCTGGTGCTGCTGTGCGACGTGAGCGGCTCCATGGAACGCTACAGCCGCATGCTGCTCCATTTTGTCCACACGCTGTCTGGCGGGTTCGACCGAGTCGAGACGTTCGTCTTCTCGACCACGCTGACGCGGGTGACCCGACGGCTGGCCAGACGGGAGGTGGACGACGTGGTGCCGACGCTCCCGACCCAGGTGCCAGATTGGGCCGGTGGCACCCGCATCGGCGAGGCGCTCCGGCGATTCAACGTCGATTGGGCCCGCCGTGTCATGGCGCACGCGCCGGTGGTCTTGCTGATTTCCGACGGCTGGGACCGCGGCGCGCCAGAACGGCTGGGCGCCGAAATGGCCCGGCTGCAGCGCGGCTGTCACCGGCTCATCTGGCTGAACCCGCTGCTGGGTTCTCCGCGGTACCGACCGCTGACCCGCGGCATGCAGGCGGCGCTGCCTTGGATCGACGATTTTCTGCCGGTCCACAACCTCGCGAGTCTCGATGCGCTCGCCGCGCACCTCAATCGGCTGCCGACCCGCCGACCTGTTCGGCGCCAGCATGTGCCACAATCGGCTGTCACGACACCAGCGCCCTGATCCCTCGACTCGATGGACATACTCGGCTCCTACCAGTTCGACGCACCACCCCAGGAGGTCTGGGACCTCCTGGTCGACACCGACGCCGTGGCGGCCTGTTTGCCTGGCTGCGAGTCGCTGGTCCCAATCGACGAGAACACCTATCGTGCCGCGCTGACGATGGGAATCGCCGCCATCACCGGCCGCTACGAGGGCACGATTAAGATGAAGGATCTCGAGCCCCCGGTGTCCTACCAATTGGCAGTCGAAGGACGGGGCAAGCAGGGCTTCGTGACCGGCAGCGGCGCCATCAATTTGACCGCGGCAGACGGCGGCACTCAGGTGTCGGTGGCCGGCACGGTGCAGGTGGGTGGCACCATCGCCCGGGTCGGACAGCGGTTGCTGGGCAGCGTCTCGAAGATGATGATGGACCGGTTCTTCACCTGCCTCCGCAAACGCCTCACCTAGAAGGCCGAAGGAAACAGCATGACGGAAGCATCGACGGCACGACGCTGGTGGGCCGGCCTTGGAAGAGTGCTCGTGTTCGCCGGAGTCGCGATCGTCGTCGCCGTCGTCGTCTCGTGGGCCATCGGGGTGCGAGTGGAGCTGGACGGCGGCAACCTTCCGAGGCTCACGCTGTACGACGAAGAAGCGCACTTCTCGGCGCTCGAATCGGACCGGGCCGCGCAACCGACCGCGTCGCCGGCCGCGATCGCCGCCGCACCAGACCGGCGTCCGGAGGCGCTCTGGCCCGCCTTTCGCGGCGCGGCGCGAGACGGCCGCTACGCCCACTCCATCAGAACCGACTGGCCGACCGACGGGCTCCCGTTGCTGTGGCACCAGCCGATCGGCGGCGGCTACGCTTCGTTTGTGGTCGCGGACGACACGCTGTTCACCATCGAGCAACGGCGCAACCAAGAAGTGGTGACCGCCTACGACCCCGACACGGGTCGCGAGCGCTGGACGCACGGGTGGGAGGCGTTCTTTCAGGAAACGATGGGCGGCGACGGCCCGCGCGCCACACCGACCTGGCACGACGGCCGTCTGTTCGCGCTGGGCGCCGGCGGCGAGCTGCGCAGTCTGGATGCGGCCACAGGCTCGCAGATCTGGCGCACCGACATCCTCACCGACGCCGGCGCCACCAACCTGACGTGGGCCATGTCGGCCTCGCCCCTCATCGTCGACGGTCTGGTCGTGGTGCTTCCGGGCGGCGGCAACGGACGATCGGTGGCCGCCTACGACGCCGAGACCGGCGACATCGTATGGACCGCGCTCGGTGACGTACAGGGCTACACCGCGCCGATGCTGGTGGAGCTGGCCGGCGTGCGCCAGATCCTGGTGGTGACCGCCGAGCGCGCCGCCGGGCTGCGGGTGGACGACGGCACGCTGCTCTGGGAGTTTCCCTGGGTCACCTCCAGCGGCCCGCCCAACATTTCTCTGCCGGTCGTCGTCGGCGCAAACCGGGTGTTTCTCTCGGCCGGATACGGCCACGGCGGAGCACTGTTCGAAGTGGCCGATAGCAGGGGCACCCTCTCGGCCCGGGAGCTCTGGCGCACCACGCGGATGAAGAACCGCTTCAGCACCTCGGTGCTCTACGAGGGACACCTCTATGGGCTCGACGAATCGATTCTGGCCTGTCTCGATGCCGAGACTGGCGAGCTGGCATGGAAGGGCGGCCGCTATGGCCACGGCCAGGTGCTGCTGGCCGACGGCCATCTGGTGGTGCTGACCGAGCGGGGAGATCTGGTGCTCGTACGGGCCACGCCAGAGGGTCACGAGGAAGTGGCCAGGTTCGACGCGATCTCCGGGAAGACCTGGAACCCGCCAACAATCGCCGACGGACGGCTGTACGTCCGCAACGCCACAGAGATGGCGGCGTTCGACATCGGGCCCTAGTCGACATCAACGGCCCGACAGCCTGTTCCGTTCAGAGGATCGAGACGTGCAGCAGTGGTCCGAGGACCCGCTCATCGCATTGGATCTGGAAACAACCGGGCTCGACCCGCTCGAGGACCGGATCGTCCAGGCCGCGGTTGTGCTGGTGGCTGGCGACGGCGCAGTTTCCGAGGCGAGCTGGGACAGCATCGTCGACCCCGGCATCCCGATTCCAGCCGGGGCCAGCAAGATCCACGGCATCACCACCGAGCGTGCCCAGCTGGAGGGCATGGTTCCAATCGACGCGTTACAGCGCATCGCGATCCTGCTCAACGACGCAACCGACGCAGGAACCCCACTCGTCATCTACAACGCCCCATTCGACTGGCCCTTTGTGCTGGCTGAAGCACGCAGACACGGCGTGCGCATCTCCACGCCGCAGATCATCGACCCGCTCGTCATCGACCGAGCGGTGGAACGGTATCGACGGGGCAGCCGGAAGCTGGAGGCCGTGGCGATGCACTACGGCTACGACTTGAGTCAGGCCCACGACGCCCGAGCCGACGCCATTGCCGCGGTGGCCATCGCGCGGGCGGTGGGCGCACGGTATCCGGAGGCGGGAGCCCTGACACCGCTGGCGTTACAGCCGCTTCAGGCGCGGTGGTGCACCGAGCATGCCGAACGCCTCTCTCGCCATCTAGGGAAACCGATTGACCCCGGATGGCCGCTCCCGAGCAACGCGGGACACCTGGCATGAAGGGACACGAGCACCGGCGCGGGCACCGTGTGGCGTGGTAGACAAGATCCGAGAAAGGAGTCGGGCCGCTCAGGCGGCGTGCCGGTCGACCAGTCCGAGGGACGCAGCTCTGACCTGGCGACGGATGGCGTGAACCGGGGCCGTGATAATCCGAAGGTCGTCCCACATGATCTCGACGCCCAGCCCAAGACCAATCCAGCCGGTCTTGACAGGGCTGACACCGAGCCCCGTGCCTCTCAGCCGAACCACGGTGTAGCGGGGAAAGCAGCGTCCACCCTGAATGAGCACCTCGCCGCACGCCGGGTCGCGCACCACCATGCGGTAGCGAGAGCCGGCCGTCTGCAGTTCCAGGAGCGTGTGCGGTTCGAGCTCCGACAACTCGACGCCAGACAGCTGCTCGACGCCGTCGTCGTATCGCCCGAGTGAGAGCGGCCCATCCGATGCGACTGCCTTCGTTTTCAAGGGCACCCGCGGAAGCCGACCGCTGGTGGCGGGGCCGCGGGGACCTCTCTTCCAGGGGACAATGTGCATGTCGTTTCTCACCTGGTGCGCTAGGTGCGCACCTTTCCAGTTTCGATGACGTCAGGCCGCATCACGCCGCGGCGCGAGAGGTGACGTTACAAACGGCGTGCCAGACCTGCTCGGGGTGTCGTGACTCGAGCACAGGGACCGCGCAAGACCGGGCCTGCAGGGGGCTACTGGCGCATGCAGCCTGCCCGGCCCTGACCGTTGCACGGATACACACCGGACCCAGGTGACCGATTGGCCGACAGTCAGCGTTGATGAATCGACCCTGCGACGCGCGGGCGGGGGCGGCCAGAAGTGGCGAAATTGGTCGGTCTGCCGTGTGCCCGGTGCGCGCCGGAGACCAGCGACGGGCCGCCGTCTGACCGCGTGCGCGACACTCTGGTATCCTGTGCGGCAGCCCAACTGCCTGCGTTTGTCGCCGATCGACGCGGCCGGCGAGCAGCCTGGTCGAGGCATCGAGCCAAACGGAGGCACATTGGACGTGCCAAGAACCGACTCGCGCAGGCACTGTAGCAGATGAACACCTACCGTAATCGCACCCGCCTGTTGGCCGGACTCGTCGTGCCGTGCCTCCTGGGAACCGCGACCCTCAACGTCGCCTGTGGCGCGGGGGGGCCGTCTGCGCCAGAGTTCACGGAGACGGGCCGCGCGGGGATGACCCGCATGGTGGTCATCCGCCCAGACCAACTGATCGACGACGCAGAGCTGTGGCGGATCGCCGACCACCTCCAGGATGAGACGGGAGTCAACGAGCTACAGGTGATCTTCTGGACCGACGAGGCGCTTGCCGGACGTGGGGTCCCGATGACCTACGAGCAGGTGGACGCCGAGAAGGCCCAAATCAATATCGACATCGCCATCGGCCGCCGCGACCTGCAGCGGTACTGAGCATCACGAAGCCTGGAAAGAGCGCGGACCTCGATTCTGATCCGAAACACGGGCCGGCCCTTCGTCCGCGGCCTAACTTAGAAGCCAAACCTCACGCGTGTGGTGAGCTGCGCGGTGTTGAGGGCCGCGCGATCCGTGCTGTTGGCAAGCAGCCGCAGCCATCGGGCATCGACGCCGACCAGCATGACCGCCACGACCAGACACCAGGTGCCACCGTTCATAGTTGCCACACTCCCAGCACCCGTCGAACGATGACTGTGTGCCTCCTGCTTGCGGCGATCGCAGCGACGACTGAAGCGCCGGAGGGGTGCTGGGCGCGCTGACGGTGTCGGCTGCCGATCTGGGCGAGGGGTTCATCCCGATCGTCGTTGGGGTCTATGGCGCCATGGGTAGCGGCACAGGGGTGGCCATCGACGCGCTGGTCAAGAGCTCGCAGGTGGTCTACGCTCAGCCAGACGGCTCGCGTCCTCGCCGGTGTTGGCTGGGGAGATGTGTGGCTTCGTGCTGTCCTTCCGTTTCTAGCAGGAAGAATTGACCGTGGTAACATTGCGAGTTGTGTTTCTCGTCGGCATGGACAGCTGGGTACCGTTTCAGTCGGGCCGTTTCGTGGCACCAGACCGACAGAGGCCGTAAGTTCTTGATTCTAAAGTGCGCGCCCGTAGCTCAGCTGGATAGAGCGCCGGGCTTCGAACCCGTAGGTCGGGGGTTCAAATCCCTCCGGGCGCGCCATCCATCCGGACACCCTCACGGTTGTCGGCAACTCCGTCCACCGTGTTGCGCCCGTAGCTCAGCTGGATAGAGCGTCTGCCTCCGGAGCAGAAGGCCGCAGGTTCGAATCCTGCCGGGCGCGCCATATCTTTCGGTGGTTTTGATAGGCCTTCAGAAGGCCGACCCTGAACTTATCCGAACGCATCCGAACGGCGAAAGTTGCACGTGGAGCTTGCAGGGACTGCCACCCCACAGGCACCTTGGCTGCTGGCATGGCATCAGCAGCTGGCAGTGCAAGACGTCTAGCCCCCCGGCAGTCCCGTCGTCATGCTTGCCATTGGCGGTCCTGAAGAGACCGCTTTCGGTGTCGCCCCTAACCAGTCCGCGGTGTTCAGCGTGGCCCTCAAGCAAGACGCTTGGGCGAGCATTCTGAGAGGACACCATGGCGGTCAACGAAGAGCTGGTCGCATTCGTCAGAGACGCGCTGGAGCGGGGTGCGTCGCGCGGCGAGATCGAGGGTGTGCTCACCGGAGCGGGCTGGGCCGCACCCTACGTGCGGGAGGCGTTGGGGGCGTTTGACGACGTCGACTTCCCTGTTCCCGTGCCGCGACCTCGACCCTCCCTGACCGCACGCAACTCGTTCCTGTACTTGATCCTCTTCACGACGCTCTACATCAGCGCCTACAACCTCGGCAATCTGCCGTTCCAGCTCATCAACACGGTCTTTCCAGACCCTGCCGCCACGGCGAGTTAGGCTGTCGAAGATGCGATGCGCTGGTCGATAGCATCGCTGATTGTCGCGGCGCCTGTCTTTCTCTACCTGTCCCGTCTGACGAGCCGGGAGGCGCGCCTCGACCCGGGCTGGCTGTCGCCGTTGGTGCAGTGGTCGTGGCGGTCATCGTGACCGGGCTCCTGGTGACAGGGTCGCCGGGCGAGGTGCGGCTGCGCCCGCTGGACGAGCGACGCATCGAGCACCTCCAGCAGATTTCCACAACGGTGCCTCCTTATTGATCTCAGCGGCGTGCGCCCGTATGATCTCAGGCACTCGTATGCGACCGCCCTCCTGGCCGCGACACAGGATCTTCGGACGGCGTAGCGGCTGATGCTTCACGGTGACCCCAGGACGACAGAACGCTACGCGTGCTCGGTGATCGATCCCATCCTCGGTGCAGTGCTCCAGCAGTTCCGCGAGCACATCACAGGGGCAATGGCGAAGGCCAGAATTGCACGGGGGTCGCGCCGACGCGACGACCGCAAAGAACGCGCCATCCATTCGTGTGGGCCGCTAGCTCAACTGGCAGAGCAGCAGACTCTTAATCTGAAGGTTCCCGGTTCGATTCCGGGGCGGCTCACCACGTTTTCCTAGGAAAATAGACACCTACGGGTCGAGCCGACTAGCCCACCCACTCGTTCGTCCGCATCATCCGTGCGAGGCGCCAGGCCCGCTGATGGGTCTTCTTTCCCACCTGTGCTGACCACTTGCTGTCCAGCATCTCGACCGCTGCGTCCTCGAAGTCCCGCCGGCGAAGCGCCCGGCGCATCTTCCTGAACCCACGCAGCCGACCCGGTCCCATGTTGAACATCATGTCGAGCAGAACGGCCTGACGCACGGGGCTCAGCGTCGCCCAGGTCGGGAACAGCCCCTCGCACGTCTTACGGGCATTCGCCATGTCGTTCCGGAACAGCAGTTGGATCTCGTCCTCTGAGAACGGCACGTCCGAGATGTTGCGCTCGATCCCGACCGTCAGCTTCCCCACGGTGTCTGTGTACGGCCTTGTCCTCTTCCCCTCGTGGCGCTCGAGCAGATCGGCTATACGTGTCATTTGGTTTGCGTCTCCCTGCTGATTGTCCTGTGCATAGGCTGCAGCCACCGGCTGTAAGAGCACACGCCGCAGACGCCCGGCCGGCCGCCCTGGGAGTGTGGTCGATTGCGGCGTAGCTTCGCTAGCAGTCTCGACTTGGCGGTGTCCCCTCGAACCGCTCGGTTACCGACGACAGTTGCACGATGAGGCCGTCTGGGTCCGGCACGAGCACGCTTGTCGCGCCTGCTCGGCGCACCCCTGCCACCCCGGCTGCTTCGAGGTCCGACGCGACACGATCGGCCTCAAAGTTCTCTATGCCGACCCCGAAATGGTCGATCTCTCCCGGAACCGCGTCGCTGGCGGTCAGGCTGCAGTTGCCCCCCTCAGTCGGACACAGGCTGATGAGGCCACCGTCGGGAAAGTCGAGCGCGAAGGAGTCACCGACGATATACCGTCGCGGTGGCAACCCGAGCAGCTCACGGTAGAACGCCGCAGACCGTGCCACGTCGGCGACCCCGACGTTGACGTGGTTCAGCGATCGCGCCCGGAATCGGCCGGGCTGCGCGCTACCGGCCGCCGGTAATGCGATCGCCGCCATTGCCCCAAGCAGTTGGCGTCGGGTGAGCTGTCCGTCTTCGTACTGACTCAATAGGGTATCGAACGAGTCTGTCATCGGTCTCTTCCTCTCGGTGCCCGATTGGGTCACTGCTTCTGTCTGGCGGGGTGTGTGGCCGTCGAGCGCCGGGGCTCCACATACAGGGTGGTGTGCGTCGCGATCAATCGTGAGAGCGATTTGGAACGAAGCCGAAGCTAGCAGCCTACTGCAGTTCAGGCCGGGACTTCGCAGTACGCTTCGGTCGAGTGGTCATGGCTGCACTCCTTGCGACACGTCGACTCTAGTCGACGCGGCCAAGCAGGCGGTCATGGTGACCGCCAATCTCACGGGAAGCCGGTCAGAGCAGCATCCATGCGATCAGCGGCCTCCCACTCCAATGGTCGGCGTTACGACGCGAACTACTTCTTAGCCTTCTTCGCAGCAGCCTTTCTCTTCGCCCACGAAGCCTTCATGCGCTTGCTGACCGCAAGCTTCTCGGCTTTGCTCATCGGCCGCCGTTTCCGCTTGGCCTTGCCACCAGCTCGCTTGGCCTTGCCACCCGCCGACTTCTGCTTCGCACCACCGTCCTGTAGCACAGCTTCAAGGCCAGTTATCTGACGGTCGAGCTTCGCTCTCTCCGCCCGAAGTCCCGAAAGCGCCTGTCTGAGTGTCGCCGTAACGTCAATCGCCATTCGCATCTCCTTTGTCTAGCCAAGTTCGATCCAACCCAGCGCACGCGCGCCCTCATGGCACGCGCCCTCTACCCTGTCAACGTCAATTCGCTCATCACGCGTCACGCAGGTCACCAAGGGTCATGCTGTAGGTCAAGCGAAAGGCCCGCGCCAGATGCGACGGGCTGCATCCAGCATGCCGCGCGAAATCCAGATTGGTCAGCCGCTCGGCATACCGTTCGTTGATGAGCGCCCATGCCCGTACTACTACGCCATGTGGGGTGTGCCCTGGGAACCGGCGCAACTCCGCGCTATGAGCCGGCACGAGCTCGCAATGGAGAGTGGGCGCATCCCTGGTCGTGATGTGAAACGATAGCGCGGCCTTCATGAGCCGTTCGTATACTAGGTCGCGCAATAGAGCCTTGCTCCATTCCTCCACTCGTGTCAGCCGACCCAATCTCTGGCGCAGAAGCGGTCTTAG
>MPMA02208704.1_pt1 | contig 21927 bp, 20 predicted proteins | sample 1617361 | NCBI WGS metagenome assembly MPMA02 (sample SAMN05944807, study PRJNA350692) | marine metagenome | biome: marine; feature: ODZ; material: water; isolation source: 180 m water sample filtered on 0.2 um supor filter | place: Pacific Ocean | collected 2012-04-08 | depth 180m m | reverse complement strand
TAGCAGCGCCCGGCCACGATCGGACCTCAACGTGCACCGGGCTCGACAGGGCCCCTCAAGAGTGCGGATGGAAGCCAGGGTCCCTGACCGGCTTGACACCGGCTGGTCCTCTCATGGAAGGCCTGATGGCCTGCGCCACATCCCCCAGGTCCGGCCACCTTCCGCGATTATCAAGGCTCGCTGAGCGCGTTGTCGAGCCTTACCTGCTCGAGGCTGCTGAGCGTCGGTGTCAGGATGCTCTCGATACCACCTGGACCGAGAGTGACGTCGACCGACCGGGCGCCAGGCCCTTCTTGTGAGCCCTCACCGACAAAGCAGGCGAACCTCCGCCGCGACCCGCCATTTACGAGCGCCTCTACGACACGCGCAGCGGCCGACGCCAAGGCAAAGGGTCCGGGTGGCCAGAGCTGTTCGAGACGATGCCGCAGCCGCGCCAGCTGAGGCGGCGACAGGGTGTCTTCGAGCGGATAACCGCCGATCGTGGCACAGCTCCAGGGGACGACCGGGTGTGCCGGAGGCACGCCCAGGAGGTTGATCGAGATCTCGCCCGGTGAGACGCCGGTCTCGAGCGAGACCAGTGCCCGCAGGCTCGACACCAGTGCCCCGGGACCCGAACCGAAGACGCGCCTGCGATCAATGCCGAGCTGCCGCGCGCAGCCGGCGACCAGCGGTCCTTGCGAGGCGCCGGCACACACGATCGGAGTGCGACGGGTCAGGGCCGCGACCCGGTCCAACAACGCCAGCGCCACCTCGCCGCGCCATTCCTCATCCGGTGTGTCGGCCGGGCCGGTCACGACGACCGCAGCCGAGCCAATCACCGCATCGATGTCACCTGCGGCGGTCACCCGTGTGTCGAACCGCTCGACTGACCCGGCTTGTTGGATGTCCAGCGCCTTGCCGGCCGCGACACCCGACGACGGGTCGACCAGGCGGACCGCGCCCACCCGGTCACGCCCGGCCAGCGTGTGGGCGAGCGTGCCGCCGAGCGTACCGGCTCCGAGGACCGTGACGATCGACATCGAGTATGCAGCGTGTGTCAGCCCGAGACCTGTCGCAGGGCCGACGTCAGTCACTGACATTGTAGTGTCCCGTGTCGCCTGTCGTCTTGCCAGCACGGCGTGTCGATTCGTAATATATGCCTTGAGAACCGATGCCCGATGGCAGCAGTGGCGTCGCGTCGTCGGGATGGTGATGAAGGCAGGCTCACATCGATACTCAAATGACAGAAGCATCGCAATTCATTGGCCGGTCAGCGGTTGTCACCGGAGGCTCCCGTGGGATCGGCCTCGCCACCGCCATCGCGCTCCGGTCGGCTGGAGCCGACGTCCTGATCTGCGGCCGGTCCGCCGACGCGCTCGAGTCGGCGGCTGCTCACATCGCGTCGGTGCCGGCTCCAGCCGGTCGGCTCGTCACCCAGACGGCCGATGTGCGCGACCCAGAACAGGCCGAGCGGCTGATTCGAGCGGCCGTCGAGCAACTGGGCGGAGTAGACATCCTGGTCAACAACGCCGGTATCGGCCGGTTCTCTCCGCTGGCCGATCTGGCAGTTGACGACTGGCGGGAGACAATCGAGACAAACCTCTCGGGGGTCTTCCATTGTTGCCGGGCGGCGATCCCTGCCATGAAACAACGTGGCGGTGGCTGGATCATCAATGTGAGCAGCCTCGCCGGAAAGCATCCTTTTGCCGGTGGCACCGCCTACTGCGCCTCGAAAGCGGGTCTCAACGCGCTCACCGAATCGCTGATGCAGGAGGTCCGACGCGACGGTATCCGCGTGAGCTGCGTGTTGCCGGGTTCGGTCGATACCACGTTTGCAGGAAACGAGCAGTCCGCAGACGCTGGCTGGAAGCTGGCTGCGTCGGATGTCGCGCAGACAGTGTTCGATCTGCTTTGTCACCCTCCGCGCAGTTTGCCGAGCCGCGTCGAGATACGCCCCGCGGTTCCCGGTAAGTAGCGGACAACCCTCGCGCCCGCATGACAGAGCAGCTCGGACATTACAACCTCCTCGAACAGGTCGGCAATGGCGGCCTGGGCCCGGCGTTCAGGGCCCGGGATACAGTGGCCGGACGTACGGTGCTCGTCAAGAATGCCACCGAGCGAGTCGGACCAGACTCCGCCACAAGAGCCCGGTTCCTGAAGGACGCGCACGCCGCAGCCACGGTTTCCCACCCGAACGTCGCGATGCTCTTCGAGGTCGGTGACACCCCGGACCAGCTATTCCTGGTGTTCGAGTTCGTGTCAGGGGAGACCCTCGACCAGGCGTACCAGGGGGCGCTCGATGTCCGCCGGGCGCTCGATCTGGGGATTCAGCTTGCCGAGGCGCTCGGGGCCGCGCACGCTCAGGGTGTGCTGCACCTCGACGTCAGGCCAGCGAACATCATGGTGACCATTCGCGGGCATGCCAAGCTGCTGGACACCGGGCTGAGTCGGTGGACGACGGGCATTCTGGCCCCGGCAAGAGGAGAAAGCGGGCCGTCTCCCGGCGATCGGGCCGCCGGTGATCGGGCGGCGGAGCAGCGGCGCGGCGAGTCGGCAGACCACCGATCCGACCTGTTTTCACTCGGTGTTGTTCTGTTCGAGATTCTCACCGGGCGGGTGCCGGGTGACGGAGCATTGTCGAACCCAGGGTCAGGGCCAAGTCGGGCGGCTTCGATGCGACCCGGCGCGGTCAACGCCGCGGTGCCGGACGAGCTCGACGCAATCGTCGAGCGCGCGTTGGCCGGGCGGGTGGAAGATCGGTATCAGAGCGCCGTGCCGTTGGCTGCCGAGCTACGCAGCGTGGCCGCCATCCTTGCCGTTCGGTCCGGTGACCGAGAGCCCCCGTCACTGGTGCCCCGTCGGAGGGTGCAGGCGAAGCGGGGCCGCTTCTCCCGCTGGTTCAGGCTATCCAGCTGAGACCGTCAGCACGACTCGTCCGGCTCTGAGCCGGTCGCCCACCTTCATCCTCGAGCGTTCGACAGGGCGGTCGTTGACGAACGTTCCGTTGGTGCTGTCGAGGTTCTCGACGATCAGCTCGCCGTCGGCGACGGCCAGGCGACAGTGAGCGCGCGAGACGAGAGCGGCATCTAGGACGAAGTCGGCGCGCGGACCACGGCCCAGCGTGCGGACACGGCCAGGAGTCATCCGGAACGTGTAGGGTCCACCTTCCGCCTCTTCGGTTGAACGAAGAATCCACATGAGGGTTACCGTTCACGCTCCAGCCAATCGGTCAGGGTGTTGATGACCGACGGACTGACCGATCGGTCCCGGAGGTCGCCGTAATCGGTCACCGAACCTGAATTGGACTCCACGAGCAGATGGTCGAGTCCTTCCAGTGTCACCTGCTCCACCGAGGTGTCCCGCCGTCTGGCACGTGCCAGCTCCGCCAGACTCTCGGTATGATGAGGACCGACTTGACGGTCCTCGGAGCCGCGAATGATCAGAATCGGCTGCCGTGTCCTCCGCATGGTGTCGGCCGTGTCGAAGTCCAGGAAGCTGCGGAACCAAGCTGTATCCGCCTGACGCCGCATCTCTTCCGGTACTCCGTCCCACGAACCGGTGCCGAGCGCGGCATCGTGAATGCGCTGTTGGAGACCAATCTTCTCGGCGCGCTCCATGGCCGGCGTGCCAAGTTGATCGAGTGCGGCGCGCTGCTGTTCCAGTACTAGCTCGGTGCCGGTCGTTCCCGCCGCGGCGACCAGCACGAGGTTGTCCGCCCGGCGTTCTTTGGCGGCGACGAGCATGGCGATCCACCCGCCCTCGGCATACCCAAGCACGGTGATCCGGTCGCCATCGACGTCGTCGCGGCGGTCCAGGTATCGCACCATCGTTCGGGCATCGTCGGCATGAATCTCGATGTCGGCCGATTCGCGGCGGCCGCCGCTCTGGGCAACGCCGCGCGTATCGTATCTGGCCACCAGGAACCCGGCGTCGGCGAGCGCGCCGGCCAGCTGACCGAGCACCGGCATGCCAGACAGCATGCCGTCTCGTTCCCCCGAGCCCGCACCCGGCACCAGCAGCACCGCCGGCCAGCCGGCCTCCGGCCGCGGGTGGTCCACCGGTGTGGTGACGGTCGTCGCCAGCGCGAAGCCTTCGGTTCGGACCCGGACATCCTGATCGCCCGAGTGAGCGGATCGACGCACCCGGGCGCTGGCCGCGACGATGTCCTCGCGTGCCACATCGAGTGCCGCCTCTGGAATCGACACGCGCAAGAGCCGCTGTCCTGCATCCGTCCAGACCTCCGCCGACAGGGAAGCGTCGGAATTCAGAAACGAGAGGCGGTGCACACGGGCGTCGACGACCGAGTCTGCGGTGTCGATCTGTTGTGAGAAGATCTCGTCGATTCGGACTCGGGTGCTGCCACGGGGCGCCACGTAGACCGGGATCTCATCACCCACTTCGGCACTGGCCAAGCGGACGGCCAGCGCTTCGTAGCCCCCGAAGAAATAGTCGGGTAGGACGATGGCATCGGGTGACAACGAGTTGCTGATGGTCAGTCGACGTCCGGCGTCTTCCAGCTCGTTGGTCGCGCTGCCAGCATCGAAGGTCGTGCGGAGCGAGAACGGAGTGTTGGCCCGAATGCCGTCGATCGTCAGTGCCCGCGGGTGCCACTGCTCGTCGTACTGGATCTCGAACAGCCGGTTCTGCAGATCGATTGGTTGAGACAGGTCGCCGCGGGATCGAATGACCCAGCCGTCCGGGCCGCGGGTCAGCTCGATCTGTTCAAAACCGATCGGTGTCGAGCGAACGAACACATTGAAGGTGGCCGCGCCTGGGGTCACTTCGGTCGGAGGCTGCGCGGCTGCGAGCGGGACCGTTAGGAGGATGGCAGTAAGAGTACAATACGCCAAGACGCGCATTCCATTGAGCATATCATTTCGCGCGCGGTGCACCGCTTTCTCCCATGTCCGCCTCGTCCAGCTACCACGCGGCACGCACCGCCTCGGCGTTCATCGACCTGTCTACGCGCGGCAGGATCGCCGTCGGTGGTGACGACCGGGCCTCGTATCTGCAAGGGCTGCTGACCAACGACATCGTGGCGCTTGGGTCCGGGGAGGGGTGCTACGCCGCTTATCTGACGCCGCAGGGGCGAATGGTTGCCGACATGCAGGTCCTCGACCTCGGCAAAGAGCTGTTGCTCGACGTGCATCCCTCCGTCACCACGATGCTGGCAGAGCGTTTTCGTGAATTCATCTTCACCGAGGATGTCTCGGTTGACGATCGCTCGACTCGGTGGGCAGCGTTCGGTCTGCACGGCCCGGATTCGGCGCGCATTGTCGGCGAGGTTGTTCGGCCGATTGCTGGCGACCGGTCCGCCTCGCTCGAGCCGGGTGAGCCGGTTGAGGCGATAGTCCCGGTCACGCCGGTCAGCATGGACGAGCTCGCTGCCTATCCGGAGTTTCGACATCTGGTCGGCCGTTTCCAAGGTGTTCCGGTGGTGACGGCGCGTAGCGACGAGGCGGGTGAGGTCGGGTTCACACTCTACGTCGACGCTGGAGTTGGCTCGGCGCTTGGCGGCGCGCTGGCGACGGCGGGCGCGGTGGAGCTCGACCCTGCGACCTTCGACCTCCTCCGTGTCGAGGCGGGGCGTCCGGCGTTCCCCGCCGACATGAACCAGGAGACCATACCGCTCGAGGCCGGCATCGAGGACCGTGCGATTAGCACGACGAAGGGCTGTTACGTCGGGCAGGAAGTGATTATCAGAATCTTGCACCGCGGCCAGGGTCGGGTGGGGCGTCGTCTGGTTGGTCTGGGTTTCGAATCGCAGGGCGAACCGCACGGCGAGCCACCCGCCGCCGGCGCCATTCTGACCACGTCTCTTCGCGACGGAGGCACGAGTTCTCCCAGTGGAGATGCTGCGCAGCCGGTCGGCGTCATCACGAGCTCGGTGTGGTCGCCGGCGCTGGACCGGCCGATCGCGCTCGGCTACGTCAAGCGCGAGTTGACTGAGCCGGGCACCGAGCTCGTCGCCAGAGATGGCGACCGGCAGCACTCCGGTGTCGTCACGCCGCGTCCGTTCCTGTCGTTGCCAAAGGCATCGTCGTTGTCGGCTCGCTGCTGAGCCCAGTGCTCAGTCGAGCTACCCTCCAATCAGATCAATCAGCTCGAGGTCGGCCGGCGGAAAGCGCAGTGTCCCCAGCTCGGCCCTTGACACCCACCGCAGGCGCTGTCCCAGAACCGGTTTCGGATCTCCGATCAGCGTACACCGGTAGAAGTGCAGCTCGACCGTGCGGTCAGGGTAGGCAAAGCTGGTCTCGAGAATCTTGCCCCCGATCTCGACCGCGACGTCGAGCTCTTCGCGTATCTCCCGCTCCAGACACCGACGGTGGTCTTCGCCGTCTTCCGTCTTGCCACCGGGAAACTCCCAGTGGCCGGCCAGATGTGTGCCCGGGAGCCGTTCGGTTACGAGCAGCCGGTCCTCCTGCTCGACGATTGCGGCGACCACGACCACGCACCCTGATTGCTGTTGCTGGGAGCGCACTAGGTTCCTTCCTTCCCGCCGGTTCCGTTTGGGCTGGCGGGGTTGAAGGGGTATGTCTGGCAGATTGGGCGCATCGGACAGACGACACACCTAGGCCGTCGGGCCACGCAAACGACTGCGCCGAGGTCCATCAGCGCTTGGTTGAAGTCGAATACGTCACGACGCGGGAGCAACGCCTCGGAGAGCGCCCACAAACGCTTCTTGCTTGCCGCGGCATTGTCACCTTGGCTACCTCTGCCACCGTGGCCGTCATCGTCGTCGTTGCCGTCAGGGCGACCACGCTGACCGTTGCCAAAGACGCGAGACAGCACACGGGCGACGTTGGTGTCGACGATCGGGGCGCGCCGGCCGAACGCGAAGCTTTGCACGGCGCCGGCTGTGTAGGCGCCAATCCCCTTGAACGATCGCAGCGTCTGTTCGTCGGATGGGAGCTTGGCGTCGTAGCGGGCGACCACCTCGCGGGCGATGGCGTGCAGGCGTTTCGGTCGCGCGTTGTAGCCGAGAGGGCGCCATGTTCGGCCGACGTCACCAGGTCGTGCTGCGGCCAGCGCTTCGAGTGAGGGGTACTTTCGCAGCCACTCCTCGTACTTTGGCAGGACACGGTCTACCTGTGTCTGCTGCAGCATCATCTCGGACACAAGGATGTGGTACGGGTCTTTCGTGTTTCGCCAAGGCAGATCGCGCCCGTTCCGCCTGTACCAACCAAGCAGCCGACGACGAAACCTGCGCCGCAGCCCCGGTTGGGGCAGCCCATCAACATTATTGGCCGGTGCGCCGGCGGCTCCTGGCCGCGAAGATGACTGCATGACCGCAGCACTATAATTCAAACGTGAAGATCTACACGCGCAGAGGTGACACGGGAGAGACGGGTCTACGTGGTGGACGCCGCGTCTCCAAGGCCGAGCCGCGGGTCGACGCCTACGGTGAGGTGGATGAGCTCAATGCGTGTCTCGGTCTGGTGCTGTGCACCGCTGTCGACCCTGACCTGGTCGAAATGGTTGTTCAGATCCAACATCAGCTTTTTTCGCTCGGTGCGTCGCTCGCCGACCCGACGTCGAGTGCCGCGGCTCGGGCGAAGGAGTCGATCGGACAGGCAGATGTGGAACGACTCGAGGGATGGATCGACCGTCTCGAGGCAGAGCTCGCACCGCTACGCCGATTCATCCTCCCCGGCGGGCATCCTGCGGCCGCCGCCGCGCAACTCGCCAGAGCGGTGTGCCGGCGTGCCGAACGTCGCATGGTGGCGGTTGGTGCCGAGGCGGTCGGGGCGGTGGCGTTGGCCTACGTGAACCGGCTGTCCGATCTGTTGTTCACCCTGGCCCGCGCCGTCAACGTCAGAGCGGGTGTCAGAGAGCAGGAGTGGTAGCCGCTGTGGGCGGCCGGTCGTTTGCGTCCGCCTTCGCGTCCCGGTTCTCCATATCCGCCTTGACCGCATCGAACACGCTCCGGGCGAGCTCCTGCGACACGCGTTCGCGGATGCTGCCGCACCCGACCAGAGTGTCGCCAGCCCTGGTTCTTACCAGCACGTCCCAGCGGTCATGGGCGATTCCTTCCGGTCGGTCGGCGAACGAACCGGAGTGCCCAGGCGCCTCGGATCGGGAGCGGCGGGCGATGTAGGAGGCAATCGGCGACCCGTTGATCAACACCTTGACCACCCTGATGTCGTTCTTTGCGATCGCGGTGTCGCCGCTGTAGAAATGGTCGGCGTCGGCAGTAAACAGCGTGAGGCCGTCACTCGTCGGTATTTCGGCGAGCACCGTCCGTCCCGCCGCAAGCAGTTCGCGTCGCTCGCGGTCCCGGCTGAGACGATGAAACCGGAGTGTCGACGCCAGGCCGAGCGCGAACAGAAAGAGACCGAGCGCGATGAGGCCGGCGATGAGGTCGCGCATTGGGATCAATGCTAGCAGGAGACCGATGTCGTGATCGGGGTTTGAACGGTAGAATCCCGGAGACGAATTCTGACTGCCGTGTCATCATCCGCTACGGACCTTGCTTCGGCCTATGACGCCTGCGCTCGCCTGGCACGGTCCCATTACGAGAATTTTCCGGTCGCCTCCTGGATGCTGCCTCGGTCCATGCGGCCCCACATCGCCGCGATCTATGCCTTTGCCCGCACCGCTGACGACTTTGCCGACGAGGGGGACGTGGCCCCCCAGGTGCGTCTGCGCCGTCTCGACTCATGGGGCGAGCGGCTTCAGCGCTCGGTGGACTCTTCGATCGGAGATGGGGCGGTCGATGGTGGCGCGACACCAGAGGAGGCACCGGGTGACGGGGTCGACCATCGGGCGGTCTTTCTCGCGCTCTCGAACACCATCAGGGTCTGCCGGTTGCCGGTCGGCCTCTTCGAAGACCTCCTGAGCGCGTTCCGGCAGGATGTTGGCACGCACCGCTACGAGAGTTGGGACCAGTTGCTCGACTACTGTCGCCGGTCGGCGAACCCGGTCGGACGGTTGGTGCTCCGGGTCGCTGGCTACGATGAGGCGGCGCTCGACCATGCCTCCGACTGCTTCTGCACGGCGCTTCAACTGACCAATTTCTGGCAGGACCTCGAGCGTGACCATGCCGCCGGGCGGATCTACGTGCCGGCCGAGGATCGGACCGTTTGTGGCGCCCTGGAGTCCGATCTCGCCGGCCGCCGACTGACACCGGGCTGGCAGGCGGTGCTCGAGGGGGTCGGCGAGCGCACACGGGCGCTGTTCGACCAGGGGCGCGGCGTGTGCGATGGCGTCTCGGGCCGCCTGGCGATGGAGCTGCGGCTGACCTGGTTGGGCGGTCTCCGGATTCTAGAACGGCTGGAGCAGAGCCGTTTCGACGTGTTCGCCCAGCGACCGGCGCTTGGCGCGCGTGACGGCATGGTCATTCTGTGGAGAACCCTGACCTGGCGCCGCCGCTGACGAACTGTTGACCTGTGGCTCGAGATACGAACTTCTATTACTCGTTCCTGGTGCTGCCGAACGAGAAGCGGCGGGCCATCGTGGCGGTCTGGGACTTCTGCCGCGCTGTGGACGACGCGGTGGACTGTCCCACCGCTGAGGGGGTCGGAGGCTCGCCGGCCGAAGCGCTCAGACAGTGGCGGAACGAGCTGGCGGCCTGCTACGGCGAGCAAAGGCCCGGCACCGAGCAAGGTCGCAACCTGAAGCCGTTTGTCGCTCGCTTCGGTCTGCCACGTCGCCCGTTCGAGGACCTGATCGACGGCGTGGAGATGGACACGGTGGCCCGGCGGTATCGGACCTTCGACGATCTGTATCAGTACTGCATCCGGGTCGCGTCGGCCGTCGGTCTGCTGTGTATCGAGATCTTCGGCTATCGCGACCCGGTCACCCGCGAGTACGCCGTAGCACTCGGTGTCGCGCTCCAACTGACCAACATCGTCCGCGACGTGCCGGCCGATCTGCGTGACGGTCGGCTCTATCTTCCCCTCGAGGATCTCGAGCAATTCGGGTGCACGGAGGACGACCTGCGCGCTGGGCGCTCGGACCGCGTTGTCGGGCTGTTGCGGCATGAGTGTGGAAGGGCCAGAGAGTATTACCGCAAGGCGCGCGCGGTGCTGCCCTCGACAGATCGACGCCGGCTCGTCGCGGCCGAGATCATGGGAGCGATCTACTTCGCCATACTCAAACGCATCGAACGGCGGGGCTACGATGTGTTCTCCGAGGTCGTTCGTGTCTCTCGTCCTCGCCGTGCCTGGATCGCCGCCACCGTGTGGCTCAGGACGCTGGTTGGGGTATGAGGCAAATGTCTGAGGAGGCAGGAGGCAGGAGGCAGGAGGCAGGAGAGGTCCGGAGGGCTTCGCCGATAGCTGAGGATCTGAGAGGGTCGGAGTGACGGGTGACGGCTGGACCCACGACGTCATCGTCATCGGCAGCGGGTTCGCCGGGCTCTCGGCTGCCTCGATGCTCGCCGAGCGTGGTCGGAAGGTGGTCGTGCTCGAGGCGCGGAACAGGCTTGGCGGTCGCGCCACCTCGTTTCGGGACGGGATGACCGGTGAACTGGTCGACAACGGTCAGCACGTCCTGTTCGGCTGCTACCGGGAGACACGCCGGTTTCTCACGCGGATCGGCGCTGCAGATCGCCTGCGTCTGCAGCCGCAGCTGGACGTCACCTCCATTGACGAGTCTGGACGCCGCACCCGCCTCGTTTGTCCGCCGCTCTATCCGCCGTTGAATCTGCTCGCGGGTCTGCTCGAATGGGACGCCCTCGACTTCCGCGACCGGTGCGCCTGTTTCAAGCTGGCCGGTCCGCTCCGTCTCGCCAAGCGCGAGATGCGCGGTGGCGCCGGTGTTCGAGCCGCGTCAACGGGTGAGACAGTAACTGGCTGGCTCGTTCGACATGGTCAGACCCGTCGTTTGCGCGAGCTGCTCTGGGAGCCGCTTGCTCTCGCGGCTCTGAATCAGAGTCCGGATGTGGCGGCCGCTCCCACCTTCGTCCGTGCCCTGGCGCTGATGAGCGGTACGTCACCCTCCGATTCCGCCGTCGCCCTGCCAGCGCGGCCGCTCGAGGAGTTCTATGCCAGCCCTGCCAGATCGTTCATCGAAGCGCACGGCGGCGAGGTTCGCACCGGTGTGACGGCGCGTGTCCGTACCGACGGCGAACAGCTTCATGAGGTCGAGGCGGATGCCGACCGGTTACGCGGGCCGGTGGTGATCTCCGCCGTGCCCTGGTTCGCGCTGACGGAGCTTTTCCCGTCCGGACCGCCCCTGCCACTCTGTTCCGTCTGCGACGCGGCCGACGCGACTGACTCGTCACCGATCGCCACCGTCAATTTGTGGCTCGACCGCCCCGTCATCGATAGGCCGTTTGTTGGTCTGCCGGGTCGCACCATGCAGTGGGTGTTCGACAAGCGGCTGGTGTTTGGGAACGCCACTTCTCATCTGTCGCTGGTCGCGAGCGGCGCCGGGGCCATCACCGGGTTGTCGAACCGCGCCATTATCGAGTTGGCCACCGACGAGCTCTGCACGGCGTTACCGGCGGCCGGTGACGCCGTCGTAACACGTGCCACGGTCGTTCGGGAGCCGCGGGCCACCTTCTCGCTGGCTCCGGGGCAGCCGGCCCGGCCTGGTGTGGAGACAGGTCTGTCCGGCTTCCTGCTGGCAGGCGATTGGATCGACACCGGGCTACCGGGTACGATCGAAGGTGCCGTCGTCAGCGGACATCTTGCGGCCGAGGCGGCCCTCAGGCTGATGGTTCCTCACGTCGGACGTTGAAGTCGACGAGGGGCGCGTCACACATCTAGTCGAATGCAATCAGTCATCGTTCACTACCAGGAGATCGCGCTCAAGGGCCGGAACCGGTCCTGGTTCGTAGAGCGACTGGTCAGTAACATCCGCGCCGCGACAGCCGACCTCGGCGTCGCGAAGGTCCGCGCGCTGATGGGGCGGATCGAGCTACAGCACGAGTCGGCCGACGACTGGTCGGAGCTGCGCGCTCGGTTGGCGCGGCTACCCGGCATCGCCAACTTTTCACGAGCGGTCCGAAGCCGTTGGGACATCGACGCCATCGCGGATACGGTGCTTGGCGAACTCGAAGAACTGCAGGTCGAGAGCTTCCGAGTGAGGGCGCAGCGAGCCGATAAACGGTTTCCGATGACCTCGCCGCAGATCGAACGGGAGGTGGGTGGTCGCATCAAAGCGGCCCGCGGGTGGCGGGTCGATCTCGAGCGACCGGAGCTGACGGTGCGTGTCGAGATTCTCAACGACGAGGCGTTCTGCCACCTGCGAAAGGAACCGGGCTCCGGTGGTCTGCCCAGCGGTGTCAGCGGCCGTGTCGCCTGTCTGATGTCCGGCGGTATCGATTCACCGGTGGCCGCCTACCGGTTGATCAAGCGTGGCTGCCGGGTCAGGCTGATTCACTTTCACAGCTATCCGATTCTGTCTCACACGTCCCAGGACAAAGTGGCCGAGATCGCTGAGCTGCTGACACGCCGCCAGCTCGACACCCGGCTCTACCTGGTGGCCTTCGGGGAGATCCAGCGCAAGGTGGTGCTGGCGGTGCCGCCGCCGCTCCGGGTGGTCGTCTACCGGCGTCTGATGCTGCGGATTGCCGAGCGTATCGGGCGCGCCTGCGGCGCGATGGCGCTCGTCACCGGAGAGGCGGTCGGTCAGGTCGCCTCCCAGACGCTGGAAAACATGGCGGTCATCAACTCGGTGACGTCGATGCCGGTGTTGCGTCCACTGGTCGGAATGGACAAGGAAGAGATCGTCCGTGAGGCGCAGCAGCTCGGCACCTACGAGGTGTCGATCGTGCCCGACGAGGACTGCTGCACCCTGTTCACACCGAAGCACCCGGCGACAAAGGCCAGGGCGCGGGTGGTCGACGAGGCGGAGGCGGCGCTGGAGGTCGATGCGATTGTCGAGGAGGCGGCCACGACCGCCGAGCGGCGCGACCTGCGGTTCCCGAGTATCGTGGCCCAACCCGACAAGCGATCAGGGACGTCAGGCTAGACCGTAGCTCGCTTGAGTCGACCTTCGAGGGCAAGGCTTCAGACACTATGAGCAGGTCGCTGCGGTAAGTTGAGTTCCTAACCTCGACAGAAAGGAGCTCAATGATGGACACCGCAACGACCGCTCGGAGAGAGTCTACCGCGCCGGCTGGGGTGCTGTATGTGGGCCTGGAGCTGAGCGCGCGGGAGTGGCGCCTGGCGTGCAGTGGCGGGTTGGCGACGCGGGGGATGCAGACGGTGATTCGCGCGGGGGATCGCCCCGGGTGGCAGCGGGCGATCGGGCGGGCGAAGCGGCGGTATGGGTTGGCGGCGTCGGCGCCGGTGTGGGGTTGCTGCGAGGCGGGGCGTGACGGGGCATGGCCGCATCGGTGGTTAACGCGCGAGGGCGTGCACAATCGGGTGGTCGATTCCTCGAGCATCGAAGTGAATCGGCGGGCGCGGCGGGCGAAGACCGACCGGCTGGACGCAGCGAAGCTGGTGCGACTGCTGCTGCGGGTGGCGTTGGGGGAAGTGGGCGTGTGGCGCGAGGTCCACGTGCTGTCGCCGGCGGCCGAGGCGGCGCGGCAGGTCCCGCGGGCGCTGACGATGTTGACCCGGGAACGGACGCGCTGGCGGAACCGGATCCACGCGCTGCTGGCGACGGTCGGGGTGCGGCTGCCGATCGATGCGCAGTTCCCGGCGCGCCTGGCGGGGGCGACGACGTGGGCGGACGGTCCGGTGCCCGCGGCGGTGTGCGCGCGGGTGGAGCTGGCGTGGCGGTTCCTGCAGCAGGTGGAGCGGGAGCGGACGGCGCTCCAGCAGGCGCAACGGGCCGCGCGGCGGGCCGGGGCGACGCCGGCGGCGGTCTGTGCGCAGCGGCTGACGCGGTTGCGTGGCATCGGGGACCGGTGTGCGTGGGTGCTGGCCACCGAGGTCTACAGTCGTAACCTCCAGAATCGCCGGCAGGTGGGCGCCTTGACCGGCCTGACCGGGGTGCCCTATCAGAGCGGCACGGTGGTGCGGGAGCAAGGGATCAGTCGCGCCGGGCTGGCCCAGGTCCGGGCGCTGGCGGTGGAAACCGCGTGGTTGTGGGTCCAGTGGCAACCCACCAGCGAGCTCACGCAGTGGTTCCAGCGACGGTTCGCGCACGGCGGGCCGGGCCAACGACGGGTGGGCATCGTGGCGCTCGCCCGGCGGCTCGTGATTGCGCTCTGGCGGTATGACCGGGACGGCATCGTACCGGCCGGGGCAGTGTTGAAGGCCGGGGTGGCGTAACCGCCCTGGTCGGCGCTGGCGACCGGCCCGGAGCAAGGAGAGGTCCGGCGCGACACGCGCAGGACCGGGCTTCAGAGGGGGCCCGGTCGGCAGACTTCGTCACTTGGCTAGACGCATACAGTATCTGGTGCTCGGCCTCGACGCCGACACGCATAGGAGCTGGTGGCGAGCCTGACTCGCCTGATCCTGACGAAGCCCGGCACCTCGTTCGGTGGTCACAGGAGCGCGGGAACGCGACACGTCTCCCGCGCCGGTCCGTGGGTGGGTGACGGCCCACCGCGGGAGACGTGTCGCTGGAGAGCGTACATACGCACGGAACTTGACAGGAGCGGGGCTCATAGGAGCCTTGCCTCGCAGGCCTGAAGGCCTGCGCCACAGAAGCAACTCACCTGAGCTCTGGGTTTAGGCTGCGCCACGGCGAATCGCGACGAGGTGCGCGCGCGTGCGGATGTAGAGCACACCCTCCGACAACGCAGGTGTCGCCATCAGCGTCTCACCCATCGGGTTCTCCGCCACAACCTCGAAATCCGGTCCGGCCTGTACCACGAAGACGCTGCCGTCTTCACTGCTGAAGTACACCTTGCCATCGGCCGCGACCGGCGACGCACTGAACCCGGAGCCACCACGACCGATCCGCTCCTGATACAGCCGGCGTCCCGTCCGCGGCTCGTACACGCTCAGAACGCCATTGTCCCGGCAGTTATAGAGGAGCCCGTCGTAGACGACCGGCGTCTGCATGTAGGCGCCGTCGCGGCCCTGACTCCAGACGACGTGATCGTTCGAGCGTGTTCCCTCTGTCGGGGTGATGTCGCCAGACGCGCCTTCGCGGATGGCGTAGATCGGCGCCGCCAGGCCGTGCGCGTTCGTGACGAAGATGAGGCCGTCGTCGACGACCGGTGTCGGGGTCGGGATGTCGCCGCCTCCGGTCATTCGCCACAGCTCGCGGCCGGTCGCGAGGTCGTACCCACCGATATGGCGAAAGCCGTTGACGACGATCTGTGCGCGGCCATCCACGACATGCACGGTCGGCGTGCTCCAGGTCGGGACCTCGTCTCGCTGCGCGCGCCAGATCTCGTCACCAGTCGCCACGTCGAACGCGGCCAGAAACGAGCCATTCAGCACGTCCGCCTGGATGACGACTATCTCGTCATGAATGATGGGGGAGGCGGCGAAGCCCCACAGCGCAGTCGGCGCACTGAAGAATCCAGATTCCAGAAGGCCCAGGTCGACAGACCAGATTTCCCGTCTGGTTGCCAGGTCGTAGGCATACAGGCCTTCCGAGCCGAACATCGCTACGAGATAGATTCCGTCTGTCGCGAGCGTGGAGTTGGCGTGGGTCGACTTCGGGTGGCGGGGAATCAGGGGCACGCCTTGCTTGGCGACGGCGGTCCAGCGCTCGGCGCCGGTCAGCTTGTCGAGACAGTGCACCCGCCACTGTTGCGGCGTCTCGTCGGCTACCGGTGCGATGTCGCCATACAGACCAACCTTGAGCTCGTCGTCCTGTCCGCTGTCGCTGGTCGTGACGCAGACAAGCGCACCCCAGACGATCGGGCTCGAGTGCCCGAGTCCGGGGATGGGCGTGCTCCATAGGATGTTCTCGCCGGTCTCGGCATTCCAGCGCGTCGGGGCGTCGAATCCATCCGCCACTCCGCGTGCGTGCAGACCGCGGAACTGGGGCCAATCGACCCCGGACCGCGGTTCTTGAGCCACCGCGTGAGCGCCCAGTAGACAGAGACACAGCGCGGTCCACGCTGACAGCCGCAGTTGCCCGACCAGCATTGATGCCCTAAATGTCATGTGCTCACCGCTCCTTGTCTACGGTTGCACTGGGTCGGTGCCCAGCACGCGCAGAATGGGGTAGACCGAGCCGGATTCGACCTGGCCGTCCAGCAGGTTCCAGTTCACGGCGCCGTCGTCGGAGCGCGGCTCGAGCAGGGTGAAGACCAGGCGGCCGAGTGGTTGCGAGACTGGGATGATCAGCGTGCCGGCGGGGACCAACCGCTCCACCGGCTCCCAGGCGCCCTCGACGATTCGCTCCCGGTGGCCTTCGAACAGCCGGTTGGTTTGTGACGAGCCGGTGATAACGAACTGTTCAGCCGTGAGGGTGGTCTCTGTATCGAGCGATGCCCCGTCGACACCGTGCGCGGCCAGCAGATCGACTACCGGCGTCAGGTCCGCCGGGACGTAATAGGCCTCCGGCGCCAGCTCGTCGCCGTCATCGGCGGCGGCGAACCCGCCGTACTCGTACATCATGGTCGGCGTCACCGTTTCGAGACGGCGTCGCATCGGCGCCCGCGTGTAGGGGTTCTCCACCTCGTCGGTCTCTCCCAGCAGAATCTCGACCGGTTCGGCCGAGCGCTCTGGTGTGGCGCGGGTCGCGAGGCGCGTGCCGACGACCGACTCGCCGTTGACCCGATCTACCAGATCGGCGATTGCGCCGGCGCGCTCGCTGGCGAACGCGAGCACCTCCTCGACGAAGCGGAGCGTGGCGGCGACCCGTTCATCGAACGGGGCGTAGGCGTAGGCCTCGCTGAGGATGCCGAACCGGTTCCGCAATCCGACGTAACTGTTGTTGAACCGTGGGCGGTGGTCGAACGTGTTCCATGTCGGTTCGGTTCCTGCACCGCGCGGCGTGTTGCCGTAGTAGTACACGTCCCACCCGTAGGTCGCTTTGATCGCCTCGGTCACGGCCGGCAGCCACTCGTCGCGGAGCAGCGCGTCGATCGCCGGATGGGTGTTGGGGTGCAACGGCGGTGCGTAGGTCAGGTGATAAGCGTGCTCGGTGCCGTTGGTCGTGTGCAGGTCGACGACCACGTGCGGGTCGTAATCCTGATAGGCGCGTGCCAAGGCGCCCGCCTCGGGTGACTCCAGTTTTGTGTGGTCGCGGTTCAGGTCGAGGCCCTGCGCGTTGGTCCGCACGCCCACTCCCTGGAATGGGCCGAACTGAAACGGCCGGTTGTCGGGCCCGATCAGCTCGTTGCCGTCGGCGTTGTAGATCGGCGCGATGAGCAGCGTCAGCGACGAGAGCCAGTCGTCGTGCTCGCCCGCCACGAGGTCGCGGAGTAACATCAGCAGCGCTTCCTTGCCACACACTTCGCCGCCGTGGATGTTGGCCTGTAGCCACACCCGGGTGCGGTCACCCGACGTGACCGACTCCGGACGCGCGTCGATCGTGTCGCCAACGATCACGAGCGGCAGCGGGCGTCCCTCGACGGTCGACCCAACGGTGGTGACGTGCACCCGGTCAGACAGTCCGGCGGCGCGCTCGAGGAACTGCACGACCTCGCCATACCCGGTCGACTGCTCGTAGCGCGTGCGTTCGGCGCGGGTCGTCAGCAGCGGCTGCTCGCTGGTGGGGCCGCCGGGGCCGCACCCCAGCATCAACATGACCAACAGACCAGCGAATGCGGCGACCCGGCAAGAGCGAGCTGTCATACACACGCCTCGAGCTGGCCGACGACCTGGTCTATCTCCGCTTCGGTGGTCGTGCGTCCGAGGCTGAAGCGGATGGTGCCGAAGCCAATGTTTGTTACAATGCCCATGGCGGCCAGCACCGGCGACATCGTGCGGTCGCCCGTGTGACAGGCCGAACCGGTGGAGGCGGCGACGCCGTCCAGCCGGGCGAGGATCTCGTCACCGAATCGTCCTGGGAACGCGACGCTGAGTGTGTTTGGCAGTCGCTTGGTCGGGTGCCCGTTCAGCACGACGCGGTCACCAAACGTGTCGCGCAACGCCTTCCAGAACTGTTCCCGTAGCTTCAGCACCTGGTCGCCGCATGGGTCCGATTCGGCCAGACGACAGGCCGTGCCCAGCCCGGCCGCCAGCAGTGCAGTCTCGGTGCCTGCTCGCTGGCCTCGCTCGTGACCGCCGCCGTGGATGAGCGGTGTCAAGGTGACGCCGCGCCGAACATAGAGCGCGCCGATCCCTTTTGGCGCATACAGTTTGTGTCCCGCGAGGCTGAGGAGATCGACCCCGAGATCGTCGACGCGGGTCGCAATTTTGGCGACCGATTGTGCCGCGTCGGTGTGACACAGCACGCCGTGTTCGCGCGCGATCCGAGCGATTGCCGCGATCGGCTGGATGGTGCCAACCTCGTTGTTGGCGTGCATGACGCTGATGAGCACTGTCTCGGGCGTCATCGCACGGCGGATGTCGTCGGGGTCGACGAGCCCGTGGCGGTCGACGGGCACCGTGGTGACGCGCGCCCCAAACCGCTCGACGAAGCGGCACGGCTCGACCACGGCCGGGTGTTCCACCGAGGTCGTGATGATGTGGGGCGTTGGCGATGCAGCGTCGAACACGGTCCCTTTGATGACGTGGTTATTGGCCTCGCTGCCGCCGCTGGTCAACACCACCTCTTCGGCCGCACACCCCAGCAGGGAGGCTACCTCGCCGCGCGCCGTTTCGACCGCGTCGCGGGCCGGTTGGCCCGCCCAGTGGCCGCTCGAGGGGTTGCCGAAATGTTGGTCCAGGTACGGCCGCATCACCGCGCCCACTTCGGGTGCGATCGGCGTGCTGGCGTTGAAATCGAGGTAGATGCGCACCAGTACGTGTCTCGGGCGGAACTTCCAGAACGGCGTGGTCTGGCAGCCCGTGGCAAAAGCCCCGCTGCATTCAACCGGCGCTGAATCCCGGCTGCCGGCGTTACTTCTCGGTCAAATACTGCCGGTATTTTCCCTCGTCGCGCCTTGTCAGCCGGGTCCATCGCCAGTTTCGGTGCAACGCGGGGTTTTACCACGGGCTGTTAGTCAGGCGATCGGACGTCCGGTCCAGGCCCCGGGTCGTTGCGGTCCCGTGCTGCGTGTCGGCCCCATTCTACCGGGGAGCGGCGGTAAGATGAGAGGGCCTGCCTGCCCAGGATGCTGAATGATGACATGTAACGGTCGGCGCGGTTCGCGACGTCTCCTGGCGCGCTCCTGCGTGTGGGCGGTGTTGCTGGCGGTCGCCCCTTCCTACATACATGCCCAGACCACCGCGGAGCCCGCCGTGACGACCCAGGCCCGTCCAACACAGGGCAGCACCGAGATCGACCTGTTCATGGAGCGGGTACTCGACAACCGCGATGCCTCGTGGCGCCGGCTCGGCGACTTCATCCTGCGCGAAACCGAGACATTCACGTTCGAGGCGCCGCTCGGGATTCCGCTGTCCGGCTTCCGCCGTGAATACGAGTGGTATATCCGGGACGACGTGGTGGTGCGCAGCCCGGTGCGGTTCGACGGAGTCGATCTCGACGAGCAGACGCGTGGGGAGTACGAGGAAGACTGGCTGCGGCAGGAGCAGCGTCGACGCGGTCGTCGTGACAACCGGCGCCGGACCATGAGCCGGCGGGACACGGAGGACAACGTCGCGATCGCGATCGAGCGGTCGTGGGGTGGCGAGGTGAGCGAGTCGCTACGAGATCGGATTGCCGCCGACGCGGACCTGATCGGCGACGACCACGCGGCGATCACGCTCAACACCGGTGCCATCCTCGACGAGTTGGGTGGTGTCGAGGGTGTGGGGTTCGGCGCGGCGGCGGCCCACACGCACGATCTGTTCGTCATGCTCGAAACAGACCGGCTGAGCACGACCGAGGTGGGACGCGCGTTGCGTCGACCGTTGGCAAGCCTTGTCGATCGGATCGATCTGGCCGAAACCGATGAGGTGGCGCAGCTTGTCGAGCTGGCCGAGCTCGGGGCGCGCTTCGCGCTCGACGCGCGCGATGTGGGCCCCTACGTCGACAGGGCGGCCCGGCGCCTCGAGGAACAAGGACAGGCCAGCGAGGCCACGAGGCTCGACGAGATCCGGAGCGGGCTCGTCACGCGCGCTGTGTCGGAGGGCGAGGCCGGCGACACCGATGACGGGGTGCTCCTGGATGCGGCGCGCCTGGAGCCCCGGTTCATTTCCGAGTCCTACTTCATGGAATTCACGTTCGAGCCGGGGAACTACTACTTCGTGGGCCGCGAGACGTTGGCCGGTCGCGAGGTCGTGAAGATCGAGTACTACCCGACCGATTTCTTCGACGACGGGCCGGATTCTGGCGACTCGGATCTCGACGACCGCATCGAGCGCGGGTTCAACAAGACGTCGCTCGTCACGCTCTGGATCGATCCCGACGTCCATCAGATCGTGAAATACACCTTCGACAACACGGGGCTCGATTTTCTCCCGGGTCGGTGGCTCTTGCGTGTCGGTGATCTCGAGGCGTCGATGGAGATGGGGCAGCCGATCGGCGACGTCTGGCTCCCCGTCCAGATGACGGTCTCCGGCAGCGCCACGACGGCGCTTGGCGACTTCGACGTGGCGTTTACGCGCCAGTTCTCCGACTACCGCGAGGCGCGCACCAGCGGCAGGCTCGTCGACGTCGGGGCTCCGCGGTGACCGGGCGCCCCGCCGCGGGTGCGGTTGCGCTGATCTTGCTGTTCGCGTCGGCGTCAGCCGCCCAGCCGGCCGCCTCGGCTTCGTCCGAGGTGGTGACTCAGCTACGCATTCACGGGAACTACTCGATCCCCGACGCCGACGTGGTCCGGCTCGCCGGGGTGGCAATGGGTGATCGGATCGGGCCAGAGACACTCGACGCGATTGTCGCGCGGCTGCAGGCCAGTAACCGGTTCGAGGACGTGGAGGTGCGCAAGCGATACACGTCGCTGAGCCGAAGCGACGAGGTGGCGCTGATTCTGGTGGTGCGCGAGCGCACGTCGCCCGATGCCGGCAATCCCGTTACCCGCGTGTTGATCACCGCGGCGCGGCAAACGCTCTTCATGCCGATTGTCGACTACGCCGAAGGCAACGGGTGGACCTACGGCGCTCGCTTCAGCCTGGTCGAGATGCTGGGCGATCGTGGCACAGTCTCGGTGCCGCTCACGCTCGGAGGGACCCGCCAGGCGGCGCTCGAGCTCGAGAAGCGGGTGGACGCCGGCGTGGTCCACGCGGTCCGTGGCGGGGCATCCGCGTGGCGCTCCGAGCACAATCATTTTCTCGTCGACGAACGACGCACCGAGCTCTGGGTAGGGGCAGACCGAGCGCTCGTTGAACGGCTGCAAGTGACGGCGCAGGCCGGCTGGAGCGACGTCCGGTTCGGTCCGTTCGACGACCGCCTCGCGACCTATCAGGTCGGGTTGGAGCTGGATACGCGCCGGAGCGCCGGGTTTCCCCGGAACGCCGTCTACGCCCGCGCAGGCTGGCAGTGGCTCGACCCGGCGAGCGGTACGAGTACCATCACACAACCCCAGGTCGATGCGCGCGGGTTCATCGGCCTGTTCGGGCAGTCCGTGCTGGCGCTCCGGGCGCTGTATCAGGGTGCGAGCGCGGCGGTGCCGGTCTATGCGCTGCCGCTGCTCGGCGGAGGTGACTCGGTGCGCGGACACCGGGTCGGTGCTCGGGCCGGCGATCGGCTGGCGATGGCCTCGGCAGAGCTGCGGTTCCCGTTGAGCTCGCCGCTGAGCTTCGGCAAGGCGGGTGTGCGGCTGTTCTTCGACACCGGTGCCGTCTGGGACGTGGACGAGCGCCTGCGAAAGACCCGGTTCAGCCAGGGACTGGGGGGCGGGGTATTTCTGAGCGCGGCGTTTCTCAACCTGCAGCTCGACGTGGGCCACGACCTCCGCGGCAGCGCCCGCGTCCATTTTGGAACACGCGTGTCGTTCTAAGCCCAGACCTCAGTCGAGTTGATTCTGTGGCGCAGGCCATCAGGCCTTCCATGAGAGGACCAGCCGGTGTCAAGCCGGTCAGGGACCCTGGCTTCCATCCGCACTCTTGAGGGGCCCTGTCGAGCCCGGTGCACGTTGAGGTCCGATCG
>MPMA02025075.1_pt1 | contig 22137 bp, 17 predicted proteins | sample 1617361 | NCBI WGS metagenome assembly MPMA02 (sample SAMN05944807, study PRJNA350692) | marine metagenome | biome: marine; feature: ODZ; material: water; isolation source: 180 m water sample filtered on 0.2 um supor filter | place: Pacific Ocean | collected 2012-04-08 | depth 180m m | reverse complement strand
CTCATTGTCCCGCCACAGCAAGTGCCCATAGAGTTCCTCGGTAAGGACCCTCTTCTTGATGTCAGCTTCATCTCCGATCCTGACATCGACATCAATCCCCAACTCCTTCTCCCAGAAAGAGGCGGCCAACTGGGCCGACTCAGTCATGAACGGGAACGAAGCGGAGACCCAGGTGTCCACAATAAGGGTGCCGAAATTGTCCCCGTTGGGGTAGCCGGCCTCGGCCATCAGTGCTCGAGCCTTGTCCGGGTCATAGGGAAAGGGGTCCGCCGCAGGAGTGTATCCCAGGCTGCTGGGGGTGACGATGGACCAGCCCTTTATCTCGAACACCTCGGCGCCAAAGAGGTTGTCCCGCATCAGTTCTTTGTCGATGGAGTAGGCCAAGGCCTGGCGAACCCGCTTGTCGGTGACGGGGAACTCGGGTTTCCAAGCTCCCACGGTGTACACCATCAGGTAATTCCCCTCCCTTCCGAACACCAGGCGACCGCCTCCAGCCTCGATCTGATCCCGCCCTTCCAGGCTCGCCGGAACAATGTCGGCTTCTCCGGCCTGCAGAGCGGCCACCCTGGTAGATTCCTCGGGGACCAGGAGCAGGTCCAGCTCCGCGAACTTCATCCTCCGGTCCTCGGGGAGGCCGTTGGCGGGCTGGTAATAGTAGTCGTCAAAACGCTCGAACTCCATCCGGTCGGCGATAACCTGCTTCGTCAGCACCATGGGTCCGGCGCCAATGGGGTTCTTATCATAGTCGGCGGAATCCTGTTCCTCCCAGTACTTGTCCCCCCCTTTGGGCATGATCTTGTAAGCAGTGGGCCCCGCTTCGGACATCTCGGCGGCCAACCCCGAATTTACACTCACCATGGTCCAACTCATCGTGTCGCCGGCCAGCGTCACCTTTTCAGTGTTCTTGGCCCAGCGTTGGACACCGCCGGCGATTGCGATGTCCAAGGCGCCGCGGGTCTCATCATGGCCAAAGTAATGCTGGAATGTCCAGAAGGCATCCTCAGCCGTCACTTCCTTCCCATCATGGAACTTGGCCCCTTTCCTCAACGTCCACGTCCAGGTCAGCCCATCGGCGGAAAGACCCCACTCCGAGGCTAAACCGGGTATCAACTTCGAGTCCTCGTCCCTGGCGGCAAGCTCCGCGCCCTGGAGTCGGTTGTAGCTGAGGACCGCACCGTTTTGCAACGGGTTGTCCCACCGCTCATTTCCCAACTGCGGGAGCATCAGCGTTAGCTTGCCCACAGCCGCACTTGCAGGGGCTGGTGGCACAGCCGTCGCCGCCGGTACCGCTGTTGGCACGGGGGCCGACGTGGCCGCCGGTACCGCTGTTGGCACGGGGGCCGACGTGGCCGCCGGCGCACTGGTCGGTCTTGGGGTTGCGGTCGCCGAAGCGCCGCACGCAATTGCAAACAAGAGCACGAGCCCGAGCCCCAAGCCCAATGTTCGCCAAGCGTAAACCGAGAACGAGTCACATAATCTCATGGTCCACCTCGCTGCCTAGTTTTGGTCTTTTGCTCTGGCCTCCAGTGACTGTGGTCAAGATCACCGGTGCCTCTTGGGTGCAACCACGGGCATGCTTGCCGCCTCTGCTGCTCCCAGTGGACGAGTCAATTCGGAGCGCCAGCAAACAGCCGAGCGCATGAGTTCCTGGGCTCCGAAAATACTGTACAAATTCCTCCAGATACTAGCTTCCAGCGTCGATCCTTGCCGTCACCGGCCGTGTCCGAACCGTGCCTGATAATGCCCGGCCCTGTCTGAATGGGCCATTCGGCCGGAGATTCCCGGACGTTTCTCGACGTTGCCGAGGGTACCGCCTTGTGCCCACTCCCAAACCCGTCGCGAGCAGCATTATACAGGGCTCAGATGGATTTGGCAATTTGGTTTTCGCGGCTATTGTTCCACCGGGCCACAGTGAGTCGACGGGTCTGTCCCGTGGGGGCGATTGGCCAATCACCCCCACACCGCCGAAGGGCTCGTCCTGACACTGCCGGGCCCGTTCGCCCTGGGCAACCCTACGCCCGAGGAGCGATACCAGGAAGGAACTTCGACTATTTTCGACAGTGCTTTGGAAGCTTGTCGAAGGACTGAGACCTCGGCGGAGTAGTGCGGGGACTTACTCTTTCCCCAGAAGGATGGCCTCCACCTGAGCGGCGGCGGCGGCGGCCATCTTCTGTACGTCGTCGTCGTCGTGCATGTCCGCCATGGCGCCCATGTCGTGGGAGACGACGGCGATGGGGTAGTCGGGAATACCCTGGGCCCGGGCCATGCCCCGGCCGGTAGTCATCACCAGCTTTTCAACGCCGATGGCGGCGGCGGGAATGCCTGCCCGCTCCATGGTCAACGCGTCGAGCACACTGCCCGACGTGCAGGAGCCTCAATCACCCACGCCGGTGATCACGGCGTCGCAGCTCTTGATTATCTCCTCCCGGATCTCCAGGGGAGCCAGGTTGCCGATGTACGGCTTCTTTCGGAACACCACAGTCTCGAAGCTGTACTTCTGGCGCAGCATGTCGACGACGGTGTTGATAACCCGGTCACCGTAGGGCCGGCCGTTCCAGATGACGCCCAGGGTCTGGCCGTCCAGTGTCCAGTTGCGCGGCGCCATGGTCACCTTGCCGGTCGCGGGACCCGCCGTGGGGTTGAAAATCTCCAACATGATTCACTCCTTTCCTGGATCGGCTTGCCGCCTGAGGGTGCCGCTTTGCGGGCCGGTCCGGTTACATGTCCGGTTCAGGGCCTCGGATTCGTTACTTGCCGCGGATCGCCACGGTCACGGGGTCGGTTGAGACGCCATAGGGGGCGATAAAACACAGCCGGGGCCCGGCATTGCCCCCGCCCATAATCACGTAAATATCCGAACGGCGCAGGAGGCTGGTGTCGTCGAACATTATCCGGTCGTATTCATCGGATTTGAAGACGTGGGCGAACCGCTGATCGTCCCCAGGTTCCACTGGGTGAGCAATCCCGGCGTAGCCCGCAAACTCCGACGAATGGGTGCCCCAGAGGCCCCGGCGTTTCAGCTCCGCCACCGACCTCATGCACTTCTCAAACACATAATCGCGCACGTCATTCTTGCTCCACCCAAAGCCGATGAAGACATCAGCGAAGTGCGGAGGGATGAACAGGGGATAGGTGCCCCGAAAAAAGTCGTAGGTGGATATGGCGTCCACCATCGAGTCCAGCATGAGTTCAGGGGCGGCCGTTCTCTGGCAGTAGACCTGATAGGGTCCGGGGTACGTTGAAAGGGCCGTCACGGTACTGGTTTCGCGGTCGAAGCCCAGCTGCACGTGCAGCGGGTCCCAAGAGGATTCCTCGTTCTCTGCGACGCAGTAGTGGCCCCGGCCGGGGTTCCCCCATTGGCCCCGCTGAATGCCGTCGGGGCGGGCCTCGGCGCAGTTCCACAGCAGAAGGCTGATGGCGCGGGCCACCGTGCTGCTGGGGCGGTTGCCGGCGGAGCTGAACAGATACATGCCGCTGTTGAATCCAAGCTCCTTCCCCAGGGGGCCGTTGACGATGAGGAGGGGCCAGGCGCTGCCGAGGGTGGCGATGTGGTTGAACTTGAAGTCCGGGTGGCAGATGGCCTCCACGGCCGCCACCAGTACCGGCATGTACTCGGCCTTGCAGCCGGCCATGACGGAGTTGATGGCCAGCTTCTCGGCGGTGATAAGGCGGTCTCGCTCCGGAATCTCGCCGATTACCTGTTCTGGCTCCAGGCCGGCGTACTCCAGGAATTCCACGATCCTCTTTTCGGTGGGCGGGACCACCGGATGGCCGTCGGTCCAGCCCCGGTCGTAGAAGAGCTCGATGGCATCTTCCACGCTGTCAACGCTCAATCGCTCGGAAACCAATTGCTTGCTCATACCCCACTTCCTGGTTGCGCCGGTACTGGTCCGCCTGGAGCCGGCTGTCTCGCCGGTCTCGCCTTGAGGGCCACGGCCGTGATTATATCATAGGGACCCTATTTGGAAGCGTTGGCCGTGCAGTGTGCGCCTTGCCTGGACAGCCCCCGTCACCTAGGGTTGCAGCGGATTCCGGTCACCCGGGCAGCGATGCAGTACTGCGTTGGCGACACTCCGCTGGCGCCGCCGCCAAAGGTCATCGGCCCCATCCATCGAATGAAGGTCCAGAAACGCGGCATGACTCGGGTACCAGACGGCCAGAATCTCATCGACCCGGTCGTGCTCGCAGCCGATCGGCTGGCCGTGTACCGGTGTTCGCCAAAGCACTCGGCCGCCAACTCGAGCGATCGTCTCCATCATTACGGCCACGTAGGTTCGATACTCCTCGCCGTTCGGGTATGCGGCAGCCGGGGTGTAACGGTTGAGATTGAGCATCAGGACTGGAACATCGTGGCCGCCGCCGGCCGTCGCTCTGATCGCATCGATGTCGGCTGAATCTCCTGACACCGAATCTATGTGGGTGTTCGTCACTGGCTCCTTCCTAATAGAGGGATGAGGATTGCAAAAACGGGAGGCCGGAAACCCTTCAAGCGCCGGCCCGGCCGACCGTGAGGCCGGCCATGTCCAGGCGTTGCAGGGTTTCCGGGGTGGGCGCACCGGTATCCTGGTCCCAGTCGAGGCACTCGTAGTACTCGCGGAACCACTGTTCCAGGTGCGGGCCGGCGGGTATCGTCTTATCCTTCGCGGGACCGGCGTCCAGGCCTCCCAGCATACGGGGGCTGGCGTCGTAGTCGTGCTCCCGCTTATAGCCCAGGTGGAGGGCCATCAGGCGTTGCAGGTTGACCAGGCGTTCCCCGGTCTTCAAGGCCTCCTGGCGCGTGTAGCCCTCCCAGCCGACGGCGGCGGAAAGCGCCTGTATGGCGGCGTCCCAGGTGCCCAGGGCACCTCGCAGCGCAAAATAGCAGACGCCGAGGGTATCGTCCCAGAGCTTCAGGAGCTGGCCCTGGTAGATGGGCTCCACCATCCCGTCGGGGTTCTTGGGGTCCAGGTACTCGTACCCCATGTCGGGGACGCCGTCTTTCCGGGGCGGGTAGACCAGCCCCAACTCCGTCTGCCAAACCGGCCCGGCCCCGGCGATAAGCATCTGGAAGATGAGGCCGGGGTGCATCCGCAGGTCGTGGTCGTTGAATCCGGTGCCCTTCAGGTGGACCGCCAGGTCTTCGATGCCCAGCTCCCGGCCGCACTCCCGGGGCGACTTGGCGAGGGAGGCGCCGATGCCTTCCCGGCGGACCGTCTTCTCCAACAGCTCGATGACGGCCTCGTAGTTGCCCCAGGTCAGGTCCAGGCCGTCCACCTCATCGCGGTTGAGCCGCTCGGTGTTGTAGGCCTCCATCACCATGGCGATGTTGCGAGGCACCTCTCCACCATCCAGCCCCATTCCGTCCACCATGCCGGTGATGGCTAGGGCCACGCCGGGGTCGTCGATGCCCAGGTTGGGCCCCGTTGCCTGGATGATCTCGCCGCCGTAGCCCGACACCGTGGTCCCGGCCAGAGGGCCGGTGGTTACCACCGTCTCGTGATGGCAGGACATGTCGCAGTTGAAGCCACCCACCGGGCGGACCCGCCACTTGGGGGAATCCTCCACCCAGCGCCGGCTCCAGTGTAGCTGGTACTCCGGGTCGGTATAGTTCTTTCCCTGTACCCGGCCGTGTTCTTCGAGGTTCGCGTGGGCTCCGGGCACCACCGAGTGGGCCTGCCGGGTCGTCGGCGGGTGGGGCGACGCAAATAGCGCCCGGTTCCAGGTCTCATAGGCCTCCATCAGGCGCGCGGGATCGGCGATAGGCGCCCGGCCGGTGCCCCGCACGGCGATGGCTTTGAGCTTTTTCGAGCCCCAGGCAATGCCGGCCTCGCCCCGGGCCGCGGTGTAGACCCCGTCGGACCGTACCGCGGCCCCGGTGATCAGGTTCTCCCCGCCGGGACCGATGCAGGCGACGCTGATCTGGAGGGGATCGCCCAACTCCAGCTTGATGCGGCGCGGCGTCTCGAAGGTATCCAGGCCCCAGAAGGGGCCGGCGTCGCGCAACTCGACCTGATTGTTCTCGATCCAGAGATACACCGGCTTGGGTGAAACGCCCCGGAAGACGATGCCGTCCCAGCCGGCATGCTTGAGCCGGGCGCCAAAATACCCGTGGGCGTGGCTCAAGCCCACGTGGTAGTCGGGGCACTCCCTCAGGTTGACGAGTACCCAGTGGGTGGCGCTGGGCACCATGGTACCCGTGAGGGGGCCGGTGAACACGTAGAATGGGCAGTCGGGGTCGACCGGGCGCATCGTCGGCGTGATCTCTTGAGACAGCAAATACAGGCCGACGCCGGTGGCGCCTCCATAGGCCCGCAGTACCTCCTCCGAGGGCAGAGGAACGGACCTGGTTGTCCCGGTGGTCAGGTCTACCTCCAGGACCTTGTTCTGGAAACCGCCTTTTATTGCCATGATGGACCTCCCGCGATGGGGTTACTGAAGGGGCCGAGGCGCCCGGCCGCCCGGATACACTTCGTACGCGCTATCCGGACTCGCATCCCGGTACGAAGCGGGGCGCATCTGCCGCTTGCCGGGGCCGATGCGGTAAAGCCAGGGTCTCCGGCCGGAAACCCTGGTCCACCCGGCAGACGCCGGCCCAGACGACGCGGCCTGACGAATTGACTGGACGAATTGGAGTGTAAGGACACGCATCGGGGCTGTCAATGCTTCCAATTTTGCCGGAACCGGCGGGCCCATGTTGACGCCCGCCGGAGGAGCCGCCATACTCGTGCGAGCGGAAGATGATGTACAGGCTGAGGAGGTGCACGATGACCGCAGCGGAAGAACGGGCCCTGGAACTACGGGCTCAGAAGTATAACTGAGCGGAGTCGGTGCTTCTGGCCGTGAGCCAGAGCGCGGGCCTGGAGGCGGGAGACGCGCCTCGAATCGCCACCGGGTTCGGGGGTGGCGTGGGTGGAGGAGGCGCCATGTGTGGCGCACTGGTGGGAGCCGTCATGGCGGTGGGCCTCAAGCACGGGCGCACCCGCGGCGACGAGGACAACCGGGCCGCGTACGGACGCAGCCAGAAGATACTGCGACGCTTCCAGGAGGAGATGGGCAGCTCCATCTGCCTGGAGCTGACGGGAATGGACCTATCGACCGCCGAGGGGTCCAAGGCCTTTCGCCAGTCGGACGTCCCGGAGCGGGTCTGCCGGAAGTGCATCCTCACGGCGGCCCGTCTGGCGGAGGAGCAACTCGCGGCTTAGGGCGCGTCGATCGCCCCGACGCCCCGGGCTCTCCTGCCGTGAAGGTGGGATTGCCTTAAAAGTGCTCAGGACAATGTCACCCCGAGTTGAGCGAGGGGCCTGGTGTGGTGGGTCCGGGCTGCAACGGAGGACCCCCGCCCCAGATCCCTCGTCGCTTCACTCCTCGGAATGACAGTTTCTAGGCTAGACCCCAAGCCGGACTCGGCCTCTTCGGGCCGGATCCGCGGATCGGGAGAGCACTTGAAGAATGAAGGAGCGTGGAACATGGGACGACTAGACGGCAAGGTGGCCATCATCACCGGCGCCGGCCGCGGTCAGGGGGCCGCGGAGGTCAGGCTCTTCGTCCGCGAGGGCGCCAAAGTCTGCTTCGGCGACATCACGGATGACGAAGGGATGAAGCTGGAGGCGGAGATCAGGGAGATGGGCGGCGAAGCCACCTACATCCACCTGGATGTCACCAGCGAAGAGGAGTGGAAACGGGCGATTCAGCACACCGAGGCGACCTACGGGAAGCTGGACATCCTGGTGAACAACGCGGGGATCTCCATCGGCACGCGGCCCATTGAGGAGACTTCACTGGCGGATTGGGAGGCCATGCAGGGTGTGAACTCGACGGGGGTGTTCCTGGGCACCAAGTACGCCATTCCCGCCCTGCGCCGAAACGGTGGAGGGTCCATCGTGAACATATCCTCCGCCGCCGGCCTGGTGGGCATCGGCCGCTCCGCCGGCTATACGGCCAGCAAAGGGGCCGTGCGCCTCTTCACCAAGGCCACCGCCATCCAGCATGCCAAGGAAAACATCCGGTGCAACTCGGTCCACCCCGGCCCCGTCAACACCCCCTTCATCCAGGAGCTGCTGGACAACCCTGACAAGCTCCAAGAAAGGGTGAGCCGCGTCCCCCTGGGCAAGATAGGGACTCCGGACGACATCGCCTACGGGGTGTTGTACCTCGCTTCCGACGAGGCGTCCTTCGTCACCGGATCGGAGTTGGTGATCGACGGCGGCACCACCGCGCAATAGACGCCCGGTCGGGTATTGCCGATCCGCGCCCGCCGCCCGGCGGCCGGGGTTCAGGATGCGCCGGGCTCGCTCCCGGTCAGGGCAGGAGCCGCGGCCTCCCCGGAAGGGGAACCAGCCTGCCGACGACCACCAGGGGACCCTTGATCGCCGCGGACATCACCAGGTGGCGCAGCATGTACCCGCCCGCTAGGCCCGGAATCAGGCCCAACAGGGCTACACCCATTCGCTCTTCCAGCCCCGCGTCTTCCAGAGACTCGAGCAACGTCAGCTCCATGCTCAGGGGTATCATCAGTCCCAAGACGATGAAGCCGATCCAGAAGTAAACGGACAGGTCTCCCCGGACCAGCGAGTCTACCGAAGCTTTGGCCGCCAGGTTGGCTCGCACCAGGTACAGGTAGCTGAACACCACGAATGCCTCTATGACCAGCAGCACGATGTCGGCTCTGAGCAGGTGGCTCTCGGCCGCCACCACCTTGTCCTCCAACACCATGTAGATCGACAGTATGAGGGTGACGCTCATCATGCCGGCGGAAAGGGCGGAGGTCAGGAACAGCAGGGGCAGTGCCGGCGTGCTCCAGAATGGGATGGCCCGCGCCGCTCCCAGGAGCAGGCCGGTGTAGACCATGGTCATGACGGCCAGCACGCCACCGGCGATGCCGATGCCCCGCAGTACGTTCTCAGAGGCCTCCGCCCAGACCAGCGCAAGGTGGATCATGCCGACGACGATGAACGCGGTCAGGATGAACACGCCCCGGGAAATCCAGGAGGTACGGGGGTGGAACGCCGCCCGGACGAAGCCGAAGGGCCGGCCCAGGTCCAAGACCAGGAAGATCGTGCTGAAGGCCACCAGAGGAGCCCCGATAGTTACCCCGATCTTCACGATAGGGTCCCACTCGGTGGTGCGGCTGGCGAACTCGGCGGCCACGCCGGTCACGTAAGCCCCGCACGCCCCCCCGGCCAGAAAGAGGTACAGGGCGATCTGCCATCCCCAGATGGTCTGGCGTTCGCCTATTGGCTGGTCCATGGTGCGACCTCCCAAGGGCATTATCAGGAGACCTCTTCAAAACTGGGGCCGGTCCCCTGGGGTAGGGGCGCAATATATTGCGCCCCTACGGTGACATCATCCAGGCGCGGAATCGCCCGACGCCTCTCGTGAACCTGTCCTACGGAGGCAGATAGAAAACCGAGGGGTTTGTCCCGGCCTCAGGGTTCAGGGCGGCCGCGCCCTTGTCCCGGATCAAGCCGGAGACGGGGCTCGTGTGATCGTCCAGGTCGCCGAAGATACGGGCCTTGGAGGGGCAGTTGGCCACGCAGGCGGGCTCTTGCCCCTGGTCAACCCGGGCCGAGCAGAAATCGCACTTCTCCACCGTGCCGAGGGTGTGCCGGGCATACCCCTGCTCTTCGAATGGCGTCTTGTGGGGGGGCGTCTTGCCATTCCCCGGCATACCGTTGGCGAAGTAAGGGATCTCCCGGTCGTTGAAATACCGGGCCGCGTAGGGACAGGCCAGCATGCAGTATCGGCAGCCGATGCACAGGTCCTTGTCGATCCACACTATGCCGTCGGGCCGCTGCTTGGTGGCCCCGGTGGGGCAGACGTCCATGCAGGGCGGGTCCTGGCAGTGCATGCACAGGAGGGGAAGGGCCATCCGCTTCACGGCGGGGTACTTCCCCCACTCCAGCCGCTGGACCCGGGCGAACGTTATCCCGGTGCCGGTCGCGTTTTCCGCGCGGCAGGCGGCCACGCAAGCGTAACAGCCGATGCACCGCTTTAGGTCTATGACCATCCCGTAATGCATTGTGGTTCCCTCCCTGGTTTAGCAACTATCCCGAAACCTCGAGTGCCGGCTCCAGCGGTCCTTCGACAGGCTCAGGACGAACGGATAGGGCGTTCCTGCCCCGTTCGTGGTGAGCTTGTCGAAGGACTTTTTGCGATAGTTCCTCGCTGCGTGAGCCCTCAACCCCCGGCGATGGCGAAGACCACCGACAGGGACACCCTGGGCTGGTCGGCCCCCATGTCCTTGAGGGGGGTATCGAGGGCCTCTTCAGCCACTATGTGGTCGTTTACCGCCAGGCAAATGGTGTCTCCCAAGTGCCGGCCGTCGGCGGAGAAAAGCTGATGCCGGACCCGCTCTCCGAACCGATCGCCCAGGGTCTCCAGCAGGTTGCGCAACGTGGCGCCCTCGGGCAGCGACACTTCCACGGAAGGCCGGTCGATCAACTCTCTCCGGATGCCGAATAAGCGGATGGTTACGTCCATGCTGTTCTTAGCTGGTGGCGGTGCATTTGCCTTCCGATTGCTGTGCCCTCTGGTGTGGTTTTGGGGGGGGCCTTCGTCCGCCCCACCCTGTTGTGGCCCTAAATCTTCCTGAACTTTCCGCCGATACCCGGCAGCCAGCGGGTCGGATGTTTTGCGTCCTCTTTCGGGGCCTTCTCAATCTTCACCGCGGCATCGGCGTCCATGGCGGTGACCACCGGGTCGGTGTGGGCCCAGTCCATGGGCATCAGCGCCTCGAAGAAGGTGCCTTTGCCCGTGGCCACCGGCGTGTATTTGGACCAGTGGCCGCCGTTGTTGGCCACGGCTATCACCTCCGGGTGGATTCCCTCCACCACCTTGGCTTCACCCATGGAAGCTCCGGCTTCTTTGGATTTTATCCAGACCTGGTCCCCGGTTTTTATGCCCTTGCGCTTGGCCGTCTCGGAGTTGATGGCGACGTAGTTGGTGTAGGGGTCACCGGCCGAGATCTCGTCCAGCCAGGGGTTCTCGAAGGTGTAGGAGAACTGGTGGTGGGCCACCCGGTGGTAGACAGCCTGGAGGTCGTACTCCTCGTCTTTGGCCAGCAGCGCGCCGCAGGGCTTCCAGTCGGGCAGGGGATCGTAGTCGCTGGTGTCGATCTCCGTTACGCCCAGCTCGTCCAGGATGGCCTGGATCCCCTCGCCGGTCTTCTTGAACCACTCAAAGTAGATAGGAGCGCGGACGTGGCGGAAGGGCTTCCAGTACACTTCCTCTATCTTCTTCTTCCAGGTGACCACCCCGTTCTCCTTGAACCATTCCAGGCCGCGCTCGGGCCCGAAGTAGCATTTGTAGAGACGGTCCGCGATCTCCTCACAGGTGTAGCTGACATCTCCTTCCAGAGCGTAGGGGGGATTGAGGCCGTAGAAATGGTTCATGAGGTTGTTGAAGTCGGCGCGGAACCCCACGCGGTCGGCCAACTCCAGCATGACCTCGGAGAAGTAACGGGCCTGGCCCGGAGGCTTCAGGATGGGCTGGCGGATGGTGTGGGTGAAGTTGCCCCGGCCCGCCGGATGGTGGTGGGTGATGGTATTGGGAAGCGGGTCCAGGCGCTCCAGGTAGCAGGCATCGGGCAGGACAATATCGGCGAAGTAGGTGGTCTCGTCCAGCCACAGCTTGGACGCCACCGTGAACATCTTCTTCATGAAATTCGCCGTCACCTCGGGGTTCCCCAAGCTGTAGATGATGTTGGGCCCGATGACGAAGAGCATCTCCGGCGTGTAGGGGATCTTGAACCCGTCCAGGTTCTGCATGGCCAGCACTGGAATGTGTCCGGACATCCCGGTGCTCAGCAGGTCCGACAGCGTGACCCGCTCCGGTGGGACCGGGGTCCGGGGTGGATAGGGCGCGGCGGTTCGGAGGCCCGGCGACGTCTGTCCGTTCCAGACCCCCGGCGCCAGGAGGCCGTCGGGCCCCGCCCAGGGGGCCCAGTTGGGCATACCCGTGTCCGGGTGGCCTTCACACACCGGGTTGGTGCCCAGTATTCCGCCGGGAACGTCGCAGGCGCCGACCACCTCGCACAGCATCTCGAACCCCAGGCAGGTGAGCCAGGCGTGGTTGTGGGCGTGGGAGCCCTTGAAATAGGTGACGCAGACCGGCCGGTAGGGAAGCTCCCGACCCTCCAGGACGATGGTGCTTCCGATACTGGCTGCCTGAGAGAACTCGATCGCGATCCGGCGGATAGTGTCCGCCGGCACGCTGGTAATCTCCGCCGCTTTCTCGACGGTCCAGGCCGCCGCCCGCTGCTTCAGCAGGACGAAAGCCGGGCGGCACTCCTTTCCGTGGGCGGTATAGACGCCCTCCAGGGCCGGGTCGCCGAGAGATGGATCGTCGTAGTGCTTGGCCGTCTGGTCCGCCGCGTCCCACATCAGGGGCTTGCCGCCGTCGGGGTCCCTCACGTAGTAGCCATCGGAGCCGATCAGGTAGGGAGCGTTGGTGTGGGCCTTCAGGTACCCGGCATCGAAGTGTCCCGTCTCGTTGAGGATGACGTTGAGCATGGCCATGACCATGGCCCCGTCGGTGCCGGGACGGATGGGGACCCATTCGTCGGCCTTCTCGGCCACGCCGTTGAGGACCGGATCAACCACCACCAGCTTCATCCCCCGGGCGCGGGCGTCGGCCATCTTCTGGGCGTTACTGGTGAAGGCGTAGTAGGAGTGGCCCCCGATGCCGGCGCCGAATACCAGGAGGTAGTTGCAAAACTCCAGGTCCGGCATGGAGGTGGTTGCGCCGTGCATCGCACCGACCAGAACGTGCTCGGCGTTGCCGCACTGGTGCCCGTTGGAGCTGAAAGAGTTGGGGGAGCCGAACCCACTCATGAAGAGGTTGATGAACCAGTAGCCGAAGCTGCTGTTCCCCAGCACGGTGGGGGTGCCCACCAGCTTTCGCGGGTCATCGTCCTTGATCTTCTTCATCTTATCGACGATGGTATCCAGGGCCTCTTCCCAACTGATCTCCACCCAACCCGGGTCTTCGTTGAAGTCTTTCTTGGGGTTGGTGCGCTTTACGGGGGCGGTGAGGCGGTTGGGGTCGTAGACCATGGTGATTCCGGACATGCCCTTGGCGCAGAGGCGCCCCATGCCGATGGCGCTATCCGGGTTGCCTTCGATCTTCACGATCACGCCGTTCTTGCGGTGCACCTTGATGCTGCACTGGTTGAAGCAAACCGCGCAGGCGCTGGGAATCCAGGCATCATCCTGAGTCTGTTCATCCTTGACCATTTGGATCATGGGACACCTCCGGACTGGAGAATTGGCCGGCGGGACATCTCCGAAAGGGTGAGGCTCTTGCCGGGCTCCCGCGATTCCACCGTGCTCGCCGGTGGCTGTGGCGAAGGGTGGCCTGGGACCCGGGGCCTGTTGCAGTTGAGAAGGGCGAGATTCGATCTGCCCCTTTTTTCGAGGTATTGCTTCTTTTTAACTCCCGGCTGATTACCGTGAAACCCGGCCGGGAAAACTGGCCCTATTCTCAACGCGGGCAGTTTAACAGTGACCGGCCATGGCGTCAATCGACCCGACGCCGACCTGGCTGAAAGGCCTTTCTTGATCCAATCAGGCGGCGGGATTAACGCTGATCTCTTGGAATCAACTCCTGAATCCGTAAAACAATCCTGCCTGTCGCAAGCCCGGCGCGCGGGAGGGTCCGGGTCAAACCGCGGCCACCCCGGATGGTGAGGCGGCGCGGCAGGCCGCCGGCGCTACTTTCCTAAAAGGATCCGGTCTTGACATGTGGGGACAGCGAGTCCAACATTGTCGGACGGGTTGTGGCATCCCGTCGGGCCGGGGCACCCGTACCACCGGAGCCCGGCCTTGCCCGGATTTAGACGATCGATCCGGGGCGAGAAAGCTTGGGTAAGGAGTGATCCTTTTGCAAACGATCTATCAAAAACCACGAGGGCCGGAAGCCCCCGGCGAGCGCATCGTGACCAGCACCTGCCCTTATTCCTGCGGCGGGCGCTGCGTAGTCAACGCCCACGTCCGCGACGGGCGGATCGTCAAGATCAGCACCCAGCCGGGCCGCTGGAACCCGGAGCTTCCGCCCCTCTACGCCTGCGTTCGCGGCTTCGCGTCGGAGACCCACGTCAATCATCCCGACCGGCTCAAGCACCCCCTGCGCCGCGTGGGCGAGCGCGGGTCGGGAAGGTTCGAGCGCATCTCGTGGGACGATGCCCTGGGCGAGGTTGCCAGCCAGATGCTTCGGATCCGTGACACCTACGGGCCGGCCTCCATCCTCGATTGCTCGCTTAGCGGTGGCGCGGGACTCCTCCACAGCGCCAGCGCCCTCCGGCGTTTGCTCAACATGTTCGGCGGGAGCACCGAACTGTGGGGCAACCTATCCCGCGAGGCCGAGGTCTTCGCGGCCCGCCACACCTTTGGCCAGTACGGCAATGCCCAGGGCAGGCTGGGGCGGCAGCGGGCCGATTACCGGAACTCGAAGCTGATGATTCTGTGGGGCTGGAGCCCCGGCGACGGCAGCTTCGGCACCGGAACGCTGGAGTACCTGAAATGGGCCAAGAAGCAGGGGGTCCGGATGATATGCGTTGACCCCCGCATGACCCACACCAGCGCCACGGTTGGTGACGAGCACATCTTCATCAAGCCGTCCACCGATTCCGCCATGCTCATTGCCATGGCCTACGTCATCTTGACCGCGGAACTTCAGGACCAGGGGTTTCTCGACCGTTATGTCCAGGGCTTTGACGAGGAGCACCTTCCGCCGGACGCCCCTCCCGGCTCCTCCTTCCGGTCCTACGTGCTGGGCCTCTCCGACGGCGTACCCAAGACGCCCCAATGGGCCGAGGCCATCACCGGGGTCCCCGCGGCGAGGATCGCCGATCTCGCCCAGGATTTCGCCACGAACCGGCCGGCGGCACTGCAATGCGGCTACGGGCCCGGCCGCACCGCCTTCGGTGAGCAGTTCCATCGGGCGGCCTTCGCCCTGGCGGCCATGACCGGAAACATCGGCATCCCCGGCAGCAACGCGGGGCTTAGCGGCGGCTCCAAGGGCGCCGGCCTTTCCGGGCTACCCGCGGGCAAGAACCCCATTGGCCCGCCCGTCGCCGCCGCGGAGCTGGCCGACCTGCTGAACCAGGGCCGCGCCGGGGGCTACCCGGCCGACGTCAAGATGGTCTACTCGGCGTTCCGTCACCTGCTCAACCAGCTCGGCAACACCGGCAAGATCGGCGAGGCGCTCAAGAGCAAGGACATCGAGTTCATCGTCATTCACGATCATTTCATGACGCCGATGGCCCGGTACGCCGACATCCTCCTGCCGCCGACGACCTTCTGGGAGCGCAACGACATCTGCACGTCGTGGGGCGAGATAGCGCCCTACGCTATCTTCATGAACCAGGCCATCGAGCCGATGGGAGAGTGCCGCGACGACCTGGATATCTTCACCGATCTGGCGGCAAGGCTGGGCCTCTCCGGGTTCAACGACAAGGCCTCCGACATCGATTGGCTGCGCGAGTTCTGCGAGGGCACCGAGATCGATGACTTCGAGGCGTTCCGCGAGAACGGCGTGGCCCGCTTGCCGGAGCCTGCCGACCCCGTCTCCTTCGCCGCCCAGATCCGGGATCCGGAGAACCATCGGTTCTCCACACCCTCGGGCAAGATCGAGGTCTACTCCACGACCCTGGCGGGCCAGCCGGACGTCTACGGTCTCGGCGCTGTCCCCCCGATCCCGACCTATATCCCGGTCGATGAACCCGACACGATCCACTCGCTACAGCTTATTTCAGCCAAGTCCAAAGCCCGGGCCCACTCCATCCTCGCCAACCAGCCGGGACTTGCCAAAGTCGATCCGCAGAATGTGTGGATGCATCCGGAGGACGCCACGGCGCGGGGTATTCTCGATGGCCAACTGGTGCGGGTGTTCAACCAACGCGGGGCCACCGTGCTCCCGGTGAAGGTCACCGGCCGCGTCGTCCTCGGCGCCGTCTCCATATTGGAAGGGGCCTGGTACACTCCAGATGAGACGGGCACCGATCAGGCGGGCTGCGGGAATGTCCTTACCCTTGACCGCTCCTCCCCATCGGGCTCTCAGACCTACAACACCTGCCTGGTTGAGGTGGAGCCCGTCACGCCGGTTTGATGCGGGCGGCATTATGCGGGAAATCCCGGCCGATACTGGAGGTTCAGCGTGGCAGACCGGCGTGAGATAGAGGGCGAAATCATCATGGGCTGGGCCGACCGGAAGAGACCCAGCCTCGATGTGAGGAAGGATGCTCAGGGTAGGGTGGTCAGGGTGGCAACGTCGGTCGGAGACCTGCAGGGCCTCATCACGCCGACCGACCTGCGCTACGTTGTCGTGCAGCTGGACGCCCCCGACCCGGTCCACCCCGACGACTGGTCCCTGTCCATCGGTGGTGAAGTGGAGCGGCCCATCGAGTTGAGTCTTGAAGAGCTTCAGAGGTTCCCGGGGGCCACAGTCCGCTGTGTCCATGAATGCTCGGGCAGCGAAGCCGACTTCTTCGACTACCTGAAGAGCGGCGGAGAGACCTACGGCTGCAACCGGTGCGAGCATGTGGAGGGAAAACCCAACAGGCTGGACCCGGAAGCGCAGCACCAAGGTATCATGAGTGCCGGCGAGTGGACCGGCGTACCGCTGGCGACGGTGTTGGAGAAGGCGGGGATCAAGCCCGGCGCGGTGAGCGTGCTCGCCCAGGGTTTCGACCGGGGGCTGCCCGCCGAGTGGGCCATGCACGGGGCCCTGGCGATTCCGGATGAAGAGATCAGCTACGAGAAAAGCCTGCCGTTGAAGAAGGCCCTGGACCGGGACACGATGCTGGCCTGGGCGCTGAACGGGGAGTACATCAGGCACATCCACGGCGGCCCGGTGCGCCTCGTCACTCCCGGCTGGTCGGGTAACTGGTCGGTCAAGTGGTTGCAGAAGCTTGAAGTCCTTGACCACCTGCCCAAGTTGTACTATCAGAACCAGTACTTCTACTTGGGCCAAACGCCTGATGACCCCGACAAAAAGATGATAACCGCCATGGGGGTGAAGACGTTCATCACCGAGCCCAGGGACGACGACCCGCCGCTCCCTCGCGGCGCCCATGTCATTCGTGGGCTGGCCTGGAGCGGGGCGGGCCGGATCACCAGGGTGGAGGTGAGCGTGGACGGAGGGGAGACCTGGCAGGACGCCCACCGGGAACTGCCCCACGAGCGGTGGCTATGGCAGCGCTGGTCCCACCTCTGGCACGCGGAGAGCCCGGGCAAGTATTCCATCATGGCACGGGCCACCGACGAGGCTGGGCGGGTTCAGCCGCAGATAGGGTGGAACGTGCTGCGCAAGAACTTCGACGGCATAGTGCCGGTGGACGTGGAGATCGAGTAGCGGGCGGGCGAGTGATGCAAACGCAGCCGGTTAGCTAACTCGAGGTGCCGGCGTTTTTATGTGTCACCCCGAGCCCAAGCCGGCGCCTCGGCTTCATGACCTGAGATTCCTCAGTTGTCTGCGGCAGTTTCGGAATGACAAAGCGGATTGGCCTGGGGAAAAATTGCACACCGGACAGCTGCTAAGGAACTATCTCAAAAGGTGGTTCGACAGGCTCACCACGAACGGGGCAGGAGCGACGAACGGGGTAGGAGCGCCCTATCCGTTCGTCCTGAGCCTGTCGAAGGATCGCTGGAGCCAGCACTCAACGTTTTGGAGATTGCTACTTAGAGGTGCGCCCCGGGGGTGGGGGACCGCCGGGACCGCCGGCCGCGTGAATGGTTATCTGAGTTTCTGCCGGGTCCTCGGGAAGGCCTTTCAGGTTGGACAGGAGCCCGCGCACGATGTCCGCCAGGATTCCGCTGGGAAATGGGGCGAGTGGGACCGGCGTCCGGTCCGCGACTATGGAGACGGCGGCGCCGGCGCCCCCCTTTATAGTTATCTGAACTTCCTCGGGGTCCCGGGGAAGGCCCTTCAGGGTGGCCAGGAAGCCGCCCACGATTCCCGACATGATCGCGCTGATGAAAGGGATGAGCGGCACCGGGTTGCCGTCCACGGAGAGGGAGACTGCCGGAGCCGGGGGGCCAGCCTCGAAGACCTGGGCGATTAGCTGGGATACCAGCTTGTCCGCCTCTTCAAAACCGTAGGCCGGCACCTCCCCGTTGGGTTCACTTTCCTGACTGTCTCCCACCGTGGCTATGACGTTCTCAACGGGAGGCGGCGGACCGCCGCGCACCACCAGCACCTTGGGGACGGCGCTATTCTTGAACCCTTCGGCCACCACCAGGTCCACTCCCGAGCCAAGGGTGGAGATAATCGATTCCAACGGCGTGTCCCCGCCGGTCCGGTCGACCCTGGTGCGCTGGTCCGGTGAGGAGGCGATGACCGTGCTGGCCCCCGCCTCGAACATCCGGTGGGTGTCGCTCTGGGCGCGGTTGATGTCGTGGCCGTGGGGGCAGTGCTTGATGGCCGCCACCCGGTATCCCCGGGCCGCCAGCGCCGCGATCAATGACTCCGCCACCGTGGTCTTCCCGCTGTTTGAGTTGCCGACCACCGCGACTACTGGAGGCATGGTCAGCCTTCCCTCGACCCGAGCGCGGTCCCCAGTGGCTGGTAGTAGGCCCCGTGGGCGCAGGGCTTGCACAGGGTTTGCCCCTCTTGCCGCACCTCCCGGCCGTCGTTGATGCCCTCGCCGCAACGGTCGCAGGCCACGCGGCTCACCGGATGGCCCGGAAGGTCGGTGCCGGGGACATCCACCCGGACCGGTTCCAGAATGAAAAGTGCCTCTTCCGGCATCACCTTGTAGGCGTAGTCTTGGGCCGCCTTCTTGTCCATGCCGGCCGGGGCGTAGGCCGCCACGGCGTCGCGGGAGTCGTCCCGGGCCAGCACCCGGACGGCGTTGCCCGTGTCCTGGTTCAGGAAAGTGGCCGCCACCTTGCCATAGTCGAGGAATTTCAAGGTTCGCTTGCCCAGCTTGCACCCGGTGACGGCCTGGATGGCGTCGGTGGCGCAACGGTCTATCTCCACGTACACGAGGAGCGACTTGGAACTGACCGGCTCGTCGATGCCAACCTCCCGGCAGCCAATCATGGCCAGCCGCACCCCCAGGATCTGTCCGGGGCACAGGTGCCCGTGAAGCGCGGCCGATTCTTCTAGCAGTTCATCGAAGGGGCGCAACGGGTCTCTCCTCTTTCGTGCTTGGGGATGGTGCGAAGTGAGGCCTGGGCCTTCGATTCGGGGTAGCCCGGCTTCTTCGACGATTATATCATGGCGGTCCGCCCGGAGCCGCCGCGCTGGGGACGTGGCGGCCACCGGCCTGCCGTGAGTACTTCCTTCGGATGATCAGCGTTTCCGATACCGTTCGTGGTGAGCTTGTCGAACCACCGGCCCCGGCGCCCTTCGACTGGCTCAGGGTGAACGGAATTTCCCCGTTCGTGGTGAGCTTGTCGAACCACCGCCCTCCCCGCCCTCCCACAAGCTCTGGGCGAGCGGATAATCCAACGGCTGCTACCGATAATTGGTACTAGCTAACGTCCCCCAGGAACTCTTCCATTCCCAGCCGCTTGAGGGTCTCGGGTGTGGGCAGCCCCGTGTCCACGTTCCAGCCCAGCAGGCGATAGTACTCGTCGACCATTGCGGGCAGGTAGGGTTCGATGCTCAGCCCCTTGGACGGTCCGGCGGGAGGCGGTTCCAGGTGTTTGGGTGAAATGTCGAACTCGTCCGACTTTAGAAATCCCCTCCTGGCATACACCAAGCGCATCAGGTTGGTGATCCGCTCGCCGACGTCGAGGGCCTCTTGCGCGCTGAAATCCTCCCAGCCGACGGCCTGGGCGAGGCACTTGCTGGTGAGGTCCGTGGACTCTTTGACGCCGCGGACTCCGAACATGCACACGCCCAGGCTGTCGTTCCACAGCTTGGCGAACTGGGTCTTGCGGACGGGTTCGACCTTGCCCAGCGCCTCCTCGGTGTCGTGGGCCACCCCCGGGGTCTTCTCAGGGTACCCCACTTCGGGGCGGGGGTTGGCGTCGGCGCCGGTCCCCTGGATAGACGGCCCGGTGCCGGCCACTATCTCGCCGAAGAAGACGCTCCAGAACTGCCGGTGGTCGTGCATCACCACCCCTTCGCCCTTTATGTCCAGCACCTTGGCGCGCATCTCCTCCTCCAGCCCCTTCTCGCCGCCCAGGGCATCGGGCATGGCCTTCGTGCCGCCGGCGAGCTTGGCCCCGATGCCCTCCCTCCGGATGGTCCGGTCGATCAGTTCCATGGCCGATTCCCAGTTGCCCCAGGTCAAATCCAGGCCGTCGGTGTCTTCCAGGGTGAGGATGCCTTCATTGTATGCTTCGTATACCGCGCCCAGGATGGTGCCGAACTGGCCCGACTCCAGCCCCATGGCATCGTAATAGTCGGTCATGATCACGATGCCGTTGGGGTCGTCGACACCGATGATGGCGGCGGCCCCCTCCATGTTCTCGGCGCCTCCGCAGGGGCTCCCCACGAATCCGGTGTAGGGCCCGTCGGTTATCTCCACGTCGTAGGCGCAGGAAATCTTGCAGTTGTAGGATGGCTGTGGGGTGATCTTCCAGCGAGCACAGGCGTCGACATACTTTTGGGCGAACTCCGAGCCCCATTCGGGGTCGGTCATGTTCTTGGCCGCGACCCTCAGGGCCTTGCCCCATGGGTCGCCATAGCTGCGGGTCATGCCCCCGTCCTGAAGCCAGGGCGCCGAGAGGGCGAGGTTCTCCTCCCATTTGGCCGAGGTTTCCACCAAACCGGCCGGGTCGAACAGGGGTACGGCGCCGGTACCCCGCACGGCGATGGCCTTGAGGTTCTTGCTCCCCATCACCGCCCCCGGACTCCCCTTCCCGGAGCCGTGGTTCCGGTCCGCCTTTACCATGGCCCCGGGGAGCTGGGCCTCTCCGGCAGGGCCGATGCAAGCGACGCTGATGTTCTCCTCGTCCCCCAGCTCTAGTTTGAGGCGGCGCTCGGTCTCCCTGGTGCTCAGGCCCCACAGGTGGGTGGCGTCCCTGATCTCCACCCGGTCATCGTCGATCCAGAGGTAGGAGGGTTTCTCGGCCCGGCCGGTGAGGATGATGCCTTCATGCCCGGCGTGCTTTAGGAATGCCCCCCAGAAGCCGTGGCCGTGGCCTACGCCGGCGGAGTAGGGGATAGACAGGTTGAAACAGATGGTGGTCCAATCCGATGAGTTGACGGCGGGGGTCCCCGTCAACGGCCCCAGCATGATGATGAGGGGAGCATCCGGGTCGGTGGCCTCGGCCTGCTGGGGAGCGTCGCGCAGCAGATAGTACAGACCCAGTCCGGTGCCGCCCACATACTTACGGAGGACCTCCTCGCTGGGGAGGGGTTCCTTGACGACGGTCTCCTCCCGGAGATCGATGCGCAGGATGTGAGGCCGGTACCCTCCACGAATGGGCATGATGTTCCTCCAAAGGTCTCCCCTCGGCCGGTTATGACAGGGGGATGGTAGCGTTGGAGAGGAGGGTTTGTCTACCGGTGGAGTAGCTGGGGGAGCTTCTTTTACGTAAAAGAAGTTCCCCCAGGCCCCCTCAAGAAAACGTGGCTCACACAGCCTTTCATCTTGGGACGACCGCGGGTCCCGTCTATCTGAGGGTCAACGAACAAAATTCTCGAGTCCGGATGTATCCAACGGGCGCTGCCGCCGAACACCTGGCCGGGCTATTCCGGGAGCAATCGGAGCCCTTTCAGAAGACCTCTTATACCCTCACGTTCTTCTGGGGTCGCATCTAGATCCGGCGGCCTCACCCGTGCGCTGGTGAATGTGCCCATCGCCACGAGAGCCTCTTTTATGAGGGCCGTGGTCCCGCCAGTCCGGCCGGTATGGGCGGCTCGTAAGGGCGCCCCATAGATGTGATTTGCGATGGGGGCCAGCTTTTCCATATAGAGGTTTCTTGCTTCGGTGTACTTTCCGTCGAGGGAAAGGGATATGAAACGGCTCCAGTTGTGCCGGCCGATCGCCATGATTCCGGCCTGAGCACCGTCAGAACCGATCATCATTTGCCCAAGCATATCCACGGTATCTACACCGGTGACAAATACTGAGAGTTTGCCTTTGAGGCTATTCCACAATTGATAGTAGTCGGCACAGGTGTAACAACTGGCCTTCATCGCGACGACTTGGTCGATATCCTCAGCTATTCTAACCAGGGTTTCAGTTGAGTATGCTGACCCGGT
>MPMA02145081.1_pt1 | contig 22154 bp, 22 predicted proteins | sample 1617361 | NCBI WGS metagenome assembly MPMA02 (sample SAMN05944807, study PRJNA350692) | marine metagenome | biome: marine; feature: ODZ; material: water; isolation source: 180 m water sample filtered on 0.2 um supor filter | place: Pacific Ocean | collected 2012-04-08 | depth 180m m | reverse complement strand
TGTCTTTCGACGGCCTTGCCACCAACAATCCACCGCATGGCAGGATCACGTCCGAGACGCCCGGCGTCGTTTACGTCCTCATAACCACCAAGGCGACCAAACACCGGCTGACGGAACTGCCCCGTCATGCCGTGCCATCCGTTCTTGCCGGTACGGCTGTCCTGGAAAATATCCCCGGCAACCTCGGTCAGGCCAGCTTCACGCTGTTGGATCCCTATCTCGCCATGTTGTGCCGCTGGGCCAGAGAGCTGCGACAGGCGCCGGGCAAGCTCGGCCATCTTGGCCCCTACCTCGAAAACATAGTTGCCCGCGCCTCCGTCGCCCGGACCATCGAGCGCGAGGGAATCGAGCCGCCGTTTCTTTAAGCTATGGTCTGATGCCTGCACCCACCCGAGGGGTCGAGATCATGATCAAGCTCTATCAGTTTCCGCCCGGCTGGGGGCTGCCCAGCTACAGCCCCTTTTGTCTCAAGCTCGAAACCTGGTTGCGCCTGACCGCCCTGCCCTACGAGGTGGTGGATGAGCCCGATCCCCGCAAGGGGCCCAAGGCAAAGCTGCCCTACATCGACGACGGCGGCACGGTGCTGGGCGATTCGGGGCTGATCATCGATTATATCTCTCGGCCCAGTACGCCGTCGACCTCGATGCCCACCTGGAGCCGCGCCGGCGCGGCCTGGCCCAGGCGCTGGGCCACCTCTTCGAGGACGGCCTTTATTGGAGCGCCATCGTCTATCCGCGCTGGGCCATCGAGGCCAACTGGCAAATCGTCAAGCCGGAGTACTTCGCCGCCCTGCCCGCCCCCTTGCGTCCGCTGATCGCCGCCCTGGCACGGCGCAGTACGCTCGGCAGCCTCAGGAGCCAGGGCGTCGGCCGCCACTCGGCCGCCGAAGTGGCGGCCATGGGGTGTCGCGATATCGCTGCCGTGGCCGACCTGCTGGGGGAACAAGACTTCATGCTGGGCGATCAGCCCTCGGGCATCGACGCTACGGCCTATGCCTTTTTGGCCGCCATCCTGGCGGTACCGATCGAAACCCCGGTACGCCAGCGCCTGCGGCAAAGCGAGAACCTGACGGCCTATTGCCGGCGCCTGCGCGAGCACTGTTTTCCTGGTGAGAATGCGGTTTAGCTTCGCACCATCAGGCCGCGCAGCACCGGCGCGCCAATCAGCAGCGCGACGCCGAACATCTGATTGAATAGCGGGATTTCGACAGGAATCGGGCCAAACAGGATGAGGTAGAGCCCCAGGCCCATGGTCATCGCCGTCACCGTGATTTGCTTCTCCTCGTGCCGCTGACGGTATGCCTTGTTGGCCGGAATGGTAGGTCAATCGGCCAGACGCGAATATGGCGGCTGTCACAGTCCCTGAATTGGCGGTATGTCGCCCGCCGCCTGGAATTCGGTGAATTCCCGCGTGAATTCGGCGAACCGCCCGGCCTCGATGGCCGCCCGCAGCCCCGCCATCAGGCGCTGGTAATAGGTCAGGTTATGTTCCGTCAGCAGCATCGGCCCGAGCATCTCCTTGGCCCGGAAGAGGTGATGCAGATAGGCCCGGGAATAGCTGGCGCAGGCGGCACAGGAGCAAGCTTCCTCGAGCGGCCGGGAATCGTCGCGGTGACGGGCGTTGCGGATGTTGAGCGCACCATGGGCCGTGAAGGCCTGACCGGTACGGCCCGAACGCGTCGGCAGTACGCAATCGAACATGTCGACGCCGCGGCCCACGGCACCGACGATGTCGGCGGGCTTGCCCACGCCCATGAGATAGCGCGGCCGATCCGCCGGCAAATGCGGCACGCCGGCCTCGAGCACGCGAAACATCTCGGCCTGGCCCTCGCCGACGGCAAGGCCGCCGATGGCGTAGCCGTCGAAGCCGAGCTCGATCAGCCCGGCCGCCGATTCGGCCCGCAGCTCGGCATAGGTGCTGCCCTGGACGATGCCGAAAAGGCCCTGCCCCGGGGCCGGCCGGCTGGCAGCCAGGCAGCGCTCGGCCCAGCGCAGCGAGAGCCGCATGGACTTGGCCGCCTCGTCCTCGCTGGCCGGATAGGGCGTGCACTCGTCCAGCACCATGGCGATGTCGGAGCCCAACAGCGCCTGGATTTCGATGGCGCGTTCGGGCGTGAGCTCGTGGCTCGAGCCGTCGAGGTGAGAACGGAGACTAACGCCGCTTTCACCCAGCCGGCGCAGCTTGGCCAGTGACATGACCTGAAAACCGCCGGAATCGGTGAGAATGGGCCCCGGCCAATTCATGAAGACGTGCAGCCCGCCGAGCCCGGCAATGCGCTCGGCCGTGGGCTGCAGCATCAGGTGATAGGTGTTGGCCAGCACCATCTCGGCGCCCGTCTGGCGCACCGCCTCGGGGGCCATGGCCTTGACCGTGGCGGCGGTGCCGACGGGCATGAAGGCGGGGGTAGCAACGCTGCCGTGGGCGGTATCGAGATGCCCCAGGCGGGCCGAGCCGTCGCTAGCCCGTACCTCGAATCCGATGCCGCTCATGAATTCCGCTCCAAAAGACAGCAATCGCCATAGGAATAGAACCGGTAGCGCTGGGCCATGGCGTGGGCGTAGGCGGCCAGCATGCGCTCACGCCCGGCGAAGGCCGAAACCAGCATGAACAGCGTAGACCGCGGCAGGTGAAAATTAGTCAGCAAGACGTCGACGACCTGAAAGCGGTATCCGGGCACGATGAAGATGTCGGTTTGACCAGCCCAGGGCCGCAAGCCGCCGGCCGAAGCGACGCTCTCCAGCAGCCTCAGCACCGTCGTGCCCACCGCCACGATGCGCCGGCCCTCGGCCCGGGCGGCGCTGATGGCGGCGGCGGCCGGGGCGGCGATCTCGCCCCATTCGGCGTGCATGACGTGGTCCTCGGTGTCTTCGCTGCTCACCGGCAGGAAGGTGCCGCCACCGACATGCAGGGTCAAGCGCTGCTCTTCGATGCCCTTTGCCTCCAGGGCAACCAGCAATTCGGCCGTGAAGTGGAGCCCCGCCGTCGGTGCCGCCACGGCGCCGGGCCGGCGGGCATAGACGGTCTGGTAGTCGGCCCGGTCGCGCTCGTCGCCGGGCCGGCCGAGGTAGGGTGGTAGTGGCATCTCGCCGAATTGTTCCAGCACTGCCGGCAGTTCGGCGGCGGGGCGATCGAACCTGAGCCGGACTTCGCCCCCGCGCCGCTCAATCACCTCGGCGGAAAGCCCGCCAGCCCCATCCGGTCCCGGGAATCGCACCACATCCCCAGGCCTCAGGCGCTTGGCCGGCCGCGCGAAAGCCTCCCAGGTGTCGGGCTCGGGAGCCGGTTTGTGCAGTGTCACCTCGATGCGGGCGGTGCCCCGGGCGGCCTGGCGGCTGCCGCGAAGCCGGGCCGGTATGACTTTGGTGTCGTTGAGCACCAGCACGTCGCCGGGATGCAAAAGCCCCGGCAGGTCCGAAACCAACCGGTCTTCGAACGCCTCCCCCACGTGCAACAGGCGCGCCTGGTCGCGGCGCTCCAGCGGCCGTTCGGCGATCAGCTCCGACGGCAGTTCGAAATCGAAAAGCTCGACACGCATATGGCGGCCGGGCCGCCGGCTAATCCTTGGCGTCGGCGGCCACCTGCAGACGCACGATGTGGTCGGGGTCCTCGACGCTGCCGTTGTCCGACTTGGAGCCCTTCTTGATCTTGTCGACGAACTCCATGCCCTCGCTGACCTGGCCCCAGACCGTGTACTGGCGGTCGAGGAAGGGGGCCGCTTCGAAGACGATGAAGAACTGGCTGTCGGCACTGTCGGGGCTGCGGGTGCGGGCCATGGAAAGGGTGCCGCGAACGTGGGGCTCGTCGTTGAATTCGGCCTTCAGGCGCTGGCCCGAGCCCCCCGAACCGGTGCCCGTGGGATCGCCGGTCTGGGCCATGAAGCCTTCGATGACGCGGTGAAAAACAACGCCGTCATAAAAGCCCTGGCGCACCAACTCCTTGATGCGGGCGACATGGCCGGGCGCCAGATCGGGCCGCATTTCGATAACCACGCGGCCGTATTCAAGGTCGAGATAAAGCGTGTTTTCCGGTTCCGCCGCATCCACGTTGCCTGCTCCCAGTATCAAAGCGGCCAGGGCCGCCAGAATGAAGTGCCGCACCATTGCGATTTCCCTCTCCTAGTACCTAGCCCCTACCGCCCGGCTTCAGGATGCCGAGCCTTTGGCACGTTCGTCGGCCGCCCGGTGGCGCAGCTTTTCGTCGATGTTCCTGGGCACGAAGGAACTGACGTCGCCGTCCAGGCGGGCGATGACCTTGACCAGGCTCGAGGCGATGAAATGGTTGTTCTCCGAGGCCATGAGAAAGATGGTCTCGACGTCGGCGTTGAGGCGCGCGTTCATGCCTACCATCTGAAACTCGAATTCGAAGTCGGAAACCGCCCGCAAGCCACGCACGATGATGGAGGCACCGACATCGGTGACGAAATGCATGAGCAGATTGTCGAAGGTCCGGACCTCGATGGTAGTGCCGTTGTGGCCGTTCAGGTGTTCGATCTCGGAGCACACCATGGCCTGGCGTTCGGCCACATCGAACATGGGTGCCTTTTCCAGATTGGCGGCAACGCCCACCACCAGGTGATCGACCACCCTGGTGGCCCGGGTAATCAGGTCCAGGTGGCCGTTGGTGATGGGATCGAAGGTGCCGGGGTAGACGCCGGTTCGCCGCTTGGCCACGCAGATACTCCTCGATTACGCGTCTGACTCTGTAGGCTCTGTTGTCTCTGTAGGCTCTGTTTTTTGCTGATCGTCGGCGTTCTGGTCGGCCGCCTCGCCCACTTCGGCCTCGTCGCCCTCTTCGCCCTCGCCAGCCTCGTCATCGCCGTCTTCGCCGTCATCGCTGAGGCGGGCCACCGAAACCACGCGTTCGCCTTCCGCCGTGCTGAACAACGTTACACCCTGGGTGTTGCGACCGGCAATGCGGATGTCGTTGACGGGGCAGCGAATCATCTGGCCGCCGTCGGTGACCAACAGCAGCTCGTCGCTTTCGACCACGGGAAAGGCCGCCACCACCTCGCCGTTGCGTTCCGAGGTCTCGATATTGATGATGCCCTGGCCGCCGCGATGGGCGATGCGGTATTCATAGGCCGAGGTGCGTTTGCCGTAGCCGTTCTCGGTAATCGAGAGAATGAATTCCTCATGCGCCGCCAATTCGGCCAGCCGCTCGGGCGGTAACTCGGAGGCCGTGGCGGCAACTTCCGTCTCGCCGTTGGCGCGGCGCTCGGCGGCGGCGGTGCGCAGATAGTCGTCGCGCTCCTCGACACCGACCTCGGCGTGGCGTACCAGCGACATCGAGATCACGTCATCTCCCTTGGCCAGCTTCATGCCGCGCACGCCGTCGGAGGTGCGGCTCTTGAAAACGCGCACGTCGGTGGCGGCGAAGCGCAGGCACTTGCCGCCACGAGCCGCCAGCAGCACGTCATCGCCGTCGTCGCAGGACTGCACGCCAACCAGGCGATCGCCTTCGCCCAGGCGGATGGCGATTTTGCCATTGGCCATGACGTGGCTGAAGTCCGACAAGGCGTTCCTGCGCACCCGGCCCATGGCGGTGGCGAAGACGATGCTGAGGCTGGCCCACTGTTCCTCGTCCTCGGGCAGCGGCATGACCGAAGTGATGGTTTCGCCCTCGTCCAGCGGCAACAGGTTGACCATGGCCTTGCCCAGCGCTTGCGGCGTGGCCAGCGGCAGGCGGTAGACCTTGAGCTTGTAGACTTGGCCCGAGGAGGAAAAGAACAGCACCGGCGTGTGGGTGTTGGCGACGTAGACCTGGGTGACGAAATCCTCGTCGTGGGTGTTCATGCCGGCCCGGCCCTTGCCGCCACGGCGCTGGGCCCGGTAGGCGCTGAGGCGCACCCGCTTGATGTAGCCGCGGTGGCTCACCGTCACCACCATGTCCTCGCGCTCGATCAAGTCCTCGTCGTCCTGGTCCAGCTCGCCCTCGACGATTTCGCTGCGCCGCGGATCGGCGAAGCGCTCACGGACCTCGGTGATTTCGCGTCGCATGACGCCGGTCAGGCGCTCATGGCTGCCCAGGATATCGAGCAGATCGACGATCTTTTCCGCCAGCCCCTTGAGCTCGTCGCCGATCTTGTCGCGCTCCAGCCCGGTCAGACGCTGCAGGCGCAACTCGAGAATTGCCTTGGCCTGAACCTCCAGCAAACGATAGCTGCCGTCCTCGACGACGTGGCCGGGCTCGTCTATCAGCTCGATCAGGGGCCCCACGTCGACCGCCGGCCAGGACCGTTCCATCAAGCGCTCCCGCGCCACCGCGGGGTCCGGCGCCTTGCGGATGATGGCGATGACCTCGTCGATGTTGGCCACCGCGATGGCCAGACCGACCAACACCTGGGCGCGCTCCCGGGCCTTGGTCAATTCATGGCGGGTGCGCCGGGTGATGACCTCGCGGCGGAAGGCGACGAAGGCCGAGATCATGTCCTTGAGGTTGTGCAACTGCGGCCGGCCGCCATTGAGCGCCAGCAGGTTGACGCCAAAGCTGGTTTGCAGCGCGCTGAGGCGGTAGATCTGGTTGAGCACCACCTCGGTGGTGGCGTCGCGCTTGAGTTCGATCACCACGCGCACGCCGTCGCGGTCCGATTCGTCGCGCAAGTCCGAGATGCCCTCGATGCGCTTGTCGCGCGCCGCCTCGGCGATCTGCTCGATCATGCGCGCCTTGTTGACCTGGTAGGGGACCTCGGTGACGATGATGACGTCACGGTCCTTGCCGGCTTTTTCGAAATGCACGCGGCCGCGCATGATCACCGAGCCCCGCCCGGTGTGATAGGCCTGGCGCGCTCCGCCCCGGCCCAGGATCAGGGCGCCGGTGGGAAAATCCGGCGCCGGCACGATCTCGATCAACTCGTCGATGCCGATCTCGGGGTTTTCGATATAGGCCAGGCAGGCATCCAGCACCTCGCCCAGATTGTGCGGCGGTATGTTGGTCGCCATGCCCACGGCGATGCCGCCGGCGCCGTTGACCAGCAGGTTGGGCAGCCGCGACGGCAGCACCACCGGCTCGTGGGCCGAATCGTCATAGTTGGGCTGGAAATCGACGGTATCCTTGTCGATGTCGCCGAGTAGCGCCAACGCCGAACGATCGAGGCGGATTTCGGTATAGCGCATGGCCGCGGCACGATCGCCATCCATCGAACCGAAGTTGCCCTGGCCGTCCAACAGCGGCAGGCGCATGGCGAATTTCTGGGCCATGCGTACCATGGCGTCGTAGATCGCCTGGTCGCCGTGGGGATGGTACTTGCCCATCACGTCGCCGACGACACGGGCCGACTTGCGGTAGGGCCGGTCGGGAAGCGCGCCCTGCTCGTTCATGGCGTGAAGAATGCGCCGGTGCACCGGCTTGAGGCCGTCGCGCACGTCCGGCAGGGCCCGCGAGACGATCACGCTCATGGCGTAATCGAGGTAGGAGCGCTTCATCTCCTCCTCGATCATCACGGGCACGGTGTCGCTGCGCGGCGGTGGCGGGGTGTCTATGTCGGTCAAGGGAGGGGCGTCAGAATTGATGCGTCAGAAGTTGGGCCGGGCCGGGTTTCCGAAGCCACCGGTAGGCGCCCCGGCCACCCCCGACATGTTGGGGGGTGGGGTGCGGTAAATATACCAGACCTTGTTGTCAGCGGCAAGTTTTCGCGGGCGCAAAAAAGCCCTGTTTGCAGCGCAGCAAAAGGGCCTCGGGCGGCTGCTTGGGGGTTCGCTAGAAAGGAATCTCGTCGTCGAGGTCGGCGCCACCGCCAGCGCCTGTGTCGGCGCCTCCACCTCCGCCGCCGCCGCCTCCTTCTCCCCCGCCGCCACCACCTCCACCATAATCGTCGGGGTATTCGTCAGGTGCGCCGCCGCCATAACCGCCACCGCCCTCGCCGCGCGAGTCCAGCATGGCGATCTCACCCCGGTAGCGCTGCAGCACGACCTCGGTGGTGTACTTCTCGACCCCCGACTGGTCCTGCCACTTGCGGGTCTGAAGCTGACCTTCGATGTAGAGCTTGGAGCCCTTGCGCAGGTATTGCTTGGCGATGTTGCCCAGGTTCTCGTTGAAGATGACGACCCGGTGCCACTCCGTGCGCTCGCGCTTTTCGCCGGTATTGCGATCGCGCCAAGTTTCGTTGGTGGCCAGATTGAGATGTACGATCTGATCGCCGGCGTTGGTGCTCCTGACTTCGGGGTCGCGCCCCAGGTTGCCGATCAGAATGACCTTGTTGACGCTGCCCGCCATGCCGCCTCCGCTGTTTGATTGACTGGCAGCATAATAGGCGCAAAAGATCGCGCCGGTCGCGTTTTTTTGTCGCTCACGGCGGCGGACCTTCGGTCCGCAGCCTGCGCGGGGGCGCCGCAGTAGCGGCGGGTCGCGGTCGCTCCCGTTGCACAAAATAACAAAGCACAAATCAAAAATAAACCGCCCCCGGAACGGGGGCGGAGGCCAAGCGCGCGGAGCGCGCGCCCGGTGAGGGTCAAAAAAAGATAATAATACGAAATCCGAATGATCCATTCGGATTTCGTATTATTATGCCCCAGGATTCCATGCAAAAGACCATCAGCATTCGCGGCGCCCGGGAGCACAATCTGCGGGGCGTCGACCTCGACATCCCGCGCGACAAGCTGGTGGTGATCACCGGCCTGTCGGGCTCGGGCAAGTCCTCGCTGGCCTTCGACACCATCTACGCCGAGGGCCAGCGGCGCTATGTCGAGAGCCTGTCGGCCTATGCCCGCCAGTTCCTCGAGCTGATGCAGAAGCCGGACGTCGAATCCATCGAGGGCCTGTCGCCGGCCATTTCGATCGAGCAGAAGACGACGTCGCGCAATCCGCGCTCGACGGTGGGCACGGTGACCGAGATCTACGACTATTTGCGGCTTTTGTTCGCCCGCATCGGCGTGCCCTATTCGCCGGCCACCGGGCTGCCCATCGAGAGCCAGACGGTGTCGCAGATGGTCGACCGCATCGCCGAGCTTCCGGAAGGCACGCGGCTCTATCTGCTGGCCCCCATCGTGCGCGGCCGCAAGGGCGAATACCGCAAGGAAATGGCGGCCCTGCAAAAGCGCGGCTTTCAGCGCCTCAAGGTCGACGGCGAACACTACGAAATCGCCGACGTGCCGGCGCTGGACAAAAAATTCAAGCACCATATCGAAGTCGTGGTCGACCGCCTGGTGGTGCGCGACGGCATGGCCCAGCGACTGGCCGACAGCATCGAGACGGCGCTCGGCGAAAGCGACGGCCTGCTGGTGGCGGAAGACGCCGACAGCGGCGAGCGCACTATGTTTTCGGCCAAATTCGCCTGCCCCGTGTCGGGCTTCACCATAGAAGAGATCGAGCCCCGCCTCTTTTCCTTCAACAACCCCTTCGGCGCCTGCCCCAGCTGCGACGGCCTGGGCACGCGCATGTACTTCGACGCCGACCTGGTGGTGCCGGACGAGCGCCTGGCGCTGAACAGCGCCATCGCACCTTGGTCGCGCTCGTCCTCGCAATACTACGTCCAGGCGCTGGACAGCCTGGCGGCGCATTTCGGCGCCAGACCCAGCACGCCCTGGGAGGAATTGCCCGAGGAAGCACAGCGCGGCATCTTGCAGGGCAGCGGCGACGAGCCGGTGACCATGACCTACAACGACGGCAACCGCAGCTATTCCACCTTCAAGCCCTTCGAGGGCGTCATTCCCAACCTGGCGCGGCGCTGGCGCGACACCGATTCCTCGTGGCTACGCGAGGAATTGAGCCGCTACCAGAGCACGGCGCCCTGCGAGGCCTGCAATGGCGACCGCCTCAAGCCCGAGGCCCTGGCCGTCAAGATCGCCGGCCTGCACGTCAGCCAGGTGACGGAAATGTCGGTGGCGGCGGTGCACGAGTGGTTTCTCGAACTGCCTGGGCAGCTCGGCGCCAAACAGCTCGAGATCGCCGAACGCATCCTCAAGGAGATCAACGAACGCCTCGGGTTCCTGGTCAAGGTGGGTCTCGAGTACCTGACGCTGAGCCGCCGTTCGGGCACGCTTTCGGGCGGCGAGAGCCAGCGCATTCGGCTGGCCTCGCAGATCGGCTCGGGCCTCACCGGCGTGCTCTACGTGCTCGACGAGCCTTCGATCGGGCTGCATCAGCGCGACAATGCGCGGCTGTTGGAGACCCTCAAGCGGCTGCGCGATTTGGGAAATTCCGTACTGGTGGTGGAGCACGACGAGGAAGCCGTGCTGCATGCCGATCACGTCATCGACATGGGACCGGCGGCCGGCATCCACGGCGGCAACGTGGTGGCCCAGGGCACGCCCAAGCAGATCATGGCGACGCCGGCCAGCCTGACCGGCCAGTACCTCACCGGCGCCCGCCAGGTGCCGCTGCCGGCGCTGCGCCGCGAGGGCCACCCGGGGCAGACGCTCAGCGTCGTGGACGCCACGGAAAACAACCTCGCCAACTTGACCCTGACGCTGCCGCTGGGCGTTTTTTGCTGCGTCACCGGGGTTTCGGGCAGCGGCAAGTCGACGCTGATCATCGAGACGCTCTATAAAGCCGTGACCCGGCGCCTCAACGCCAGCCGCGTCCATCCCGGCAAGCACAAGGCCATCGAGGGCCTGGAATACCTCGACAAGATCGTCGACATCGACCAGTCGCCCATCGGCCGCACACCGCGCTCCAACCCGGCCACCTATGCCGGCGCCTTCACACCGATCCGCGACTGGTTCTCCAATCTCCCCGAATCGGGGGCCCGGGGCTACAAGCCCGGACGCTTTTCCTTCAACGTCAAGGGCGGCCGCTGCGAGGCCTGCCAGGGCGACGGCCTGATCAAGATCGAGATGCATTTCCTGCCCGATGTCTACGTCCAGTGCGACGTCTGCAAGGGCCGACGCTACAATCGAGAGACACTAGAAATATCATTCAAAAACAAATCGATCGCCGATGTTCTTGATATGACAGTCGAGGAAGGAGTGGAATTCTTTTCGGCCGTGCCGACAATCCGCGACAAGCTCGCCACGCTGGCCCGGGTGGGCCTGGGCTACATCCACCTGGGGCAGCCCGCGACGACGCTTTCGGGCGGCGAGGCGCAGCGCGTCAAGCTGGCCAAGGAGCTTTCGCGGCGCGCCACCGGCCAGACTCTTTATATCCTCGACGAGCCCACCACGGGGCTGCATTTCGAGGACGTACGCCGCCTCCTCAAGGTGCTGCACGCGCTGGTCGATGCCGGCAACACGGTGGTCGTCATCGAGCATAACCTGGAAATCATCAAGACGGCGGACTGGGTCGTCGATCTCGGCCCCGAGGGCGGCGACGGCGGCGGCAAGATCGTCGCCCAGGGCACCCCGGAACAGGTGGCGCGGGCGAAAAAGTCCTATACCGGGCAGTACCTCAAGGAATACCTGGCCCGCGCCAAACGGGCCGAGGCCGGCGGCTCGGTCACGCCGATTCGTTTGGAGCCCGGCCGGCCGACAGTCAGGGCGGCCAAACGCAAGTCGGCCAAACCCAAAGTCGCCAACAACGGCAGGCGCAAACGCAAACGGGCTTGATTCGCCCCTAACTCCCCGTCTTGACCGCCGTCCAGTAGTCGTTGTTGAGCCGGCCGATGAAGATGTCGTGGTAGGACCCCAGGCACTGGCGCAGCGAGCCATAGCTGGCGATCGTCAGGTCCTGGCAGCGCTTGAGGGTTTGGCGCGCCAGATCGGCACCCGGGGGGATGCTCTCTCCCATGGTTTTGGCCCAGACACCGGCGCGGCGGGCTTCGCTCGTGCGGCCCAGCGGCGGCAGCGCGTTGACCAGGCGGTTCAAGACCGCGCTGGCGGCCACGTGGCTCTCGCCCTGGGACCTGAGGCGGGCCGCCGCCAGGGGCGCAGCGGGCCGGTGGCGACGGCGATGTCCTGCGCCGACTGGGGCTGCTTGTCGCCGGGCACGGGCTCGGGTACCAGCGAGACGTTGGCACCGACGATCACGGCCACATCGGCGATGCCTCGGTCGTGAAGATAGGCGCCTGTCAGCGACATCTTGACGGCGGAATGGCCTCGCGCGGCGGTGATGCTAAGCGCCTCGGCGGGCAACTCCATGGTGTCGCCCTGGCGTAGCCGGGCCGTGACGCGGATGCCCTCGCCGCCCTGGGCCAGATAGCGTTGACCGGCGACCGGCGAAGAGCGCCACTCCTGCAGGCAGATGGCGGTGAATTCGGCGCTGCATTCGCCGGCCTGGCAGCTTAGCGGCACGGCTTCGTTGGCGGCCACCAGAGCCAGGATCTGCGGTGCAGCGGCGGCCGGCAAGCCCAAGGCCACCAGCCCGGCAGCGCACAACGCGGTTGCAAGTAGTCTGGCCATGACGAACTTCCCTTCGCGACGGTGCAGATAATTATCATTCCACGACGGCCTCGCAGCGTCAATTGTAGTCCTGGACAGGGCCCGGCATTCGACCTATGCCAGGGCCATGAGCGCGCCTGCACCCGTACACGTCATCGGCGGCGGCCTGGCCGGCAGCGAGGCGGCCTGGGCGCTGGCCCGGGCCGGCGTGCCGGCGGTGCTGCACGAGATGCGCCCGGAACGCGGCACCGGGGCCCACGTCACGGCCGGGCTGGCGGAACTGGTCTGTTCAAACTCGCTGCGCTCCGACGATCATGAGAACAACGCCGTCGGCCTCCTGCACGAGGAATTGCGCCGCACGGGCTCGCTGATCATGCAGGCCGCCGACGGCTGCCGGGTGCCGGCCGGCGGCGCTTTGGCGGTCGACCGCGAGGGCTTCTCGGCGGCCGTCGAGGCGGCGCTGGCAGCCGAGCCGCTGGTCGAGATCGCCCGCGGCGAGGTGACCGATCTCGCGCCCGCCGCCGCCGACTGGTCCTCGGTCATCGTGGCCAGCGGGCCGCTGACCTCGGACGCCCTGGCCGACGCCATCGCCGAGCTCACGGGCCAGCGTGCGCTGGCTTTTTTCGACGCCATCTCGCCCATTGTTCACCGCCATAGCATCGATTTCGACAAGGCCTGGTTTCAATCGCGCTACGACAAGGCCAGCGGTCCCGAAAGTAACGGCCGGGACTATCTCAATTGCGCGCTCAGCCATGCCCAATACGAAACCTTCATCGCCGCGCTGCTGACCGCCGAGCGCGCGGATTTCCACGAATTCGAGAAGGGAACACCCTATTTCGAGGGCTGCCTGCCGATCGAGGTGATGGCCGAACGGGGATCCGAGACGCCACGCTTCGGTCCCCTCAAGCCGGTGGGGCTGACCAACCCCCACAACCCGGACCGCCCCCATGCCGTGGTCCAGTTGCGCCAGGACAATGCGCTGGGCACGCTTTACAACATGGTCGGATTCCAGACCAAGCTGAAGCACGGCGAACAGGTCCGCGTCTTCCGCCTGATCCCGGGGCTGGAAGGCGCCGAGTTCGCCCGCCTGGGCGGCGTTCATCGCAACACGTTTATCCAGAGTCCCCGGCTTCTAGACCAGGAATTGCGGCTAAAAAGTGAGCCCAGGCTCCGCTTTGCCGGCCAGATCACAGGCGTCGAGGGCTACGTCGAGAGCGCCGCCATGGGTCTGCTGGCCGGACGTTTTGCGGCCGCCGAGCGGCTCGGCCGGCCTACCTCTCCGCCACCCCCGACAACGGCTCTCGGCGCCCTTTTGGGCCACATTACGGGCGGTGCCGAGAGCGCCAACTTTCAGCCCATGAACGTCAATTTCGGGCTCTTTCCGCCGCTCGCCGAAAAGCTCGGCAAGAAGCAGCGCAAACCGGCCCAAGCGCGGCGCGCCTTGGCCGACCTCGACGATTGGCTCAAGATGCAACCCCTGTTTAACCCCCTGGCCCGGAGCGCCTCATGACAACCCTCGCCGACCTCGCCTGGCTCGACGGCCTGGCCCTCGCCGACCTGGTGCGTGCAAAAAAATATCGCCGCTGGAACTGGTCGATGCCACCATCGCCCGCATCGAAGCCCTGAACCCGACCCTCAATGCCGTGATCCGGCCGATGTACGACGAGGCCCGGGCCGAGGCCCAAAAACCCTTGGGCGCCAGGCCCTTCGCCGGGGTGCCGTTCCTGCTCAAGGACCTGATGGCCGAGTACGGCGGCGTGCCCATGGCCGAGGGCAGCAACTACCTCAAGGGCCGCTACACGTCGCCGAAGGACAGCGAACTGGTGGTGCGCCAGAGAGCGGCGGGACTGATCATCGTGGCCAAGACCAATACGCCGGAGTTCGGTTTGCTGCCGACCACCGAACCCACGGCCTTCGGCGCCAGCTGCAATCCCTGGGATACCAGCCGCACGACGGCCGGCTCGAGCGGCGGCTCGGCGGCGGCGGTGGCGGCCGGCATCGTGCCCATGGCGCATGCCAACGACGGCGGCGGCTCGATCCGCATGCCGGCCTCCTGTTGCGGCCTTTTCGGCCTGAAGCCGACGCGGGCGCGCAACACCTTGGGACCGGACTACGGCGAGGCCAGCTGCGGCCTGGCCGCCGAGCACGCCGTGACGCGAAGCGTGCGCGACAGCGCGGCCCTGCTCGACGCCACTTCGGGTCCGATGGTGGGAGATCCCTACTACCCGCCCCCCCCGAACGCCCCTACCTGGAAGAGGTCGACAGCGATCCCGGGCGCTTGCGTATCGCCCTCAACCCCAGGCCGCTGACGGGCGCCGAAGTGCATGCCGATTGCGCCAAAGCCGCCGAGCAAACGGCGCTGCTCTGTGCCGAGCTCGGCCACGAGGTCGTCGAGGCGGCGCCAGAAATCGACGGCATGCGCATGGTCAGGCGCTTCGGCGATGCCTGGACCGGCTTTCTCGGTTGGGTCGTCGACGACTGGGCACGGCGGCTCGATCTCACACCCAAGGAAGAGGATTTCGAACCCGCCACCTGGGCCACCTACCTGCACGCCCGCGAGCAAACCACAGCCGAGTATCTGATGGCGGTCCAGGACCTGCATGCCCTGAGCCGCGACGTGGCCCGCTTCTTCGCCGATTTCGACGCCATGATCACACCGACGCAGACCGTGCCGCCGGTGCCGCTGGGCTACTTCGCCTACACTCCCGACGATCCCCGGGATTACGTCACGCGCCTTTGCCAGTACACCGGCTTCACGCTGATGTGCAACGTCACCGGCCAGCCGGCCATGTCGCTGCCGCTGCATTGGAACGACCAGGGATTGCCCATCGGTGTGCATGTAGTCGGCCGCTACGGCGACGAGGCAACGCTTTTCCGCATCGCCGGCCAGCTCGAGGCGGCCCGGCCCTGGGCCGACCGGCGCCCACCGGTTTGCGTGGAGGCGTAGGTTGCTATTGCACTTTGGGTTTCTATATCCCTTGTTCGTACAGCCCGACCGGGTCCGCATTCAATCAACGAGGTAGACACCGCATGGCCTTCGAACTCCCTGCCCTGCCCTTCGCGGCAGACGCACTGGCACCCCACATTTCGGCGGAAACGCTGGGTTTCCACCATGGCAAACACCACAACACCTACGTCACCAACCTGAACAACCTGACCAAGGATTCGGCCCTGGCCGAAGCCTCGCTGGAAGACGTCATCCGCGGCAGCGCCGGCGACGCCGCCAAGGCCGGGCTCTTCAACAACGCCGCCCAGGTCTGGAACCACACCTTCTACTGGAACAGCATGAAGCCGGGCGGCGGCGGCAGTCCCTCGGGCGCCGTGGCCAGCGCCATCGATGCCGCCTTCGGCAGCTACGACAAGTTCGCCGAGGAGATCGCCACGGCCGCCGCCACCCAGTTCGGCTCGGGCTGGGCCTGGCTGGTCTCCGATGGGGGCGCGCTGAAGGTGGTCAAGACGGCCAACGCCGAAACCCCGATCACCAGCGGCCAGACGCCGCTGATCACCATCGACGTCTGGGAACACGCCTATTACCTGGACTTCCAGAACCGCCGGCCGGACTACGTCAAGGCGTTCCTGGATCATTTGGTGAACTGGGACTTCGCGGCGGAAAACCTGGCCAACGCCTGACCCCCGGGGGAGCGGGTGGCCAGGCGATTTCCCCAAACTTCCCTCAATAGCGGCCCAGCTTGGCCCTGACGTAGAAACGCGTCAGGTCCCAAGCCGCCGGCCGCCGCAGGTCGAGGGCAAAGGGATCGAAGCCGGCCCGGGCCAGGCGCCGGGCGTAGCCTTCGGCCAACACGCCGCACATCAGCACCGGCAGGGCCGCCCTCGGGGTGCCGGAGCGCAATGATCGGGCCTCCGAGAGGCAGCGGCGGGCTTCTTCGCAAAGCGCCTTGGCGGCCGGTGCCAAGCGACTTCGCCTTTCGGCGGCCTCGAACGGCAGGTTGCGCAGCACCCCCAGCAACGCCCAGGCCCGGGCCACGGCCCGGCCGGCCGGCAAATCCCCGTCACAGCCCAGAAGCTCCAGCAAGAGACCGTTGAGATTGCCGGCCGTGGCATCGGCCCGGGCCAGCAGCGCCGGCAGGTCGGCCGGTGGCTGGGAATCGAGCTCGGCCGCCCTTCCCTCGATCAGCGCCGACAGGCGCTGGAACGAGAGGCGGTCTTCGGCCATCAGTCCGGCCAGTGCCGTGGCCAGGGGATGTCCGGCCGCTGGGCCGCCGTCCGGCGTGGCGGCCAGGCAATCGCGCCACCACTGCAGGCGGATTTCGCCCAGCAGGGGCTCCTGCAGGCGCTGGGCCGCCGCCAGCTCGATGTTGAAGGCGAGAACCGCATGGAATCCCGGGCGCAACGCCGCCGGCGCCAGATGGCCGCAGAGATAGCGTTCGTAATCGCGCCTGCGCACCTCGTCGTCGATTTGCCGCAAAACATCGGACATCGGCCGAGCATGCCCGAGAACGCCGACCGGCAGAAGCCCGCGGCTCTTGTTTCGGCCCGGTCGCCACCGGATACTGGCGCTCCTTGGAGCGATCAGCGGAGGTGGCTGCGATGAACCATGATCCCCAGACCGAATTGCAGGCCCAGGCCCGTGAGCTGCTGGGCCGTGAGTTGAGCCCAGACGAGATCGCCACCGCCGGTATCCGTTTTCCCACCATGCTGCGCTGCCTGCGCTTGCTGCGCGAGTGGTCGCAGCGGCAGAGCGGCACTGCCATGGCGCCGATCTTTCGCGTTCCCACCGGGGCCGGTCGCGGTGACTGAGATCGGCCGCGCCTACAGCAGCATCGGCGACCTGGCGCCAGGCATCGCCAGCGGCGAGATCTCGCCCGTCGATTTGACCCAGGCCACCCTGGACCGCATCGCCCGGCACAACGAGACGCTCAGCGCCTTTATTACGGTAATGGCGGAAAGCGCCCTATTCGAGGCCGACCGGGCCCAGCGCCAGATCGCCGCCGGGCTTTATCTGGGCCCCTTGCACGGCATTCCGCTGGCGGCCCAAGGATCTCTACGCCACGAAGGGCGTGCGCACGACGTTGGGCTCGCTGATCCATGCCGACTGGGTGCCGGACCACGACGCCGCGGCGGTGGAAAAGCTGCGCGCCGCCGGTGCCGTCATCGTCGGCAAGACGAATTTACACGAGCTGGCCTATGGCACGACCAGCGGTAATGCGCATTTCGGGGCCGTGCGCAACGCCTTCGACCCGGCCTGCCATGCCGGCGGATCGAGCGGCGGCTCGGCCACGGCGGTGGCCGGCGGCCTGGCCTTCGGGGCGCTGGGCAGCGACACCGGTGCCTCGATCCGCCAACCGGCGGCATGCTGCGGCATCGTCGGCCTCAAGCCGACCTTCGGCCTGGTCAGCAAGTTCGGTGCCCTGCCGCTTAGCTGGACCATGGACCACGTCGGGCCGATGAGCCGCACGGTGGCCGATGCGGCGGCCCTGCTGCAGGTCCTGGCGGGCTTTGATTCCCGCGACGAATGCAGTGTCGAGCGGCCGGTGCCCGACTACAGCAAAGGGCTGGAGCGCGGTGCCGATGGCACCCGCATCGGCCTGGTGCGGGATTTTTTCTTCGCCGATTGCGAGCCCGAAGTGAGCGCCGCCGTCGAGGCCGCGGCGGCGCTCTTCGAAAGCCTGGGCGCCAATGTCGCGGAAACCACGATCCCCGACCTCGAGGTCTCCTTCGCCGCCGGCACCATCATCATGGGCAGCGAGGGTGCGGCGCTGCACGGCGCCGATCTGCGGCAACGGCCCGAGCTCTTTAGCGACGAGCTGCGCGGCGGCTTCATGGTCGGCAGCCTTTATCCGGCGGCCGACTACGTCCAGGCCCAGCGCTTTCGCCAGGGCTTCGCCGCGGACGTCGAGAACCTGTTCGCCGACTTCGATGCCCTGATCATGCCGACCGTGCCGGTGGCGGCAACACCCATCGACGACACGCCGCCCGAGCACGGACCGCTACGCAATCGCAACACGGTTCCCTTCAACCTCTCCGGACACCCGGCCCTTTCGCTACCCTGTGGTTTTACCGCCCAGGGCCTGCCCATCGGCTTGCAGATCGTCGGCCGGGCCTTCGGCGAGGCGGAGCCGCTGGCGGTCGCCGCGGCCTATGAGGGAGCAACCGACTGGCACCAACGGCACCCGGAGCTTTAGAGTAGGTCAAGTTCAATAGGTATGGCCGAGCCACCGGCCCAGGAAATCCCCATGTCCGAGCGCAAACTTCGCCCCCGCCGCAGCCTGATCTTCGCCCCCGGCATCAAGCCCGAGATGTTCGCCAAGGCCTGCAAGAGCGGCGCCGACATCGTCTGCCTCGACCTCGAAGACGCTATCGCGCCGGACCAGAAGGACGCGGCCCGGGCGCGCACGTTCGAATTGTTCGCGGATCTCGGCGACATGGACCGGGTCGAGCCCATGGTGCGCATCAACAGCCCGCGCGAGCCCGCCGGCCTCAGCGACCTGCTGGCCATCATCGAGAGCCCGTCGCCGCCCCGGGCATTGATGTTGCCGAAAGTGAAATCGGCCGAGGAAGTGAAGCTCTTGGACGAGCTGTTGGCGCCGCACCACCCCCAGATCCGCTTCCACGTCATCATCGAAACCAACGAGGGCCTGGCGGTCTGCCGCGACATCGCCAGATCCAGCGAACGTATCGATTCGCTGTTGTTCGGCGGTGTCGACATGTCGGCCGAGTTGCGCGTCGAGGGCCAGTGGCAGCCACTGCTTTATGCCCGCCAGCGCCTGGTCCATGCCGCCGCCGGGGCCAGCCTCGACCTCATCGACGTGCCCTGGCTCGACCTCGACGATGCCGAGGGCCTGGCCGGCGAGGCGGCGGCCAGCCGGGCGTTGGGCTTTACCGGCAAGGCCTCCATCCACCCCAAGCAGATCGCTACGATTAACGACTGCTTCAGCCCCGACGCGGAAGCCGTGGAGCGCGCCCGGCGCATCGTCAAGGCCTTCGAAGAAGCCGACGGCGGCCTGGTGGTGATCGACGGCAAACTGATCGAAAAGCCGGTGCTGAGATCGATGTACCGCATCCTGGCGGTGGCCGAGGCGACTTCCGAATGAACCAACAACCAACGGAGCCCAGCGTGGAACTCGAACACATATCCATCGAACGCGACGGTCGCATCGCCATCGTGCGTTTCGACCGTGGCGACGGCATCAACGCCTTGTCGCACCGACTGATGCGCAACATCGGCGCCGCCGCCAGAAGCCTCGACGAGGACACCGAACTCTCGGCCATCGTGCTGACCGGCAGGCCCGAGGTCTTCAGCATGGGATTCGATCTCAAGGACCCCGAGAGCGAGGAGATGCGCGAGGCCGGGCTGGCCACCTGGCGGCGCGCAGCCCAGGCGGGACCGCGCATGTGCCGCGCCTGGGAGGAGCTTGAACCGGTCACCATCGCCGCCGTCGAGGGCTGGTGCATCGGCGGCGGCGTGGTCCTGGCGACGGCCTGCGACCACCGCGTGCTGGGCCAAAAGGGCACCATGTACGTGCCCGAGATCGAGCGCGGCATGAACATGTCGTGGGGCTCGCTGCCCCGTTTCGCGGCCCTCATGGGCCCTTCGCGGACCAAGCGCTTCGTCATCATGGCGCAGAAGCTGCGGGGCGAGATGGCGCGCGATTGGGGCCTGGTCGACGAGGTGACGGCGGACGGGCAGACCTTGGCGAAAGCGCTGGAGATGGCCCAGGTCATCGCCGCCATGCCGCCGGTGCAGGTGCGCATGTGCAAGCAGGGCATCAACGCCGCCACGGCGGCGCTGGACCGCGCCGTCAGTGTCATGGATTTGGACCAGGGGTTGCTCACCCGCCACTCGGCCGACTTCGCCGAAGGGGTCAATTCGTTCCTCGAAAAGCGGCCGCCGAAATTTACCGGTGGCTGAACGGGAGCAGCTTCATGGACCAGGAAGCCATCAATCGGGCGGCGGAGCTTTTTCGCGACAACCGCCTCAAGCCCATACCGCTCGCGGCATTGCCCGACGATTGCCGGCCGGGGAGCGAATCGGATGCCTATCGCATCCAGGAGGCCCTGGCGCCGCTGCTGACGGCGGCCGGCATGGGGCCGGTGGCGGGCTACAAGATCGGCTGCACGACGCCGGTCATGCAGGCGTATCTCGAGATCGACCACCCCTGTGCCGGCCACATCTTCGGCCACACCGTGGGCCTGGGCGAGGACAGCTTTCCCCACGCCCGCTTCCACCACGTCGGCGTCGAATGCGAACTGGCGGTAAATTTGGTCACCGACCTGCCCGCCGCCAACGCGCCCTACGACCGCCAGATGGTGGCGGCTGCCGTGGGCGGCATCATGGCGGCCATCGAGGTGGTCGACGACCGCTATGCCGACTTCCGCGCCCTCGATGCCCCCAGCCTGGTGGCCGACGACTTTTTCGGCGCCGGCTGCGTACTGGGCAGCGCCCATCCGCTGGCCGGCCTCGATCCGGCGGCCCTCGAAGGCAGCATGGCGATCAACGGCGAGGTGGTGGGCACAGGGCTCGGCCGCGACATCCTGGGTCATCCCCTGGAGGCCCTGGTGTGGCTCGCCAACGCCCGCGCCGAGCGCGGCCGGAGTCTGCGGGCCGGGGATTTCGTGCTGCTCGGCAGCCTGGTCGAAACCAAATGGGTGGCGGTCGGTGACGTGGTTGAGATCGATATCCAGGGGTTGGGAACGGCCACGGCTCGGTTTCCGGGATAGAGTTGGCAACGAGGAGGATTGCGTTTGCCTGAAGATAGAGAGACCCGGCTTTGGGCATTGCGCCGCGAGATCGAGTTGGGCCGTCAGAGTGGCGATCCCGTCAATTTCGGCGGAGAAGCAATCAAACGCCGAGCGCGAGCCAGGAAGGCACAACGGGAATTATTCCTACTGCGTCATAAAATGGATTGACCGGTCCTGGCTCTCTGGATTTTCCGGTTGCAGCAGGGACACCATTGGACTGTACCCCTGATGTGAGACAGGGAAATTAGGGACAAGTTGCGCTTGGAGGCATGACTGGCCGTACGGCCAGCCATGCCTGCGGTTCTGCCGCCTGGGGCTGGAACACTGGCGGGCCGCGGGTTGAGATGGAGTGGTGGCTCACCCTGCTGATCATCTTCGCGGCCCTGATGGTGCTGCTGGCCATCGGTCTGCCCGTGGCCTTCGCCTTTCTCTCCATCAACGTGGTGGGTGCCTTTCTGTTGTGGAACGGCGCCGCCGGACTGACGCAACTGACACTTTCGGTGATGGCCTCGGTAACGCACTTCACCATCCTGCCGGTGCCGCTCTTTATTTTGATGGGCGAGATCAAGTTCCGCTCCGGCATCGCCGCCAAGCAGATGGACGTGCTGGACAGCTGGATGGGCCGCATTCCCGGCCGCCTCAGCCTGATGGCGGTGGGCGACGGCACCATGTTCGCCACACTGACCGGCTCGGCCATGGCCGGCACCGCCATGCTGGGCAAGATCCTGGTGCCCGACATGGAGGCACGGGGCTACAAAAAGCCCATGACGCTGGGCCCCATCCTGGGCTCGGGTGGCCTGGCCATCATGATCCCGCCCTCGGCGCTGGGCGTGCTGCTGGCCGCCATCGGCAATTTTTCGGTGGGCGGCTTTCTTATGGGCATCGTCATTCCCGGCTTGTTGATGGCCGTCCTTTACACCGCCTACATCATGATCCGCTGCAGCCTGCAGCCCGAACTGGCACCCGTCTACCAGACCGGCGACAAACAGCTCTGGCCCAAGATCCGCGACACCTTGAAATACGTCTTCCCCCTGGCCGCCATCGTCTTTCTGGTTATCGGGCTGATCCTCATGGGCGTCGCCACACCAACCGAATCGGCGGCGCTGGGAACCATCGGAGCCTTCGTCCTGGCGGCGCTTTTGCTCAAACGATCCTGTGATTTGTCGGACCAAGACGAAACTGCCGGTCGCTTATCAGAGCGCCCAG
>MPMA02006152.1_pt1 | contig 22643 bp, 18 predicted proteins | sample 1617361 | NCBI WGS metagenome assembly MPMA02 (sample SAMN05944807, study PRJNA350692) | marine metagenome | biome: marine; feature: ODZ; material: water; isolation source: 180 m water sample filtered on 0.2 um supor filter | place: Pacific Ocean | collected 2012-04-08 | depth 180m m | reverse complement strand
GCATCAAAGATTTGTTGGTTGTCAGTAGCAACGGTAATCGTGTCTGCATCGCTTTGAAGCGCGCACTCATAAACCCGCTGGATTAGGGGCTTACCCGCGACATCGAGCAATGGTTTTCCGGGCAGTCTTTGTGAGTCGAAACGCGCTGGAATCACGATATGGTAGGAAAAACTCATACGACCGAACCACCTCCCGCTGCTTGAAGTACTAATTCAACAACCTCACCATCGGTTCGGATCTCCTGGCGTACCTGCCACCAGTCTTGTCCGGCCAGGGTCTGACATTTCACAGCGTCTTTTTCTGTCATCAGGACAGTTGAGTTTTGGTAGTTTTGCAGATCTTCGAAAGAAAAATAATGATGGTCAAGAAATTCAATCCGTTCGAACTGAAGGCCTTCATCCGATAGCTGCTGGAAGAATCGATCGGGGTCCGCGATAGCAGTTATGACCACACATTGTTTCTGTCTAAAGGAGTCTAAAGTCGACTCTCGCCCGTCGTTGATATTGACTACAGTTCCCAAACTCGTCTCCATGGAAGATTCACCAGGCTTGGGCACTCCACCGTGACGCACTACAACGTTCACTGTGTCTAGCCGTTTCGGGGACTCTCTCAATGGACCCGCAGGCAGTAGTAGACCGTTGCCGAGTCCACGTTTACCATCGATGACTACTATCTCCAGTTGGCGCCCCAGTCGAGTGTGCTGGAGACCATCGTCTGATAACACAATGTCTATGGAGTCTGATTTTAGGATTTCACTCACCGCATTCACACGATCTGGGTCAACGACAACCGGTACGTTGATGCTGCGGGCGATAAGCAGCGGTTCATCACCACTGCGCACTACTTCCGTATCTGGCGTTACCCGAACCGGGTAGGACCCTTTAGCGCCGTACCCCCTGCTTACTATCCCAGGTTTGTATCCATGCGCCACCAACTCCTTTGCTAGGTGAATGAGTAGCGGCGTCTTACCTGTACCACCAACAGTCAGGTTACCAACCACGACAATCGGTACATCGAAATCCTGGACCGTAAATACACCTGATTTATACAATAGATGCCGGGCCGCGATGAAAAGCCGATAAAGAAAACTCACAGGCATGAGTAGAGCAGTAGCCCACGTCGGGGCATACCACGACCTAACCAACGATTTGGGGACTGTACTCATCAGGCATTGTGATCCGTACTCTCAAGCTCCCCTCTTTCCTGCCGAACATGCAGCGCGGCATAATGACCATCCATCTCCAGTAACTGCCGATGCGTGCCTTGTTCCACAACCCTGCCGTCCTGCAAAACCAGTATTCGATCAGCCTCGACCACCGTACTTAAGCGGTGCGCAATTATCAGTACGGTTCGTTCAGCCGACAGTGCCTTGATCCCTTCCTTAACCTGACTCTCAGAAACGTTATCCAGTGCAGAAGTTGCTTCATCCATGATGAGAATCGGCGCACACCTGTAGAGTGCTCGGGCGATCGTGAGCCTCTGCCTTTGCCCGCCAGAAAGCCTAACACCCTGCTCCCCAATAGACGTCTTCAACAAATCAGGCAACTTATCAGAAAAGACCGATATCTTGGATGCTTCAACCACCTCAGCAAGCACTTTCTCATCAATTTGAGCAGCCGAGTAAGCGACATTGCTCTCAATCGAACCGTCAAACAACACTGCCTCTTGTGATGCAAAACCAATCTGGGAGCGCAGAAACTCAACTTGATAGTCTTCTATGGGTGACCCATCAATCAGTATTGCACCCTGCTGAGCGCGATAAAATCCCAGCAGTAGAGAAGCAATACTCGTCTTGCCACTACCGGAAGCACCGACAAGCGCCACAGTCTCACCGCGATTGATTCGAAACGAGACATCCCTCAACGCATTGTTGTCAGTCATTTCGTACTGAAACGTGACATTTCTAAATTCGATGTCTCCGGTAATTGTTTCAGCCATCATGCTGCCGCCAGTTTCCTCAATCGGTTTGTCGAGCACCTCAAAAACGCTCTCGGCAGCGGCTACACCGGTTTGGAGGTGTTCATTTACGCGGGCAAGGCGCTTGACCGGACCCATCAGCAACAGGATCGCACCAAGATAGGAAACAAAAGTACCAGGACTAACAAGCGATTCGATAACTCCACTCATTGACAGATAAATAATAACCGCCACAGTTACGCCGGCGAAAAAAATCAACAGCGGAACGCTGACGGATGCCACCAAAGCTTTTCGCATCGACTGTGCCCGGTTATCACGGTTTGCCTGTTCAAAACGTTCATTTTCGTGGTCGTAACTGCCATAAGCTTTGACAACGCGATGCCCCTGGAATGCTTCTTTTGCTGAGTGAGTTATCCAACCCATTGATCGCTGGATAGCTTCACTTGTCTTTCTGAACCGCCGGTTAGCTTTTTGCATTATGATCGCCGCAATCGGAGTGACTACCAGAAAAACAAGCGTGAGCTGCCAGCTCAGATAAGCCATCCAGCTCAGCAACCCAATACACAAAATACTGTCCTTGACAAATATCCGTATTGCTATCGAACTAGCTACAGCAACTTGTTCGACGTCATAAACAAGCTTAGACACCAAAAGTGATGACGGATGTTGGTCAAAATATCGACTGGGTAGTCGGATCATGCGATCGAACATCAAAGTCCTTAAGTCATAAACCACATAGCGGGATACCCTGGATATACAGTACTGGTCAGAAAAAGACCCAAACGAACGCACCAAAAAAATGATGACCAGCACACCTGGTGCCCACTTGATCATAGCGGCATCGCGTTCGATAAACCCACCATCCATGATTGGTTTTAGTAGTGCGGCAAACGCGGTCTCCGCAGCAGCGACAAGAATCATGCCGACTATGCTCAACGCAAACACCAGTCGATAGGGCCAGACATGGCCAAGTAGTCGCCGGAATATACGCAGTCCGCTCAATGGGCTAACCGAATCAAGATACTCAATGTTGTTTTTGCATTGAAAACGTCAGCTTGAGAAGACCAACCCGTTGAGCAGCATCCAACGCTGTCATAACCGACTGATGGCTAGCCATTCGGTCTGCGCGAATGATAACGACTGGGTCCTCCCACCCCGAAGCAAGGGCCAGCAATTGCTCAGACAATTCTGCTGCGTCACTACCATTAAACTTCTTAGTCGATGAATCGCTTCCACGCTTCAAAACATATTGGCCCTGCTCTGAAATACTGATCACAATTACCTGCTCCTCCAGCGTTGTCTCTAAAGGGAGATCACTAGTCGGCAATCGCAGGTTCAACTGAGATTCTTTAGAAAACGTCGTCGAAACCATGAAAAAGATCAAAAGCAGGAATACAACATCAATCAACGGCGTTAAACTGATTCCGACTTCTTCTTCTTGATACTGCGAGAATCTCACGGCTTCTGACTTCCTTGCATCAGGTTCAGCAGTCGTAACGCATGTTGCTCCATATCGACGGTGAGTTCATTGATTTTTCCCTTGAAATAACGGTGGAACATGAGACTTGGTATACCCACTGATAAACCTGCCGCAGTTGTGATCAAAGCTTCTGAGATACCCCCCGCCAGAATTTGAGGATTACCCACACCAACCGCAGTAATTGCCGCAAACACCTTGATCATCCCAATCACCGTTCCAAGCAGTCCCAACAGGGGTGTTATTGCGGCTATAGTGCCTAACGCATTGAGGTATTTTTCAAGTTCATGGACAACGTGCCGCCCCGCCTCTTCGATCGACCTGCGGATATCGGCAGGCGCTTGATTAGAAAAAGACAATCCTGCAACGAGAATTCGACCGAGATATGAACTGTGTTCGAGTTCCTCAAGTCGGTCATCTGTTAGTTGATGTTGCTCCAGCAAGTGTTCAATATCTATAACGAGGTCAGCCGGAGCAACACTGTCTTTCTTCAAGGTCCATAATCGTTCGATAATGATGGCAACGGAGATCACAGAACACAAAATGATCGGCACCATTAGCCACCCACCGCTACTGATTAGTTCGAACATCTAATGGACCTCGCGCGCCTTGGATTACCGTATTGGTTGTGATTCTACCGACAATATCTACTCAATCGGTGTGTTGAGGTGAGTTTGGTATCAACTGTGCCAGAAACGTCGATGATGTCGGACCCAAGTGCGCACTGTATTTCTTCTGTTACCACTTTTGATGATGCTCTCTCCGTGCTGTGCAGTATTAAGCAAGCGGATACCCAGTCGTTCATATTGGTCGATTACCTCTGGACTGGGGTGCCCATAGCGATTATGCGAGCCCGCACTCACAACCGCAATTTTCGCCCGCACAGCGGATAGGAAAGATAGTGTAGATGAGGTGTTCGATCCGTGGTGTGGGACTACCAGTACCGAGGATTCTAGTTCGGTTCCGTAGTCTCTGACCAGAGCCTGCTCAGCTTTTGCCTCGATATCCCCAGTCAGAAGAATGCGTCCACCACCGCTAATGACCTGCACAACACACGAGCGATCGTTGGAGCTAAGACGAGCGTCACCAACTGGCCACAAAATTCGGAATTCGACTTCGTTCCAGAACCAGGTCTCTCCAGAGCGACATCGTCGACTACCTTCGAGCCTGTCAGCTTCCCCCGATAGAATATCATCCACAGCCAGGTTGAGTAATATAGCCTCCAGCCCGCCCGCGTGATCTGCCGCGACGTGGCTTACTATTATTCGATCCAACCGGGTGACCCCGTGTCGCCTGAGCGCCGGTAGCAGCACTCGTTCTCCTGTACTGAACTGTCCAAAGCTTGGTCCGGTATCAAACAGCATTGCGTGATCGCGTGTCTGAACCAGAATCGCCAGTCCTTGACCAATGTCAAAAACCCGCATCCGTACTTCATGGTTTCTAAGGCCGGAAGTAGGCGTTGAGCCCATCAATAGAATCACTGTCATAGTTCCTATTAAGAATATTCGGAGCTTTCTGACATAAAGGATCGTGCCTACTAAAACCCCTACGACCAAGAGTAGTTGGCTGTTGTTGGACAGATCTAGGGTGGAAAAACTGAACTGAGTAAGCAAGCTAAGGGGCTTCAAAAGCCAGGTTATCAGCCACCCACTGGCGGCTAAAAGCCCTCCGCCAATTGACTCATTAATGAAGAGTAGGCCAAAGCAACCACTCAGAATCATTGGGATAACCAGCAACCCAAATACTGGAACATATAATAGATTTATGAATGGTGAAACGAGAGACAAGTTTCCGAAATACAATGCTTGTACAGGCAACAAGCCGACAAATAATGCAAATTGGATGACGCATAGGGTGAATACATAATTCCGAACCGCATATCTAGCCGACTCGTTTCCAACTGAATAGTGGCTCACTGTCGAAAATTTGTCTCGGTAAACCTTTTGTGCGCGGAAGATTACCCACACGGCTACAAAAGACAACCAAAACCCAGCTGAACTAACGTCTATCGGGTTCAGTATGCCCACCGTTAGCATTGCAAGCCCAAGGAATACTTCAGGGCGATACATCCGATTAGCCAAGACAGCTACAACCGTATACGTGGATAACATAGTCAACGCCCTTACCGCCGGGAGCGGGAAACCAGCTAAAGCCGCATAGGCCAACCCAAGCAAAAGACCTCCAGCTGACACCAGATGAGGGCGTGGGATCCTACCGCCTGACAATAGGCCTACACGCCACAGTAACCGAATAATGAGGCAACCAAAAAGACTTGCTAAACCAACGTGCAAACCGGAAATCGCCATCAGATGCCCTATGCCGGACATTCGAAAGATCTTCCATTGTTGTGCAGAAATGGCCGAGCGCTCCCCTATAGCAAGTGCCAAAACAATGCCTAGAGCAGGTTTCTCTCCCAAGACATCTTGAATCTTTAACCGGAGACGATTACGGAGGGAGAGAATAAAATTCTCTGATTCAGCCTTTCCTATCAGTAGAGGAATTGCTTTATACACATAGCCTGTTGCCTGAATGTGATCTCTGAAATACATCAATTCCCGGTCATGGGTGCCCACGTTGCGATACCCACGAACAGGCTTTATCTTTATCTGTAGCTGCCACTGCTGCCCTGGTTCGAGTATCGGCCTATCCCCATACCAACGCAGGCGAACGTTACTCCGCCTGGCACTTGTGATTGTCCCGTCGGTTAGTCGATGAAGTCTAAAGTCGAACTGTGTGTGAGTCGTTCTAGCAATAGGGATACTGTTTACTACTCCGACTGCAGTAACTGGTTGGTATAGGAAATGCCGGTCGGGACGTTTTTCTAACTGATACTGAGCATAAACTGTGGCCCACAACATGCCGAACCCTATACAAGCCAAATAACGAGTCCATCCCCTTACGAACACAAAGCACAGACAAACTGCACAACAGACCCACAAAAGCGCGGTCAACGAGACGCACAAATGAATTAACAGTGCGCCAACCGTATAAGCTAACGCTATAACAAATATTCGAGGCATCCTTGCCCGCTGATATCGTCCTTGATCTTTACTGTCTACATTTTATGAGATATCGCCGGACAATCAAGCTATTTGGCTAAGCAGAAATATTCTGTAGAGTTCCGTTCGCTAGTTTGTAGGTATGATCAAGTTTCCGTGCCAACCCAAGATCGTGGGTGGCCATGACAAGACTCGTGCCAAACTCGCTATTGAGAGTGAAAAAGAGCTCTTGAACTGAATTTGCAGTCTCGGAATCAAGGTTTCCTGTTGGCTCGTCGGCCAGGATACAGTCGGGCTGCCCAACAAGTGCACGAGCTACAGCAGTTCGCTGTCTCTCTCCTCCAGAGAGTTCGCCTGGCTTATGATGTTCTCGAGCCCTTAGGCCTACCTTTTCCAATAACTGCGACGCATCAGATAAAGCTGAAGTATGAGATTCGCCGCGAATCAATAGCGGCATTGCTACGTTTTCCAAAGCAGAAAACTCCGGCAAGAGATGATGAAACTGATAAACAAAACCAAGCGACCGATTCCGAAGCACGCCGATAGCCTTTTCACTCAAGCCCGCCAGTGGCTGACCACATAATTGAACACTGCCTTGTGTTGGCCTATCCAGGCCGCCCAGTAAATGCAAAAAAGTACTCTTCCCGCTGCCCGAGGCGCCGACGATCGCGATAGTTTCACCTGCTGCCACTGTCAGGTTGATATCGCTAAGTACCTGAACTAGGGTGCCTGCCTCTGTAAACGATTTATATAGCCCGGAACATTCCAGAATCCGATTAGTCGGGTTACTCATATCGCAAAACCTCAGCGGGGTCAGTCCTCGAAGCCCTCCACGCGGGGTACAACGTTGCGACCACACTCAAGACAAATGAAATGGAAACAATCTGGGAAACATCCCTCCACTTTAGCTGAGCAGGAAAGTCGGTGATCACATATACGCTTGACGGAAAGAACTCGATTCCAAAGAGTCCCTCCAGCCAAGGGACCAGGGTTTCTACATTTACAGCGGTTATTACTCCCGAGATACCGCCGATAAATGTTCCGATAAGCCCGATCAGCGTGCCCTGAATCATAAAAATTGCCATCACCCTGCGCGGCCCCAGTCCCAAGGTCCGTAAAATAGCCACGTCTGAGCGCTTATCAGTCACCAGCATCACCAGAGTAGATACGATATTGAATGCAGCCACAGCAACGATGAGCAGCAAGATGATGAACATCACCCGCCGCTCTATTTTTATCGCCCGGAAAAGATTGACGTGTTGAATTGTCCAGTCAGTTACGCGGTACCCCGCTCCCAGAGACCTGGAAAGTTGTTCTCTTATTCGGGGTGCTTGATATAGGTCTGCAAGTTTCAACCGCCGGCCGCTGACCAGGCCCCCAGTCTTAAACAGTCGAGCCGCGTCACCCAAATGCAGAATCGCTAAACCGCTATCATGCTCGTACATACCGAGCTCAAAAACTCCCGCTACGTTAAATCGTTTCAGCCTGGGCAAAAGCCCCGCCGGAGTAATCTGACCCCTTGGAGCAACCAGGGTTACTTTCTGACCCACCGACACCCCCAGTTGTCGCGCGAGTTCCGATCCAAGAACAATCTGCCATTTTCCCGACTCTAGGGCGTTCCAACTGCCATCTTTCATACTCTCAGACAAATTGGAAACACCAACCTCTTCTGTAGGCAACACGCCTCGAATCAAAGCGCCTTTGACCATTCGGCCACCCATCAAAAGACCCTGACCAAGAATAAAAGGTGCCGAGGCTAGTATTTCCGGTTGTTTACTGATCTCGTGGTTGACTGTCTCCTGGTCGCTAAGCCATCCGTTGTGACCGCTCACAGTGACATGCGATGCGACTGAAAGTATCCTTTCTCTGAGTTCGCGTTCGAAGCCGTTCATGATAGAGAGAACAGTGATCAATGCCCACACACCGATCGCGATTCCGATCATTGAGGTCATCGAGATAAACGAGATAAAATGATTGCGCCTTTTGGCTCGGGTATAGCGCAACCCAATCAACAGCTCCAGTGGCCGGATCATGGCAATTCGCAGGCAATCAGAGCATCTTGGGAGAACAGATCAAAGCACCTTAATTGTTATTGTCAGATCGAAGGTGCGGGAACAATAATACGTCCCTGATCGACGAGCACCCCGTTAACAACATTACAAAACGGTCGACACCGAGCCCACCGCCAGCGTTTGGTGGCAAACCATACTCCAGCGCGGTGATGTAGTCCTGGTCAAAAAACATAGCCTCTTCATCTCCAGAAGATTTCGCGACTGCTTGCCGCTCAAATCGTGTCGCTTGATCTTCTGCATCGTTTAACTCTGAAAATCCGTTAGCCAGTTCCCGCCCCGCTATAAATAGCTCAAACCGATCAGTCAGAGAAGAATCATTGTCATTGCGTCTGGACAACGGTGAGACTACTTCCGGATAGGCAGTTATATAGGTCGGTTGTATCAGCTGATCCTCTACAGTCGCCTCGAACACCAACATCAACATCTCGCCAACCGACAAACCTGAATCCGACTCAACGCCATGGGTCAGAAGTATGCTTGCCAGCATTTTTTGATCATTAAGATCAGTACTTGAAAGCTTGGGGTTATGCCTCAGGACAGCCTCACTCATGTTCAGTCTTTCAAAAGGCTGGGCGAGGTCGATGCTGTGTCCTTCATATTCAAGTTTTGTGCTGCCATTGACATCCTGAGCGACTATTCTGAGCATCTCTTCGGTTAGGTCCATGTAGTCGTTGTAATCAAGATAGGCTTCGTTGTATTCAAGCATCGTGAACTCTGGATTGTGTTGAGTACTCAACCCTTCATTACGGAAATTCCGATTTAATTCGTAAACTCGCTCAAAACCACCGACCAGACAGCGCTTAATATAGAGCTCCTGAGCGACCCTCAAGTAAAGATCCCGATCAAGTGCGTTGTGATGCGTAACGAAGGGTTTTGCGTTTGCACCACCTGGAATCGCCTGCATGATTGGCGATTCGATTTCGATATAGCCTCGATCATCCAGAAACTTGCGAAGCGACTTGATGGTCGCTGCCCGCTTACGAAATACTTCACGTGAAGTTTCGCTGACCAGTAAATCAATATATCTCTGACGATAGCGAATTTCCACATTCGTCAGTCCATGATGTTTCTCGGGCAGTGGGTGTAACGATTTAACCAACAGTTGAAACTGAGACACTTCGATCGTCAATTCACCTGTCTTTGTGATAAATGGCCGCCCGATGACACCGATAATATCTCCAATATCAAACTTCTTGAACGATTCATTGTATTGTCCATCAGGTAGTCGGTCGCGCTGCGCGTACAACTGGATTCTGCCCGACTCATCCTGAATATGTGCGAAACTGGCCTTACCCATAATGCGTCTGGACATAAGACGTCCAGCCAACTTGATTTCATCTCCTCTAGTTTCGGGCGCTTGCGAGGCAAGTCTTTCCTGCTGCTCGAGTGCATTCTTTGCACAACTGTCCCGTCGGAAATCATTAGGGTATGGATTTCCCTGCTGACGTAACTTGGCTAGTTTCTCTTTCCGCTGTACGGTCTGGTCGTTTATGTCGCTTACCATGTTTCTAACTTTTCAGTGCCTTAGAGAGCAGCTTTTAAACTCGCTTCTATAAATTGTCCAATATCACCGTCTAACACGGCCTGTGTATTGCCGGTTTCCACACCCGTACGCAGGTCTTTGACTCTAGATTGATCCAAAACATAGGACCTTATCTGACTGCCCCATCCGATATCCGCTTTAGAATTCTCTAGTTCCTGCTGTTCCTCCTGCCGCGCACGCATCTCCGCCTCGTAAAGTCGAGATTTCAGCATGGACATCGCTTCTGCTTTATTGCGATGTTGGGAACGATCGTTCTGGCATTGCACAACAATCCCACTTGGTAGATGTGTAATCCGGACTGCAGAATCAGTCCTATTCACATGCTGTCCACCCGCACCACTTGCCCTGTAAGTATCGATTCGAAGGTCTGCAGGATTGATTTCGACTTCAAATCGGTCATCCACCTCAGGATAAACAAACACAGAGGCGAATGACGTATGTCGCCGGTTCCCTGAGTCAAAAGGGGATTTTCTGACCAGCCTGTGGACACCGGTTTCGGTTCTGAGATAGCCATAAGCATACTCGCCACTCACATGAATGGTCGCGCTTTTGATACCGGCTACTTCGCCTTCTGACTTTTCAACCAGTTCGACCGAGTATCGCCCTGATTCTGACCAGCGCAAATACATTCGGAGTAGCATTTCTGCCCAGTCCTGTGCTTCGGTTCCTCCAGAGCCAGCCTGAATATCGACAAAAGCGCTGGCTTCATCCGCTTCACCGGAAAACATTCGCCGAAACTCGAGCTTCTCCAGTTTCTGTTTAACTCCTTCCGATTCTTTTGCTACCTCCTCTATCGTTTCATCATCATTTTCAAGTCGTGCCAGCTCAAGCAAATCAAGTAAATCGCTGAACGCCCGAGACAGGTCATCCAATTGTCCTACTGTTTCCTCGAGCCTGGCTCGTTCTTGGCCGAGGCGCTGAGCTTCTTCTGGATTATCCCACAGTGAAGGATCCTCTAACCGAAGCAAAATTTCTTCGAGACGCTCTTTTCGAGAGTCATAGTCAAAGATACCCCCTGAGCCCTTCAATTCGGCGAGCGCAATCATTTAGATCCTGAAATATTTCTCCTGGCTCTGCCATGATAAATCTGGTTCGGATGAACTATAATTAAGGAAGGGGAAGGATACCGGATTTCCAGTTAATTCGATACGGACAGCGTCATCTGCATATCCAGTTGTCCATTGGTCCACGCCTGTCGTTCGTTTGTGCTTGTACATCGACGTCACAGTGCACCAGATTCGTGCTTGGCAAGCACAGGCATATTACAAAAGAAACAGTAACATTGAAGGTGCGAATTAGCGGTATGCAAATAGGAATACCTAGAGAAATTTATCCCGAAGAATGTCGCGTAGCAGTAACCCCTGAGGTTGTCAGCCATCTGACCGAGCTGGGCTTCACTGTTAAACTCGAAACCAATGCCGGCAAAGCTGCAAGTTTCTCAGATACTGCGTATATCCAAAGTGGTGCTGCGATTGCCGCCAGTGCGATCGAAATCTGGGAAACCAGTGACATTCTCCTCAAGGTAAGAGCACCATCAGAGCATCCCGATCTCGGACTGCACGAGGCATCACTTCTTAGCCCAGAACAGACCTTAATCTGTTTTATATGGCCAGGACAGAACCCAGAACTTGTGTCTCGTCTATCCGATACCGGAGCCTATGTCCTGGCAATGGATGCTGTACCTAGAATTTCTAGAGCTCAAAAATTCGATGCATTGAGCTCTATGGCAAACGTTGCGGGATATCGCGCGATCATAGAATCAGCTGGCGAGTTTGGCAGATTCTTCGCTGGTCAGATCACCGCCGCCGGTAAGGTGCCTCCGGCTCGGATACTTGTGATAGGCGCTGGCGTGGCGGGGCTCGCTGCGATAGGAGCTGCCGGAAGCATGGGCGCGAGCGTCCGTGCGTTTGATACCCGGCCAGAAGTAAAAGAACAGGTTGAGAGCATGGGTGCTGAGTTTCTAATGCTGGACTTTGCTGAGGACGGCAGTGGGACCGGGGGCTATGCGAAAACAATGAGTGAGGAATTCATTGTTGCGGAGATGGCGCTATTTATGGAACAGGCCAAAGAGGTGGATATCATAATCACTACGGCCCTTGTACCTGGCAAACCTGCACCACGTCTGATCACGGCCGAAATGGTAGATGCCATGAGAGACGGCAGTGTTATTGTTGACCTGGCTTCTGAACAAGGCGGTAACTGTGAACTCACCCAACCTGGCCGCGTGACCCGCGCCAGCGGCGTGCGCGTGATTGGATATACAGACCTTCCCAGCAGAATGCCGGCGCAGTCAAGTCAGCTTTACGGAACCAACATCCGACATTTTCTGGCTGAAATCTGCCCAGACAAAAACGGGCAGATCGAACTTAACATGGATGACGATGTTGTACGATCCATGACCGTCACTCGTTCTGGAGAAATCACCTGGCCCCCACCGAAGATCGAAACTGCAAAACCGGCTGAACCATCCAGTTCTCCGCCCCCTAGTATTGTTACAAGCCCAGTTAAGTCTCCTGAAAAACAAAACAACGTCACCACTCTGATCGGTCTCGGTGTGGTTATGCTGATCATCCTCGGCGTAGGCGCTGTCGCGCCCAGTTCCTTCATGAATCACTTCACAGTGTTTATTCTAGCTATCTTTGTCGGATGGCAGGTGGTCTGGAATGTTACTCCTGCACTACATACTCCTCTGATGAGCGTAACCAATGCCATTAGCGGAATTATTGTGATCGGTGCACTGCTTAAGATTGACGCGGGATCTTCATTGGTTGTTCTGCTCGCAGCAATTTCCTTGCTGATCGCAAGTGTCAATATCAGTGGTGGATTTCTGGTGACCCACAGAATGCTGCGGATGTTTCGGAGAGATATCTGAACGTGTCTACCGGTATCATCACCTCAGCCTACATCGCGGCCAGCGTATTATTTATTCTCAGCCTCGCCGGGTTGAGCCATCAGGAGCGCGCTCGGCAAGGCAACCTCTTCGGAATCCTTGGGATGGCGATAGCCATCGTTGCCACAATTTATAACCCCGCGGTAGGTAACTATGCACTGGTAATTATTCTGATGGTGTCTGGAGGTGGAATCGGGGCGTTAGTCGCCGCCCGCGTTCAGATGACGGCTATGCCACAACTGGTCGCGTTGCTCCATAGCTTTGTGGGACTAGCGGCTGTTTTGGTTGGGTTCGGAACTTTTCTCGATCCCACAGTTGGATATTTCGATATAGAAAGGACTATTCACAATATTGAAATCTACTTGGGAGTATTGATAGGTGCAGTAACCTTTACCGGGTCGGTTATTGCTTTCGGAAAACTTCAAGGCATCATTAACAGCCGTCCTCTCACTCTCCCTGGCCGACATCTAATCAATATTGCTATAGGGCTCGCCTGTTTGTGGTTCGGCTGGCATTTTATTTCCATGGGCACTTTAGACGCTGGGCTTTACCCGCTCATTATTGCCACAGTACTCGCACTGATTTTTGGAGCACACATGGTTTTGGCCATCGGCGGTGCAGACATGCCAGTCGTGATTTCTATGCTCAACAGCTATTCGGGCTGGGCCGCTGCAGCAACTGGCTTTATGCTCGCAAATGATCTGCTGATCGTGACGGGCGCACTGGTGGGAAGCAGTGGAGCAATATTGAGCTACATCATGTGTCGCGCTATGAATCGACAGTTTCTTGCGGTGATTCTCGGAGGATTTGGTGGATCAGTCAGTTCGAGTTCATCGTCGGTTAGCGATCAACAGGTCATTTCGATCAGCCACGAAGAATCCGCACAGTTACTGCGAGAAGCCGACAGCGTGGTTATCGTTCCAGGATATGGCATGGCGGTTGCTCACGCCCAACATCCCGTATCAGAACTGACCAAGGTTCTACGCAGCAAAAATACCGATGTGAGATTTGCCATACATCCAGTTGCCGGCAGAATGCCAGGACACATGAACGTTCTCCTCGCGGAGGCAAAAGTACCTTATGATATCGTGCTAGAAATGGATGAAATAAACGATGATCTTCCGGATACGGATGTGGTTCTCGTAATCGGTGCGAATGACATCGTCAATCCGTCAGCACAAGAAGACCCCGATGGTCCGATAGCAGGAATGCCTGTACTCGAGGTTTGGAAGTCAAACGCCACTATAGTATTGAAACGGAGTATGGCAACAGGATACGCAGGTGTCGATAATCCCCTCTTCTACCGGGATAAAACAAAAATGCTATTCGGCGATGCCAAGGACAGTATGGACAAAGTTCTTTCTGCCTTGAAATAGGCCGACCCCCATTTGCGTTATCTCTCGGTTCAGGACTGCTTCATGGTGCTACCAATCTCAGCCGGGATTCTTACCAAAAAGACCCCGACATCTTCCAGTGCCGCCATTTTGGCTTCGGCCATACCTTTACTTACCACTTGCGACAATAGTACCCACATGACCCATCCGCTTACCCGGCGGCGCGGATGACCGGGCGGGTAGGATCTGTGATCCACTCACTCCACGACCCCGCGTATAACCGCGATCCATATAGGCCAGCTACCTCCATCGCTAAAAGATTGTGACAGGCAGTCACACCTGAGCCACAACTGTGGACAACCTGATTGGGGGAAGTATTCCCAATCAGGTCGATAAACTCCTGTCTTAATATTTTAGCTGATTTAAAGCGACCGCCCGAAAGATTACACTTAAATGGTCGATTGATAGCACTGGGTATGTGGCCTGCAACGCGGTCGATTGGTTCTTCCAGACCGAGGAACCGTTTGTTTTCTCTTGCATCGATGATCAATTGACCTGGATCATCAACGGCCCGCATTAGCGAATCAGTGTCAGTCCAGTGATTCTGTTGCGGCCGGCCGGTAAACTCAGCCACTGGATAGGCCTCAGTGCCATCGAGTAAGACTCCTCCCTCGTTGATCCAAGCATCTAGACCGCCATCAAGCACGTAGACGGATTGATGACCGAACCAGCGCAACAACCACCAGCATCGGGCTGCCATCGCGCCTGGTCCATCGTCGTAGGCGATCACCGCCGAATTGTCTGCTACCCCCCACTTGCCTACCGCCTCCTGAAAAAGGTCCACAGCGGGGAGTGGGTGACGACCTGTTCCAGCTCTAATGGGACTCGACAGATTCTCACCAAGATCCAAGTGAATAGACCCTGGAATATGGCCTCGTCGATATGAAGCGATACCGGCTGCCGGGTCGCTGAGCACATACCGACAGTCCAGGATACGGGTATTTTCTTCCCCGTGTATTTCCATCAATGATTGGGCCGAGATTAGCATCTGAAAAGATCTGGGAATTTGTTAGACAGTGGAGTGAAGTTTAACATTCAGCTATCGTCGTAGATCCGTCACCTTCTGACTGAAGCATTGAATACGCGCAACCATCAGCAAAAGTTAGAAACTGGTATTTTTTTAGTTTGGCTCCATTCGGATCAACAATGACTTCTTCCTCGTTTTAATAAAAGCTGACATTGTGACGGTAGTCTGGGTTCCCACAGATCCTGTATCGATGTGCAGTCTGCCAATGGGTTAACCGGATCAGCCAGGTCGACGCTAGAAGGGGTAACCGTTGCCGTCAGATCGCCTCGGCACGAGGTGCGTGAGTGCGCCAGTGATCGAGTAGTTTCTCCTGCCGGACCTGCACCTCTTGGAGGTGGCGCTGCTTGACGTGACCGTATCCTCGTATGCCGTCGGCCAGTGAAGCTATCTCGATGGCCAGTGCGTGGTTGTCGTGGTCCAGGCTCCTGGCCAGTTCATCTATAGTCTCTTCATAAGCCGTAATCAGTGCCCGTTCGGCGCGCCGCTCTTTGGTGTAACCAAAGGGGTCAAATGGTGTCCCGCGCAGGGCGCGCAACCGCGTAAGAAGTTTCAGGACACGCAACATCCACGGGCCATAGGTCTGTTTGGCTGGCAGCCCGGTGTGAGGATCCCGTGTGCTGAATAGCGGTGGCGCGAAATGAAACTCCAGCCGAAACGGTCCTTCGAAGGTCTCGTTGAGGCGCTTCGTGAAACCCTGAGAGCTGTAGAGCCTTGCGACCTCGTACTCATCCTTGTAGGCCATCAGCTTGTAGGAGAAGCGGGCGACAGCCAGCGCGAACCCTGAGAGGCCGCCGGCTTGTGTTTCTTCGGCCTGGCGGGCCCGTTGGGTCAGCGTTCTATAGCGCTCGGCATAGGCAGAATCCTGATAGTCGGCGAGATCGCCCGCTCGGGTCTCGATCAAGGCCGACAGGGATTCCGGTAGTGCACCCGGTTGTTCCGCATCGCCATACGCGAGCGCGGTAACGGCCCCCACGTCGAGTGCGGCCCGCCGGCCCCACTTGAAGGTCTCGATGTTGCTCTGGACCGCAATACCGTTCAGTGTGATGGCCTGTTCGATGCCTGCCGAGGATACCGGTATCAGGCCGCGCTGGTAGGCGTAGCCCAGCATGAACATGTTGGTCGCAATGGCATCACCCATCAGGCGTGTCGCAATGCGGGTCGCATCAAGAAATGTCAGGTTGGCAGTGCCTGCTACTCCTCTCAGACGTTCGTTTAGGTCATCGTCCGGATACTCAAGGTTCGGGCTGCGGGTGAAGTGTCCGGTGATTGCCTGATGGGTGTTGATCACAAGCTGTGTGCGTTCGGCCGAAACCGCCTGCAGGGCCAGGTCGCCGGCTGCGACCAGGGCGTCACATCCCAGTACAAGATCTGCACAACCGGCGTCGAGGTGTACTGCCCTAATAGCGTTGGCGGTGGCTGCGAGCCGGATGTGACTGGTTACTGCACCGCCTTTCTGGGCCATGCCAAACTGGTCGATCGCCTGACAGGCCCGGCCCTCAAGGTGCGCAGCCATTGTGATCATGGCACTGATCGTGACCACGCCGGTGCCGCCGATACCGGTGACGAGAATGTTATAAGGCTGATCTGTCAGCAGATCAGGCCGGACCGGTTCCGGCAGCAACTGCAGATGCCGGGGGATCTCGCTGACGCTCGCCACACGCCGCAACCGTCCACCCCGGACTGAGACAAAGCCGGGACAGAATGCCTCGCGGCAGGAAAAATCCTTGTTGCACGAAGACTGATCAACCCGCCGCTTGCGGCCAAACGGTGTCTCTGCCGGTATCACTGACAGGCAGTTGGACTTGTCTGAGCAGTCGCCGCAGCCCTCACAGACGCGCTCGTTAATGAACATGCGATGGTCGGGGTCGGGAAGGCTCCCGCGCTTTCTGCGCCGGCGCTTTTCAGCTGCGCAGGTCTGGTCGTAGATGATAACGCTCACACCGAGGTACTGGCGAAAAGACTTTTGGACCGCATCCAGCTCTCGTCGGTGGTGCACCCCGGTACCGGGCGCGAGGTGGCGCCGGCCGTCATATTTCTCGGGCTGGTCGGTGACGATCGCAAGGTGCTTCACACCCTCGGCGTGGACCTGGCGGCTGATCGTCGCCGGGTCGATGTTTCCGTCGATCGGTTGTCCGCCGGTCATGGCCACGGCATCGTTGTACAGGATCTTATAGGTGATATTGACACCCGCAGCCACGCAGGCACGGATTGCCAGCAGGCCCGAGTGAAAATACGTACCGTCACCAAGGTTCTGGAACACGTGTTCGGTCTGGACAAAACGGGACATGCCGATCCAGGTCGCGCCCTCACCTCCCATTTGTGAGTGCGTGATGTTGCTGCGCGCCATATTGGTTGCCATGTAGTGGCAGCCGACACCGCCGTGCGCCCGGCTGCCCTCAGGCACTCGGGTCGAGGTGTTGTGGGGACAGCCGGAGCAGAAGAACGGTGTCCTGACGATATTGAGGGATCGCCGGTCTGCCTGTTCGGTGTCCTTGGCGTCCAGGAAGACCAGCCGATCCTGCATGGTAGTACTGTCGTGAAAGGGGCTGATTCGCTGTGCGATGACCCGGGCGATCGCGTCCGGGCCGATCTGACCGACTGCACGGAGCAGCGGTTGGCCGCTGTCGTCGCGCCGGCCGGAGATTCGGGGGCGATCCTTCGCCGGTATCGCATAGAGTACGTCCTTGACCGAGACTTCGATGATCCGGCGTTTCTCTTCTATCACCAGGACCTCTTCCAGGCCGGTGCAGAAGCGTCGGATCGCCTCCTCGTCGATCGGGTGGGGCATGCCGATCTTGAGCACCGTGATGCCAAGGCTTGCGGCGTGTTCCTGGTCGATACCGAGCGAGCGCAGCGCCTCGAGCACGGCAAAGGCGGCAACGCCGCTGGTCACGATGCCGAATCGCCGCTGCCGACTATCGACCAGCACCTTGTTCAGAGGGTTGGCCTTGGCAAATGCGATTGCGGCACCGATCTTGTGCTCGTGCAGTCGGTGTTCCTGGTCGGCCCAGTGATCGGGTGTGCGAATGTTGACACCACCGGACGGGAAGGGATAGTCCGGCAGAGTGATCTCGGGCCAGCCAGTCGGCAGCATGACACTGGCTGCCGTATCCAGCGTCTCTGGGCCGGTCTTGAAGCCGATCCAGGCGCCGCAGTAACGAGACAACGCCCAGCCGTACAGCCCGTACTCGACCAATTCAAGAACGTTGCCTGGATACAGCACCGGCATCATCAGGTCGATGAAGGTCGGTACAGACATGGCCGGCACGTCGGTCGAGGTCATGCCGTGATCATCACCGACCATGGCCAGCACACCGCCATAGCGTGAGGTGCCGGCGAGGTTTGCGTGACGCATGGCGTCGATGCTACGGTCAAGCCCGGGGCCTTTACCGTACCAGAGCCCAAAAACACCGTCATGGCAGGCATCGCCAAAGAGACCGGCCTGTTGGGTACCCCAGTGCGAGGTCACCGCGATGTCCTCGTTGACTGCCGGCAAGAAGTGAATTTGGTTCTGTGGTAGAAATCGTTCGGCCCGCCACAACTCCTTGTCGAGATTGTGCATCGGTGAGCCGCGGTAGCCAGAGATGAAACAGGCGGTGTTGAGGCCTGCAGCACGATCCCGGATGCTCTGCAGCATGGCAACCTTGACCAGCGCCTGGGTGCCGGTCAGATACAGCTGGCCATCAGTTTGCTCGTACTTGTCGTTGAGGCTGAGTGCCGCGAGGTTCACGGGGAGCGGTCTTCCGGGTTAGTGTGCTGAATAGGCAGTTGAAGGGAGATGATGGAACTCAGAATGCACTCTCGAAAATGCCGCCGTCCAGGAGCAGGTTCTGCCCTGTGATGTAGCCGGCCTGTGTGCTGTACAGAAATACGCAGGCCTCACCGACCTCTTCCGGCTCGCCAAAGCGCCGAGCCGGAATCTGTCCAACCCGGGCCGCTGCGGCCTCTTCTACCGAGATACCCAACGCCTTATGGCGGGCCGCCATTGTTGTTGACCAGAATGCCGGCGTTCGGTGTTGCGTCAAGCAGGGCTTGCTGGCATTGCCGGTCCGATACGCTGCCGGCGACGGCACTGACCTCGACGTCCGTCTCGTTCTCGTTTCCCTTGTCATTGCTCACCTCGTTATGGCAGTTTAACGCCTTAATTCGGTGTCCGGTTTTAGTAGACCACTACAATTTTACGCAAAAAAAATCCCCGACAGGATATTTTCTCTAAAAGCGATTTTTTACTGGATAAAACTAGGTTTGGCGGTGGGGGTGGGATTTGAACCCACGAAGGACTTGCGCCCTTGCCAGTTTTCAAGACTGGTGCGTTCAACCGAACTCCGCCACCCCACCGATACCTATATTTTCTCATGGAGACTGAATATCTACTACCTTTAGCAAGTCATCCTTGAATAAATAAACTGTTGCGTGTCTTGCATAATAGTCTCTCATTATTGTTGGAGACACATCACACTGGATACAAATGGCCTTCTGATTTACCTTTTCTGCGACTGCGGTCATTGTGTAACTGATTGTAGCCCATCCTCTTGCTATAACCTTTCAGCAGATTGCATGACAATCAAGCGTTCATAGTTCTACAAAAGCTTGATTTTTGAAGGAATGGCCCTATCCTAATGTCTGTATAGGTTTGTGAACTAACGCCAACATGGAGCAATAGCACGTTATGTTTAACAGAGTACAAGTCGCCTCTCTCCGACCAGCCTCCAGTGCTGTGGAATATAACAAGGTCCTCCGAAATACCTATGGACTACTCTCTGCCACCTTACTTTTCAGTGGCGCCATCGCCGGACTCTCCATGGCTTTTAGCTGGCCACATCCAGGTCTTGTGATTACCCTGGCTGGTTATTTCGGTCTACTTTTTCTGACTCGCCGGTATCGAAATTCAGCTCTTGGTTTGTTGTTTGTATTCGCTCTGACAGGATTCATGGGGCTGACCTTGGGGCCTATCATCGATTTCTATTTGACAGCTGTCCCGAATGGTCACCAGGTAGTGACGACCGCCTTAGGCGGTACGGGTGTCATTTTCCTGGGTCTGTCAGCCTACGCTCTGCGAACCCGCAAGGACTTCAGCTTTTTGGGTGGAATGCTGTTTGCCGGCATCTTGGTAGCATTTATCGCTGGACTAGGTGCCGTGGTTTTTGGAATCCCCGCACTATCCTTAGCGGTATCCGCAATGTTTATCTTGCTGATGAGCGGACTCATTTTATTTCAGACCAGTCAGATTTTACACGGCGGTGAAACAAACTACATCATGGCGACCATCACACTTTATATCGCCATTTACAACCTGTTCCTCAGTCTGCTCCAGATCCTGGGCATATTTGGTGGTGACGATTGAGAGAGAGCATTCTCAATTAAATGCCCGGGTCCGGCATTTCCGAGGCCGGGCTAGTGCGCACAGTTCTCTCAGGCATTCTGGATTCTGTCACATCCACCCAGATAAGGCCGTAGTACATCTGGAACCGATATTGTTCGGTCTTCATTCTGGTAGTTCTCCATGATTGCTACCAATGTCCTGCCTATAGCAAGACCTGACCCATTCAGGGTGTGCACATACTCCGGTTTGCTTGTTTCAGGATTGCGCCAACGAGCCCGCATGCGCCTTGCCTGAAATGTCTCAAAATTACTACACGAAGAGATCTCCCGATACCGCTGCTGGCCAGGAAGCCAGACCTCAAGGTCATAGGTTTTGGCGGAAGAAAAACCAAGATCTGCAGTGCACAGCGTAACCACCCTGTAGGGCAGTTCCAGACGCTGTAATACGATCTCAGCGTGACCAGTCAACTCCTCTAAGACAGTCCACGATGTCGAAGGTTCAACAATTTGGACCAACTCCACTTTCTCAAACTGGTGCTGTCTGATCATGCCTCGGGTATCTTTTCCGTAAGATCCTGCCTCACTGCGAAAACACGGTGTGTGGCACACGTGACGAACAGGCAACTCAGTCGATTCGAGTATTTCGTCACGATAAAGATTAGTCACTGGCACCTCTGCAGTCGGTATGAGGTAGTAGCGAGGATCAGTATCGGTAGCGAACTGATCTTGCTCAAACTTTGGCAATTGTCCTGTACCAAATAAAGAATTGGCGTTAACCAGATACGGCACATAGGTTTCTTCATACCCGTGCTCCTGGGTGTGAAGGTCCAGCATAAACTGAATCAGTGCTCTGTGGAGTCGGGCGAGACCTGCTGTCATCACAACAAAGCGTGAACCAGTCAGCTTCGTGGCCTGTTCGAAATCCAGCATTCCCAAGTCTTCGCCAAGCTGAACATGGTCAAATATTTCAAACGAAAAATCCCGTCGCTCACCCCACCGCCTTTGCTCGACGTTGTCATCCTCTGACTCGCCCGAAGGCACGCTCTCGTGAGGAATATTTGGCATGCCGGCCGTCAGGTCATTGAGCTCAAGCTGAATCTGTTGCAAGTGATCGCCAATGGACTTGAGTTCCCCTCCGAGCAGTTCGGTTCTTTTGATAAGTTCAGCTGCATCTTCTTTGGACGCTTTTAGTTTGCCGATCTCTTTTGAGTTTTGGTTACGCGAATGCTGTAACTCCTGTTGTTTGATCTGCAGCTGTTTACGATCCTTCTCTAAACTCTGGAACCGTTCTACATCAAGTAAATACCCCCGGGTTTGTAGCACTGTTGCCACTTCCTCTGTTTTGTTTCGGAGCAGTTGTGGATCAAGCATCTTCGACCTACCTCAAGGTTTTTCTATCAAAAGTTCCGTCCGACACTCATTCCCAGGTACGCTCCCAGTAGAGATACGACCACGCTGGTAACAATGTACAACAAGCCGCGCAGCCACAATCCCTGATCAAACAGTGTAATGGCGTCTATGGAAAACGCCGAAAATGTTGTAAATCCACCCAGCAACCCGATCTGGAGTCCATTTCTTAACAGATCGCTTAAGGGTATACGTGTGACCGCCAATGTAAACAACAGACCCGCCAGAAAACAGCCCACTATATTGACAAATAATGTACCCCACGGAAAGGCACTTCCTGCGAGTAAAGTAATACGCAACCCCAATCCATAGCGCATCAGTGCTCCGACAGCACCACCGCATCCTATAACCAGTAACTGCAACATTCTATCTACTCAACATCGGATATGACATCGACGCCACTAGGCGGAACAAAGTGAAATACACTATCGGGAATAGTCTCATTTTCAACCACATCGGCCAGTGTTACTCGCGTGATTTGATTGAGTTCATCCAACAATTGTATAAGTCGAAGGGTCTCACCCTCGAAACCCAATTGAACCTCTGCAAAGCTCCCATCGCTTGATTTTGGGACTAGTGAAATCCAGTTGATTGC
>MPMA02032284.1_pt1 | contig 22678 bp, 22 predicted proteins | sample 1617361 | NCBI WGS metagenome assembly MPMA02 (sample SAMN05944807, study PRJNA350692) | marine metagenome | biome: marine; feature: ODZ; material: water; isolation source: 180 m water sample filtered on 0.2 um supor filter | place: Pacific Ocean | collected 2012-04-08 | depth 180m m | reverse complement strand
GACCCGCAAGAAGGCCACTCGCAAGAAGACCCGCAAGAAGGCCACTCGCAAGAAGACCCGCAAGAAGGCCACTCGCAAGAAGACCCGCAAGAAGGCCACTCGTAAGAAGGCCACTCGTAGAAGGTGACAGTCTTCTGAGGCGTATGTCTCAACTCAGGATCTTGATCACGGGCGGAGCCGCAAGGCTCCGCCCGTGTCGCTGACCCCTTTGCGGTACCATCCCCGCCCCATCTGGCCGCTCAAGGAGATTTAGTTCGATGACGCACATCATCGCCGAACCCTGTATTGGAACCAAGGACACCGCGTGTGTTGATGTCTGTCCGGTGGACTGCATTCATCCGACCAAGGACGAATGCGAGGAGTTTGGTTCGGCGGACATGCTGTACATCGACCCGGATACCTGCATTGACTGCGGATTGTGCGTGGATGAGTGCCCCGTTCAGGCCATCTTCCCGGAGGAAGACTTGCCAGAGGAGTGGCACAAATACATCAAGGTCAACGCCGATTGGTACGAATAGGGGGCGGGCTAGGCCGCTTCGTCGTCGGCCAGAGCCGAACATCGGTTGACGCCGCTGTCGGCGTCGGCGGGCTCGGTCCAGTCCTTGCAGTCTGATGCCAGATTCAACTCGCTCGGCATCGTCTTGCGATATCCCAATTTCCGCACGACCTCCAACACGTCGGTCCATGTCGGGAAGGTCTTGCCGTTGACCCGCTTGAAGGCATCAATGGCCTGAATGAACAGAAACTGCTCGGCCGTCATCTCGCCTTCCTCGGCGGCGCGAAGAAAATCGGTCCGGCGGCGGCCAGGGCCGCGGCGGCGTTCCAGATTGGTCGTTGTCGTATCGGCCAGATCACGCCGATCGATACCCGAGCGTCGATCGACAACGCTCAGTGGATTTGGTGCTCTCAACTGGTGTTCAGAGGAAGGTTGGGTACTCATGTGTTCGGGCTCCATGGGGGAGCGATCCTCATTTGATCGCTACCATGGAGGCATCGGCCCGAATCGGGGGTGGCTGAAGCGATCATCCTCAAATCAGGCTTGCAGGACAACCCCCGCGGCTTCCACAGACTCCGAACGACCCGCATGACCCCACCTTCCGCAGATCAATCGCCAAATCGCTCCTTTCAGCCCCTTGCCGGCATTTTGGCGTGGATGGTGCCAGGCCTCGGGCACTTCATGCTCGGCCAACGTATCCGCAGCTTTCGGATCTTCGCTGGAATGGGTGTGCTGATTCTGGGTGGCCTGCTGATCGGGGGAGTCGATGTGGTGGACTCAAAAAACGACCGCTTGTGGTTCATCGCGCAGGCTTGCGCCGGCCCAATCGTGCTGGGGGTTGATGTCATCAATCAGCAGTACGTACAGAACCTGCCGGCGGACGAGCAGATCCCGTGGCGGAGCCTCGGCCATGTCAATTCGGTCGGCACGCTCTACATCGGGCTTGCGGGGCTCCTGAACGTCGTACTTATCTTGGACGCGGTGTATCCGGCCCGTCGCGATGAGCGACACACTCGACGAGCGGGAGATCAATCTCCATGATTGTGGCATGGATCCCGTTTTTGCAGCCCGTGCCGGAACTCGTGAGTTACTGGTACCTGCTTTGTGTTCCACTGGTAGTTGGCGTCGCCATGATCTACAAGGCGGTATGGATAGCCGAGGGCCGCTCATGGGGGCAGCAGGTGGTCGTGATGTCGGTATTGGTGGTGGCGGGCCTTCTCGGGCTGGCGGTGGTGCTTGGGGTGTTTGTGCAGGTGGTGATTCCGGGGTTGTAGGTGGGTCCGGAAGGGGCCGGGTACCGCCCTGGCAGATACGGCAGTGGGTGGTCATGCCAATGTCCGGGCGGCTCCCAGGCTCTTGTTCTCGGACACCACGCGTCCGAGAATAATTGCCCCATACGGACGGGATAGCATCTTATTTCGAGTGATCCTCGGACCTTTCGCTTGTACCGGTGCTGTTCCGATGGTACTTGTTGGGCCACGCTATGGATGGCGTGACCTTCTGGAGATTGGCAGCGAAGAGACCAAGGACGGTCCTATGAGCATGACGGCGCGGCAACCCTCGGTGATCGAGGGTGGTGAACGACCCCACATCCCACGGCACGGACGGGCAACCGGAGGTGAGCGATCCCCCGTTGGGACTGCCCAACGAAGCCGCGAGCCCGTATCCGGTGATGTCCAAGATTGGTGGGCGGCGTGGATCGAGCGCGGGTGCCTCCATGCCCACAGCCAACTCGTAGAGCACTATCTGGCGGACCATGTTCGGAAGATCGCCAGCCGCATGCGGTCGCTTCTGCCGAATCATGTTGATGTCGATGACCTTGTGCAGCAAGGCTATCTTGGTCTCATCGATGCCATGAAACGCTTTGATCCGAGCCGCGGTATCCGGTTCGAGACCTTCAGTTCGCAGCGGATCACCGGTTCGATGCGTGATTGGCTTCGCTCGCTCGATCATGTGCCTCGCTTGATGCGGCGTCGAGCCAAGATCATTCAGCAGGAAGTGGATCGCTTCCGTGCCGTCCATGGGCGGGTACCCGACCGGGATGAGTTGCAGGCCCTGCTGGATCTGTCTCAGGAGGAGTTCGATCGGGTCGTCGGCGAAGACACCCCACCGATCGTCGTGACCATCTCCACGGTGTCCGCTGGCGGCGAAGACGATCCGGTGTCCATTCCCGAACGAAGCGGAAACAGTCCGTCGCTCAAGAGCCAGCGTCGCGACCTTCGGCGGTGGATCACCCGAGACCTTGAGCCCATCGATCGCATGATCGTATCCCTGTACTACTACGAGTCCCTCACCATGAAGGAAGTCGGTATCGCGGTGGGGTGCAGTGAATCTCGCGTCTCGCAGCGACTTGATTCCATCCTGCAGCGGCTTCGATCTCGCGTGGATTTGACGCCCGAGCGGCTGCTGGCCCTCGCTGGCTGAAGCTTCGCCTGTCATACTTCCCCCATGCACGCGGCGTGGCGTATCGGTATCGGCATCACTCTGGTAGGACTGGCTGTGGTTCTGGTCTTGATTAGTTGCCGATGGGGGACCGATTTAGACGCCGAGCGAGTGCTGATGCTTCCAGGTATTTCGCCACCCACAGGGCTCTTCGCTGCCGAGTGGACCGGGGACAACCCGTTTTTCGCCATGTTTTTGGGCATTACGATGCCAGTGCTGCTCGTGACGGCAGCCATGTGGGCACTTGTTCGCGTGCGGAGTTGAGTACAGTTTCGGTGAATTGAGGCTGGATTGACTGGGCCTCGTGATCTACCTTGGATGCTGCGACTGAGTGCCAGAGAGTCTTCCCAAGGAGCCTTGAAATGTCGGTATCGATGATTGCAGCCGCGGCGCTTGCCGCGGTAGGGACCGTTCACCACACCATTCCGCTGCGTGGTGGCGACGTGCAGGTGCAGGCCATGGACGACAGGGCATGCCTTGCCGAACTGACGCGGCTCTCATGGCGGTCGGAAGATGACCACGTCATGGTCGTGCTGAACCCATCCCACTTGGGCAAACGCAAGGAACTGGCAGACGTAGGCATCGAACTGCTCACCAGCCTCGGCGGCCCCGTCTGGATCGCCTCGCTCGGAGAAGGGGCGACTCGCTCCGACCTCGTGATAGATGCCATTTCGTGGATCGGCCCCATCGATTCGGCATGGAAACTCCACCCCTTCCTCGCCGCAGGTGGCGTACCCGATTGGACCATCGATCGCACCGCTCGAACGGCATTGGGGGCTGGCAGAGGCTTTGCCGTGAACGATCTGCTTCGGGAACTCCAGGAGTCGGCCGACCCACGCGTTGTGACGTACGTGCTCGCCCACCGCGACGAAGACCTCGCCACGCTCGCAGCCGACATCGAGATTCTCGACGCCAAGGTGCTCTCGGTTCTCGAGACCGCTCATGGCCTGGTCGTGCGGCAGCCCGTGTCGACCATCAGCCCACTGTCTGAGGATTCCCGGGTGCTGTGGATCGAGCCAGCCTTGCCCAAGTTCGTTGAACTCAACGATTCCAACCGCGTCGTGACACAGGCTGGAGAAGTACAAGATGCCCCCTACAACCTCGATGGTGAGGGTGTGGTCGTGTTGGTGTATGACGGCGGCTATGGCTATTCCGCGCATGGGGACTTCGGCGGTCGGCACACGGCTCGCGACACCGCTGGCCTGAGCAACCACGCTACCCACGTTGCTGGCACCATCGGCGGCGATGGCAGCGGCAGCGGCGGCCAGTACGCGGGCATGGCGCCCGCCGTCACCATCGAGTCCTACGGTTTCGAGCAGGAAGGGGGGCTCCATGAGGGCTTCCTCTACACCGATCCGGGCGACCTTGAGGCGGATTACGGTGAAGCCATCAATCAGTACGGGGCGGTGATTGCCAACAACTCCATCGGCACCAATACCGCGAGCAATGGCTTCCCGTGCGAGTGGACGGGCGACTACGGCATCACCAGTAGCGTGATCGACTCGGTCGTCCGCGGCGACCTTGGCGGCGATATCCGCATCATGTGGGCCAACGGTAATGAGCGGCAAACCTCCCGCTGCGGCGACCAGTTCTACACGACCGCGCCGCCAGCATGCGCGAAGAACCACATCACGGTAGGGGCGCTCAACAGCAACGATGAGTCCGTCACCTACTTCACCAGTTGGGGTCCAGTAGACGACGGCCGGATCAAGCCGGATATTTCTACGGCCGGATGCCAGAGCAACGATGACGGTGCTGTGACGAGTTGCTCAAGCAGCGGTGGGTATACGACCATGTGCGGTACGTCCATGGCCTCGCCAACCGCCTGTGGTATTGGCGCCCTGCTCATTCAGGACTGGCGGGCGCAGTTCCCCAAGCGGCCCGATATGCGCAACAGCACACTCAAGGCGATGCTGGCCCACACGGCAGCGGACCTCGGCAACGCCGGGCCGGATCTCAAGCACGGCTATGGTTCGATTCGGGCCAAAGACGCGGTAGACCATCTCCGCACCGAGTCGCACCTCGAGGCGGAAGTGTCCTCTGGTGAGACATTCGAGTTTCTCGTGATCAGTCATGCGGGCGATTCGCAACTTCAGGTCACACTGGCCTGGGATGACGAGCCGGCTGTGCCGCTGGTACTCCCCTCATTGGTGAACGATCTTGATCTGATCGTGTACGGTCCCGATGGAAATCGCCATTACCCGTGGGCCATCGATCCGGCCAATCCCGGCGACCCCGCGACGCAGGTGGCCGAAGATCACCTCAACAACATCGAGCAGGTCACCGTCGAATCGCCGCAGGCGGGCGTCTGGCGGGTGCAGATCCACGGCTACGCCGTTCCAGTCGGGCCGCAGGCATTCTCCGTCATGGCGACTCCCAATCTCGTTGCCTGCTCCAGCACCGGCATCATCGCCCTCGATCGGGGGGCCTACCCGCTCGAAGGCGACCTGACGGTGACGGTGGTCGATTGCGACCTCAATCTCGATGACAACGTCGTGGACACCATTGACGTACTTGTCCGATCAGAGGACGAGCCAGCAGGCGAGTGGCTGACACTCGTTGAAGAAGATCCTGCGGCTTCCACCTTCTCGGCCACGATGCCGCACTCGACCACGGACGCCCCTGGCGTGCTGTACGCAGTGCATGGTTCGACCATCGAGGCGATCTATCTGGACGCCGAGGACGCCGACGGCAACACCGATGTCGAGGTGATCACTTCGGCCGATGTGGACGGCGTTCCGCCGAGCCTTGTGGACGTGCAGATTCTCGAGGTGGACCCACGGGCCGCGCACCTGATCATTACATCGGACGAGTCCGCTGGACTGTTGGTCGGTTACGGAACCGCTTGTGACGAGCTCACCGAGGCACTGGAGAGGCAGGGGGTCGTTCCGGAGCATGACTTCTGGCTTGGCCAGTTGACCGATGCAACGACGTATTACTTCGATCTGACGCTCGTCGATGCAGCTGGCAACGAGAGCCACTACGACAACAGCGGGGCCTGCTGGTCCTTCACGACGCCCGACATCCCAGATTTCTTTACCGAGCAGTTCAGCAGCGGCGTTGATCTCGACGGCATGAGCATTCGTTTCGATCCGATCGGCGGCGTTGAAGGCTATACCGCCTGCGGCGAGCCAATATCAGCGTTGCCGGTGGATCCCTCCGGCGGCACGACGGTTGGGCTTGGCGACGACGACACCATCCAAATTACGCCCTCACAGGACGTATTCCTGTACGGCGCGGCGCACGCATCGTTCTGGATCTGTAGCAATGGCTTCCTGACCTTCGGTTCGGGCGACACCGACTACACCGAGTCGTTTTCCGAGCATTTTGGAATGCCTCGGATCAGCGCGTTGTGGGATGATCTCAACCCCTCTGCTGGCGGCACCATCAGTTGGAAGAACACTTCCGATGGCGTGGCGATCACTTGGCAGAATGTACCCGAGTATTCCACGAGCAACAGCAACACCTTCCAGGTTGTGATGAACTGGGATGGGACGATTCGAATGGCGTGGTTGGGCATTGACACGAGCGACGCCATCGTCGGCCTCTCCGAAGGTGTCGGGCAGGATCCCGATTTCGAACCATCGGATCTCTCGGAGAGTTCTGTTGGATGCGGGGCGCAGCCACCGAGTGCGTATGGGCAGTCGCTGTCCATGGCGCCGGGGGGCGTGCTCAACTTCACATTGACCGGCAGTGATGATGGCCTTCCGGATCCGCCTGGTGTGTTGATCTTCATCATCGACAGTTTGCCTTCGCAACTGCTGATCGATCTTGATACCGGCGCGGTCATCGGTCCCGATGACCTCCCCTATGTGCCCGGCAACAGTGAGCACCCCAATCTGAGTTATGTTCCCATGAGTGGTTGGGAGGGATTCGATTCCTTCACGTTCCACGCCGATGACGGCGGCGCGCCGCCCGATGGGGGAGCGTCTGCGCCTGCAGTGATTGATATCACGGTGGCCAACGGGCCACAGGTCGTGTACTCGTTCCCGATGGATACGGATCCTGGATGGTCCCGCGAAGGAGAGTGGGACTTCGGTCAACCGACCGGCGGTGGTGGGCAGTATGGGAATCCCGATCCTACATCTGGCGCCACCGGCGACAATGTCATGGGTTACAACCTTGCTGGTGACTACGCGAACAGCCTGCCCGAGTACTCCCTGACCACCGATTCGCTCGACTGCAGCAATCTCACCGATGTCGAACTGCGCTTTATGCGGCACCTGAACGTCGAGACCTCCTCGTACGACCATGCATACATCAGGGTCAGTGTGGCGGGCGGCGGCTTCACGACGATCTGGGAGAACAGCGGCGAGATCACCGATTCGTCATGGACCGAATATGTCTACGACCTTTCTGACTTGGCCGATGGTCAGGCAGATGTTCGGATTCGCTGGGTCATGGGCACGACCGACAGTTCATGGCAGTATTCCGGTTGGAATATCGATGACGTGCAGATCATTGCTGTTGCGCCTTCAGTCGATGTCCCCGGCGACGCCAACGGTGATGGCATGGTCAACGCGGACGACATTCTTGCCGTCATCTCGGCATGGGGTCCGTGCCCACCAGGAGATTGTCCCGCCGATGTCAACGGCGATGGTGTGGTGAACACCGACGACCTGCTTGCCGTGATTGCCAACTGGGGCGCTGGCGGCACGCCGCGTTCCGGTGGCTCCCAGCCCGACGAGGGCGACATCGACGAAGAGCCGGTTGATTCGAGCAGGCCGATCGTCGATCTATTGATCAACGATGACCGGTTCGTGCCAGCCGATTCTGGTGGCCTCATCAGCACCAGCGGCGGCTATCTCCAGCAGCCTTGGGCCACGCTCGAGATGGACGTGTTCGGATCACTGCCATTGGTCGATCGCGATCTGTTGATTGTTGGTCAGACGGCTTGGCTGGACGGCCTCCTGCTCGTGCATCTGCCCGAGCCAAGACCGCTCGTGGCGGATCGATACGAAATCGTGGTCGCCGGCTCGATCGAGGGCTGGTTCGCCGAGGTTCGAATTGTGGATCCTTGGGATCAAGACGCTCGAATATGCTTGGGTGAACGCTCGGTGAGCCTGATCGTGCCGCCGGTAGATCCCTCTGATGCCACCGAGGCCACTGCGTCGCGGCTGCTTCAGGCAATAGAGGCCATGGGCGAATCGGAGAGTCCTTGGGACCTCGACGGCGACGGCGTCGTTGCCGAGCCCGACCTGAGCCTGTTGCTGGGCGGTGGGGGTGCCTGCAGGTAGCGAACGGTTGCCGGGCTGCGGCCGGTCCAGTAGGCTCCCCGATTCTCAGGGGCTATTTGGCTCCGTTTCGTGACCATTGTGGGGCTACTGAGGAGTTCTGTGTCCATGGCCAAGATGTTCTACACCCTCGAAGAGGTGTGCGAGAAACTCGGCAAGTCCGTTGCCGAGGTAGAGGCCATGGTCGCCTCCAAAGAGATTCAGGAGTTTCGAGACGGCGACAACCTCGTCTTCAAGGTTGAGCAGATCAACCTGCTTACAGAGGGGTCTCAGGTTGGCGAGATCGAACTCGATTTGGACAAATCCGAATTGGATCTTGGTGGCAGTTTCGGTTTGGGTGGCTCGGAGTCCGGCTCCATCGGCCTTGCCGAGAGCCAGAGCGCCGAGATGCCAGCCCCCGTGGATCCGTCGCCGGGCCTTGGTTCAGATTCGGGCAGCGTGATCGGCTTGGGTGCCTCCTCGATGGAGTCGGTGGGCGATCTGGCCAGTGATGACCTTGACCTCTCAGCCGAACTGGAGTCGCCCATCGAGGGAAGCGACGCATCTGCGTCGGTCTCTGCTTTTGACGGTGGGGTCGACTTTGACGAGGCTGGCGATACGCAGTTGGGCGAGGGGTTGGATGAGGACGACCTCACCCTCGAATCCGTCGGCTCCGGCAGTGGATTACTGGATCTCACACGAGAGTCCGATGACACCTCGCTCGGCGCCGAGTTGCTTGAGGAGGTCTACTCAAGTGATGATGAAGTTGACTTTCCTGCTGCCTCCGGGCTTTTTGAAGCAGCGGGTGATTCCGATTCGGAAGAGCCTTCGCCAGCGGTAGGGGGAACTCCAGTAGCCTCGACACCAGCAGCATCCCCGATGGTGGCCGCCGCCCAGATCTGGGATCCAGCGTGGTCCGGTTTGGGCACAGGCGTACTGATTGGTGGCACGGTTGCACTCTTTGCCGTTTTCGCCATGGTGGTCGTGGAGGTAATGGGAGGCGCCTCGGGTATCGCGCCCCTTATCGCCGAGCAATTGTGGATCTGGGTCGGCGGGCTCGCCGCTGGAACCGCGGTGCTTGCCGCGATCGGCTTTGTGATCGGCGGCAAGGCAGGCTAATTAGCATTATGCGGCTTGCACCAGCCGGAATCCGGGAATGGGGTGGCGGCGGGTTGATCGCCTTGATCATTGCCGTCATGTGCTGGTTGCTCATTTCCACCATATGGGTTAATTGGATAATCACGGGAATTCTCGCCGTACTGTGGTTCGCGGTTGCGTGGTTCTTCCGCGACCCAAGTCGACGCCCGTCATCGAGTTTCGGGATTGGGGCGATGATCAGTCCGGCCGACGGATGCATCTCGGCGGTCGAGCGGGTCGATCACCACGAGTTCGTAAACGGCCCCGCCATCATCGTGCGGATCTTCCTCAGCGTGCTGAATGTGCATGTCAACCGAACACCCTGTGCAGTCGAGGTCATTCGGACCGACTATCGGCGTGGTCGATTTCTCGATGCTCGCACTGACGAGTCGGCCAAGGTGAACGAGTGCAACCTGATCTTCTGCCGGCGAGACGATAGTGTGCTGCTGGGCGTGCGTCAGGTCTCAGGCGCCATCGCACGCCGCATTGTGTGTCCCCTCGAACCCGGCGATCGTCTTGCAAGGGGCGTCCGCTTGGGCATGATCAAATTCGGCAGTACGACCGAGTTGGTCGTTCCTGACCTCGATGACGCGGTCGTGCATGTTTCGGTGGGCGATCGGGTCAAGGGGGCAGTCACGCTCCTAGCCGAGGTGCCGTGGAGGGGGTCGGGTACCGAGGTCTGACCCTGTTGTTCCTCAAGTGGCGGTTCGCTGATATTGCCGGCGATGGCCACCAGGCGACTCATGCTTCAATTCTCGGAAACAGCATCACTTTCTCAATCACCGTCCCGGCCGGCAGGCCGCCCCAGCGGCACTCAGCAGCCAGATCGCCGGTGGGTTCGCCGAAGTTCCACGCTGCTCGCAGGTCGGCCACATGATCGGGCAGTACAGCCTCAAGCAGATACGCCGCGATACGGATGGCTTCGGCGCAACGGTGGAGGATGGTCCCGACCATGGCCGCCTTTGTCTGGTCCTTGGCGAGTTTGAACGGCGCGGTATCGTTGATGAAGGCGTCCACGCGGCGGACGATGCTCATGGCCGCTTCGATGGAGCCGGCGAGATCCAGCCGGTCCATGGCGGCGATCGAGCGAGCGACTTGTTCGGAGGTGAATGTCTCCCATTCGACTCCACCGCCCGCGCACTCTCCCGTGTCGGGCGGACAGATACCGTCAAAGTACTTGCCAATCATCGCCGAAGTACGGCTGGCGCAGTTGCCCAGCGTATTGACAAGATCGGTCGTGTAGGTTTCGTGGAACTGCGAGCGTGAGAAGTCGGCGTCGGTCGACCCAAGCGGTCCCTGCACCGCAAGGAAGTAGCGAAGCGCGTCCCGCCCGTATGTATCCATATAGACCTGCAACTGTTCAAGGCCAATGAAGTTGCCCAGTGACTTGGACATCTTCTTGCCGCCGCTGATCCAGAAGGAATGAGCGTAGACACAGCGGGGCATCGGCAGATCGAGCGCCATGAGCAGGGCCGGCCAGATGACCGCGTGGAACCAGAGGATTTCCTTGCCGATCACCTGATAGGTGGCTGGCCAGTATTCGTGTCGTTCGGCCGCGCGCGGGCTACTCAGATCGCCTAGGCCCAGTGCCGTGATGTAATTGAAGAGCGCATCGATCCAGACGTAGATGACGTGCGACTCGTCGCCGGGCACGGGGATGCCCCACGTGAAGTTGGTGCGGCTGATCGGGACATCCTGAAGGCCCTCTCGCAGTCTGCCGAGAACTTCGTTGCGGCGACCCTCTGGGCGGACGAATTCAGGACGTTCTGCAAACAGGGACTCGATACGGTCTTGATAGCTGCTCAACTTGAAGAAGTAGTTCTCCTGTCTCGCTCGCTCAAGTGGCTTGCCGGAGACGGGCGAGACGTAGTCGGCTTCCTTGGCCTGCGTCTCGGTCAGGTACTCCTCCTGCCCGGCGTCATACCACCCCTCAAATGTGCCGCGGTACACGTCGCCCGATTCCATGAGGCGACCGACGAAGGTCCGCACTTGCTGCTCATGCTGCGGATCTGTCGTGCGGATGAATTCATCGTGTGTCAGGCCGAAGAGATCCATGGCTGCGCGAAACTCGGATGAGATCTCATCAGCGAAGACCAATGGTGCCATCCCTCGCTCTGCGGCGGACTGCTCGACCTTCTGTCCATGCTCGTCTGTGCCGGTCAGGAAGAACACGTCTCGTCCCAGCAGCCGCTGAAACCGCGCCCAGATATCGCACACCGTGGTCGTGTAGACATGTCCGATGTGTGGGCGGTCATTGACGTAGTAAATGGGCGTTGTGATGTAACGACGGGCGTTTGGCATGGGAGGATGGTAGTTCACGGCTGCGCAGCGAACCGGGAGTCGGAAGTCAAAGCAGCGTGCAGTCCGGCATTTTCCGACTCGCCACTTCCGACTCCTCCCCCTACCATTGCCTCATGCCTCGCATCCTCTCTCTCTCCGCGGTCATTGGCTTCATGATTTCAGTTGGCTACGCTCAGCAGCGGGTCGAATCGACCAGGCAGAACACCGCACAGGGATTGCCGGAAATCCGTGGAGTTCAGGGTCTGCAAGGTATCCAAGGCGTCGGGAGTCGGCGGTCGCTTCCGAATCGCTATGAGTTTCGCAACAACGCCGCCGGAGGCCGAAAGTTCGAGCAGTCCTTTGATATGACCACAGATGCGCAGTTTCGGGCGCACAACATTGACAATGTCTCAGAGCGACTCGTAGGCGAGAGTCTCTATAACAACCCGTGGTATTGGCAGAACCTCGGCAGCCTCGACACCGAACTGATGACCGGCGGGTCTGGCCTGCCTATCGCCAGTTCCGGTATTGACGGGAATTACTACAACCCGTTCATGTACGACCAATGGAGCACCACATCAGGGCTGCGACACTCTGGGGCCATGACCGGTGAGGTCGGAGTGCCAGCTTCGCTGGATCAATTTGCCCAGAAAAGGAGCGATATCCCACGGCCCGCGTCGCTCGCGCCGATTGAGGGGACCGGTGACCCGCTCGCTCTGAAGCAATCGCAGCCAGGTCTACTTGCAGCCGACCGCACCGTTCTTTCGGGGCACCGGCTCCAGACGACGTTGCAGTCCAATATTGACGACAGTTGGTCCGGTCGGTTCGAGCGGCCACTTGGCCGAGGCGCGTCGCAAGATCGTCAGCCGCTTCGGTACATCGGTTCCAGTTTGAGAGGGCTCAGCATGGCGCCCGATCAAGGGGGGCTCTTCGAAATGGGGCTGTCGTCATACGATCTGGCGCGACTGCGGGAAGATCAGATCGCTGGCCGTCCGCTTCCAATGGTGGGGCAGGCGTGGGATACGCGATTCCATGACCTCACCAGTTCAGCCACTGCGATCGATACGCGGATTGAACCCGGAGCCGCGCCACTGCCTGTGGCCGCTGATCTCAAACGCACCTATCAGGCCATGGCCGATCGCTACGCCTCGCTGCATCCGGCCACAATGACATTGGATCAGCGTCTTGCGGCAATCGAACTGGATTATCGAAGGATGCGGGGTGAGTTGATCACTGGTCCGGATTGGTTGGCCGCCCATACACCATCTGATACCGAACCCTTGGTGCCTGGCGGGTTGACCAACGAGTCCACACAACCCCCGACCGAACCGGCCGGATCGACTCCCGCGACACCTTCGGGCGGTCCGTCCGAGACACTCCCCGCCGGCATAGAGGCTGCACCGCCGCCACTTGCCTGGGAAGACTACGGGCTCGTGCTGCGGCACGGCCAACAGATCGAGAGTTTCGACAGTGGTAGCCAGGGGCGATTCAATGATCTGGTGGCCGCCGCCGAGCAGCGGCTTAAGACCGGTGACTACTTCTGGGCCGAGCGGCGATTCAATCGGGCCTTGCGGTTCATTCCCGGCCATCCGCTGGCGATGGCGGGCATGGGCCACGCTCAGATCGGTGCCAGCCTGTATCTCTCGGCAGCCTTGACACTCCAGAGTCTGCTCGCCTTTCAGCCCGAGATGATCGATGTGCAGTACGCAGCGGATCTGCTGCCAGCTCAGAAGGATTTGGATCGGGCGATTTCCATCCTGACCGCTCGCATTCAGGGTGATGCGGATCTGGACCGATATGGGTTTTTGCTGGCATACATCGGCCATCAACTGGGCAGGCAGGATCTGGTGCAAGTTGGCTTGGGCACCATGCGGCGGGGCGGGGCGGATCCTTCCTTTACGCAATTACTCTCTGAGATCTGGAGCCCGGAGCCGGCGGCTCTTCAGGCTCCAGAGCAGGAGAACGAAGGGCCGGCAGGGCAGTAGTGAATTTCCCGTGACGGGCATGGTGTCAACGGTTCTGATCGCCTGCTTCCCGGAACTCACTTGCTGCTCAATCGATCGCGGCAGCGGGTATTCAGATCATCGTTCCCCGCGGGCAATCGCCGCGAACAGGCCCGGCCCATGGGCCCGGGGATCCGGCCTGAGCAGTGTGAACCGCTCACTGCACAGGCCAGCAGCAGCGATCCACGATTCGATCAGCGATCGATCGAATCCAAGGTGCAGATGCCCCATGGTGTCGCGATATTCAATCCGATCGTGGGCGACCATGTCGATGATCAGCAGCCGCCCCTCTGGCCGAAGTATCCGCCCCGCCTCGGTGACGATGCGATCGGGCCGCTCGACATGGTGTAGCACCAACGAGATCAGCGCCAAGTCGACCGAGTTGGATGCAAGCGGCAACGCGGCCATGTCGGCTTGATGGAAGTGGACATTCGGTTGATCTGCCAATCGGCGGCGGGCGGCATCGAGCATCGTCGGTTCGCGATCGATTGCCTCGATCCGGGCTACCCACGGCGCCAGCGTCGCGGTTGTTTGACCGGTACCGCATCCAAGATCGGCCACGATCCAGGTTGGGTCCAGCAGGGCAGGCAGCCAGGCAGTGGCAATCGTGTCACCGAAGAGCGCGGCTCGCAGTTCGGTCCAATCCCCGCCAACCGAGCCGAAAAATGTCTGTGAGTCGATACGTCGCTGAGCGAGAATCTCTCCAACGCGGCGGAGGTCCTCGGTGTGGGTCGGGTCATCATTCAGGCAAGACGCGGCGATCTCCCATAACTGACGGGCTTTCGGCTCAAGTGATGTCGTTGTCATTCGGTACAGCGATTGTGGCCCCACGCTGCGACGCTGTACCCAGCCGGAGTCGACCAGCCGCTTGAGATGCCGTGAGACCGTGGATTGTGGTGTCTGGATTGCAGCGGCCAGTTCGCCGACTGCCAGTTCGTGCGAGTCGAGCAGTACGAGCAGCCGGAGGCGGGAGGCATCATGCAGCCCGCCCAGTCGCTCCAGAAGCGATGTGGTGGTTGAGGGTGTCGCGGGGGTCATTGACCCTGCGTCAGACGCATCGTGGGTCCCGGCACGACACCGATGTCTCGCAGCGCGGCCTGCACATCTTCGTCGTTGGGGTCTAGTTGCCATGCCAGAGACAGGGCGTGGAAGGCATCATCATCATCGCCGAGCCGCCTCGCGAGGCGTGCAGCCCGCAGATACGGGGCGACGGTGGCGCCACCATCGACTGCAATCGCGGTGCGAATGGCCTCACGCGCTGTGTCCGGATCATCCGCCTCAATCGCGACGCGGGCGAGTCGCAACCAGTCATTGGCCGACGATGTGGTGTTGGCGCGATCGTGGAGATAGGCGAACAAATCGTCCCACGACTCCTGAAGTTCGAGTGTGTCGGCGAGATCTCGCGCAACGTCGGCGTTTGCTGGTTTGAGTGCTGAGGCAATCTCAAGGGTTCGGCGGGCGGTGGGGAGGTCACCGGTTTCCAGAGCGGCATGTCCAAGAGCAGCCTGTGCCCGCCAGTCGGTCTGGTCGCGATCGGCCAGTTGTCCATACCAATGCACTGCTGCTGGCCAGTCGTTGATGGACACAGCCCGTTCGCCTTTGAGGCGTAAAGCAGTGCTTGGAATACGGTTGGAGCATGCGGTCAGGGTGATGCCCAGGAGCAGGCCCGCGAAAACGATAATGGATCGATTGAGTGGTTTCACGCTGCCCATCATACGATTGATGTCCCCTCGGGGCCTTCCCGTCGGGAGGTATCGTGGAGTACTCGTGGACAACCGAGCAATGATGTGGCCAGTAACACCTGATTCGCCGCCTGTGCCGGTGGTCGTACTTGAGCACACCGAGCCGTGTGGTGGCGTGCATTGGGATCTGCTGGTGGCGAGGGGGCCGCAGTTTGGGGCGGCCCTGTGGGGGCTCAGATGCCAGAAACGCCCAGACGGCTCCCTTGGAACCACTGTTCGGGTGGCCCCCATGCTGGACCATCGAGCCGCATGGCTGGAGTTGGAGGGCGTGGTGAGCGGGGGCCGGGGTGTTGTGAAGCAAGTGGCTCGCGGCCTGCTGCATGTCTGTGGGGATGTGGCGGAAGTCCAGTGGGATGACGGCCGCAAGTCGCGGTGGCGGATCGGCGAAGATCAGGTATCAGGGTCTGACCCACGGATGTCCTACTTGGTGTCCAACCTGTAAGCCGAGGGAGTCAGGCCTCGCTGCCCGACCCTTTTTCCAGATGACGATCGCGCCCCGAGCAGTAGGACTCCAAGTCCACCGTCAACTCAATCGGCTCTCCAGCCTTCCACTGACGGTAGAGTTGCTCAAGGAAGGGGCGGCACCAGCCGCAGCCCGTGCCAGCATCAAGGCAATTGCTCAATTGAGAGGCGACGGTTGGTTCTTCTCGTTGCAGCCAAGCCTGGACTTTCCGCTGGCTCACGTGGAAACACATGCAGATTTCGTCGTCGTTGCGCATGGCTCAGGCATCCATGGTATTGGTCGACTGAGCGATCGTGCCGAGTTGGCGTGCCACCGCGGCCATCGATTCAGGGCGATCCTCGCGGTTCTTGGCCACACAGGCCATGACGAGATCCGAGAGGTCTATTGGAATTCTGCTACTGGCCTCGTGCGGGGGCTCCGGGGGCGGGATGTCCGACACGTCCTTGGTTGAAAGCAGGCCACTGGCGCTGTTCTGCGGGGGCATGGCGGTGGGGATGACCCTTCGCACAAGCACCCAGTACATCATGGCGCCGAGATTGAAGATGTCGGTTCGCTCGTCGATGGCTTCGCGGAGTGCTTGCTCCGGGGCCATGTATCCGGGAGTTCCCTGGATGCGTTTCTTGATGGTGCCGATTGGGCAAGCCTGACCAAGATCGATCACTTTGACATGTTCGTCTTCCATGATCAGCACATTGGTCGGCTTCATATCGGCGTGTACGAATCCCTTCTCGTGCATATGGGCGAGGGCATCGGCGATCTGCCTGAAGATGGCGACGGCTTTGGCTGTGGTGCGGGGCAGTTGCTGGTCGAGGGTGTTCGCGTCCACGAGCTCCATCAGCAGGGCCAGCCCTTCGATCTTGAACCACTTCCGCTGCTTGATGATCTTGCGGATTTTGCGGATCGAAGGGTGGGAGAGTTTGACTCCGATGGTGTACTCACGCTGCACCTGTTTGAGAAACCGGTCATCCTTGTCATCCTTCAGTTCGACATGCTTGAGTGCCCAGACCTGCTTGGTTTTGGTGTCTTGGACGGCGTAGATGTCAGACCGCGCTCCCTCGCCGATTTTGGCGAGCACTGTGAACCCGGCGATGATCCGTTGTGGCGACATGGACTGCGTGGCTCCCCCCCCCAAGGGGATCTTGGAATGGGACTCGTGAGGAGAGTCACGCAGGATACAGGGGGAGATTGAGAGACTCAACGCGGGGTGTCGAGCAACTGCGATCGAAAGTTGGCTTTCGAGAACAGCCGCCCGGGGCTGCTCAGGTCCGAAGCCAGTTCGCTGTGCAGGTGGACGGCATCGGCAGGGATGCCGAATTCCTGCTGGAGCCGCTGCACCAATCGGGTCAGGTGCTTGAGTTGCCGCTCGGAGAATCCGTGGCGATCACCGTCGCCGATCAGGCAGATGCCGATCGAGTGCTCATTGTGGACCCGTCCGGCTTCACCGACCACATGAGCCCCGGGGAGTTGCTCGACCCAGCGGTAGCCCACGTGAATCTCGCCGTTCCCCAGCCCGTTTCCATTGCCGAGGAGGAAGTGGTAACCAAGTCCTTGGTAGCCCCAAGAGAGGTGTTGGCGGTGGATCGACTCCGGCGTGCCGAATGGCTCACCGAGATGATGGATAACGATGCCGGTCCATCGCTGCCGCTCGAGCCCATTTTTGGTCGCGAAGATGAGATCGTCGCCGACGCTGGGCCGGTCTGTGAGTGGGGTGATAAAGGTCAGAGGGAAGCCGCCGGCTTGCTGCGGGGTGTCCAGTGCGAGCACCGTCATGGCCGCGGTCATGGCGACCGCGAAGGCGGCGAAGACGAACTGCGTGCGGCGAGTAGGGCCGCTCGGTGGTTGATGCATTGGCGTGGGCATTCCTCGGGACTGTCCATGTCCCTCAGGGTGTCCATCGGCCATACCCCCCCAGCCAACTTGAATCGAGGATTGCGGTTTGGCATCATGAATGGGGGGGGAGGCTGCGTGGTGTGCACAGATCTCCTGATCGGATCGGCTCATCGGTTGTTCAGTCGGGTCCGCAGGGTTGGTTGGGGGTTGCCAAAGAGGTCGTATTCCTCAGTGGGCTGCTGGCCGTTCCGGGCCGTGTCGTAGGATTCGTATTGATGCCGCGGCAAGTTTTCATCGAACAACGGCCGGTAACAACCGGTCAAAGGACCGAGAACCAATGGGACAAGCAACATGGCGCACAGCAGCAGACGCATGGCGGCAGTCTACCCCGGGTTGAATTCAGCGATCGTCCGTGGATAAGTGGTGGGCAACGGTGCCGCTGGCTTCGAGCCGTCGCGCTGTTCGCAGATCGTCATGAAAGACGTGCACAAGCAGTGGCATATCCGGCTGGATGTCGGACGTTGCCATCGGTATCGGAATGAGATACGTCGCGCCAAACAGACTGCTCCGCCATGCCTCTCTGACGGCCTCCGGATCGAGTTTCAGATCCATCAGGAGTTGGGGCGGCTCGCCGGGAACCGGGCGAAGGACCTGCGCTTCGAGGGGGCCGACCAGTTGAATCGGTCGCTGCCTGCCGTCCGTGGCCTGCACATGCACTTCAAGCACCATGCTGCCTTCCGTCTCGCCAGGTTCGAAGCCACTCATGGGCGATACCGTGATGGTTGCGACCTGCGGGACCTCCGCAGACGCCTTGACCCCGGCCGGCGATTCGGCATCGATCGCCCGAAGCGATGCTTCCAATTCCCGTTGTCTGGATTCGAGGGCATCGATCTGCTGTTGTAGCAAGGCGTTCTCGCTTCGAAGCCGGGCACTGGCTCTGCGAGATCGACTGTCGCATCCGCTGCATGACAGCACCGCAGCGAGCGATGCGAACACCAGCAAGCTGCGAATGCGCATCAGGACGACTCTGGATTCAGCCGCTCGATGACGCGATCGACTAGGCCGTACTCCTCCATGCCCTTGGCATCGAGCCAGCAGTTTCGCTCGCAGTCTTCGGCAATCTGCTCAATCGATCGACCGCTCGCATCGGAGTAGATGCGGTACAGCACATCCCGCAGCCGAAGCATTTCCTCGGCCTCGATCTGCAGGTCGGTCGCTTGACCTTCGAGCACGCCACTGAGCAGCGGCTGGTGCATGAGGTTCTTGGCGTTGGGCAGGGTGCAGCGTTTGCCCTTGGTGCCCGAGCATGCGATGAGCGAACCCATCGATGCGGCCTGCCCAATGATGTAGGTGCCCACATCACACGGCACGAAGTTCATGGTATCGATGACGCCGAGGCCAGCCGTGACGCTGCCGCCGGGTGAACTGACGTAGAGGTTGATGTCGGCCTCGGGGTTCTCGTTGGCGAGAAAGAGCATCTGCGCGACGATCAGGTTGGCCGACTCGTCCATCACCGGGCCGGCGAGGAAGATGATTCGGTCCTTGAGCAGTCGGGAGTAGATGTCATAGGCCCGCTCGCCGCGGCCTTCCTTCTCGATGACGATGGGGATCAACTGGGACATGTGCTCAGGTATCCTTGTTCGTCTTCTTGAGTTCGGGGAATTCGACCACCTCATCGACCAGTCCATACTCTTTGGCTTCGGCAGCTGAGAAATACTTGTCGCGTTCAGAATCGGCTGAGACGATGTCATAGGGTTTGCCGCAGTGCTCGGCGAGGATGCGGTTGAGCGTTTCCTTGGCTTTGACAATCTGCTCGGCCTGAATCTTTACATCCGAGGTCTGCCCCGTGACGCCGCCATAGGGCTGGTGGATCATCACCTTGGCGTGGGGCAGGATATGCCGCTGTCCCTCCTGACCCGCGGCGAGCAGGACGGCGCCGCCGCTGTAGGCCCGTCCGATGCAGTAGGTTGCTACCTCGCTGGAAATGAACCGCATCGTGTCATAGAGGGCGAGTGTGTCGTCAACTGATCCACCCGGGCTGTTGATGTAGAAGTTGATGGGCTGGCCACGTTTCTGATCTTCTAGGTAGAGCATCTGCATCATCACACGGGCGGCGGAGGCGTGGTTGATCTCGCCGACGAGGAAGATGACCCGGTTTTCCAGCAGAAGCTCGTCGAGCGTCATCTCGCGAGTTCGCTGGTATTGGGAGGATGCCTGTATCTTGGGCGGCATCATTGAGAGCGGTGGGACCGCGGTATCCATCGGGGAGACATTCCTATTGGGGGGCCAGTGAAGGGCGGCATGATAGCCGACACCTCAGTCTTCGAATTCATCAGGGTTCATCACAGCAGGGGGTGGGATGTCGGTGTCGCCGGGATCACCCTCGGGACTGTGGAGCGGCAGCCTGATTTCAAAGCGAGCGCCCGCCTCAGGTTGACTATGAAGTACCAGTCGCCCCCCATGGGCGGCCGCAATACGGCGAGTGACCGCGAGGCCCAGCCCGGTGCCCCGCTGGCCACGGGCCGAGGTGAAGGGCTCAAAGACGGTTGCTTGCTGGGCCTGTGGTATGCCGGGGCCGTCGTCGATTACGGCGAGCACCGCTTCCTGCCGCTGCCGATCCACCGAGGTTTCGATGCGGACCTGTCCGCGGCGAGGCGGGGCGGCTTCGAGGGCGTTGAGCACCAGATTGAGCAGGGCTTGGTGCATCGCTGCTGTATCGAAGGGCACCTCCGGCAGGGGCTCGCCTGTTACCTCAAGCCGCACTCGTCGCTGTTTAAAGGTGGGCCGCTGCAGGGCCACGATGTCCTCGATCAATGCGGCAAGTGAGCCGGGCCTGAGATCGAGGTGGCTTGTCCGCGACCACGCCAGCATGTTGAAGGTCAGGTCGTGGATCCGGTCGAGGTTCCGCGCAAGGATGGGCCAGCCTTCTCGGGCCAGATCCAGATCGCCCCGCTTGATCGCCAGTTCGATGGCGCCTGCGCCACCCTGGAGCCCTTGCAGGATGTTCTTGACCGCATGGCTGAGGACTGCGACGGCCTCACCCATGGCCGCGAGTCGGTCCCGCTCGGCGACCCGCCCCGCCTCGCCGAGCATCTCGAAGAGCCACACACCCAGTTCAGCGCCGCTCCGCTGCCACGGTTGCGGCGGGACATCGAATTCCAGTTCGATGTGCGGGCCAGCGTCCGATTGGCGGAGCGGAACAACCAGCGAATGGTTGCCCGCGTCGTCTTGAACTTCCGATGCCCCAAGGCCCGCGGCCAGCGTGGCTTGCAGATCCTGCAATCGCGAGTCGCTGCCAGTGTCGTGCCCCGAAATCGTCCACAGCATGGCGAGCACCCGCCGCTGATCCTCTGGCTCTGGAGGCAGCAGCATGGGCGGGGGGGCGTGCCGCAGGGTTGGGGCGCAGCGGGCTGGACCAGCCATCATCTCATCGGCCTCGATGAGACGAAGGCTGGTTCGCCCGCAGCGAATTGTGTCGCCCACAGCGATGTGGGTGGCTGCGGCGATTCGGCCGCCATTGACCTCGGTACCGTTGGAGGAGTCCAAGTCTCGGAGCACCCACCGCTCACCATCGGGTGTGAGTTCCGCGTGTCGGCGGCTGATACTGCGGTCGGTCAGTGGCATGGCCTCTGACGATCGGCCAAGCAACTGCGGCTCGGCTGGTGGAAGCGGGAAGCGTCGTCCAGCATCAGGTCCACGAATGACTTCAAGCGCGAGCATCACAGGAAGGTACTCCGCTGATGGGACTCCCGCTATGCTCAGCGGATGGCCAAAGTCTCCTTTGACGCGTCGATGCGGGTTGTCGCCCTGATCGGCGATGATGCATTCCTCTCGCCCTACTACACCCGCCAGTTGATTGATGCCCTAGAACAGGCCCACGGCGAGATTGAGCGGTTCGACTTCGACGGTGATGCTGCGAGTCCCGCCGATGTGCTCGATGAACTTCGAACGTTCGGTCTGCTGCAGCAGCACAAGATCGTCATCGTGGACAAGGCGGACAGGTTTCTCGCCGCTCGCGGTGAAGGCAGCGGGCCGAGCAGGGCTCGCGTGCTGCTCGAGAAATATGTGGCCGCTCCGTGCGAGGACGCCACGCTGCTGCTGCGGGCCGATACGTGGCATCGCGGCAAGATCGACAAGGCCATCGAGAAGGTCGGACTGGTACACCGCATCAAATCGCTCGGACCAGCCGACACGCTGCGATGGGTCATCGGCCGCGCCGGCAAGGAATACAACGCCGAAATCGACCGCGGCGCTGCCGAGCGTCTGGTGCGCCGCGTTGGATGCAATCTGGCAAGGCTCGACTCGGAACTCGCCAAACTCTCTGCGATGACGCCGGATGGCAAGTCAATCGATGCAAGGCTCGTCGATGAGGCGGTACCACTGAGCCGCGAAGAGAAGGCATGGGTCATCCAGGATGCGCTGCTCGGCGGTGGCGCCCCGCGGGGTCTTGCAACGCTGCACGAACTGCTCGGCGTGTCGCGACAGAGCGATGTACTGGTGGCGTGGGCCGTCACCGACATGCTGCGTCGCCTGCACGCGGCGGCGAGGATGCGACGCAGCGGCGCCGGCCCGCAGCAGATCCGCAAGGACCTCAAACTCTGGGGTCCGGCTGGGGACGCGACGATTTCGGTAGCCGAACGCGTGCCGCCTGAGCGGCTCGCGGAGTTGCTTGGTGATGCTCTTCGCCATCAACAGCGGCTTCGCCGCGGCATCGGCACGCCCGTGTGCATGCTGGATGTACTGGTTGTGGAAATTGCGGAGGCGCTGGCAGCCTAGGTGTCCGCTACTTGAACGAACACTGCGAGAGATAGTCAAGAAGATCCTGCGTGTCAACCAGCCCTGAGCAGTTGAAGTCGCCTGGGCAATCCGGCGGCGTTCCAATGCAGCCCAAATCATTGATGATGAGGAGCAGTCCCGTCACGCCGTCACACGGGATATCGACAAGGCAGCATTCGTCGGGAATGCCATCACCGTTCTTATCTTCGCTGATGTCATCAGCGATGTCGCAACTGTCTGGCCGTCCATTTTCGTTGCAGTCGGGAACGATCCCATCGGCGATTTCACATGAATCG